>WNGJ01008287.1_pt1 | contig 11069 bp, 9 predicted proteins | sample 5400611 | NCBI WGS metagenome assembly WNGJ01 (sample SAMN13153375, study PRJNA577476) | soil metagenome | isolation source: 40 cm soil or saprolite under Garry oak tree replicate 1 | place: USA:California | collected 2016-06-15 | reverse complement strand
GCGATCTTTTTCTTTGTTGTAAAGATAGATGAAGGCAGCATGGCAGGAGATAGCACGGACAATAGTATCCACCAGGTGACTGAGTACTTCATCGAGCTTCAGTGTGGAGCTGATTGTCGAGATTACATCGTTAAGTAATGCATTTTCTTCCCGGCTGGTCGCAAGGGCGCTGCGCAATTCCGCATTCTCTTTGCGAAGCTGCTCAGGGTTATCTGTATGGCCCATACTGGCCGAATTGGAACTCTGTGAAGCTCCCTTATGCGTATGCGGGTGCGTGGAAGACATGCCAACCTCCTCTTAGAAAAACGGAAATAGTAAAGATCGCACTTGCGTCAACAAAATGTGGTTATAAGAACCTTATGATTGTCTGCCAGAACGTTTAAGTATGTATGATATATCTATGTGTGACATTGTACCTACTTTTCGGCATGGCGTCTAGTATTTTAAGGGGAAATCATAGCAACTTTGCGGTGCTCCTGTGATATACTTGTACATATCTCATTTGCTCAGGTGTTTGACGCTGTATCTTTACAGCGTATATCATCATAACAGGAAATGAGCTACGTACCGAACTCTCATTAAAGTCCTCAGAAGGTTGGGAGAACTTCTGAGCGCCAGCTATCTCTGGTGAGATAGAGGTTCGACTGGCTCGCTATCGAGGGGATTGCTTCGCCCCTATTTTTAAGGATGTGTGCATCAGTTTTTTATCCAGGAGGACGAAAAATGGCTACCGATGTTATAACCATCCCCGAAGAACAGGGTATTGAGACACATGGTATAGAACGTGTCTCGCCTGCAACTCGTACTCATGTCCATATCTTAGACAACTTCACTATGTGGCTCTCTGCCAATCTCGTGATCTCCACTGTCGGTCTTGGAGCATTGGCTATTCCCATCTTTGGCCTTGGGTTTTGGGATAGCCTGGCTGTTATCCTCATTTTCAATGCACTTGGGGTCCTACCCGTTGCCTTTTTCTCCACTCTCGGCCCTAAGTTGGGGCTACGGCAAATGACCATCTCACGCTTCGCTTTTGGCTGGGTAGGTGGAATTATCATGGCACTCTTTAACGTTGCTGCTTGCATTGGCTGGTCTGTTGTCAATGTCATTATTGGAGGCCAATTAATCGCTGCGTTGAGCGGTGGAAAAGTTCCTAGCTGGGCAGGTATTCTCATCCTAGCAATTCTGACGACCCTGGTCAGCATCTATGGTTACAGGTATGTGCATCGCTACGAGCGCTATGCCTGGATACCTATGGCGGTCATCTTTGCTATTATGCTGATTGTAGCGGCTCCTCACTTTAGCATTGTAGCTACGCCTGCATTCGGAGCCGCCGAAATTGCTGGCCTGCTCTCCTTTGGCGGTGCCGTCTACGGTTTTGCAACAGGGTGGGCATCCTATGCCGCCGACTATAACGTCAACCAACCGGAAGATACACCATCTCGCCGTATTTTCTGGCTGACTTACCTGGGTCTCTTTGTACCGATGGTGCTGCTAGAAACACTGGGCATGGCCTTTACCACTTATGGTCCGTGGGCGACTAAATTTGCCAATGGACTGGTTGGTGATCTGCTTGCCGCTGTGGTCAGTCCACTGGGGGGCTTTGGCACACTCATTCTGGTGTTGCTTGCTCTGAGTGTCGTCGCGAACAATATCCCGAATGACTATAGCCTTGGCCTGTCCGTGCAGGTGTTTGGCCGTCCCTTCCAGCGCGTCAAGCGGTACGTCTGGACACTCATCGGTGCAGTGATTTACGTGCTGATCGCCCTTCCTGCTTCGGCCAACTTTGCACATACACTCACCGACTTCCTGCTCATCATTGCCTACTGGCTCGGTCCCTGGGCGATTATTCTCGTTCTGGAACACTTTGTCTTCCGTCGTGGGCGCTACAATGTTGATGATTGGAATACTCCAAGCCGACTTCCCATTGGTTGGGCTGCCATTGTATCCATGGTGGTTGGTCTGGTAGGTGTCTTGCTGGGAGCTGCGCAGGTCTATTACGTTGGGCCTATCGCTAAACTGGTCAATCCACCCTTTGGTATGGACGTTGGCTTCGAGCTTGGCCTCGTCTTCGCTGGTATTGCTTACCTGATCTTGAGACGGATTGAACTGAATACCAGTCCACGAGGCGAGGGAACTGTGTAGGGATCGGCAAGCAATATCCTGGATTATTGAGTTGTAGTGGCAGGCAGACTTATTGGAGCAAAACTTCAATGAAGCTGCCTGCCTCACATTTTTTAAAGGAGTATAACCTGAATAGATCCAAAGAGGAAGATCATATGCAATATGACCTCATCATCCGCCATGCCCGGCTTCATCGTCATGATGGTTTTGTTGACATCGCTGTCAAGGATGGGCGCTTTGCTAAAATCGCGGGCGAGCTTTCCTCGCATAGCGCTCAAAGAGAGATCGATGTGGCTGGCCGGCTTGTCGTGCCTCCCTTCATTGATGCTCACGTTCATCTCGATGCCGTGCTCACGGTGGGGCAGCCGCACTACAATGCTACGGGCACGTTGCTCGAGGGCATCCAGATCTGGAGTGAACGAAAGCGAAGTTTAACCCGTGAAGATGTTAAAAAGCGTGCCCTGGAGGAGATCCGTTGGGAAGTAGCCCAGGGAACATTGTACATTCGCAGTCACGTGGATGTATGCGATCCGAACCTGACCGCGTTGAGGGCCCTGATTGAGGTGCGTGAGGAGGTACACGACATCTGTGACCTGCAACTCGTTGCTTTTCCCCAGGATGGCATCCTGTCTTTCCCTGATGGACGCGAGTTGATGCGCCAGGCTATGGAACTTGGCTGCGACCTGGTTGGAGGCATTCCGCACTACGAGTGGACGCGCGATATGGGTGTTGAAGATGTGCATTATGCCTTTGCCCTTGCCAAAGAGTTCAACCGCGATGTTGACTGCCACTGCGATGAGACCGATGATCCGCTCTCGCGCTTTACGGAAGTGATGGCCGCCGATGCGATGCAACAGGGTTGGCAGGGACGGGTAACGGCCAGTCACTGCACCGCCATGCATTCCTACGATAATGCCTATGCCTTTAAACTCATTCGCTTGCTCGCGCGCGCTCAAGTAAACGTCGTTGCCAATCCCTTTGACAATGTCGTCTTGCAGGGCCGTTTTGATACCTATCCCAAACGACGGGGCATTACTCGTATCAAAGAGTTGCTGGCAGAGGGCGTCAACGTTGCTCTTGGTCACGATTCCATCATGGATCCCTGGTTCCCCCTGGGCAAGGGCGATATGCTCGCAGCTGCACAACTGGCTCTCTACCTCTGTCACATGAGTGGTTATGAAGAAATGAATGAAGTTCTTGATCTGATCACCACCAACGCCGCGAAGGTACTGCATATCCAGGATACTTACGGCATCGAGGAAGGCAAACCGGCTGATTTCCTTGTGCTGGATGCGCCTACAGCCTTTGAGGCCCTGCGCCTTGTTCCCGCTCGCCTGCATGTATTTAAAGGTGGACGCGAAGTGGCATACACGGTACCAGGCAGGAGCGTGCTCAGGAGAAGCTCAGGTGATGAGGGGAAGGAAGTTACTTTCCGTCTATAGTAGCAGGGGGACGCATTCCTGGGATGGCCTTGCAGTCGCCCTGAATAGTTACTCTCTCTTTTAAGCCCTACACGGGCGATGATTGCTTTCTTTACCATGCATGACAATATTTTAATAAAATCTCACTTTGCGTGCAAAATACACGCTCATCTGATATAGTATAGTATGAAACACAGCACAACGGAATGAATACTGTCCTGGTCCTCTCTGGGGGTAATTGTGATGATGGAAGTGGAGCAACAATGTGAGCACCTCAGCTTGACTGCCCCGGCAGTCTTAACTGCTCTTCTCAATGAGTTCAGTGCGGTCACTGATTATCGCACACTGCGCGATAGTCTCACCCGGCGACTGGCACATTTGCTCAATTGCCGGTGTGTCTTACTCTATCAACGGATTGGTGAAACCTTACAATTTGCGGCGGGTACGTTTGACGATGTGCCTGGCTGGTCGGTTTCCCTTCTCTCCGTGGCCCATATTAACCCTATTGATCTCAGCAGCGATTTGCCTGAAGCGCAGGCGTGGCGCTCACGCCATGCCATTACCTGCCCCCCAGACAGGGTTAATGTGTCCCCCAGACAGGGTTACGACTCTGCTGAAAGTTCCCACCCGGCGCTTGTAGCTGTGCCGCTAATCTATCGCCAGCGCGCTATTGGTATACTTGTTGCCTTCCGCAGCGTAGGAGTTCCGCACTCCCTGCCATCACACGGTGCCCCATTCACAGGCCCCACCTATTGGTCAAGTGATGACTTACCTGTACTGGAAGCCGTAGGAGGTGTAGTCGCACTCCTCCTGGAAAATACCCGCCTTCTGGAGCGCGACCGGGAACGTATTCATGAATTGTCGCTGCTCAATAGTATCGCGAGTCAGCTGAACTGCTCAATGTATGAGCCTGAGCGAGTACACAATATTATCCTGCAGCGCACGCGGGAAATTACATCTCCCGATCATTGTGTGCTGATCTGGCCGGATTCATTAACGCAAGCCTCCTGGATTACTCCCGCTTTACGAGATCTGCTGCTTATGCGCTTCAGTAGACAAAGAGAACCTCATCCGCTTATTATTGAGCGGCCGGGCGACTCGCTTACAATTGAGTATCTGAACCATTTGCCAGCAAACATCAAAACCTTTTTTGCTGTCCCCCTGCTCGTCAGTGAAGGAACGCTTCACAGGCACGGATATGGAGTGGGTAAACTAGGAGGCCCTCTGAAGGGCTATCCACAAGAAGTCCTTTTACAGAGAACGGCAGGCGACAAAAGGCTCCACGGGACGCACGAGGTTGTGGATGTTCACGGACCAAAAGTGCTCGGCGTTATCGTTGGAGCCTATCATCGAGCCTGGAAACTGCGGCGTGAAGAGCTTGTTTTGCTCCAGGTATTGGCCAGCCAGGCCAGTGCGGTTTTAGAAAATATGCACCTGGTGACCGAAGTTGTTGAGGCACGTAACGAGGCGCGCAAGTTATTGCGCCAGGTTTTGGACGATCAACGTCTGAAAGAATTGATTCTGGAGAGCGTTCCCAGTGGCTTGATTACAGTTGACCTATCTGGATGTATCACCACCTTTAATCGTGCTGCTCAGGCTATCCTCGGTTATCATCCCTATGAAGTGCTGGGGCAGCCTTTGCAGAAGATACTCAACTTGTCCGTGCCCGCAGGTCGTGTATGTAGCGAAGAAGGCCAGGTTGCGCCTTTTACATCTTATAGCCAGGTGAACGTAGTGGACGATATCTCTACTGTTTCTGAAACCCTCGTCACGTTAGATCGACATGCGCAAGAAGTAGCGTTAGACGTTCATCTCGTACCCCTCTACAATGATCTACGCGAGCAGATTGGCTGGTTAGCGACTTTCGCTGATGTAACTTCTATGCACCATTTGGAAGAGGAGAAGCGGCGCCTTGACCGCCTGGCATCTCTCGGTGAAATGGCGGCTAGCGTTGCTCATGAAGTTCGCAACCCCCTTGCTTCCATCAAAACTTCTATGCAGATGCTGGCGGATGATCTGGGTGGTTTTGCTCCCCATGACCGCAAACAATTTGCTCCCCTTGCCCGCAAACAGGATGAGCAAAATCCTGGAGCTGCGCAAGAATCGGTAACGGTTGCTCTTAAAGAGGTAGAGCGTCTCGATGCTATTGTACGTGATTTGCTCCTCTTTGCCAGGCCACGCCAGTTGCATTGTATAGCGTGTAACCTGGCAGAACTCAGCGAGCGCGTGCTAAAGATTATGCAGGCACAGTGTGCTGAAATGGGTGTAATCATCCATCGTGTTTATCATGACGTACCTGTGGTACAGGTCGATATGGCTCAGATGGAGCAAGTGCTGTTTAATCTCTACATGAATGCTATCCAGGCCATGCCTGAAGGAGGCATACTCACTGTGTTATGCCAGGTTATACCTGACAATACCAGTACTTACAGTGATACCCAGCGCGAACAAGGCAGATTATTTGAATTTGGTGAACCCATAGGTGCAATAGATGTAGATGAATATAGCAAAAGCTGGTTGGAGTTATCGGTGAGTGATACAGGTATTGGCATCGCTCCCGATCAACTGGAGCGTATTTTTCAACCATTCTTTACTACGAAGGCCCATGGTATTGGGCTGGGATTGCCGATTACACGCCGCCTGGTGGAGGATCACCGAGGTCATTTGCTGGTGGAGAGCCAGCCTGGCTACGGTACTACTATCTCGGTGCGGCTGCCAATAAGTGACATGGAAACTTCGTAGGGACGAACTCATAATTGTCAGAGATTGTAAGTGAGGGGGGGTTGTATTGTGGGTTTGAGTATTCTCATCATTGATGATGAACCGCATCTTCCTCATCAGTTCGCGCGTTACCTCAAGAAACATGGGTATGAGGTATTTACAGCTGCGGATGGTGAAGCGGGTCTACAGGAATTGCAAAAGAACAGCATTGACCTGGTACTGCTCGACATGCGCTTGCCTAAGATGGGAGGTATGGATGTCCTCAAAGAGATTCGTCAGGGCGACCAGGAGTTACCAGTAGTGATGCTCACTGCACATGGCGATGTACAAACTGCCGTTACCGCCATGAAGTTGGGCGCCTCGGACTATCTTTTGAAGGGTTTTGACCTTGATGAGTTGTTGGCGGTGGTGCAACGGGCCCTGGAGACAAGCGCCATGTACCGTGAACTGCGACAATTGCGACGTGAGCGCAGCGATAACTACCATTTTTCCTATGTTGTCGGGCATAGCGAACGTATGCGCGAGGTATTTGACCTGGTGGCCCGTGTGGCCCGCAGCGATACTGCTGCGGTGCTGATTACCGGCGAAAGCGGCACCGGCAAAGAAGTCGTGGCGCGAGCCATTCATGACCAGAGCTTGCGTGCTTCAGGTCCATTCCACCCCCTCAATTGCGCGGCTATCGCCAATCATCTCATAGAGAGTGAGCTATTTGGCTTTGAGCAGTATGCGTTTACCGATGCTAAGAAGCAAAAGCGAGGCTTGCTTGAACTTGCCGAAGGAGGGACACTCTTCCTTGATGAGATAGGTGAGATGGCCCTCGATATGCAGTCCAAACTCCTGCGGGTCCTGGAGACCCGCTCATTCTTCCGGCTTGGTGGTAACAAAGAGGTCAATATTAATGTGCGCGTGGTAGCCGCCACCAATCGCAATCTTGAACAGGCCATGAAAGAGGGCTCATTTCGCTCTGATTTGTTCTTTCGCTTAGCTGTATTACAGATTGCGCTGCCGCCACTGCGCGAACGACCTGGCGATATCTTACTCTTTGCGTCGCGGTTTATAGATGATTTTAACAAATCGTTAGGCCGCAATGTGCGACGCATTGCCCCGGAGGCCCAGCGTCTTATGCTTGCGTATAGCTGGCCTGGTAACGTGCGTGAATTAAAGAACGTGATTGAGCGAGCTATGATTCTCAGCAACGCTGATGAATTATTGCCTGCTCACTTACCTTATGAAATCGTTGGGCACGTCGATAACAATGGGGTAAGTCTGTTGGATCCGTGGGAACAGTGGCTGAGTTTACATCCACCCGGTCCCATATCATTGGAGGAGGTAAGTGAACGCCTGGAGCAGCATTTCGTATATTGGGCCTTGAAGACGACCAGGCACAATCGAACTCGTGCCACAGAACTTCTTGGCCTGGCAAAGGTTGACCAGTTACGCTATTTGATGCGTAAACACAACATTGAATAACCTCTTCCAATTTATCCATTCTTCAGGTATACTAGCCGAGTAGTGATTTGATATTAGCTATTGTACGTAGGCTTCATCTGGAAGATCAAGAAGTTCTTCCTCCAATTCTCGCCATGCTTTTTGTTCTGCTTCGAGGTTGCTCATACGTGTGCGTTGATGTGAAGCCGTGGTAAGAGTTTTCGAGACCCGTTGCCGGAAGGTGGAGAGAATGGGACGCTGGTAGTCAGGTTTTGGCATGACTTTGAGTTCTATTATGTCTGGTAGATAGAACTCATCTTTCTCAAATGCCAGGGAAGCGAGGTCGCTAAAAGCAGCAAGCAATGCCTGTCGTGACTGCGTAAAGTAGGCGGGCTGTGTACTGGAAGCTGAAAGGCATCCGGCCACCCGTCCTCCAAGCATGATTGGATGTGCTGCCGCGCTAATTTCGTACTCAGTTTGATATGCTGGCAGCAGTTTTTCTTTGCCGAGGTCGTCGATATTGACGATGTGGCGAGCTTCCACTGCATACCCTCCCAGCGATTCCATACCCAGTAAGAGTGCGAGATGCTCAAGGTCGGCTGCCCAGGGATAGGTTCCCTTTCCAACTCGCTCACGCAAAGAACGCACTTTATTATCATGTGTCGGTGAGGGAGGCATGCATTGTACCAATGTGATAGACATCCCGAGCTGATTGGGGTCTAATTGAGCAAGGACTTGTTTTAATATCAAGTCGCTGATGCGCCAGAAGCGCAATGTCTCCGTGGTGGTTGTGCGGATATCGAGCAGTTGGGCGAAGAATTCAGAAGGTATATGTTCGGAAGAATCATCTTTCAACCAGGATTGAAAGTCCGGATAGGAAGCTTCAAGTCCTTCGAGCAACTCTTCACGGTATTGTAGTTGGACAACCTGTACCAGGCGGATAAGGTGAGACCGCTGGGGGTTCGATTCCCCCGTGGCCCAACGAGTAAGCGTCATTGGAGAGAGACCGAGAGCCGTTGCCATGCGTTGCCGTTCTCCCGGCACCTTAAGCATATGTTGCAAGCTGCTTTGCCAGGATAGAAGTGTGTTCATATCTTGCCACCTCAACAAAAACAAATATGTAGTGCAGCACTCTCAGTCTGCAAGCAAAAGAGTACCGGCTTGTCCTGGTACTTAGTTCCTGTCGCTTATCATAGCAGAGGAAGCCGCCATGGTCAATCGCTGAACAGGTTTTTCATACAGAAGATGCTAAATTTCAGAAAAAGAGGGAAAAACATGGGCTTATTTCTTGAAATAAGCAAGGAATCCAGGTAAGATAGATGCTAGCTCAATAAAAATATGGGCTAGTTGGGAGTAAATAACTCATGTCAAAGCGCATTTTTGTGGTGGATGATGATAGGGAAATACGGGAAATTGTCACGTTTGTGCTCAAGCGCAATGGCTTTGAGGTCGCTGCTGCTTGTAATGGTCACCAGTTTCAACATTTGCTTATTCAGCACATACCTGATTTAATTATATTGGATGTCATGATGCCAGGTGAGGATGGGTATCAGATATTTAACACCTTGCGCAGTGATCCACAGACACGGCATATACCGGTGGTAATCATGACGGCCCACGCTGAAGACATTTACGAGCGTATTAGTGTCGACTTAGGGGCAGCCGAGCATATGACCAAACCATTTCATCCATTTGAACTGGTGGAGAAAATCAAAGTGCTCCTGCAAGCAACTACTCAAAATTGAGAGGCAAAATACTTGTCTCTCAGCTTAAAAGTTGGTATCATTACAAGCAAGAGCGTTTTGGCGAGTTCAAGGAAGCAGAGCAGCCATGCCAAACAGATACGAACGTGAAATTGAAGAAATCCTCCGCAATTTGGAGACTACAGAGCCTAAACCAGGTCTTGGGCAGAGATTCGGTGAGCGATTACGACGCAAACCAGACTACCGTGTAAGACCACCTCGACGGAGTTTTCCATCTCTGCATTTGAGGACCTCGGAATGGTTTATTATCTTTGCGGTCATAGCTGCCCTCATTGGTGGTGGCTATGCATACGCTGTGGGTCCGAATATTGTCACCGGGATATTTGCCGTTGTAGGTGCCGTGTGTGTGGTATTGACTGTTCTTTCAGCGTTCGGTTCTCGTACGCGCCCGTCGCGCTTTTCTCGTTATACTGCCCCATCCTCGCGCTATGGCAATGTGACACCTATACGTCGAAACCCGCTCAGTAGTATTGCTACGCGCTGGCATCTTTTCCTACTCAAGCTGCGCTACCGCCGCAAGAAAGGCTGACGGTAGTACTTGACAGATCACTAGAGGCGTGCTATAGTGCCCACGTTCTCTGCAAGAATGAAATCCCTACGGGGTGTAGCGCAGTCGGTAGCGCGCCTGCTTTGGGAGCAGGAGGTCCGCGGTTCAAGTCCGCGCACCCCGACCGGTCAACTATTCTTTGATTTCATGCACAACTATGCGGGAGTAACTCAGTTGGTAGAGTTCCTGCCTTCCAAGCAGGCTGTCGCGGGTTCGAGCCCCGTCTCCCGCTCCAAGTAAGAAACCGTCTCTCTGGGAGAGCTTCATACGCTGTTTGAAGACAAGCAGGCAGTGATGAAGGCCAGAGCAGGCGGTTTTGTTGTGTGCAAAAAGACGTCCAGCGACTATCTGCCTCAATACCGTTGCGACTATCTGCCTCGGTGCATGCGCGACCATCTGCCTCATCGCTCATCGCGCCTGCCTGTCTCCTGCTGAGTCATAAGGTAAGGAGAGAAACCAATGGTATCCGAGCAATCCAAACAACCATCGAAACAGGTGACGGAGGCCCGCGCGGCTGCGCAGCGAGCGAAACTGAACACACAAGCAGCAGAGCGGCGACGCACCGCCGAGAAAACCTCGAAGACGAAGCGCGCCAACGGGAAGAAGGGACAGCTCGACCTACTGACTAAACGTCGCGCCCAGACGACCATGGCGCGAGCCATCGAGGACTACCTGGCCGATCACGAGGGCAGCAATCACAGCCCGAAAACCCTGCAATGGCATCAGACCGCACTCGGTCTCTTGCGCACCTTCCTGGAGGAAGAACGGGGCGTCACGCTGGTGGGCGAAGTCGATGCGGCCGATCTCTCCGCCTGGTTTGCCTCCCTGCGCAAGACACCTGGCAGCCATGGCAAGCCGCGAGCCGAGCGCACGGTCCAGACCTACGCGCGCTCGGCACGGGCTTTCCTGCACTGGCTGGTGCGCCGCGAGATCCTTGAACGCAGCCCCTTTGACAAGCTGTCCCTGCCCAAAGTGGGCAAACCGCTTATTCGCATCATTGAGCCGGAGGAGTTTGAACGGCTCTTGCTGGCCTGCACGCCTCCGGGAGAAATGGGGCCGCTGGCCGAT
>WNGJ01037473.1_pt1 | contig 11071 bp, 24 predicted proteins | sample 5400611 | NCBI WGS metagenome assembly WNGJ01 (sample SAMN13153375, study PRJNA577476) | soil metagenome | isolation source: 40 cm soil or saprolite under Garry oak tree replicate 1 | place: USA:California | collected 2016-06-15 | reverse complement strand
GAAGATTTGGCTACCAAATGTAGATTTGAATCGTTAGCTTTCTCTTTAGGTTTTGTTAGTATCCAACAAGAATAGCATAGTTTGAAGTATCCGGGTTTCCAACGATTGCACTTAGGACAACGCGTCCAATTACGATTCATAGGTGTCACTCCACGCTTCAGAATCAAGTTGCATTTGTTCGTCTTTTCCATCAAGCCACGGTTTGAAAGGTTCGCTCATAGGCTGAATTACATTCGAAGGTGGGACGGAGTAATCATTAAGAATGAAGTGACGCTTCTTTGTACCGTTCCAATCAACGGTTTTCTCAATTGTGTAGAAACCGCACTTCGGATATTTTTTGTAAAGTTGAAGCGACCGTTTAATTCCTACAAATAGTTTGTCGCTAATCTTCGGTTTCTTACCACGGACACAAGCCGAATAGACATAATCGAAATCCATTTTAGGATAGCCGCGAGTTTTAACGATAGGATTCTTCCAGCTATGGGTTTCGTCAGTAAGAGCATAGATTCCGGGAAGAATGAAACGACCGGCTGAATAAGGTTCGTATTCCCATTGTCCAAGGTTAGGACCAAGTGGACAGTTCAAAGGCTCAGTAGAATAGATTCCATCAGTTGCAAGAAGAATCAAAGCGTCGGGTTTTGAGTAAGTCATAAGTTCGGCGCGTGTCCAAGCAGTAATAAAACCGGCGTAAGTGTAATTAGCATAGTGACCGTATTCTCGTTTGTCTTTATTGCGTTGTGCGAACTTGCCATAGAATGAGTTAGCGCCAAGTTTCAATGGAATATGAGCGAAATCTTTTTCATGCTTCAATCGTAGACGCTCTTTCATAATCAAGTTGATGTGCGTTTCAAAAGGTTTCTGATAACCGTTCTCAAGCGCAAGTCCACGACCGATTTTAATATTCCAAAGGTCTTTCTTTACGGCGGCTTTGATTTCAACCAAGTGATAAGTTCCGCTACCCGAAGTAGCAAACGTAATCGGAAAAGCAATAGCGCCATTACCCAAACCCGAAGTATTGTTGCCGCGATAGGGAAACGGTCCCATGATATCACAATCGCGGCGCGTCCAAGAAACGTCTACGATACCGAAATCGTATTTTAAAGCGTCGTCGCCTTTTACAGAATTCCATTTACCGCCGACAAGATTTGGAAGCTCGCGAGTTGCCGCCGGATAAGCAGAATTGATATCGTAGTTGTAAACTGGCGCGTATTCTGCACGTTTGAAAAGTTCGATACGACCGCCATAGTAAGCCGCAAGAATTTTCAATCGAAAAGTATTAGTCGCCGGTTTTTCCATGAACGAAAGCGCTTTGAAATTGTCTAACATTTTTGCGGCAATAGCGCCCGCGCCGTGATAACCCGACAAATTACCATAGCCTACTTTGTCTAAAGCGAGTTGAAACTTTTCCATCATTTGAACTAAAAGTTTGCATTCTGCAAGATTGTATTTTTCAACTTCAGAATCGGTCCAAGAACCGAAGTTATCTCGTTCGAGTTTGCCGCGTGTAATAATGTCGGGTATTGGAAGTTTCCATTGTTCCAGCGCCTTTACAAATGAGCATTGGAAGAATCCGAGAACGTCATAATGAACTGACGTTTCGTGCGAAACAGTATCTTTTATGCGGAGAATTTTTTTCGGAAATAATTCGATTTCGTAATCGTCAATCATAATTTTGTGTTCCTTGTCTTTGAAAAGTAGAATTTGTTCTTCTTTAGGCGAATCGCGGAAAAGCATATTCCAATCATAACCGCCAGCATACCAAACGCAAGTACGGTCCGGCGTAAAAAGAAATTCGAGAACTTGGCGAATAGTCAGCGAGACACCTTTGATTTGGTTTCCATCAGAATCTTGAAGCAGAACATAATTTCCATTTCTACCTTCTCCGTCTAATGCGCGCCAAGGTTTAGAAACTGGCATGAGTTTAAGGACTGTCGAATTCTGGATTCTTCTTTTCGCCTTGAAAACGAACAAGGCGTTCGTGAATAGTCCAACGCGAATCCATCAAACGCGAAAATTGTTTACGCGCTTCATTAGAATCCCATTTATTGTTATTCTTCTTATAATGAGCAATTAAGATTCTACGAGCTTGCTTATCATTGAATTTGCGAGTTAGTTTGAGTTTGCGAACAAGTTTACGTTGCGCGGCAAGGATACGTTTCTTTTCTCTTTCTGGAAGGTCCATTAATTTAAGGTCGCTGGCAAATGTCATTCGTGTTCGTACCTCAATTCTCCGCAACAATCACATTCAATATCTTCACAACATTGTTCGCAATGATATAAACAACAATCGCAAAGGATATCTTCTTCGTCGCAATTATTACAAGTTTTCAATTTCTTATTCATGAGCTTGAAGTTTCCTTTCAAACGGTTGAATCGAAACAGTAACCGTACCGACGCGCGACGCTGGAAGAAGCTTGTATTCGGGATAAGTAATGAAACCTTCATTGTAGGGTTGGGCAAATGAACCACAAACCGCCGAAATCTTTACGACCTTTGCCAAATGTCCGAATTGGTCCATGCCAATTTTTTCAACCTTGTGAATTACAACTTGGTGGGTATGACCCGTAAGATAAATGTCGGCGCTGAAACTTGCAAGCAAATCTTGGTTAGAATTGAGATTTCCACCAACTCGTTTTCCAGAATAGCCGCCGTGTGCGGTGAAAACGTCGAAAGACGACATGATATGTTCCTTGCTCGTTTCAGATTTTAGAATGAATTGTAACCGAGTAATTGCCATATAACCAAGATATCTAATAGGCGCTTGTAAACGTGGAATGCCGGAATTGTCCGGATAGTCTCGGTTTAATTCTGCAACCAAGCGCCCGATAAGGTCGTCGTAATGTCGCAAGCGCTGGCGTTCGTCGTGATTGCCAGTATGAACGCCCAAGATTTTATTGCGAATCGGTAGAAGCATTTTGACAATGTAATTCATTTGGTCTGATAGTTCGGGTAATTCCGGGTCGCGCGTTCGCATGTCAAAAAATTTGTTATCTGGGTCGGTACAATCGAAAACGTCGCCCATGATGAACGTATAGCGATTCGGCTGATTCTTGATTCGTTCAACGACTTCTTTGAATTTGACTTTATCGTGGAAGCGAGCGCCAACGTGAATATCGCTTAGTGGTTCGATATCGACAAAATCGGTTCTGCTTGAAGTGTAGATTTTTCGAATTTGGAATTCCATTATTCGCTCAAGTCCACAACTTCCGGTTTCTCGTTTAGCATTTCGAAAAGATAGCCCATAACATTAAACATGATAGAGCAAAGGGTTTCTTGCATGTCAGCGCGAGCAAGGTTTCCATGTCCACGTTCAGTAAGCCAAAAGTCTATCATGTGACGAATCAAAGATTTCGCATACTCCACGCGCGGAATACCCTTTTGCCAGTTGTCGCCCGGACGCAAAGCGCCGTCAGATTGTTTACGGTGTTCGTGCATGAATTCAGCGAAGGCTTTGAGAACGATTGGAGAAATAAAAGCTTCATAATCCAGCTTGCCAGTATCAGTATCGCGCGTCGCGCCAGTTTCGAATTTACGAATTTCCCCGGACAGTTTATTCTACCTTCTCCGGGTTATCTTGAAGTTCAACGATTTGAGGAATTTCATCAAGCGAATAGAAAATTTTTAGTCCCTTTGCTCGCGCGCGTTCCAATTCTTTATCGGTTCCGAACGAAGGTTCGAGATAGAGAAATGCGTCGCAAAAATCAAGCCACGCGTGGTCTAAGGAATACCAAATGAACGGATAGTTCTTTGGAAATGGTGCATCCAACATTCCTTTTCTGACGTTCTGATAGAAAACGTGCGGTCCGTCGTGAACATCTTTACCGCGCGGTGTCATTGGACCGGCAACGTAAATTTTGAGAGCTTGCATTTAGATAGCGCCTTCCTCAATCATAGCGGCAAGTAGAAAAGCACAATTTGCGATATCGACCAATTCTATTTTGCGATTGTCGGGTTTCGCAAGTAAGAATTCAGCAACTTCTCTAAGCAAGTGGCGTTCAATCGCACTTGCCGTTTCATTATTGGACCAATCGAAAGAATCGCTCGTTACACTTCTTCGATTATCCAAGCCGCCGTATTTGTAAGCGACTTGAACTAATTTGTTCAACATGTCGGTTCCGAAGTTATTCAATTTCTCAGAAAGAATTTTCATGCGAACTTCACTAATCCTTCAAAGTTGGTTATTTAAAGATATCTGGCATTCGTTGGGCTTTGGCGCGGTCCAACTACTTACCGTTTCCGACGCTCGCACTATTGGAGCGCCTTCGTTACAGATTTGAGTTGTTTCCCGTTGGTCCAAAGCCACGAACACTATTCGTTGAAAATCAGTTATTTAAATCTATCCAGAAGTCTTTAAATAACCGATTACAAACGATATGCGACGAATCGTTGGAAAGAAAATCACAATCGAACGGATTGTGGAAGGAACTTCAACGGGACCATACGCCGGACCTTATGTTCTACTGATAACCGCGTCAGAGAGCATAATTTCTTCGCATAAGGTCGTCATGGAATCCGCAAGGAACTTAGCAAAAGCTGGCTTGCCCGTTACCGTCACCGTGACGGAAACCGAAGGCAAGAACGGGTTTGCTTACTTTAACTTAGAGTAAACAATCTTTTCCCGTTGTTACTCTAACCCCTCTTTTTTGTTACTCAAGATAGTCAGTAATGGTTACAGTATGCTTATTAGGTAGTTTGACCTATCTTTTCTTAGGGAACAAAAATGCAAAGCCTTGATATGTGTCCTAATTCACGAATGAACTTTGCCCATGTTTTCGTTTGGGCAATGGACGAACAGAAATATTTGTGCATAGGTTGCGGCAAAGAGCGTACGACCTATCATGAATTAGAAGATTGGGAAGCGAAAAAATGTTAGACCGCGTAAAATGGGCTATTGGGCAAATTCTCAATCTGAATCTTAGCCTTCTCTCATTGAAAGTTCGAATCGTTACAGCCGCGTGTTCTTGTGGTATCTGGGCGTTGGCAACGCTTGTATTCGGAAAAGTGGTTATGGTATGATAGGGATAATCATTTTCGATTATGATTGTGTGGACGACGTAGAACCGGATTGGTTGTGGGTAAGATGAATGCGAATCTTGCAGAGTATCGCGAGCTTGCGTCAATAGTCTGTTCCCTTCTTCATATACGCGCGAAGTTGCGCGTTCTCGTTGTTGAAAATTGTTGGCAATGGCATAGTCATACTCATATTCACATTCGCGGCGCGTTTACACCGGGTACAATCCATCTTGCACAAAAAGACCTTACACGTTCGCGAGAAGCAAAAGCGGCGCTTCTTGTCCATGAAGCATGTCATGTGAAATTAGGAATTGGAAATCATACAAAAAGATTTTGGGCTTATCAAACTAATTTCATCAGTCGCGAGCATTACAGTCGATTGTATCATGGAAGTGCTTGAAATGATTCAAGGATTGGTCCATCTTGGAATGCCGCTTGCATACATGTTACCCTTCGCGTTGCTCGATACGGTAGGTTTATTAGAGACTTCTGACATAGAGTAATTGAGGAAACTCAAAATGCAAGAAACAAGTTACGAACGCATGAACCGATTATGGGAAGAAGCGCATACCAAACTATCGCAAGATGGATTTGATTTTTGGCTATGCTCAGTCTTTGGCGCTATGGAAGCAATTATTGACAATGTACCTAAACGACTTGCAGAAATTGCTCTTAATATCATAGCGCGAGACATTGACGAAAAAGTAAAACGATATCCGAGCGAGAAGGCTTAGACCATGCGTGCAGTAATTCGCGACCTTTCGAAGAACGCCGACGACCGTTCAAAACTTGTTGTGAAGTTCAAAGAGCTTCGCTTTAAAATGAACGGCGTAACTACATTAGTCATACGCCAAGAAATCGACGGCGCGACCTACGTTCGCTATTGGTCCGACGATTCGGAGTTGGAACTATCTTGAGCGACAAACTATTACGCGCTGGCAAAACATTGGAAGAAGTACGAGCAGAACAACTACAACGTCGCAAAGCACTAATGCGGAAATATCCAAAAATCGACCCGAAACACTTTTGGAGCGATTGAACATGAGCGATAATAATCCGGGCGCTGGCGGCAAAGGAACAGCCGGATACTTTGGATACTCTACTGACGCGACAATCAACGGACATAGCGAAGATGAATTTGAACGCCGCTACATGCAACTAATCCCACAAAACGTCTACAAAACACGCGCGCATGATTACACCACTTGCAAAATTTGTACATCTAAGAATTCTATTACTTTCTGTCCCAACTTCGGGTTAAGCTTCGAACCACTACCGACAGAAGTTTTGAACCTTGGCAACCGACGCGTAACCCGGTGTGTCTACTGCATGAAAGCATTTCGCAACGACCCGATAGGCAAGCGACCCAAACGGAAACAGTTAAAAGAGTGAATCCAAGCGATAGGTGAACAACAATGGTACAACCTTGCGATTGTGAACTTTGCGCGCGTCGCTATCGTTTGTTTTGGACTTCGGTAACAACGCCCGGTTGGAATACTGAATCTGAACTAACGCTCGGTACAACTGGTATTTCTTTAGAGCGACTTCTTCAACGAGTAGAACAAATTGAAGGATTCGCGTCTAACTGTCGATATGGTCCGGAATACGATTGGCGGGTAGAAGAAGCATGAGCAAATCAACCGTATTTCTTCTATACGGGCAAATCATAGGATTTGTTTCCAGTATCTTCATGCTCATAGTATTCTTCAATGAAGCATTTCTTCAGCGCGGAGTAATCTATATCGAACCTAATCTTGCAGTAGCCACCTTAGAATTTTTTGTAGTCATTACTGGATTAGCAGTACAAGGAATCGTAATGATTCTCGCGGCAACGCCGAATAAGAAACAATCGCCGCGTCGTGCTAAAGAAGCGAAATTGCAACCGGAAACTGAGCGTGTCGGATACGAGACAAATAATCGGACGGCTTACCAATGATAGATAGAGAACTGACAATTGCCGACGCTCGAAAAGAATTAGCGCGTTTAGTTTCCGAAGAAATTTTTCTTGCGTTGGAAGTTGAAGCAAAAACTTTAGCACTTGCCGATATGCGTTCTGCAATTAAGACTTATCGATTTGTTTTGGGGATTCCACAATGAAAAATCAATGGAAACAGTTACAAACTTATGCACGACGGACCGACAGTGAATGGGTACAGTTTGTTAAATCTGAGCGCGTTTGGTATGCGGCGCTTGAATTTGCTGGCATAACACCAATTGAACTTAGACGATTAGTAAGAGAGTTTTCCAAATGACAGAAGTTCAAATTAAATGCAAACGTTGCGGTTCAAAAAAATTCAACGTTTACAAATACAGCAATCAAGCTTTTGCTGACGTGATTCTTGTTCAATGCAAATCTTGTCCAAGAATCGAAATGTTAATAGACGGCGGGAAGTTAGTCCAATGACCTTTCGTACTCACATATCTGAATGTTGGAATTGGATAGGTTGTAGAAGTTACAAGGGTTATGGTTGGACACCTAACGCCAAATACGCTCATAGAATGGTTTTTGAATTGGCTAACGGACCGATTCCACAAAATACAGTTGTTCATCACATGTGCAGAAATCGACTTTGCGTTCGTCCATCACATCTTGAATTAGTTTCACGCGGCGAAAACGTTCGAATAGCAAATTTGGAAGATAGTGCATGGAAAGATTGGTTTGCAATTGAAGGTAATCTCTATGACATGGAAAAGTAGAATCGTTCAGTATATTAAGTACAATGCTTTCATAATGCCGGTAATACTTGGAATTTACATTCCTTACAATTTGTTTTTCATTGGCTATACAGCCATTCAACTAACTAAGTGGCTATTAACCGCCGGGCTTTTGAGCCTTGGCGTAAATCTGATTCTTCAGCCCTACCAATCGTTTCTCTACCGGAGAAAGATACTAAAATGATAGCGGGTTGCGGAACTTGTGGCGCTGAAATGGAACACTTAGGAACTTTTCAAACTTCTGTCTATGCCGTCGCCGCTACACGCGGAGAACTTCACATTCAAGCAGATATTTTTCGTTGTCGAAATTGTCTAAGGATAATTGTGTGGGAAACATGATTCCTTTCTCGTTTTGGTTTCTGCTCGCAATGTGTATAGCCGCCGTTGCAGTTGGAATAATTGCAATGAAAAAGTTTCCAGATATTCCGAGCGACGACGTACCACCGGATACAATCAATGCTTGGAAGAAGAAAGCGAAGGAATGGCGAAAATGAACGAAATGGATTACACGCTTGAAATTTCTTCGTTCGAAACTGGTCGCCATATTGCCGCCTATTCGGGACAATTCAAAATAATCTGGCTTGGAAGTTGGCGACGACGTATTTTTACTTTCAATCCTACGACAAAATTTGGTTCTGACGAAGAAGCAATCGTTCCAGTTTTGAATCACGAAGTTTTACATCATGTCATAGAACATCTTATCGGGTTAAGAGCTTCTATGGGAATAGACAGATTAATTTATCTAACTGGTTACGAAGATGATTTAGGGTTGCCCGATTTGGTGGACCTATGACAAGTTTAGTAACTGGCGCTGACGGATTCGCCGGTTCTCATTTGGTAGAATTGTTGCTCGCGCAAGGTTTCAATGTTGTAGCGCTTGTAAGAAGCACACCATTAAGAAATCTCAAATTACATCCAAGATTGAAAATCGCGCGTGGCGACGTACTCGATTACAATTCACTTGTTTCTAATTTTGACGTTGATTATGTTTATCATCTTGCGGCAATATCTGGTGTTGAAGAATGTCGCGCTATGCCAGAGCAAGCTTGGAAGGTGAATACTCAAGGAACATTGAATGTTATCAAAGCGTGTGAAAATATGAAAGTGAAACGGTTACTTTTCACTTCAACTTGTCATACGGTAGGTTATGATATTTACGCCGCGTCAAAGCGCGCTTGCGAAGATATTATTTCGACGTTTCCAAATTTAGATATCGTAACTGCTCGCGCCTATAATCATTACGGACCGCGCCAGCGTCCCGAATGGCTAATTCCAACAATTATACGACAAGTTTTAACAAGCGACAAATTGATGCTTGGCGCGAAAAATACTACGCGCGATTTCACTTACGTTACAGATATCGTAAACGGATACTTTGCCGCAATGATGAACGGACAGTTTCATAGAACTTATGATTTGTGTTCTGGAATTGAAAGAACAATTGAATCGGTAGCGAATGAAGTTATACGATTGACGGATTGGAAAGGCGAAACATTGTGGGCGACACCGAGAAGTAACGATTTCTCGCGTAGTGTTGGAAATCCTATTCCAGCGCAAGAATTATTGAATTGGGTCGAAATAACACCGTTCGAAGAAGGATTGAAACGGACAATCGCGCGCATATTTTGGTTCGCCGCTTGGAATAGTCTTTGGTATCTTTCTCGCTTATGAAGGATACTACATTATGACAAACTTTCGATTTCCAAAGATACATTTGAAGAAAATGCTCGAACCAATGAACATAATCTTCACGTTAGTTATTGCAATGGTCCACGTTGCCGTCGCGTATGTCGCCTTACCCGGCGACCCCGGTTTTGATTTCTATCGATATTTGCTTCTTGGAATTTTTCTACCATTTCACATAGGCTTGATGATACTAATTATTTCTGCACATGATAGTGCGCCAAAGGCTAAGAAGATTGCGGTTAAGACTTTTCGAAAAGGCGAATCGCGGTGGGGTCTATGATTTCTAAAAACGCCGCTTGTGCGCTTTTGATTGGATTCGTATTTGTCGGAAAAATTTTTGCAGTTTTACATTACGGACCGGACTATGCGCTTTTCGTTTCAGATTACAATCGTTTGTTCTGTCCGGAACATTGTTGGACGTTTCCGGAGAATGTACCCTATTCTGTCCTTTGGTCGTGGATGAATCCATTAGCACTTGGGCGATTTTGGTATGGCGTTTACATTGTAATTTTCGACGCTCTAACTTGTCTTGCATACTGGTTCTTTGTGAAACGTGTACCGCACGCTTACCTTGCACTTCTTCAAGCAATGTCTATCATGTTCTATCTTGGGCAAGGCTCAGAATATCAGAATGTAACGATTATCGTATTTTTCCCGTTAGCTTTCTTTTCTCTCAAAACACTTCTCATTCCAATTCTGATAAAATTACCATTAGGGTGGTCCTATCCTTGGAATCTTTCTAATTTACATGTTCAATGCGTTTGGTATTGTTCGGGATTCACGAACAATCACTTAACGATGTTGGATAAGATTCCAGCATTCATTACGAATTATGGTATGCTGATTGGCGCGTTCTTTTTCACAATTAGAGTAGTTCGAAAATTGAAGAATCGCGAGCGTGATAAAATCATGCGAAAATGTCTAAACTGTCGGAAATATTGGAACAAAGACAGTGTACATTTCAACAATTGTCCGATATCTTTAAATAACTGTTCTTAAACGATTAGTGAAGCATTCTTGCCCAATGACATTGAGACTATCATAGAGGAAGCTAAACGTGTTCGTAAGCAAGGGCAAGGCGTAGACGTTTTGAAAGAATTGGACGACGAAGGTTCACTACCCGGTGGACAAGAAACTAAATCTGATGACGGCGCATTTGCGAAATCAGCGGTTGGCGTAACTGACGCACAACATAATGCCAAAGAGGAAAATATCCAACAAACTCATTCCAACATTCGACAGTCGATAATTTCGCCGGTTATCGAGATTGCCATTATTTCAGAAGCGGCGAAAAAGGAAAACGCCGCAATGATACAATTCGATACTTTGGACGATTTAACAAAGAAGGAGAACGAAATTATCGTAAAAGAAATCGGTGAAGTACATACTGACATTCTCCAACTTTTAGTATCGCTCGAAGCGCGCGGACGCGACGACGCAAATTTGAATTTGAATTCTTTGGTCGCTGGCGAACAAGCGAGACTTTCGGCGCAAGCACTCGGAATGAATCCACCGCCCGGTACTCCGGGATTTTGGGGTAAGCTAAAAGGAATGGTTGGTTTGGGGTCTAAAAAATGAGCGCTTCAGAACGTATGACTTGGTACGATACTCATTGTACTGATATTCTTGAATTACTAAAACGAAATGCTAATTGCGC
>WNGJ01033231.1_pt1 | contig 11071 bp, 10 predicted proteins | sample 5400611 | NCBI WGS metagenome assembly WNGJ01 (sample SAMN13153375, study PRJNA577476) | soil metagenome | isolation source: 40 cm soil or saprolite under Garry oak tree replicate 1 | place: USA:California | collected 2016-06-15 | reverse complement strand
AGCCAAGCCGGCCAACTCCAGCCTCAACTCAATTACCGCACCGAGAATCGAGGCTAACCACCCTCGTCTCGAAGGCCACCCGGACCCGCCTCCGGGTGGCCTCCGTTTTGTCCGTGAGGTGACGATTCGATGGTCACTGACCCCACCTGGATCTGGCGTGACTGCGAGCATTGCGGCACCCCGTTCAGCCAGCCCGACGACCCCGGCCGCAAACGCCGCTTCTGCTCCGGCGCCTGCCGCACCGGCGCCTATCGCACCAGAAAGCATCGCCAAGAACAGCAGGACCAGCAGCGCCAGCGCCGCGCCCAGGAGCAAGCCCGCGACAACGCCCGCCGCCAGCGCGACCAGCAAGACCAGCAGCAGCGCCGCCAGCGCGAGCGTGCCCGGTCGCACCAGCCGCCCCCGCACGCCGGCACCAGCCGGCCCGGGACCTGGTGCGGCGCTTGCGGCGGGCTGCGCGGCCCGCACACCTACCACCACGACGACGCCGCGCACCAGCGCGCCCGCCGTCGCTACGAGGGCCTGCGGGCCAAGGCCGCCTCGACCAGCTTCCCGCATGAGGCGGACGCCTGCCGCGTCAAGGCGGACGCCATGCGCGACAAGTACGGCCTCTAACCCACCCGCAGGAGGCCAGCGGCACGGACGGAACGTCACACCCGCGCCGCTGGCCTGCCCGGTCGTCACCGACGGATCGTCACACCCCGCCTGGCTGTGACGATCCGTCCGTGCCACTCAGCCCCGGACTTCGTGACGGGCGGATCGTCACCACCCGTCACGATCCGCCTGGGCAATTCCCGCTGGCCGGCACCTTTAGGCGTGTTGGAATTGCCGTGCGTAGGGAAGCGCCTTCGGCGCTTGCTGCTGCGCTAGCAAGCTCCGCAGCCCAACCCCGCCCACCGCGAGGTCGACCTCACCCGGCCCAGCGTGAGGCACCTCGACGGGTCCGCCAAAGGTGCGCCAAAGCTACGCCAAAGGTGCGCCAAAGCTCCGCACCCGATGGCGTACCCGGCCTCGCCTTCGGCATCGGCATCACCGCAGGCAAGCGCCCCCGAGGGGGGCCAGTCGCCCGCAAAACCCGCGGGCGACTGGCCCCCCTCGGGGGAGTGGTGCGGCCGCGCCGAGTGGTGCGCTTCGCGCGATTGATCCATCGGCGCGGCCGCGTTCTTGGCGGACCTTCGGTCCGCGCCGCCTGCAGCGGCCATTTCAGCCTGTCCTGGTTGCCACTGAAGGTGGTTCCGAGCTGTCGGGCTGCTGTCCCAGCGACTACGTAGAAGTAGCGGCTTGAGCCGACCCAGCAACTCCGGATACGGTCGCCACGTATGGACGGTAGGCGAACTTGTGGAGGTATGCGGTGCCTGCAGATGGCGAGCATTCCCAATCCGGAGAGCGGCCGGAGAGTGAGCGTCAGGACCTCGGCCCGGCTGTTCGCATAGCGGCCGAGCGCGTCGCTGCCGGTCTGTCTGGCCACCCGCTGGCCGTGATGCCCGCTGGGCCACCTCCGCAACAGGATCCTGCGGTGACCGACCTGCTGCAGTGCTCGCCGCCCAGCTCGCGCAGTGGCCCCTCGTTTGTGCTCCCGCTGCGCCGCCCGATCCTGTTTCAGCCGCCGCCGCTACTCCCGCCACCCGACGTGTTCCCGCTGCGGATTGCGTGCACGCCGATCGTTACCAAGACTGCTGACGGCACGCTGATCCCGGGGTGGATCCCCTACTTTGGGCTGGACGCTACGTTCGCGCAGACCTGGAACCTGACAAAGGTGACGATCGGCGACTTAGCGTCCACGATGGCGCTGGCGCCGGGTGAGCAGCTGACGCTTGAGTTCCAGAGTTCGCAGCGGAAGGTCCTGGAGCAGTCCACGCTTGAGTCCACCGAGTCCCTGTCCTCCACCGAAAGCACGACCGCCGACAAGGAAGCAATCAACATCGCACGGTCTGCGTCGAAGACCGAGGGCTGGCATGTGGACACCACCGGCACGCTGACCTGCGGCTACGCCTCGCTCAGCGTCACCGGTGGGTACTCCCAGAGCGTTACCGAGGCCAACCAGCAAGCCGTCAACCATATTCATGACAAGACGCAGCACTCGGCGCGGAGCCTCAAGGCTCTGCACAAGATCGAGGTGCGCGGTGTCAGCGAGGGGATCGTCCAAGACCGGATGACCCGCACGATCACCAACCCGTACTACGACCGCACCGTCACGTTGAACGTCTTTCACCTGCTGAAGCATTTCTCGGTGCAGACTGCGCTCTCGGAGCAGCGGTATGCGATCGTGCTCAGGATCGACGGGCTCGGCTTCGACCGTGACTTCGTCTTGCGCAATACCGACTTTCTACGGACCAACCTTCTCGACAGCTCGTTGCTGAACGATCTGCCGGTCGCCGTTCAGGGAGCCAAGCAGCCCTTGGAATCGACCGCGCTCTACTCTGCAATCGATACCGCACAGCTGGCGCTGGCCTACCTCTTTAGCCCGCCCTTCGATGACCGCGCCCCAAACATGTTCAATATGCCCCCCATCAGAGACGAGAATGGTAACCTGGTTTCACAGAACGAGCCGCGCACGTCATTTGAGATCAGCTTGCAGCACGATGCCGTAGGGGACACCCCCGGGCGGTTTCAAGACAGCGGCTTTGGGAGGGCGAACGAGCACAACTGCGCGGTGCTGCTCACCACGCTCGGCTTCTTCTACAAGCTCATCCAGGAATCTGTACCCGATCCAAAAGACCCCAGCTCGCAAATCAATATTCTTAAAGCGGATGACAACGCCGTCCGCATTTGCACTGCCCTGGCGGCAAGCGTGGGTGACCTGTGGAACAAGCTGTTCCCAGATCCCCTGAACAGCAATCAGCTGAAGGAGTTGGTGGATGCGCACCGGTTCACCGAGGTGATCCGCCGCGTCCCGGGCTTCCTGGCGATGGTGTCGGGCATGCTGCAGCCGCTGCTGGACCCAGCGAAGGCCGAGCAGGCGGCGCTGGCCGACTACGCCCAAGCCCAGTTCGTCTTGCAGCATCTGCTGGAGCACCTGGAGTGCAACCGCAACTACTACGTCCAGCGCTACCTGCGCTACATAGCGGAGACGACCGCCAACCAAGCCATCATCGACCTGGCGAAAGATGCGCTGGACGCACTGGTCGCGCAAAAAGCTCTTCCGAAGGTACTGCAAAAGGATCCACCAGTGCAGGTGACCATCGGGGACTTCGACGTTGACCGAACGTTCATCGACAAACGCGAGGTGATCATCCCCGGATTTCTACCCCTGACCAACCAGCAGGTTGCCGTGGTGGTCCGGGAGCTGCTGGAGGAAGGCAAGACAGACCCTCCTTTGCCGGCGGTGGATCCCGACCTGGAGGTCGCCTGCGACGGCATCTACCTAGAAGTCGCCGAGGGCGCATGCGTACTCCAAGGCGTTCCCCCTCGGCCGCAGCTGGGCGGCAGCGTCGCCGTCAAGGACCTGGAGGTCTCCCTCGGCGGTCAGGCGCACAGCGCAGGAGGGTAGCCCATGGCGGGATCGACGCAGTTCGACGTCGCCTATTTCCCTCTGCAGGCCGGCCATCATGACACGGCTGCAGATGGCATCCTAACCAAGCTCCAGGAAGCGACCGACGGAGACTGGAAAATCGCATGGATGCTAACCACGGGGGAAGGCATCATCATGGTTCTCCAACGCCCCACACCAGTCGTTCCGCCGCCGCCGGGGTCGCTGGGTGGCTACAGTGCCACAAGTGCATAAGTCGTATCTGCCGATAAGCGATCCGCCACGCGATCACGGTGAGAACTCGGTCGCCAACCGATGCTCAGTCATCCACCGCGTCGAAACCCACCGATTCTGTAGTCGCGTTCATAGCGTCCCCGACATCGACGCCTCTCAAGGCACTATTAAGGAAGCCTAAGCAGCAGTAGCCAAGGGGCGTATGCCACTCTGGACCTGAGGAACGAATTGAGAAATCTCATAGCCTCGAATACGGGCACAGGCCACCATTCGCGCCGTATGAAGGCGTAAGGGCCGGATTGGTTACCGAGTGGTAGGCCCAACAACTAACAGCGCAGGAGGGAACGATGAGTAACGGCTCCCCCCAAGCGTTTCCCAACGCCGAGGACGCTCGAATCATGTTTACAACTAGAGGTAAGCCTGGTAAACAGAGCCCTGTTCCTATATTTAGAGGCAGAGGAGAAACCGCCTTCTACTTCAATACAAAGATGGATATTGACTTAGATGGAGCGCCAGACGTATATCACCCTCCTACAGTGCGGGAAGCATCTGGATGCCCTCCCGCACTTGACTACCTGGGCAATGCATCAAATCCCGCAAACCGACCCGTGCCTGGGCCTGGACAGCCGAGGATTCAAGACAATTGGCCAGGGATTGTGGTACAGAATAGGTTCCCATGCATACAGGGACCGCAAGATCCCGCACCTGGATTCTATGTCTCCAGCACTGCACTACAGGATAGGACATATCCCCCATGCGATCCGAGATGCTATGTTGATGCAACTGCAGTTCCCTACATTGCGTTGCCGCCGCCAGCGTATCGAGCGGGAGGAGCGCGAGTAGGTGATTTCGCGGCCGTCTATAATCGGCTCAGTGGAAAGTTATCGTTCGCCATATTTGCTGACGTGGGTCCATCTAGGTTAATTGGGGAGGGATCACATGCGTTAGCACTCGCATTGGGCATACCGGGAGGGCGCCACGGCGGGCAGACTCACGGGATCACATATGTCTCCTTTCCTGGGTCTGGTAATAGGCGCCCCCGGTCGATTTCAGATATCAATGCAAATGGGGACAGGCTTTTTGGGGCTTGGGGTGGTAGGCTCAGGATTGCCGATCTACAACTCAATGAGCTCCTTGACGTGGTCCACGGCGCGAGGCGTTGGCAGCGCCTTGAGACAATCCTGAGATCCGTGCAGGTAGCTCTGCGCGAAGCGAGGGACATCCCTAGCCCACGATCCCAGGTTCAGTCCCCACAAATCCACATCATTGAGGGCCTCGACGACGCCTGCGTGGATCTCGTCGACTTCATTGAGCAAGTGCAGAAACTGTCTGCCGCGGCTATCTCGCCAGCACAACGGAGGTCCTTGACCGCAGAAGCCAATCAGATCAGGACTACGATTAGTTGTTGAATGAGCCCTAACGGGTACGGACTCCTCCAAGTGGCGGGCAGCACGACGTGGTGCACGCAGCTTCCCCCTATGGCTGTTGAGACCGACCAGGATCGTCGTTTCTTGACCGCGCTATGAGGCACACCAGATCGGAATCTGGAGCGCCTATAGCTTGCTCTGCTCGGTCAACGCACGGTCAACGTTGTGCCTTACTCTACCTGCCCCTACCTTAACCGTCGGCTTTCCTGACCTGCGACTAAGTGCTCTGGCACGTAAGTTCGATCACGTATCCGAGAGGGGTTCGGTGCCCACGCAGAACTCGTTTCCTTCCGGGTCAGCCATCACAACCCAGTGGAAGCCGTCCTCTTCGATGGGCTCAGGGGTGAGGACTTCGGCGCCCAGGATGGTGAGCCGCGCGAGTTCGGGTTCGAGCGTGGGAACGCGAAGGTCCAGGTGCATCCGGTTCTTGCCCGCCTTGGGGTCGGGGACGCGCTGCAAGACCAGGTCCGGGCCCGGCTGCGCACCGGGGACGAGCACCACGTATGGTCCGCTGGAGGGTGCAGGGTGGTAGCCCAGCGCTTGGGCCCAGAACTGGGCGAGGCGCTGCGGTTTGAGGCAGTCGAGCACCACCACGACTCGCATCGGCGCCTCCTTGCCGGGCTGTTGGCGAGGTGCTGATCCTTGCACCGATCAGGCCGTGCGCGGGAGGTCGTCTTTGGCGGCCAGGCGCTTGATGAGCAGGGCGAGGTCGGCGCGGGTGAACTTCCACTCGAAGGGCTTGGCCGCCTGCTCGTAGCGGCGCTCGAAGGCGAGCAGGCGCCGCCGGACTGCGGCCAAGTCGGTGAAGTCGTTGGGCGTGAGGCATTTGCGCTGGACAATCGACAGGTAGATCTCCACCTGGTTCAACCACGACGAGTGGACAGGGGTGTGGACCAGCTGCGCCCGGGGCCAGTCGGCGGCCAGGCGCCGGACCGAGGCCGCGCCCCGATGCGAGCTGCCGTTGTCGACCACCCAAAACACCCGCTTGGCTGAGGCGTACGGCTCGCTTCCCATCACCTGGGCCACCAGACGCTTGAACGGCGCGATGCCGGTGGTCGGCGCGCAGCGCCCGAACAGCTTGGCCTGGTGCACGTCCCAGGCGGCGAAGTAGGCCAGCGCCCCACCACGCTCGTACTCGTGCTCGACCCGCATCGCCCGGCTTGCGGCCGGCGCCAGCGTCGGGTGGCAGCGGCAGCGCGCCTGAATGCTGGTCTTCTCGTCGGCGCTGATCACGTAGTCGTCGGCGTCCAGCGGCTCGCCCTGCCACTGCCGCGCGTACAGGTCCAGCACGCGGGCGGCCCTGGCCTCAAAGTCCGGGGCGCGGGGGAAGATCCAGCTGCGGTGGGACCAGGGGCGGATCGCGTCCTCGGCCAGCCAGCGCCAGATGGTCGTGCCCGAGATCGCGGCCACCAGGCCACGGGTAATGACCTCGTCGCGGATGTCGGGGACCTGCAGACGCGAAAGCGGCAGGCCAAGGCGGCTGGGCAGCTCACAGGCGATCGCCTTGACCTCGATGACTACCTCGGGGGGGAAAGACGCTTGGCCGTCCTCGCCGGGGTCGCTCCTGGAGGCCGCCGAGCCGCTCGGTGAAGAAGCGTTTGCGCCACTTGGAGACGACCTCGCGGCGGGTGTCCAGACGGGCCCCGATCTGGTCGTTGTCGAGGCCCGCAGCCGCCATGAGCACGATCTTGGCCCGTACGACATCCCGATACGGCAACGTGACATCCCGATACGGCAACGTGTACCGGCAGGCCTGGGCTTCCAGCACCTCGCGTTCCTGGTCGCTCAGCTCGATGATGTATGGGCTTTTCCTGGGCATCGGTCTCCCTCGCTGGAGAGATACACCCTAGTCGAGCTGGGGTCGTTACGTTGCCGTACTTCTGTGGCGATGTACTAAGGATCTGGTGGTTGGGGTTGGAATCCCTCGCGGGTGCGCCAAGGAGCCCGAGGACAGCTCGACCCGGGCTGCTGCATTCGGTTCGTGACGGCAGCAGAGGAGGGGGTGCCGGGGGAGGACACCTCCTCCCCCGGCATACTGGCCAACTGAATCGCCCCGGGTATCGTGGTGCAGGTGGGGCACCGATGCCCGGCTGTCAAGGTGGAGCGCCCGCAGCGCAGCGAGGACGAACGACCTTGACAGCCCGCCCGGGACCCAGGTGGCCGACAGCACATAACTTCGCTGCTTCTGGAGTCCGCCGAGCAGGGAGCCCGCAGGTCGGCATAGCGGTGAGCCCGTGATCACTTACAAGGATGAGGTCAGCTCTTACAGTGGCCCATTCGCGTCTGCTCCTTCACCGGCCACGCGCTGACTTCCAGGAGCAGCGCGACGGGTCGAGCCGGTTACCGACGTTGCAGGCCGTCCAGAAGAGCCTGGAGGAATGCTTCCGGTCCAATAGAGCACGTGATCGCTCCCCGAAGCGTCGGGCCGCTGATGCGCAACTGTTGGGCCATTTTTCCGAGCACGTAGTCGCTGACCTCTCTACCGCCGGCTCCATGCGAGATGTGCGTTACCGCGATGATCTGCCCGTTGTGCCAGCGGGAGAAGTCGGGATGGTCTCCCGATGGATCCGGAACGAAGCCATGCTTGCTCGTCAGCGCTCTTCGCACTTCGCGGGTGGGGAACGGCACCTATCGACCCGGGAAGAGGCGTTCGAGGGCGCTCAGCTCCTTGAGCAGTCCTGGATGGAGCTGGGGCCGGTGGCTTCGAAGGAACGACAGACGCCGGTCGAGCGCCTGGTAGAAGTCGGCGACCGCTTCCTGCGGGGTCGCTCCTACGCCGTACACTGCGCCGAGGTTGTCTTCAGCGACGAACTGCCCGGTGGCGTCGTTGACGATGGAGATCGGTGATGCAGTGGGCGGTCGGCCTGCTGAGGGTGCCGGTCCAGAGACCGATGGGTGCCCTTCCGTATGGTCCTCATGGATCGGCCAGGCAACGTGGTCGGCAGGATCGATGTGGCGCACGAAGTCCCAGTCCGGCCTCTGCGGTGGCTGCGAAGGCTCGGCGATTCGAATAGAGCCTACTGCTGTGGCGGGCATGGCGACCTGCCTCACTCGCGTCGCTCGGGCCCTTCAGGGTTGATCCCTGGGGCTCCGAACACCTCAATGTACCTGTCGAAGTTCTCCCGAAGCGCACTTATGAACCCGTGCACGAGGTTGGCCGGGATGATGATGTCAGCTACCGCCTCCGGCTGTGTGACCAGCACCTCGCCCTGCTGAGCCTGCTCCATCTCGGTCCCAGGCGTGGGCGTCTTGAGCACTGCGAAGGTCACCCGGAAGTCCCACGGCGTATGGTTGACGTTGATGTAGTTGGCGTAGGTCGGGCGCAGGAAGTCCGGGAATCGGATACCGCTGATGCGGAGCTGCGCTTCGTCGTCGGGCAAGCCGTTCCTCCTCGTCGCCCCTCGGTTAGCCGCATCGACGCACCCGACGCCGCTCCTGAGGGTCTGGTTGTCACACCTGCGCTCCTCTGTGTCAACTGCACCCGGTAGTAGCATTGCACATTTTGCCGCTGTTCCGACGTCCCTACATGCGCATGCGCAGTCAACGGCCGGCGATCAGTGACCGGGCCGGGCGGGGTGAAGGATGGGCCACCCGCCACGAGCCGGGCAGTCCTGCCGGGGCCGGCCGTGGTGCCCCTGCCATCGCGGTCGCTCACAGCGCATCACTTCACCACTCTTGGAAGGCGGTGAGCAGGGAAACCACAGGTCGGCATGGCGGTTTCCCCCAACTCCCTCGCACGGAGATGCGCTGAGCAAGTCCAGCACCGATCAGGCCCGAGCAGCCTTCATCGACCGACCGTCGCGGGCTGCCATGAGAGATCCTCGTCTTGGCCCTTGCTGGGAGACGTCAGGCTCGACACCTGGGTGCCGTCGGCCTGCATCACATATAGGCTCGGCGCGCCGGCGCGGTTGCTGCCGAACGCGATCCTCGCGCCATCGGGCGAGTAGGACGGCTGGTAGTCGTCTGCCTCACCGTGGGTGAGCCGCTGCACGGCGCCGCCGCGGACAACTACCACGGCCACGTCGAGGTTGCCGGCCTGCTTGATGGTGACGACGATCTTGGTGCCGTCGGGCGACCACGACGGCCGTTCAGCCTCCACCGGGGTCCTGGTTAGCCGCCGGGCGTCCTTCCCGTTGGCGTTCATGGCCCACAGCTGGCAGTGGGCAAACGACTGATCACACTCCACGAAGGCAACCCGCTTCCCGTCGCTGGAGAAGGCGGGCTCAGCGTCACCGCGGCCGCGGTCGCTGAGCTGCAGGATACCTTTGCCGTTCGCTTTCATGACGAAGATGTCATACGCGCCGCCGCGGTCACTTGCGAAGATGACTCTGGTATCGTCGGGCGACCAACTGGGCGAGGTGTCGTCACTTGGGCCTGGTGTAAGGTCACGCAGCCCACTGCCATCGCTGCGCACGATCCAGATATCGGAGTCTCCACGCGCCGTCTTAGCCCGGTCAAACACCACAGACTTGCCGTCCGGGGAGAGCGCCGGCCGACCCAGCTCGCCCGACCGAAACCGGGTCAACTGGCGCAGGCCGCCGCCGTCGTCGTTCACCACGTACACGTTGTAAGTGCCGGTCCGGTTGCTGATGAAGGCGATCTTGCTCGCCGGTTCAACAGCGGCCGGATGCGCAGTGCTGCTCGGCGGTACCACCCTGTTGGTCCCCGCGTGCTTGCCGGAGGCCCCCGTCCGACACCCGGACAGTGCCAGGACAGACAACACCACCGCCACTAGCGTAGGCCACCAGTAGCTTCTCCTTGGCACCGAGTCCCTCCCGTCGGCCGGGCCGCCTATCGGTAGGCAGGACGACACCTCTCCGCAAACCACGCGATTCTGCAGCAATGATCCCCTTGGCGCATGGCCCATGGAATACGCAAAGTGAAGGAAACGCGGGCACCCTGCCGGCGTGCGCCGTGCTCAGCGCTTCGGCGTAGGCGAGGCGCTGCCTTCAGCGACACCGCGCTGCCGGCAACAGCCACGCTCGGGCGCTTTGGGGCGCTGGGCAACTCGTGGTCGGCTCCTGCTTGGTTGCCCGGCCCATCACGTTGTCCAAAAGAACCGGGAGCGATGGACCAGAAGCACGTCACTGATCGGTAGTCGGCCGCAGCCTGACCACTGGGAGAGGGGGACCGCCCCGGGTATCGTGGTGCAGGTGGGCACCGATGCCCGGCTGTCAAGCGCGAATGTCCAGCTCCCCGGCGCAGCGCAGGGCACCGCAACGAGGCCCATTCGTGCTTGACAGCCTGCTCGGGACACCGGCAGCCTCCCGGGTGAGGCCCACCGGCCGGATCGTCACAGAGCCGCCCAAGACTGGCTCCATAACTGGTTGAGCCGTGGAGGCTCCCAGGCTGCATCATCGCAGGTGGGCACGGCGGTAATGCTCGAGGTTGTCCCGCGGTTCGTAGAACTTGAGGTGGCGGTCCCCCACCTGAGCCCTGCCAAGTGGTAGGTCTCGGGTGATCCGCCAAGAACACCGCGAGGAAGGGGACCGCCATGGGCAAGCAGTACCAGACCAGCGACGCCGAGGCGAGCATGCTTGGGCTGATCATCCCCGAGGAGGTCTCGGTGGCGCTGGCCGAGATCGCCGAGTCCGCCAAGGAGGGGCTGCTGGCGCTGGCTGTTGGCGCGGGGCTGCAGGTGCTGCAGACGATGATGGAGGAGTCGGTCACCACGCTGGCTGGGCCCAAGGGCAAGCACAACCCCGACCGGGTCGCCGTGCGGCATGGCCATGAGCACGGCTCGGTGACGCTTGGGGGACGGCGGGTGGGGGTCAAGCGCCCGCGGGTGCGTGCCGCCGACGGCTCGGGTGAGCTGCCGGTGGCCGCCTACGAGCTATTCTCCGGGACCGAGATCCTGGGCCGGCTGGCGCTGGAGCGGATGCTGGGTGGGCTGTCGACCCGCCGCTACCCGGTCGGGCTGGAGCCGGTCGGCACCCAGGTC
>WNGJ01008283.1_pt1 | contig 11071 bp, 10 predicted proteins | sample 5400611 | NCBI WGS metagenome assembly WNGJ01 (sample SAMN13153375, study PRJNA577476) | soil metagenome | isolation source: 40 cm soil or saprolite under Garry oak tree replicate 1 | place: USA:California | collected 2016-06-15 | reverse complement strand
GCACCTATGACGGCTGGGGCTACAGCCCGCTTGAACAGATCACGCCAGCCAATGTCGGTCGGCTCGAACTTGCCTGGAGCTTTGCGACCGGGCAGGTGGAAGGCCATCAGGCCCCGCCAATCGTCAACAACGGCGTCATGTTCGTGGCGACGCCCGGCAATCAGGTCATTGCCATCGAAGCTAAGACCGGCAATCTGCTGTGGCGCTACAAGCGGCCGCTGCCGGAGGATCTGACCAACCTGCATCCGACCAGCCGTGGCGTCGGGCTCTTTGGTGACAAGGTCTTCTTCGCCTCGGCCGATGCGATCCTCGTCGCGCTCGATGCCAAGACCGGCAAGGAAGTGTGGACGGCGAAAGTCGCGGAATACAAGAATGGCTACTACACCTCGATCATGCCGCTCGTCGCCGACGGCAAGGTCATGATGGGTACGTCGGGCGGCGAACTGGGAATACGCGGTTTCGTCGCGGCCTATGATGCGGAAACCGGCAAGGAGGCATGGCGGACCTTCATGGTTCCGGAACCGGGCCAGCCCGGCAGCGAGACGTGGCCGCGGGGCGACCAGTGGAAGACCGGCGGCGGCTCGGTCTGGGTGCCCGGCACCTACGATCCGGAGACCAATCTTGCTTTCTGGGGCACCGGAAACGGCGGCCCCTGGATGGGGGATCAACGTCCGGGCGACAATCTCTACACCGCCGCAACGGTCGCGCTGGACGGCAACACCGGCCAGATCAAGGGCCACTTCCAATATCACCAGAACGACTCCTGGGATTGGGATGAAGTGTCGCCGCCGATTCTCGTCGACTACAACTTCAATAACAGGAGTGTGAAGGGGTTGGTCAACGTGGCGCGCAACGGTTACCTCTGGCACCTTGAGCGCACGGCCGGAAAGATCAACTTCGTCACCGCGCAGAATTACGTCAGTCACAACGTGTTCAAGGGTGTCGAACCCAATACGGGCCGTCCGATCGTCGATCCGGATCACAAGCCCGGCACCAACAAGCTGGCAATGTTCTGTCCAAGCCTGTGGGGCGGCAAGGACTGGCCGCCGGCCGCCTACAGCCCGAAAACACGGCTGATCTACATCCCGGCGAACGAAAACCTTTGCACCGAGCTCAATGCCGAGGTGCCGAAATACGCGCCGGGCGAGCGCTACACCGGCGTCACCACCAACGTGCTGCGCATCCGTGCGGGCGCCGACCATATCGGCGAGGTGCAGGCGTGGAATGTCGACACGGGGAAGCGCGTATGGACCGCCAACCTGCCGACGGAGAACTGGGGTCCGGTGCTGGCGACGGGCGGCGGCCTGCTGTTCGGCGGCGGAACCGCTGATCGGCTGTTCCGCGCCTTCGATGCCGAGACCGGCAAGACTCTTTGGCAGTTCCCGACGCTGTCCGGCGTCAACGGCGTGCCGGTATCGTTTGCGGTGGACGGCAAGCAATACGTCGCGGTCCAGTCGGGCTGGGGCGTGGATGCGGCGCGCATGCAGGGGCGCCTGAATCTGCTGTTTCCCGGAAAATATCTCGACGTGCCGCCGGGCGGCGCGGTGTATGTCTTTGCCGTGAAATAGCGGCTGGGCTTGGATGGGCGCAAGCGAGGCGGGGTTGTGCGCCGCCCTGCTGCGCCCATCCTACCCTCCCGCCGGGAGGATAAGTCGATTTACGCCCCTCGCTTGCGGGGGAGATAGGTGGAACCTGAAGTTGCTTGATTAACGCCTCGCGTTAGCGTGTACCGAGAACAGAGCGAGGGAGGCTGACAATGCTCGCTGGCGTAAGAAATGTCGCCTTCGCCGGGGCGATTGTGATGGCCGGCCTGTTGGCCGTGATGGTGGCCGAGCAAGCCTGGGCCGTTCTTTTTCTGTCGGATGGCCCCCCACCCTTATTCGACGGCGACTTGGAGATAGGCTCGTCGGGCTATACCGAAAGCCTGATCGGTGTCGCTGTGATGGTATGGCTGGTCGGTTGCATGGTCCGGCGTGCCTTGAAATCAATAGCGGTTAGTCGCTAGGCTGTTCGGACTGACGTGAAGTTTTCCGTCTTACTCCTGTAGGCCCGATGCGGGGGCACTCGTGTTGGCGCCTAAAAGTGGCCACACGTCCGAGGGGCTCCACCTAATGACCGCATATTGACGAAAAATTTCACTGCGATCCTTCGAGACCAAGCTTCTTCACCAGCGCGCCCCATTTCTCCCGCTCGCCAACAAGGTACGTCGTGATGCCGTCGATGGAGGGCGAATCGTACGGAATAAGCCCCAGATCCGCGGTGTGCTTCTGCATGGCCGGCGCCGCGATGATCCGCGCCATCTCGGCGTGCAGCCTGTCGACAATGTTGCGCGGCGTCGCCGCAGGGGCGAACAAGATGTGCCAGGAGACCGCTTCGAAATCCGGGGCGTTCGCGGCCTCGGAAAACGGCGGCACGTCGGGAAGCAAAGGCAGGCGCGATGAGGCTGACACCGCGAGCGCGCGCAGCTTGCCGTCCTTGATCAGCGGCACCGAAGCGCCCGCCTCGGCAAAACCGAGGCTCACATGTCCGGCCGCGATATCGGTGATCGATTGACCGGTGTTGCGATAGGGCACGTGGGTCATCTCGATCGCGAATTTCTGCTTCATGTACTCGCCCGAGAGGTGCTGCGCGACACCGGCGCCGGGCGACGAGAAGGTGAGGGGATTGCCGCTTTTCTCCCTTGCATACTTGATGAGCTCAGGCACCGACTTGACCGGAAGCTCCGGATTCACCACCAGTATGAACGGGGACTTCACATAAAATGAAATCGGGACGAAATCCCGCACCGGGTCGTAGGCGATCTTTTTGTAAAGGACCGGATTGATCGCCATGGCGGAGCTCGTCGCCACCAGGAGGGTGTAGCCATCGGGCGACGCCTTAGCGACCGCGTCGGTTCCGATCATGGTCGCGGCGCCCGGGCGGTTATCGACCACCACGGATTGGCCCAGCGACTTCGACAGCTCATCGCCGTAGAGGCGCACGACGGTGTCCATGCCGGTGCCGGCCGCGAGCGGCACGATGATCGTGACGGGCCGGGTCGGATAGGATTGGGCGCTCGCTCCCGTTGGTGGATGCAGCGCCATGAGGTCGAGCGCAAGGGCGAGCGCAGCGATGATGCAATGTCTCGGCAGCCGCGTCATGTTCCCTCCCATCATCAGCTTTCTTCCCGACCGCATTTCGGAGCGCGCATCGCCGGGGATGACCTCGTTTTGAGCTTTACAGCCTATCGCGGCTTCTTGGCCTCCGGTCCGAGGAAGCTCACGAGGTATTCGAGAATTTGCGCGCGTTCGGCTGGCGATATCTTCAAGCCATATCCGGCCATTTCTTCGATCGTGCCATCCCAGCCTTCCCGGGTCTGCCCGGCGGCATCAAACACCATGTCCAGGTCATGACATGAACCGCATGCGCGCGCCACCATGTCCTTGTTCGGCCCTGCCGGCAACTCCGCCGCACCCGCACCGACGCACAACAGCGACGCGCCGATCATGCCGAATATCACTTTCGCTTTAGTCATCCTGCCAAGTCTCCAATGCTCCGTACGCGGTAAAAATGGCACGGCAACGCCGGCTTCGTCACCAATTATTGTGCGATTGCCAACCGGGGATGATGTAGGGGCGACCCTCGTGGTCGCCCTGTTCGGTGTCAGGCGTACGCGGTGCGCAAACCGGGCAACCACGAGGGTCGCCCCTGCGGCGGGCACCGTTGCAGGGCGTCGCTTGTGCACGCTCGTCCCACGTTATGACTTGATCAGTGCTCCAATCCCTCAAGACTGGTGTGGCAATTTACTAGTTGATTGATTTCGAAATTCGAATCATATGCGGCGTCATTCCGGGGCGCCGCGAAGCGGCGAGCCCGGAATCCATAACCACCGGCCGAGGGCTATGGATTCCGGGCTCGCCACCTTCGGTGGCGCCCCGGAATGACGAGCAGAGCATATGATCGGTTTCATGGAGTCGCTCCACTACGCACTCACACGGCCTTCTTCAGCGTTGCCGTTTCGTTTGCAGGATCAAACCGTTCACGGAACGCCTTCGCATCCGCTGCGTGCTCGAAGCAATAGCGGATAAAAGGCGTGCCGTCCGCGATCGCGCCAAAGAGATCGAACGTACCGATCCGGCTCTCAAGGAAGCTCATGATCTCCTCCTCCTCGCGCCGGCTGTACCCCATCGGCGGTGGCACGACGTCGACATGGTGGGGAAATTTCGCGCTGATTTCCTGTCGCCACTTTTCACGGTCTAGGTGGCTCACGGCTTCTCTCCTGCTCGACGTGAGCAGTCATATGTTCTTGTTTTGTTCTCATTGTCAAGTGTGCCCTGTGGGGCCCCGGCGATGGTCTGTGGAGCAGCAGAACGGGGCGCTGTTTGCACCCCGCACCGATCACTTCTGGAAGATTGCTTTCGGCAACATCGCGTGGACGCCCTTGGTGATGTCGACGATCTCGGTCACGTGCAGGTCCATGGCCGCGCTGAGCAGCATGTAAGCGTCGTCGCGCGGCAGGCCCTTGGTCTCCACTACGAAGTTGAGCATCTCGCGGGTGGCCATCTTGGCCGCGATGTTGAGGTCCTCGTGCAGGCCAATGGTCATATAGTGGGTCGGGGTTTCGGCTCGCGGCCAGCCGATGCGCATACCCTTGTGCAGCACGATCTGGACCTCGCCTCGTAGCGATGTTTCCACGGCAGACAGGCCGACTTCGCCGCCGCCTTGCACGGCATGGCCGTCGCCGATCGATATCAGCGCGCCGCTCGCGTGGACCGGCAGGAACAAGCTCGTTCCGGGCTGCAGGTCGTGGTTGTCCATGTTGCCGCCGAAGACGTTGGGCGGGCCGCTGGGCACCCGTCCCATGGAGCGCGGCGGCGCAACGCCGATGACGCCCCAGAACGGCTTCGCCGGCACCACAATGCCCGGACCGAATTCGATCACCTTCTTGGCGGGATCGATGAAAAACACGCGGTCCCGCGAATAGGGAAAGTCCTCCGGCAGCGCGCCGCGGTTCGCCCGGAAGCTCATGGCGGCGATCGGCAGCCAGAGATCGATCGCGCGAATTCTGATTTCCACGGCGTCGCCGGGCTCGGCGCCTCGCACGGCGATCGGCCCGTCGAGCGTGTGATCGTCGCGGCCCTCGCCGGGCGCGCCTTCAAACGCCGCATAGAGCTCGGCCGGGATTTTTTCCTTAGGAACCCCGAGGCTCTCGAAGTAGCGCGGGTTGCCGGTGGTGGTCCACAGCCGCACGACATCGCCGGAATCGATGGTCAGCACGGGCTTGAGCGATGCGTCGAAAAACCCGCGATGCACGGTCGTGGGCGAAGCCCTGAGCTCGTGAATCTTCTCCTCACCTTGCGCAGTGACTGCCGCACAGGCCGCGATCGCGGCAACGCATATGGCCAACGTCGTTGATCTCATTTTGCACTCCTTAGGTAGGAATTATTTTGTAGCTGGGAGCACTTGTAGGGTGGGCAAAGGCGCGCTCTTGCGCGCCGTGCCCATCGGACCCGACAATGGTGGGCACGCTTCGCTTTGCCCACCCTACGACCTCACTCAGAAATCCGGCTTGTTGGCGACCGGGATGTGATAGTCGAACAGATGCAGATTGTTCTCGGCGCAGACTTCTTCGAGCAGCGGTTGTTGGACACGCCGATAGCGCCGCGTGCCGGACCAGGGCTCGTTGAAAGCGTCCAGGTCGTCAACCGTGAAGGTCACGTCCATGGCCTGGCCGTTCTCGACTATCTTCCAGCGCTCCACCACATGCAGCTTTTCGGTGTGCGGGGTGCGGTAAGGATCGACGACCGTCCTGGCGTTCAGCCCGATGGTGTCGATAACAAGCGTGTCGCCTTCGTAGTGGCCGACCGACTCGCCGTACCATGACGGCTTCGGATGTTCCGAATGCGGCACGTCGAGATAGATGCGCCGCACCTGCGCATCGCCCGAATAGACCATCCAGATCTGCTTCGGCGTCTGCACGAAGTACACCGGGTTGCCGCCGCCGTAAGCCATGAAGCCCGGAACGCCCGCCGGCATGCAGCTCGAGCGCGCCGTGAAGGCGATCTTCCCGGCGAGCACTTCGTCATTGTCCTTCTTCATGTGCTCCTTCACCCACGGCTTGAGGTTCGGATTGGTGAGGTCGGCAATCCGATACGTCGGCTGCCGGCCCACGCCGTTGGGAACGAAGGGATGCGCTGGATCGCTGCTGACAGGGGGTAGGTGGCCAGGAACGGGCTCGAAGCCGGGCCCGCCGCCGTTGACCCCGATCCATCCGACCTGGTTCGATGAAAAATCGGGCGGCGCCGCCTTTTGCTGCGCCGCGGCTGGCGCCGTGAGCGCTGCTGTCATGACAGCCCCGATGATGCTGCCTGCTAATACGCCTGCGCTCGAGGTGAACGAGGACATTGTTGCTCCTCCTCTGGCGGTGTTTCCCGCATCCCTGGCGATTAGGCTACCGCATTCGTGGGCCGTCCGTAAGGAGTGAAAACCCGCTGTGCCGTTCCAAGCGCCGCGGCTTCGGTGTATCCTGTTCGCAGTCGCGTGAATGTTGCGTCGATCGCGCGATCAAGCAAGCGACAACGCACGGGAGGATATACGCATGTCGTACCGAAGCTCGACCGGAGCGTTCGCAATCGCCGCTGCGCTGATGCTGACAATGGGCGCTCGGGCGGCGGATGACGCGAAATATCCCAACTGGAAAGGCCAGTGGGACGTCGTCAATCCGCGCCTCGGAGGCCAGGCGATCAAATTCGATCCGACCAAAGCGTGGGGCCCGGCGCAGCAGGCCCCGCTGACGCCGGAGTACCAGAAGGTCCATGAGGAAAGCATGGCCGATCAGGCCACGGGCGGACTGGGCAATTACCCGACCGCCCGATGCCTCCCGAGCGGCATGCCGCGGCTGATGGCGCTGCCGACGCAGGAATACGTCATCACGCCGGAAACCACCTACATCCTGGTCGGCCACGATATCCGCCGCATCTTCACGGACGGGCGCGACTGGCCCAAGAACGCCGAGCCCACCTACGAGGGCTACGCGATCGGCAAATGGATCGACGAGGACGGCGACGGCCGCTACGACGTGCTCGAGGTCGAGACCCGCGGCCCCTTCAAGGGCCCCCGCGCCTACGACGCCACCGGGCTGCCGCTGCACTTCGACAATGAGTCGACCTTCAAGGAGCGGTTCCACCTCGACAAGAACGACCCGAACATCCTTCACGACGAGATCACGGTGTTCGACCACGCCCTGACGCGGCCGTGGAACGTCGACAAGACCTTCCGGCGCAACCCCAACCCGCGTCCGAACTGGAACCTCACGTCCTGCACCGAGGGCAACAACCAGATCGTCATCGGCACGGAGAACTATTTCCTGAGCGGGGACGGACTGCTGATGCCCGCAAAGAAAGACCAGGCGCCGCCGGATTTGCGGTATTTCAAGCAGACGCGGAAATGACCGGGCGCGGGGCTTGGAGCGCGCGGTAGTGTGGCTACGGCCGCAGTGCCGGCCCCGCCAGATCCATCGGCAGCATCAGTTCGGACAAGATGCGCTCATACGCCGCCCAATGTGCGGCTTCGTCTTTGCCCGCTCGGTCGGCATAGGCGCTAATCAAGTCCTTGCCTGCCGAATAGTTGATTACGTAGGAGCGATATCGCTCGGTGAATGCGAGACTCTGGTCGGCGCGTTCGCGCGAGATGAGTTGATAGCGCTGCGTCAGTTCGAGCGCGCGGACCCGGTCGATTTCACCGTCGAGATACATCGCCGCAATCGTCAGCCTTGCGCCGGAGAGATCGCGGAGCGCTTCGCGCAAGGCGCTGTAAGCCGGCGCTGTCGCGGGATCAAGTTCGGCCAAAGGATACAGCGCTGCCGCTTCGAAGCGAACGCGCTCCTCGCCGGGAAATGCCAGATCGACGCCAAAATCGGCGCCGCCTTCGTTCAGTGGACTCGTCGGAGCATAGAGCGGAGCGACCGAAAACTCGATCAGGCCGCGCTCGCGATAGTGCCGCTCGTTGTAGATGCCCTGAACGTGATGGCCGGGATAGCCTTCGTGGCAGCCGAGCCCGACCGCGCGGTCGATGAAGATGGGCAGGTCGGTGTTGACTTCGATAAGACTCTGATTGCCGCCCTGATACCAATTGTAGGCGCTCCAGCTTTGGCGTGTCACAAATTTCATCGTGAAGTGCTCGTTGTCCGGCAATTGCATATGCAAGAGCGTGCGCCGGCGGCACTCGGCGATCGCCGCGTCCATGACGGCATCGAGTCGGTTGCTTGGAATGACATAGCGATTGCGAAACGCTTCTACGCGCCCGGCTAACGGACCCTGTCCCGGAAGCAAAGCTTCAATTCGCGCCAGCACTGGATCGTAACTTTCGAGCGGACGCAGCTCGGGCGTGAGCGCGAACAGGCGCGTGGCTTCGTCGCGGAAGCGAAAGCGTGCGCCCTCGATGATGTCGAGGCGGGACCGGGCGCTCGCAACGCTTGCTTTGAGCCAGGCGTTGCGGCGGCGCTCCATTGGCTGTTGCGTGCTCGCATCCATTGCGCTCAAGGCCGATTGGATGCGGTCCGCCTCGGCTTTCAGTTCGGAGATGTTGCGCGGATGAGTCTCTGCGTTTACTCTCCATTGTGGCGGCCCGAAATAGGCGTCGACGTAGCCTTTTTCATGCGCGCCAATTTCGAGCACGAGGTGCACATAATCTTGCGCCGCCTCGTCAAGGACAGTGCGCCAATCGGCAGCGCTGGCAGATATGGCGAAGAAAAGTACGAGTGGCGAAGCCGCCAAGCGCATCGAAATCTCCCTTCCCGGGTCGCAGGAAACACATAATGGCTCTCGTGTTTCCCGCCTTGCGGCGATAATTCCTTTGGGCATTGCATCACACAAACCGGAAGCAGGGAAAGTGCCCTCGCTACAATCGTGGAGCTTACGCCCCTAATGCCCGACCTCACCATCACCGCCATCCGCACCACCCTCCTCCGGGTCCCCTGGCCCCAGACGCCGTGGCTTAAGGGGCATGCCTTCGGCGACGCCCGTAATCTCCTCGTGCTCGACGTCGAGACCAAGGGCGGCATCGTCGGCATGGGTTATCTGTTCTCGTTCCGGCCGGGATTGCGCACCGTTGCGATGGCGTTGGAAGAGACGATCCTGCCGCGCGTCATCGGCAAGGACGCGACTGCGGTCGAGGGCATCTGGAACGATCTGTGGCGCGCCACCGCAACCTACAACCGCGGCGGCATCGTTACGATGGCGATGTCGGCGCTCGACATCGCACTGTGGGATGCGATCGGCAAGCGCGCCGGCCTGCCGCTGCACCGGCTGTGGGGACACGTGCGATCGCAGATCCCGGTCTACGGTAGCGGCTGCTTCCGCGGCTCCGGTGGCGACGGCATGATCGCGAAGGCGCTGCACTACAAGTCGCAGGGCTACCGGGCAATCAAGATGCAGGTGGCGCATACCGACAACCTGCACGGCGACGTCGACAACGTGCGCCGCATGCGCGAGGCGCTCGGCCCCGACATCGACATCATGATCGACGTCAATCAGGGCTGGACGGCCGATGTCGCGATCGGGATGGGCCGCAAGATCGAGCCCTACGACATCTACTGGCTGGAGGAGCCGGTTCCGGCCGACGACTTCAAGGGATACTTGCGCGTGGCGCAAGCACTGCCGATCCGCACCGTCGGCGGCGAGACCCATTTCACGCGCTTTGACCTGCGGCCGTTCTTCGAGAATCCGTGCATTCCGATTCTGCAGCCCGATCCCATGCGGGGCGGTTTCACGGATCTGCGCAAGATCGCTGTGCTGGCCGACACCTGGGGCATGACGATCGCGCCGCACTTGTTCCCGGAGTTGAACGTACAGCTGCTCGCCTCGATCCCCAACGGCGTTTGGATCGAGGACATGGGTCTGTCGAACGATCTGTTCGTCGATCCGGTGCCGGTGATCGCCGGCATGATCACCGCGCCGGAACGGCCAGGTCACGGGCTTGCGTTCAGGCCGGAGATATTGCGCGAATGCAGAGTCTCGGAGTAGCTGAGGGCTCCGTCGCGGGCTAAAGAATTTTTCGATCACGTTGACCTACCTCTGCTGTCATCGCCCGGCTTGACCGGGCGATCCAGTAACCACAGACCGGGTTACTGGATTGCCCGGTCAAGCCGGGCAATGACACTGGCAAGGTCAAGCCCCGGGATAGTCGCGCTCCATGATTCGGCCGCGAATTTGTCGTATTAGCTGGAACAGCACGGCGGGGGTAAGGGGTTGGCAAGGGGGGCACCGAAACATAGGAGCTTCTCCATGTGCGACTACAGTCTGCATGAAGTCCCGTCACGACCTGCCAAGGTTGGCGACAAGTTGATTTCGACGCAATTTTGGAACACGACCACATATGGATTTTCCGCAGTTGGAGAACCCAAGGTGGCCGTATGCCTTCTCCCTGGCACCGAGATCGCGTTCGACAGCGATGTCCGGCGCAAGGAGACCGGTTTTCTCCTGAGTTTTTTCAAGAAAGAACCTTGGAACATCCCGCATAGGGTCGGGCGGTTCCGGCAAATCAACCTGGATAATCCATGCACGCACCACGACGCCATTGAGTTTCCGGGCGGCCAGATCGTGTTGCTCACCCATCTATGCGTTGGTCAATGCGCGACAGTGTTGCAACTGCCGGCGCAAGCGACGGCCAAGGCCGCGATGGAAGCTCGCGCGCGCGTTACCCATGGATGATGCAGGGGCGACCCTTGTGGTCGCCCTGTTCCCCGTGGACGATGAGAACCCAGAGAAGGTCCCGGCATGATGCGCCTTATACCAACTCGGTGAGGGGCGCGCTGTGCGATACACGGGTGACCACAAGGGTCGCCCCTACAGCGGGCCATGTTGGAGGGACGCTGCTGGTGAGCGTCACCCCGACATGACTCCGGTCGATGCTCTGCGTTATCGTCCAAGCAATTGCACCTGCCCAATGCTGGCCAGCTGCCCGCCTTGAGCCTCGGTCGGCTCGACCTCGGCCGGGTGCAAGTCGACCTTCACCGCGCCGCCCGACCACAGTCTGAGCTCTCGCTGTCGGGCGAGGGTGGCAGTCACATCCAGCTCGACCTTGCCGCCCGTCA
>WNGJ01008281.1_pt1 | contig 11071 bp, 8 predicted proteins | sample 5400611 | NCBI WGS metagenome assembly WNGJ01 (sample SAMN13153375, study PRJNA577476) | soil metagenome | isolation source: 40 cm soil or saprolite under Garry oak tree replicate 1 | place: USA:California | collected 2016-06-15 | reverse complement strand
CGTGACAGGGCGGCGCTCTAACCAATTGAGCTAAGGCTCCTCGCGAAAGACAGAGTTTAAAAGCGCCTGTCCTCAGCCGCAACTGTTGGCTCCTTTCTTACTCTTGCTCTTTTGCTTCGGTCAAAATTACGAGTGAGAGTAAGAGGAAGAAGAGACTTTTTCGCAACACCGGATCCATTTCACGGTTGAACATTTTGTATAATGGTGGCGTCGAAGATTGCGAATGCGCGTTATAAAGGTATAATGCCACTCGGTTCGGCGGATTGACCCAAACCATAATGAGCGACGAGCGCAGTGAGGGATTTGAGGGCGGGGAAGGGGACTCTACTCCGCACAGTCTCCTCGATTCATTCGATCGAGTGATCGCATCGTTGCCTCCGGGCGATCCTGTTCGGCGCGACTTGTTGGATCTGCGGCCGCAGATTTTCGATCAACAGGAGACGATGGTGGAAGCGCGCCGGATGATCGAAAAGCTCGAAGAAGTCATCAAAAAAGTGACTTCACCCGCGAACCGGATTGGCACGTTTCTTGGGGCCACGTCGAAGGACACGGCGCACATCGTGGTGGGAGGCGCCGATTATTATTGCAACGTCGATCCACGCATTTCGCTTGCGAAATTGAAAAAAGGGACGCGCGTGCTCGTTAATGAAGCTTTCGTGATTGTTGGCGATCTCGGTTTTGAGACAGCCGGCCCGGTAACAAAAATTACCGAAGTTCTCGGCAAGGACCGATTGCGCGTCGGCTCGGAGCACGGATTGCAATCGATGGTGTTACAACGTTCTGCCGATCTAACTCGCTCTACATTAAAATCGGGCGACGAAGTCCGCGTTGATTCAAATTACCGGATGGCGCTGGAGATGCTCTCCAGCACAAAATCCCACGAGCATTATCTCGACACTGTGCCAGAGCTGCCGTGGGAAAAGGTCGGTGGCCAGGAGGCAGCGCTCCAGGCCATCAAAGACGCGATCGAGCTGCCGCTCTTACATGTTGATCTTTTCCAAAAATTTCAACACGCCACGCCGAAAGGTTTTCTGCTCTACGGTCCGCCGGGTTGCGGGAAGACGCTCATTGGCAAGGCGACCGCGTACAATTTAACCAAGCAGCTTCGGGCGAGGGCCGGTACCGAGATGCGGGAATATTTCATGCATGTCAAAGGTCCCGAGATTCTGAACATGTGGGTGGGCGAATCGGAGCGAATGGTGCGCGAGATTTTTGCCACCGCTCGCGAGAAGAAAAGCGAAGGCTACATGCCGTTTCTGTTTATCGACGAGGCCGAATCGATCCTGGGCACGCGCCGGGCATCGCGTCACTCGAACATCCTGTCCACGCTCGTTCCGATGTTTTGCTCTGAGATGGATGGTATCGATTCACTCAACGACGTGGTAATTATCCTGGCTTCCAATCGCGCCGATCTGATCGATCCGGCAATTTTGCGGCCTGGTCGGATCGATCGGAAAATCAAGGTCCATCGGCCGGATAAGCTGGGTACGCGCGAAATCTACCGCATCTATCTCACGGACAGACTTCCTTACGACGGTGTGCTCGCGAAAGAAGCCGATGGAATGGCAGCATCTATCGATCGTCTGATCGAGCGCTTTGTGGAGTGGCAGTTTGCGCGCCGCGACGAGAACAAATTTCTGCAGGTGACATTGCGCAGCGGGCGCAAGGAAACGCTTTACCGCAGCGATCTCATCAGTGGTGCGATCATTGCCTCGATTGTGGAGCGCGCGAAAGCGATAGCGATCAAAAGGGCTATCGCCACTCAACAGGAGGAAGGAATTCGCGAAACGGATTTGCAACTCGCTTTCAATGCCGAGTACGTGGAGAACGATATTTTCCCGACGACGGACATCACCGAAGACTGGCTCAAGCTAATCGATTACGATCCCGAAAACGTCGTAAAAATTTCGCCTGTGAAGGCGGTGTCCGATGCGCACGCACGCACAGCGTTTGGCGTAATCTAAACCTTAAATAGCAGGCTTTGATGAAACGCGTCTTTGGGCTGGAGACGGAGTACGGCATCACTCTAAGCGGTGCGGAAACCGTCGATGTCGTGGCCGAATCGATCGAGCTGGTGCGGCACTACACCGATCACGGCGCGCTGATGAAATGGGATTATGAATTGGAAGATCCGCATCTTGACGCACGCGGGTTTCGGGCGCGCGAATTACTTCAAGACACCGACGAATCAGCTTATTACGAGATCGATAAACGCCGCCCACTCAGTTTCGAGGAAATAAAGAGCGACCTCGTCCTTTCAAACGGCGCCCGGTTTTACAACGATCACGCACACCCGGAATATTCCACGCCAGAGTGCACAACTCTTCACCAGATCGCGGCACAGGACAAAGCGGGTGAGCGTATCCTCGCGGAGTGCGCGCGGCGTCGAAATCAGAAGTTGCCGCCCGGCTACGAAGTCCGGCTTTACAAGAATAATACCGACTTTGCCGGGCACAGTTACGGTTGTCACGACAACTACCTGATGAGCCGCGAAATCGCATGGGATCGAATTGTCGCCGGGATTCTGCCGTTTCTCGTCACCCGCCAGATTTTCGCGGGCGCCGGAAAGATGGGCATCGAAGCGGAGAGCGGACAAAGCGATTCTGGAGTCTATCAAATCTCGCAGCGCGCGGATTTTTTCAGTGTGGTGGTGTCCATCGACACGATGAATCGTCGACCTCTGATCAACACGCGTGACGAGCCGCACGTGGACGCGAGCCGCTATCGCCGGTTTCACGTTATCCTTGGCGATTCGAACATGAGCGAATGGGCCACGGCCATGAAAATCGGGACCACGGCACTGGTTCTCGATTTGATTGAGCGCGGCGAAGCGCCCCAGCTTGAAATCGCACAACCGGTTGATGCCAACAAATCAATCAGCCGCGATCAAACCTACGATTGGATCATCGAATTGAAAGATGGCCGCAAGATTTCCGCGATCGAAGTGCAACGGATTTATTTGCGCGCCGCCAGCAAGCTGAATGACGACGCGACCGAAGATCAGCAATGGGTCATGCGCGAATGGGAAAGTGTCCTCAACGACCTCGAGCGCGAGGTGATGTCAACCCGAGACCGCGTCGATTGGGTTGCGAAGAAGTTCTAGCTGGACGCGTTGCAGGCGGAAGAAAAACTTTCCTGGAGCGACCCCTGGCTTCAATCCATCGATCTGGAATATCACAATCTCGATCTGGACCGCGGCTTATACTACGAACTGTTGCGCAAAGGCTTAATCCGCCGTGTTACGAACGAGGATGAAATCAAGGGCGCGATCTTCAACCCACCGGAAACGACGCGCGCGTTTTTCCGCGGTCGCGCGGTGGCTCGTTTCAACGATGAAATTTCTTCTATCCAGTGGGACGAAATCGTTTTTGCAAATCCCGCGGCCGCGGGACACTCATATCGCGTCGCGCTGCCTGAACCAGCAATGAATGCGCGCTTGGACGCGCTCAATCACGCCGCGCGCAACGGGAAAGATTTCTCGGAATTCATGAGCGCGGTTGGGCAATTCGATTGATTCGGGCGACGTCAATCTACGATCGAAAATCAAAAGGATAGCAAGAGATTCCTCCAGACCTTCGCATAAAGGTACGGCTTGGCAGGCGACTTCGCTCGGAATGACAATTATTCCCACTCGATCGTGCTGGGCGGTTTGCTGGAGATATCGAACACGACGCGATTGACACCTTTGACTTCGTTGCTGATGCGGTTTGAGATGCGCGCGAGTAGTTCGTAGGGGATGCGCACCCAATCAGCGGTCATACCGTCCTGGCTCTCCACGATGCGCAAGGCGGCCGTGTTCTCGTAGGTGCGCTGGTCGCCCATGACCCCGACCGATTGCACCGGAAGCAAAACAGCAAATGATTGCCAGACTTTGTAATACCAATCGGCCGCCTCCATTTCGCTTTGCACGATCGTGTCCGCTTCGCGCAAGATCGATAACCGCTCGAGCGTAACTTCACCGAGAATGCGCACTGCCAGACCTGGCCCCGGAAAGGGTTGGCGATAGACAATTTCTTTGGGCAACCCGAGCTGCAAGCCTGCCTGGCGCACTTCGTCTTTGAATAATTGACGCACCGGTTCGACCAGCTCGAAATGCATTTTTTCCGGCAGGCCGCCGACGTTGTGATGACTCTTGATCACCTGCGCGGGATTGCCCCCGATCGATACGCTCTCGATTACGTCAGGGTAAAGCGTTCCCTGCGCGAGAAACTTGTAACCGCCGTGTCTGCGCGCGGCGTTTCTCCGGTCTTCCTCGAGCAGGTCCTCGGTCGCCTGCTGAAATACGTTGATGAACTCGTTGCCGATCAGCTTTCGCTTGGTTTCGGGATCGGTCACGCCTTTGAGCAGCGCCAGAAAACGTTCGCTGGCGTCCACGTATTTCAAACGCACATGGAAATTCTCGCCGAAAACGCGCTGCACGATTTCTTCCTCGCGCGCGCGCAGTAGCCCATTGTTCACGAAAATACAGGTGAGCTGATCGCCGATCGCCTTGTGCAGCAGCGCTGCCGTCACTGAAGAATCAACGCCGCCGCTTAAACCGAGCACGACTTTTTGATCGCCGACTTGTTTTCGGACACGCGCGCACGCTTCTTCGATGAAGGACCCCATCGTCCAGTCCATCGCGCAGTGGCAGATGTGATATACGAAATTTTGCAGGATCTCTTTACCGCGCGGCGTGTGCGCGACTTCGGGATGAAATTGCAATCCGTAAAGTTTGCGTTGCGGATCCTCCACCGCGGCGAAGTCGCAACCTTCGGTCGTTCCGACGGCGCGAAAACACTTCGGCAACGCCGTCACTTCGTCGCCATGGCTGTTCCAAACGTCGAGGTGGCTGCCCAATCCATTGAAGAGTTCAGAACCGTTCTTGATGTGCAACGTACCGGGACCGTACTCGCGTCGCCCGGTAAACACGACCTGGCCGCCAAGGTGATGCGCCATCAGCATCAGCCCGTAACAAATTCCCAATACGGGAATGCCGAGCGAGAAAATCTCTGGGTCTATTTGCGGAGCTCCTTTGTCATAAACACTCGCTGGTCCGCCAGAGAGGATTAGCCCGTTGGGTTTTGCTGCGGCAATTTCAGAGACTGGCGTGTCGAAGCGAACAATTTCCGAATATACCTGGCACTCACGGATTCGCCGCGCTATGACCTGCGTGTACTGCGAGCCAAAATCGAGGATGAGAATTCTCGAGTGTGTGGATGAATCTGGAGTCTTCACACGCTACGGATGAGTTTGGGGGACGCTATGCCGCGCAGCTGGATCGTCGGTAGAGCGTTCCAGCGGACCAAGTGTTCCCTGACCAGTCAAGCCTCGCTGCAACTGCTCTTGTAGTTCTAGTGTACTGCGCTGTTCGAGAGGGTCCGCGGAGCCGCTCAAGACCAGCCATGCGATCGCTAGCAGGATCGGCATGCGTTTCATCTACATATTTTATGAAGCGGATATTCCATTGCAAGAAGCTTGAAGCGTAAAACCGGTCAGTCCCTAAACTGTCATGTTGAGCGAAGCGAAACATCTTGGTCTATTTCTGCAAAGGGCGCATCGGTAGGGCGGGTCCCGATGGGTCGGGACACGCCGCTTCGGTTTGCCGACAACGGCGCGCACGGAGTGACGGCGCCCTACCAACGCGTTCTCGAAGGCAAATCAGAGATTCTTCGCTTCGCTCAGAATGACAACGTTGTTGCCGCTTCGACATTTCAGCGCTTTAACGCTTTAACGACGATGATCGATCCGGAACTTTTGCTGCAAGGCTATCGGCTCGGTGTTTTCCCCATGGCCATGGAGGACGACTCGATCGAATGGTTTTCGCCCGATCCACGCGCGATCCTGCCACTGGAAGATTTTCACGTCCCTCACGCGTTGGGACGTCTCCTGCGCAGGAGAGTATTTGAAACTACAATCGACAAGGCGTTTTCCAAAGCGATCGCTGCGTGCGCGAAACGGGAAGATACGTGGATCAATCGGGACATCATCGAAAGCTACACACGATTGCATGAGCTCGGTCACGCGCACTCTGTCGAAGCTTGGAACGAAGGGAGGCTTGCCGGCGGACTCTACGGTGTCGCGGTTGGCGGAGCTTTCTTTGGTGAATCCATGTTTCATCGCGTGACTGATGCCTCCAAGATTGCGCTCGCGGCATTGGTAAAGCACTTGCGCGATCGCAAATTCGTGTTGCTCGATACGCAATGGCTCACTCCGCACCTGCAACAATTTGGCGGTATCGAAATTTCACGGAACCATTACCTGCGCCTCTTGCGGAGAGCAGTCGAATTGCCACGAAAATTTCTGTAGCTGCTAAAAAGACGGCGAGGTGGTCACGGACGGCTCGGCGAGGCCGTCCCTACCAGATTGATAGTGCGGGAATCTGACCGATATTAGAGGTTCAAATGGTTAGTTGGATTTTAAAGAAAATTCTCGGGTCGAAGAATCAGCGGGAGCTCAGGCGGCTGTCGCCGATTGTCCGCCGGATTAACGAGCTGGATGAGCAGTTCAAGGGCTTGTCGGATGGCGAGTTGCGCGCAAAGAGCGCGGCTTGGAAAGAAGAAGTTTCTAAAATTCCGGCGCTGGAGGAGCAATGGAGGAAGCTGGATGAAATTTTGCCGGAAGCATTTGCTGTGGTGAAGAACGCGGCGCGCCGGCTGAAAGAGCGGCAGCACACATTCACTGTGTGCGATCAGCCCATGGTCTGGGACATGGTGCACTTCGATGTTCAATTGCTCGGTGGAATCGTTTTGCACCGGGGACGGATCGCAGAGATGGCGACCGGCGAAGGCAAAACATTGGTCGCGACTTTGCCGCTTTATCTAAACGCTCTCACAGGGCGCGGCGCGCATCTGGTGACCGTGAACGATTATCTGGCGCGACGCGACGCGGAATGGATGGGGCAGCTTTACGATTTCCTAGGGCTCACAGTTGGCTGCATTCAACACGATCAGGAACCCGATGTGCGTCGCGAACAATACGCAATGGACATCACCTACGGGACAAACAGCGAGTTCGGTTTCGATTATCTGCGCGACAACGGCATGGCCACGACGCGCGAGCAACAAGTCCAGCGCGGCTATCATTATGCCATCGTCGATGAGGTTGATTCCATTCTGATCGATGAAGCGCGGACGCCGCTCATCATCAGCGGCCCGGCGACGATTTCCACTCATCAATACGACAAATGGAAGCCGCTGATTGAGCAGTTGGTGCGAAAGCAAAACATGCTTTGCAACCGGCTGGCCAGCGAGGCCATCGAAAAATTTGAGCACGGCGATGTGGAAACCGGCGGGCGTCTCACGTTCAAGGTGAAACTTGGTCAGCCGCGCAATAAACAGCTTTTGCGGATGATGGAAGATCCGGACAAGCGCCGCGCCATCGATAAGGCCGAGCTTTCGTTTTACCAGGACACGCGCAGGGAGGAACTATTCGCGCTTAAGGAAGAACTTTTCTTCACCATCGACGAAAAATCGAACGAAGCGGACCTTTCTGAACAGGGGCGCAGCTTTCTGAATCCTGATGATCCGAACGCATTCGTGTTGCCGGATTTGATTAACGAATTTACCGAGATCGATCTCGATCCGGAACTGCCGCAAGAGGAGAAGGACAAGAAAAAAGCGGAACGCCAGCAGCATTGCGACGCACAAGCCGAGCGCATCCACAACATCTCACAGCTGCTGCGCGCCTACTGCTTGTTCGAGAAAGACGTCCAGTACGTCATCGAGGATAACAAAGTCGTAATTGTCGATGAGTTCACCGGGCGCAAAATGCCGGGGCGACGATGGAGCGATGGTTTGCATCAGGCCGTGGAAGCAAAGGAAGGCGTCCAGATCGATCGCGAGACTCAAACTTTGGCGACGATCACGATACAAAATTATTTCAGGCTTTATCAAAAACTGGCGGGAATGACCGGCACAGCCGAAACGGAAGCGGCAGAGTTTCACGACATTTACAAACTCGACGTGAACGTGATCCCGACCAATCGGCCGGTGCGACGCACGGATTACAACGATCACATCTACAAAACGCGGCGCGAAAAATACAACGCGGTGATCAAGGAAATCAGAGAAGCCCACGCGAAAACGCAGCCCGTGCTGGTCGGCAGCGTGAGCGTTGAAGCCTCGGAGTTGCTCAGTCGAATGCTGAAGCGCGAGAAGATTCCGCACAACGTTTTGAATGCGAAATTTCACATGCAGGAGGCCGAGATCGTGGCGCGCGCCGGTCAACCGGGCACCGTCACGATTTCAACAAACATGGCCGGCCGCGGCACTGACATTAAGCTTGGTCCTGGCGTGATCGAGCTAGGCGGGTTGAAGGTGATCGCCACTGAACGCCATGAGGCGCGCAGGATAGATCGACAGTTGCGCGGACGTTGCGCGCGGCAGGGCGACCCGGGCGCATCGCGGTTCTATGTAAGTTTCGAAGACGACCTGATGCGCAATTTCGGCGCAGCCGATCGGATGACGAGAATCATGGAACGATTTGGACTCGAGGAAGGTCAGGAACTTGAGCACCGCTGGCTCAATAAATCGGTCGAGACAGCGCAGAAACGCGTGGAGCAGCGCAACTACATGATCCGAAAACGGACACTCGATTTCGATGACGTGATGAACATGCAGCGCGAGGTGGTTTACACCTGGCGCAACGAAGTGATCGATTCCGAGGAACCGCGCGCGCTCATTTACGAAGTGATCGATGAAGCCGTGCCCGCCAAGGTAAAAGAATATCTCGATGTCGATGAACCGCACTACAACGGCTTCATTCATTGGGTCAACACGACCTTCCCGCTCGGCCTGACCAAGGAGAAAGCGGAATTCGAAACGCGGAGCGTCGAGGAAAACGCGCAGTTCCTGGTGGAAAAGATCAAGAACGCTTACGAGCGCAAATCGGCTTACGAAGAGCCCACGGCGGTGAAGAGCCTCGAGCGCTACATCATTCTCAACGCCATCGATCGGCTCTGGCAGGAACATCTCTACGCAATGGACGCGTTGCGCGAGGGCGTTTACTTGCGCGGCTACGCGCAAAAAGATCCGCTCATCGAGTACAAGACTGAAGCCTACGACATGTTCGTTGAATTAATGGCGAACATTAAGAACGAGGTGCTGAATAATCTCTTCCGCAGCACCTCCAACTTGCAGGCATTCGAGAATTTCCTCGCCACGTTGCCGCAATTCTTGCTGCGCGAACACGCCCCGATCCCGCCAACCGCAGGCGCTGCGTCGCGCGCGCGTCAGCCTCAACCAGTCGGCGCGATGGCGTCGGCCGCTGGCGATGGCGATGGCGCGGGCGAGGTTTCGATCGATCTGCCAATTCGACGTTCAATCCCAAAGGTCGGTCGCAACGAACCGTGTCCCTGCGGCAGCGGAAAAAAATACAAAAACTGCTGCGGACGAGTCGCGTAAATTTAGCGCAGCGTCGTCTCAGGCTGTTATTCCGAGCGAAGTCGCCTGCCAAGCCGTAGCTTTATGCGAAGGCTGGAGGAATCTCTTGCCGCTCCAGAACTATCCAGAGATGTCTCGACTCCGCTTGACATGACAACTCAGGACGGCTGAAGCAATTCGTAAGTCGTGATCTCGAGCTGATGGCCATCGGGATCGCTGAAATAGATGGAGTGCGCAATCTCGTGATCCTGGAATTCGAATTTGATTCCGCGCTTTTCCAGTTCGCGTTGCGCGACGAGGAAATTTTCCCGGTCGGCGCGAAACGCGAGGTGAAGCATTTGGATGCCTTCGTGAGAGGGGCCTGTCGGTTCGGCGTGCGACTTCACGGGGAATAACGCGATAGCGGTATTTCCTTTGCCGATGAAAGTAGGCACGCCGTTCCACATCCCTTCATGTAGCCGCTCGAATCCGAGGACTTCAATGTACCAGTTGGTCGATTGCTCGATGTCACGTACACTCATTGCTACGTGATCGATCCCTTCAAGCTGCATGGCCAGGCGGATATTGAGCTTGCGAGCTGCGCCACTCAGGCCGCCCATTCCACGGCGTGCGTGCGAACTGGGCGACCGAAACCTTTCAAGACAACTTCGCCTAGCTCTTCGAAACGGAGCCCCTTGCCAATGCAGAGTTCGGCAATCGCGTTTGTCACGACGATTTGTTCCGGTGCGGCATGCTCGCACAACCTGCAGGCGAGTTGAACTGTCGATCCAAACAAATCGTTATGTTGCTCGACGGGTTCCCCTGCTGCTGCACCGACTCGAACCTTGAGAGGACGCTCGGGGTTCGCTTTCGCATGCTTGTCCAACTCGCGTTGAATCTGAATTGCGCAGCGAACCGCGCCCGCCGCTGACACGAATGAAGCCATGATGCCGTCGCCAGTGTGCTTCACCTCGCGCCCGCCAAGAGCGGACAACGCGTCCCGCACAATCGTGTCGTGCACGCCGAGCAACACCATGGCCGCCTCGTCCCCGAGTGTTTGAGTAAACGTCGTTGACTCGACGATGTCCGTGAACAGAATGGTTCGAATTCCGGAATCGCGTTCATTAGTTGCGCCAGGAACTACGGCCGCCCCCGCCTCATTCACTTCGATCCCGCCTAAAAAGCCTTCTTCTAGCTCCGGCTGTATCTCAATAATCTTGTCCGCGACCATACCGTGAGCTTCGCGATGGACTTGGGTAGCGGCTTCCGCGTTTGGCGCGTGGCAAAGACAGAAAATCTTCCCAGCCTTTTCGTTCACCCAATATTTATGATAATGAACGCCGTACTTGTCCTGGACTTTGACATCTTCGGCGTGAGCCTTGGCGACATCCTCGGCAGGGACGCCTCCGTCAATCTCGTGAATGTCCATGTATAACGGCATATAAGCAGATTTTAGCGAGATATTACGCGATGCAAAACGCTGATCTTGGTTGGATGACTCAGCGTCTGGTAAACAACACAGTATCGCTCAGTCAGACGAAGCAACGTAGCGAGCTGCTCTTCGCTGGCATCAGTATCCACATCGAAATGCAATCGAATCTGCTTAAAGCCGACGGGGACATCCTTTGACACGCCGAGGGTACCACGAAAATCAAGATCGCCCTCTGCGCGAATCGTTGCGCCGCGTAATGGAATGCCGAGAGCCGTAGCGACTGCACGCAGTGTGACAC
>WNGJ01008280.1_pt1 | contig 11071 bp, 11 predicted proteins | sample 5400611 | NCBI WGS metagenome assembly WNGJ01 (sample SAMN13153375, study PRJNA577476) | soil metagenome | isolation source: 40 cm soil or saprolite under Garry oak tree replicate 1 | place: USA:California | collected 2016-06-15 | reverse complement strand
TGAAGGCCGCCCCGGGACCGTTCAGCAGGTCGGGACATCCTGGCCGGGATCTGGCGAGTCGAAGGGATCGTATCGGTGCGCGACCGCCTCACTACCCGGAAGGAATGTAATCCTATGAATCCGACCTCGGCCCTTTCCGCGTGGCAACTGGCCATCATGGCCGTCGTCCCGGTCGCGGCGCTGGCGGCATGGCTCACCGCCATCTTCCTTGCCGCCAGGAAGCCACGCGGGCGTGCCCAAGCTGCGGCGGCCTTCCTCGCGGGCGCGGCCGCCGCCCCGGAAACCGGCTCCGCGCATGTCGTGCCCGCGCCCGTGACCGGGGAGGGCGAGCCTGCGCGGACCGCTGACGGCGGGATCGCCGCGTAGCCTGGCCGAGCCGCCGGGCCGGGTCCCCCGGCTCCCGACCTTGGTCCCGGCGATCAGAGCCCTAGGCTCCTGTCGCTTCCGGGGGCGGGCTGATGGGCTGAGGGCAACGTGGCTAGAGGATGTGATCAACATGCGAGCCCTAGTGGTTTACGAATCGATGTACGGCAACACGCACGTGATCGCCAGTAACATCGCGGACGGCCTGCGCGCCGATTACGAGGTGACCCTGGTGTCTGTGGCCGAGGCCACATGGGACCTGGTCGCCGACGCCGATCTGCTAGTGGCCGGCACGCCGACCCACATGCACGGACTGTCCACCCGGTCGACCCGGCGGATGGCCGCGCAGGCGGCCGCCAAGGACGGCAGCGGGCTGCGGATGGACCCGGACGCCGGCGGCCCGGGGATGCGGGACTGGCTGGGGAACCTCGGCCACTGGAACGGCCTGGCCGCCGCCTTCGACACCAGGATCAACGGCGTCCCCGCGTTCACCGGCCGAGCCAGCCGCCGCATCGCCAGGCTGCTTCGGCGGCTCGACCACCGGCTCGTCGCCGCCCCGGAGAGCTTCCTGATCGGCTCGCAGAACACGCTGCTCTACGGCGAGGCCGCGCGGGCCCGCCGGTGGGGCATGACGCTCGGCGCGGTGAGCAAGACATACCTGCCCGCGCCGGCCTGAGGATCGCAAAGGCGAGGTGAGCCTGATGGATGACTACTTCAAGATCGTGGCGGCCGGGCCGGCCTTCTTCGTCAGCACGTGGCTGCTGATGATCTTCGCCGGGATCGTTGGCGCCGACGTCGGGATCCGGCCGTTCGGCTACCTCACGGCCATGGTCGTGACCATCGGGCTGTGGCTGACGCTGGCCCCGGCCATCGGCGCCATCGCCCGCGCCGGCAAGAGCGGCAAGAAGAACTGACGCAGTCGGGGCTCATCTTCATGTCGAGGACGAGCCCTTGCTGTGGTCGTTACGCTGGCCGCCGGCGACACCGCCAGCGAGATCCCGAGTTCTTAGCCGATCGCGGTCCCGAACAGGTGCCCGACGCCGTAGGTGAAGGCCAGGCCGAGCGCTCCGCCGATGACAACCCGCAGGACGGCGCGGCGGACGTCGCTGCCGCCCAGGCGGGCGCTGAGGGCACCGGTCAGGCCCAGAGCGATCAGGACGGCGACGAAAGTAACCGGTACCCGCAGGCCAGCCGGGGGCAGCAGGATGGCCAGCATCGGCAGCACGGCGCCGGAAGTGAACGACAGTGCCGATGCGCCTGCGGCCTGGACGGGGTTGGGGATGTCGGCGGGGTCGATGTGCAGTTCGGCGTCGAGATGGGCGGCCAGGGCACCGCGGGCGCTCAGCTCGACGGCGACGGTGCGGGCGGTGGCCGCGGAAAGGCCCTTGGCTTCGTACAGGGCGGTCAGCTCGGTCAGTTCGGCCTCCGGGGAGGTGGCGAGCTCGCGTTTCTCCTGCTTGATCTGCGCGCGTTCGCTGTCGCGCTGGCTGGAGACGGATACGTACTCGCCCAGCGCCATCGACACGGCCCCCGCGACCAGCCCGGCCAACCCGGCGGTGAAGATGGGGCCGCGGTTCGTAGTGGCCCCCGCCACCCCGATGACGATGCCGGCCACCGAAACGATCCCGTCGTTGGCGCCGAGCACCGCAGCCCGCAGCCAGTTCAGCCGCCCCGCGGTGCCGCCGCTATGCGGCTCCTGGGGGTGAGTCGCCCGCCCGCTCTCCGCCGCCTGGACCTGAGCCGCGGAGGGCATGTCGTCATCAGCGCTCATATCACCTACTTAAGCACGCGAGGTCAGAGCGAGGAGCGCAGGATCGTGGCCAGCGAGAAGTCCTTCCCGGCACGGCGTCACGGCGGCAGCCAGCACCCTGCCTCCGCTGAGCCAAACGCGCCGGCTATCTCGTCGACCACGCCGTAACTGGCCGCGTCGCCGGTCGCGCTGTGGATCAGCGCACCGATCCACGGTGGTTGCTGACCCTTCCTCACGGCCCTCTCAACCACCATGGTCACCACTATTCCCATGCGTCATTTCTGTTGGGAGTTCTAAGGAGCCAACGGGATCGAGCGCGCCATTAAGAGGCATTGGGCTCTCCATCTAACCGGAGTAAATCTGCGGCCGACACTACAGAACCCGCAGGTCAAGTCGGGGAGTCGGCCCCGCCACGCGGACTCTCGCGGCAGGGCGCTGACCTGCGCAGCTCCGGTTAAGTGGAGACCCCTGAAGAGGCAAATGACCACCAGCGCCAGGACTATCGGCTCTGCCCCTCACTGTCGTGCCGAACGAGCCTGAGGACGTCGGGTGCCCGAACGACTCGGCGCCGGTCTCAGGAGGCACAGATGACTACCACGCGTTCAGTCGCCGCGCTGGCCGCGGCGGCGTACCTGGCCGTGCTCACCGGCTGTGCCAGCCACGCCGCGGCACCGGGAGCGGGCGCCACCGGCTCCCCGTCTATCAGCACCACGGCGCCAACACCGGCGCCGGCCAGCACTCCGGCCACGCCGACACCGGCCACGACCGCGCCCGGCGGCCAGGCATCGGCGCCGCGCTGCCACACCAGCCAGCTGTCCCTGGCCTTCACCGGCTTCAACGAGGCCTCGGGCGGGCAGCGGGGGATGACCCTCATCCTGACCAACCACTCCGGCACCACCTGCCACGTCTACGGATACCCCGGGCTGGCCTTCTTCGACGGCCTCCCGATGGCCACCCACCTAACCTGGGTGAAAGACTCCCACGCCACGGTGGTGCTGCGCCCGGGCGGCAATGCGCAGGCCCTGCTGACATGGCGGGCGAACACGGCCACCGGCCCGGCCCCGTTCAATCCCGACCTCGTGCACGTCACCCCGCCCGATGAGCACGCCTACCTGCACGCGGTCTGGCCGGGCGGCCCGGTGCTCAACGGCGAGATCGCCGCCTGGCCGCTGCGCGCCGCGCCAGCCGGCCCCTTCCCGGCCGGCACCGGAACCGTCTCGGGCCCCTTCAACGGGATGTGCATGGCCCTGGCCGCCGACGGCACCACGGTGGTGACGCGGCAATGCAGCCCCGGCGCCGGCTCCCAGCAGTGGACCGGCTACAGCGACGGCACGCTGCGGATCAACGGCAGGTGCCTGGACGTCACCGGCCCCGGGGTCGGCGCCAAGGTCCTGGTGGCGGCCTACACCGGGGCAGCCAGCCAGAAATGGGTGATCGGCCAGGTGTCCGCCAACGATTTCGGTCCGATCACCAATGCCGGGACCGGCACCGTGCTGAGCTACCCCCGCGGCAGCATCGCCGACGGCACCCCGCTGGTCATGGGACCCGGCAACGGCGACCAGTGCACCCCCTGGCACGTCTCCTTCCGCCACTACATGACCGGCGGCTGACCAGTGCGGCCTGGCGCCTCGCCTTATCGGGCTCCCTAGCTTCCAGCGGCGTCGCACGTGAGCGCGAACATGTTCAAGGTCACCAGGCCTGACGGCAAGACCTTCACGGTCGCCGGCGTCCGTCCGGTCAGCGTTCCTGGCCCGTGGGTCATCACCAAGATCGCGTAGGCCGTCCGGCACCGGATTCTGCCCATGTCGCGCGGCTCATTGCGTGTGCCCGGGACCCAGATGCTCCAGGCCGGCGAGAAGTTCCCGGTCTCTACCTGAGAGAGCGCAGGGCAGCGAGAGTGGCCTCGCCGACGCCGACTGGGCAGAGGCATAGGTCCCTGTCACGTCCGGCGGAAGGCCCTGGCGCCGGAAGCAGCCAGTCGGCCATTCTCTTGTCCGCACGCGCTAGCATTCGCGCAGCCGTGCAGCGGCCGTTATGGACGTCCTGCCTGGCCCGGCAGACCTTTTGCCCGACGCCGGCGGGCCGGATCTCCGCACAGGAGGATGCTCATGCGCGAGATCGGGTACGTGGTGCGGGGATTTCTCACGGTCCGCAGGGATTCGTTGCGCGTACCCTTGAGCGGGTCGCTCACGGTCAATGCGGATCCGGACTCGGGCCTGTTCTCGGGGGACCTCGCGCTCCGCCAGTCCACCATCAGCCGGGCGGTTCTGGGTGCCAGCCTCTTCAGCGCCACCGTCCAGATCGAGGCCGAGTCCCCCGTCATCGGCAGAGTCGAACCCGAGGGCCGGATGTTCGCGGCGGTCATCGTCGACGCAGTCCTAGCTAATGTCCACCTTGCCGGACGGGCCTTCATCAGCGACGGTTCATGCCGCACTGCCACCCACGCCGTCGTGCCGCTGCGGTCCAAGCCCGGCTTCAACCTGGAGCGGGGCGGCCGCCTGGTCGGCAGGTATCACCGGCCGCCCTTCACCGGGTGCGGGTGGATCACGCCGTTTGTCAACCTGCTGGTAGCCGGCCCAGGGAACGCCGTCGTCATCGATCTGATCCCGCGCGCGCTCTGAGCTTGCCGGTTAACCTGCGCCTGCCGGGGCGCAGTCGCTGCGCTGCTGCCGCCGGTTTGAGGTCGAAGGCGACGTCACCTTCGGCGCGGGCATCGTAGCGGTGGGCGACGTACGGGTGGCCAGCCCGCGTCACGTCCGGACGGGGAGGTACTCGGCCGGTGAAACTGGAACCGCAGACCGGAACCGCGGGTACCGTGGCCTGCGCCAGCGTGCTTGATCGTCGGTGAGCGACCGTGGTTGACTCTTATCGCCCGCCTGGCAGGCACGCTACGCCTTTTCCCCGGCCGCGGGCGGGCGGGAAGGCGGATGCCGTGAGCCTGGTGCATGCGGTGGAGGTGCCGCGGCTGCCTGTGTCCCGGCTGGAGCCGGTCATCGGCGCCTCGCGGTATGTGGAGCTGGCCGACGCCGCCGACCTGGTCCGGCCGGTGCTGGCCGGGCGCACCGTCTGGAACGTCAATTCGACCGCGGCCGGTGGCGGGGTTGCCGAGATGCTGCAGGTCCTGGTCGGGTACGTGCAGGACCTGGATATCCCGATCGGCTGGCTGGTCATCACCGGCGACGCCGCGTTCTTCGCGATCACCAAGCGGCTGCACAACCAGATCCACGGCAGCCTGTCCGGGTCCCTGCTCGGTGCGGCGGAGGCCGGTCACTACGCCCAGATGCTGGCCGCGAACGCGGTGGAGCTGGCTGCCCGGATCCGGCCCGGCGATGTGGTGCTGCTGCACGACCCGCAGACCGCCGGGCTGGCCGCCCCGCTGGCACAGGCCGGTGCCCGGGTGATCTGGCGCTGCCATATCGGGGTGGACTGGGAAGACGAGGTGACCCGGGCTGGGTGGGAGTTCCTGCGGCCGCACCTGGCCGCCGCGGAGGCGTGCGTGTTCTCGCGCCGGGACTATGTCCCGTCGTGGATCCCCGCCGGCAAGGCCTGGATCATCCCGCCGTCGATCGACCCGTTCTCGCCGAAGAACCAGCCGCTCGCCGCCGATACCGTGCGGGCCATCTTGGCGACGCTGGGCGTGCTGGATGGCGAGGCGCCGGCCGGGCCCGCGACCTTCGTGCGCCGCGACGGCGGCACGGGCACCGTCAGCAGGCCAGCGGTCATCATCGGCGAGGGCCGCCCCGGCCCCGGTGATCCGGTGCTGGTCCAGGTCTCCCGGTGGGACCGGCTCAAGGACATGGCCGGGGTCATGCGCGGCTTCGCCGACCATGTCACGCCCGGCGGTGACGGGTACCTGATGCTGGTCGGCCCGGCGGTCAAGGACGTCAGCGACGACCCAGAAGGCGCGGCAGTCTACGGGGAGTGCCTGCTGCAGTGGCGTGACCTGAGCCCCGCCGCCCGGGCGCGGATCCTGCTGGTCACCCTGCCGTTGGATGACATCGACGAGAACGCCGCCATGGTCAACGCGCTGCAACGGCACGCCACCGTCATCGCCCAGAAGAGCCTGGCCGAAGGGTTCGGGCTGACCGTCGCTGAGGGAATGTGGAAGGGGCGGCCGGTCATCGGCTCAGCGGTCGGCGGGATCATCGACCAGATCGCCGAGGGTACCGGCATCTTGCTGCCCGATCCCGCCGACCTGGCGGCGTTCGGAGCCGCGGCCCGCCGCCTGCTCGGCGACCAGGACCAGGCCGCGCGGATGGGCCAAGCCGCGCACGCCCGCATCCGCGAGCAATACGTCGGCGATGCGCACCTGCTGCAGTATGCCAGGCTGCTCGGCACGCTGATCGGCGAAGGTTAGCGCCGCGGTCTTGGTGCTCAGGGCCGAAGGCCCCAGCATTCAGGACGATCGGCCGGGGCGATCCAGCGGCCGCGCGGCCTACGATCGCAACCGGAATGGGCACTTACGTCACGTTCGCCCGGCAGCGTCTGGGCAGCGGGAGCCGATGCACACGGAAGGAGGGCGTCATGGACAGGCTGAGCCCGCTAGATGCCCTGTTCGTCGATGCCGAGGATCAGGATCCTCACACGTCGATGGCGATCGCGTCGATTGCGGTGTTCGAGGGTCCCCCTCCTACCCATGAGGAGTTCCTGGCTTTCCTGACCGGGCGTTTGCCGCTGGTGCCGCGCTACCGGCAGAAACTGCACACGGTGCCGTTCCGGCTCGGACGGCCGGTCTGGGTCGACGACCCGCACTTCGATCTTGGTTACCACGTCCGGCGGACCGCCCTGCCGGCGCCCGGGGGAGACCGGCAGCTCGCCGAGTTGATGGCACGGGTGATGTCCCAGCGCCTAGACCGCGATCATCCGCTGTGGGAGTACTGGGTCATCGAAGGACTTGCCGAGGGCCGCTGGGCCCTGATCTCCAAGGTGCACCATTGCATGGTCGACGGGGTTTCCGGCACCGACCTGTACCGGGTGATTTTCGACTTCTCGCCCGAGCCTTCGCCGGCTGCCGCCACCGATGACCGTGTCCTGGGCGCGGAGCCTTCGCCCTTCGAGCTGGCTGCGGAGGCCGTCCTGGACGATGTCGTCCTCCCGCTCCGCGAGACCCTCGCGTTGAGCAGTGCCGCCTCTCACCCCGGCGGGGCCATCCGTCAGGCCGCTGACGCGGTGCGCGGCTTCGTGGAACTGGCCCCGGCCGTGTGGCCGGCCACGGGTTCGTCGCTGAGCGGGCCCATCGGCAAGGAACGGCGTTTCACCTGGATCCGGGCGTCGCTGGATGACGTGAAGCTGATCAAGCGAGAGCTTGGCGGCACCGTGAACGATGTGGTCCTGGCCGCGATCAGCGGCGGCTTCCGGGCGCTCCTGCTCGCCCGCGGTGAACAGCCCGGGGCGCACATGGTCCGCTCACTGGTCCCGGTTTCCGTCCGGGCTCCGGGCGAGGAGAACATCTACGGGAACCAGGTGTCAGCGGTACTGGCTGACCTCCCCGTCCACATCGCCGACCCGGCGGAGCGGCTCGCGGCGGTCCAGACCAGGCTGCAGGCGCTGAAGGCAGGCAAGGAAGCGATGGCCGGCGAGTCGCTAGTCAGGCTGGGCCGCTACAGCTTGTACTCACTCACGTCCTCGTGGGTCAGGCTGGCGTTCGGTCTGCCCCAGCATGAGATCGTCACCGTCACCACGAATGTGCCAGGCCCTCAGCAGCCGTTGTACGGGATGGGCCGCCGGCTCGTCGAGATCATCCCGTACGTTCCGATCGCGACCACGCTCCGCACCGGGATCGCGATCTTCACCTACTGCGGCACCGTCACCTTCGGGATTACCGGCGACTTTGCGGCCAACCCCGACCTCGAGGTGCTCGCCCGCGGCATCGAGTCGGGCCTGTCGGAACTCCTGGCCGCCGCCCGACGCCACCAGCAGGCCTCGGTCACCTCATGAGATTTCGGCTCGGTTCCGCGGTTCGTCATCCGCCCAGACACGGTCGAGGAACTCGCTGATCTCGGTGGTCAGACGGGCAGGGTGCACCCAGAGCTCGGCAAAGGTGCGGGTCCGGATCAGCCTGGCATCAGAAAGCTGCCGCGCCAGCCGCTTCGCGTCGCTGTACGAGTGGATCAGGTCGATCCCATGTCCCAGGACCAGCGCCGGCGCGGTAATAGCCCGGCGCTGGTCGATGGTCGGAGCGATGGGCCCCAGCAGTACCCCGTGCAGCACGGCGGCGGTTTCGTCCGGGTCCGACGCGGCGGCACTGATGAATGAGTCAACCGGTCCGAGCCCCGATGAGGGGAGGCGGGACGCGATCCGGGAGACCAGCCGCAGCACGGCCCGGGCGTAATGGACCTCCAGCAGGAGCGGCGCGAACACCAGCGCGGCCGCCGGAGCAGCCCACTCGAGCACCGGCATTTCCAGGACCAGGCCGCGGACCCTGCCTGGTGCTTGCACCGTGGCGAGCAGGCTCACGTTGGTACCCAGCGAGACCCCTCCCAGAACCACCTGGTCCGCGCCGAGCTCGTCCAGCAGGCACAGCACCTGCTCGGCGTAGAGATCCATCCGGTGGGGGCCAGCGTGGCGAGGCTTGTCGCTCCGGCCATGGCCCAGCAGGTCGAGCAGCACGACACGGTTGCCCTTGGCGGCCAGTCTGCGGGCCAGCCCGCGGCTGAGGTTGGCGTCGAGCAGCAGGCCGTGCATCCACACGAGCACCCTGTCGCCTGAACCGTAGACCTCATAGCTCAGCCGGTACTGTCCGTAGGTCAGCGTGTGCCGCGTGCCCTCGCGTGGTTCGGGGCCGTCCTCCGCTGTCCCGCCCGTGCTGGGAGCAGGCCGGGTTGCCAGGCGCTCGCTGGGCAGAATCTGCCTTTTCATGTTCTCATGGTCGGCCTGCCCTGGCTCCGCAGCCAGATGAGAAGGCCACTAAGTCATCAGGCCCGATGGCTCCCCGCCGGTGACGTTCGTCCCTACTGCGTGCCGGTTTGCAGCGCGAACTCTGGACATGAAGGCGCAGCGCTAACGCGCGAAGCGGGATGAGCGCGGAGGGTCCAGTGACCGAAACTCGCAGCAAACAGCCAGACCACTGGCTGGCACTCGAGTCGCCCGGTTCCGGCGGTTCGTGGGGGTGCCGGATCGAGAGCGTGGGCGTGAAACTGCCCGCCGGGCGGCTGACGACCAAGGACCTGATGAGCCGGACCAGCCACCCCACCCGTATCCAGCTGGAGCGGCTGACGGGCATCCACGAGCGTCACGTCGTCGGGCCGGGCGAGAACTCCTTCACCCTGGCGGCCGGAGCGGCCCGCGACTGCCTGGCTCATTCGCAGCATCAGGCGCGGGACATACAGATGCTGATCAGCACCAGCATCACCCGGTCCAGGGGCCGGTACACGCAGTCCTTCGAACCCCCGCTCAGCCTGTACGTCAAGCAGGCGATCGGCGCCGCGCAGGCGGCGAACTTCGATCTCTCCAACGCCTGCGCCGGCATGCTGACCGGGGTCTTCGTCCTTCAGAACCTCGTCGCCCGGGGTGAGATCAGCTGCGGCATGGTGGTTTCCGGCGAGTACATCTCCCATCTGAGCTGGAACGCGGCGCGGCAGATCCGTTCCCTGTTCAGCAAGCAGCTCGCATCACTGACGCTCGGTGACGCGGGTGCCGCGGTGATCGTGGAACGTGCACCCAGCGGTGCTGGCATCGACGTCATCGGCTTCACCACCCTTGCCGAGCACAGTCGGCTGTGCCTCGCCTTTCCCAGCACCGCAGGTCCGGGCGCTCAGATGTACACCAAATCCAGGACGCTGCAGAAAGTGGCGATCGAGGACATGGCGCCGCTGGTTGCCGAGGCGATCGGCGAAGCCGGAATCGACCTGGCCGATATCGATTACATGATCCCGCATCAGACCTCGGCCCGGGCCATCCGCGCGGGTACCCAGGAATTCGTCCGGCGCCTCGGAGCCAAACCGAAGCACGTCGTTGTCAACCTGGAGGAGTACGGCAACACGTCATCCACGACGTTGTTCGTGGCGCTTCACAAGTACCTCGAGGAGCAGCGGATCCGGAAGGGAGACCGTGTCATGCTGCTGGCGCTCGCCTCCGGCATCGAGATCGGCATCGCCATATTCACCATCGACAGCCAGGTGGATCGCTATGGGCACGCGCATTGAAGCCGCCAGCGCGCTGACGAGCCGCGGATTGCGAAAGCCAATCGCGCGGCGCCTCGCCGACGCCGCCGCCCGGACCTGCCTCGCGCATGCGGGCAAGGAGCCCGGCGATGTCGACATGCTGATCAACGCCGGCATCTACCGGGAAGACAGCATGGGCGAGCCCGCGCTCGCTGCCCTCATCCAGGAGGACATCGGGGCCAACCTGGGCCAGCCGCCCATCGGAGGGCACGGTACCTTCTCGTTCGACCTTCTCAACGGCATCTGTGGCGTGATCACGGCCATCCAGATTGAGTCGGGCCTGCTTGATTCCGGCGTCATCCGGCTCGGCGCGATCGTGGCCAGCGATGTCGATCCGGGTCACCTTCATCCCGGAGCCGTCGTCCTCCAGCCGACCGCCGGCGCGATACTTCTCGGACGGGACGAAGAGCTGGCCGGGTTCACCGACTTTTACACGGAGACGTTTCCCGAATATGACGACCTGTTCGCTAGCGGGCTGGTGTGGCAGGAGCGGCACGGGCACCGCGTCCCGCGGCAGGCCGCCGGCCAGCACGAGATGGTCATCGAATGCAAGCCCGGTTACGCGGCGCGCTTGGCTGACTGCGCCGAGGAAGCGAGCCGCCGCTTCCTGCGCCGCCTGGGCCTGGGCTGGGGCGAAATCGACCTTGTCGTGCCCGCGCCTTCCTCCCCGGACTTCCTCGACGCCCTGGTGACGAGGCTCGGTGTCCCGGGCGACCGAGTCGCTTACATAACGGAAGACCTCGAGGGTGCCTACACCACCGGGCCCATCGCCGCTCTGCAAGCAGCCATCAGATCT
>WNGJ01025912.1_pt1 | contig 11074 bp, 10 predicted proteins | sample 5400611 | NCBI WGS metagenome assembly WNGJ01 (sample SAMN13153375, study PRJNA577476) | soil metagenome | isolation source: 40 cm soil or saprolite under Garry oak tree replicate 1 | place: USA:California | collected 2016-06-15 | reverse complement strand
GGCGCTCGCGCTGTACCAGCCGAGCTACGACACGAACGAATGGGCCCCCTCGGCCGTGCGCCGCGCCACCGCCCGGCCGCTGTCGCGCGACGTGCTGCGCCAGCTCGTGGGAGACGCCGTCAACGTGATTCACTACGCGGGGGCCGCGGCCGATCCGGTCCGGAGCGGGCTGCATCTCTCCGACGGCACCGGGGGGGGCGGGGGGGGAGGAGCCCTGGCCCTGGTGCCGTTGCGCTCGCGCGAGCGGCTCGTCGGGCTCCTCGTCCTGACGCTCGCCGGAGACCTGAGCGCCGACGCGCGGGCCGCGCTCGAGGAGGCCGCACCCAACCTCGCCATCGCGTGCGAGCGCGAGTCCGCCCATGAGCACACGCGCCGCCTCGCGGTCGAGGTGCGGCACGCCGCCCAGCGCCTCGAGTCCCAAAACGCGATCCTCACCACGCTGAACGACAAGCTCGAGGAGCAGCACGCCGAGCTGACCCGCTTGAACGCGGCGCTCGACCAGGCCAGCAAGCTCAAGGACCAGTTCCTCGCGAACGTGTCCCACGAGCTGCGCACGCCCCTCAACAGCGTGATCGGGTTCAGCGACCTACTGCTCACGATGGCGGCGCCCGAGAGCCCGCCCCTCACCGAGACCCAGCGCGACTACCTCGAGACGATCGCACGCAACGGCCGTCACCTGCTCGAGCTCATCAACGAGCTGCTCGACCTCTCGAAGATCGCCGCCGGCCGGATGCAGCTGCGGCTCGAGCCGCTCGTCCTCGACGGCGTGTTGCGCGAAGCCGCCGACACCGTGCGGGCGCAGCTCGAGGCCCGCCACCACACGCTCGAGCTCGAGCCGCCCGAGGAGTCCGTGACCGTCACCGCGGACCACGGGCGGCTGCGCCAGATCCTCCTGAACCTGCTCTCCAACGCGATCAAGTTCACCACCGACGGCGGCTGCATCACGCTGAGCGGCCGGCTCGAGGCGGGCGGGCGGAGCGTGCGCGTCGCGGTGACCGACACCGGCATTGGCATCGCGCCGGACGACCAGGCCAAGCTGTTCCAGGAGTTCGTCCAGCTCGACGCGAGCCCCAGCCGGCGCTACGAGGGGACCGGCCTCGGCCTCGCGCTCTCGAAGCGGCTCGTCGAGCTGCACGGCGGCACCATCGGCGTCGAGAGCGAGCTGGGCAAGGGCAGCACCTTCTGGTTCACCCTGCCGCAGGCCGCGCTCCGGCCGGAGTCCGCGTGATGGCGACGATCGTGGTGGTGGAGGACCAGCCCGACAACTTGAAGCTCATCACCGCGCTGCTCACGATGAAGGGCCACCGGGTGGTGGGACTCACATCGGGAGAGCTGCTCGTCGCCACGTTACTCGCCGAGCAGCCCCCCCCTGCGCTCGTACTGCTCGACATTCAGCTGCCGGGCCGCGACGGGTACAGGGTGCTGCATGACGTCAAAAAGATGGAGGGCAACCACCCCTGGAAGGTGGTCGCCCTCACGGCACACGCGATGCCCGGCGACCGGGAGAAGACGCTGGCGGCGGGGTTCGACGGCTACGTCGCGAAGCCGATCGACGTGCGGAGCTTTCCCGCCGAGATCGCCCGCTACCTCACCCCGGGTCCCTAGGTCGCCTTCTTCAGACTGATCGCGCCGTTCACAGTGGTGATGTGCACCTTGCGCCCGCCCGCCCCGACGATGCCCCGGAGGTGCTTGCCGATCTTGCCCGTCACCTCGAGCGGGTAGTCCGTCTCGATCGACCCGTTCATCGTGGTCGCTTCCACGTCCGCGTCGAGCCGCCGGGGCAGCTCGGCGGTCGCGGCGCCGTTCACCGTGAGGAGCGACACCTCGCCCGTATCGCCGAAGGCGCTCATGCGGGCCCGCACGCTGCCGTTCACCGACATCGCCCGCACCGGCCCGGCGGACGTCTCGGCATCGATCGCGCCATTCACCGTGGCGGCGACCAAGGGCGCGCTCGCATGGGCGACGCTGACGGCGCCGCTGACCGTCATGGCATCGAGCCGCGCCCCCGCGGGGAGCCGCACCCGGAAGTCCACCGCGACGTCGTTACGGCGCAGCGCGGACGGCTTGAAGTCTCCGGCCGCGCACTGCCCGCCGCCCCCCTCCCACAGCGCGCAGATCGCGATGCCTTCAGGCGACGAATCCGTCTCGATCCGTACCCGGGCGGGGTCGGACCGGTGGTACGTCTTCACCGCCGTCACTTCGAGCCACGGACCCTTCGCGGGCTCCACCGTCACAGACCCGTTCGTGTTGCCGATCCACACCCACTGCCGGGGGCCCAGCCGGCCACGATAATGCCACTGATCGGCCGCCGTGTCGCGCGGGCCGGCGCGAGGGTCTCGGTCCGAATCGATATCGATGCCCCTGACGTGCTTCAGCTCGCTCAGCTTCTTCAGCTCCCGCAAGTCTCCCAGATCCTTCAGCGCGACCGGCCACTGCTCGGCCACGCGCTGCCGCACCCGCACGACGGCGTAGCGCACCAAGAAAAAGAGGACGAGGACGGCGCCGAACAGCGTCGCCCCGCGAATGATCTCCTTGCGCCACGCGTCCCAGAACGCGCTCATGATCCCACCCCCAGCGATCTCGCCTTGATACTGGCAGGTCGTACGGGAGTTTGGGAGATGGGGTTTCCGGGAGAGATGAAGAAGGAAAGGGGGGCCGGAGCACCCCCCAAAACCGCTAGGAAACAGCCGTGAAGCAGTGCGCGGCGGGGCGGTCGAGCAAACGGCTCTTGTTCACCACGGTGGTCTTCGCGGGACCGCCTCCCGACTCCACGGTAATCGGGTCGAGCACGCCGCCGTACCAGATCCGGTCCGTCGCGTTGTCTGCGGCCGCCGCCGCCGCGGGCCGGCTGTCGGCATGACGATTGGTGCCTACGGACGACACCGCGACCTGGGCGGCGTACCCGGAGGCGCTGGTGAAGACGACGCCGAGCAACAGAGCATAGATCCGCATATGGTGCCTCCTAAGGGCTGTTGCGACGGCGCGACGGCGACTTCGTCCTGTAAGACGTAGGAGGCCCCGAAAAGGTTGCACGGGCCGGGTCAGGAGATTGTCAGGTCCCCGCGCCCCCTGTTACACTGCCGTGACTCAACGCAGGAGCGTCATCCCATGAAGCAACACCTCATCGCCGCCGGGCTCGCGCTGGCGCTCACCGCCGCGGCGTGCGAGCGGAAGCCGCCGCCGGCGACCGGGGCCACCCGGGTCCTGACGGTGCCGGGCTTCAAGACGCCCGAGTCCGTCAAGTACGACCCGGACTTGGACCTGTATTTCGTCACCAACATCAACGGCAATCCCTCGGCCAAGGACAACAACGGCTTCATCAGCCGGATCCGTCCCGACGGCACGGTGGATTCGCTCGCCTTCGTGGCCGGGGGGCGCGGCGGCGTCACGCTCAACGGTCCCAAAGGCACGGCCCTGGTGGGCGACACGCTGTGGGTCGCCGACATCGACGCGGTGCGCGGTTTCAACAAGCGCACCGGCGCGCCCGTCGCGACCGTGGATCTCGCGAAGCTCGGCGCAAAGTTCTTGAACGACCTGGCTGTCGGCCCGGACGGCGCGTTGTACGTCACCGACACGGGGATTCTGATCGATGCCACGGGCAACGTCAGCCATCCCGGTCCGGACCGCATCTTCCGGGTCGGCGCGAAGCGTGACGTGAGCGTGGCGGCGCAGGGCGACACCCTCGACCGGCCGAACGGGATCACCTGGGACGCTGCGAACTCGAGCTTCGTCGTCGTGTCGTTCGGTGGGCCGGCGGTGTTCTCATGGAAGTCGGGCGACAAAGCGCCGACCGTGATCGCACGGGGGCCGGGAGCCTGGGACGGCGTCGAGGTGCTGGCCGACGGGCGGATCATCGCCTCGAGCTGGGCCGACTCGACCGTGGACGTGGTGGCGAGCGGAAAGGTGGCGCGGCTGATCAGCGGCGTGCCCTCGCCCGCCGACATCGGGCTCGACACCAAGCGCAACCGCGTGCTGATCCCGATCTTGCAGCAGGATCGGGTGGAGGTGTGGCAGCTGCCGGCTAAGTAGGCCCGGGGGCCGACTCCTTCCAGCCCACCTGGAATTCTCCGCGACAGCGCTGGCAGGTCATGCGGCGCGGGCTGCCCGCAAGCTGCTGCCGCTCGCGACAGCTCGGGCACACGGCGTAACGGTCTCCCCAGGTCGCCGGCAGGCGCACCGCGTCACGGGGCCGGGGAACGACGGTCCACTTGCGGGGCGGCTTCTCGATGACCTCGATGAATGGGGCGGGCACCTCGAACTGTCGACCCCGGACTTCGATGATGGCCTGGAGCGACCCGAGCTGGCGGATGCGATACCACGCACCCCGGCGGATCTCGATGTTCAGATCGGTCTGCAACCGGGCCCACTGCACGCGCTACACGCCCCCTCGGCAGGTGCGGAGGTTGTGGCGATGTGCTGGATTTCGCGGGGGCGCGCCCGGTCCGCACGGTGGATACTACTGTGGGACAATGATATAGCATTCGACCGGGAGTGCCGTGCGCTGGGTCACAACGAGGATGCCGAGGGCAGGATGGCCCGGCGTGATTCAATGACACCTCACGGCACCCGCAGTTGCCACCTCGGGAACGCCGCGCCGATGAGCGCGCCGATCAGCGCCCCGGCCGTGCCACCGATGAGCAAGCCTTCGAAGAACGGAGCGGGTCCGCAGCCGCGCCCGTACCTTGGCTCGTTGCACCCTCCCTCCGCGTGGGAGAACCCCTGGGCAAGAACGCCCAACCCGATGCCTAAGACAGCGCCACCGATCAGCGCCCCTGTCCCCGCGTGCGACCCGCCGCGCGCCCACAGTGAGTCCAGCCGGGAGGCGGGCAGATCCATCAGCGTCCCGTCCGTCCGCAGTCTGAGGAGGTTCGGCGACGCGGCCATCACCGACCCTTCGACGAATTCGCTGTCCCTGGTCACGATCCGCACCCGTTGGCCGGCTCCGAGGCGCGCGAGCGCGAGACCCGCTCGCTGCGCGGCGCTGAGCGTATCGGGCTCTTGGGCAGCGAGCGCCGTCGTGAGAGCGACTAGGCCTGCGACCGCGATGGCGAAATGGAGCAACCGCATATTGCCCCTGTGAGAATGAGTGTAGCAGCATGATCGTGGGGGCGTCTCAAGTGAACTTCAAGAGACCTAGCGCGACGGGGCGTTGACAAGCCGCGCTGCGCGCTAGAAGCCGTCGCGCTCGCCGGTAGTCCCGACAGGCCGTGCGACCTCATCGTCAAGGAGGCTTATCGAGCCGTCCGGCGCTGGACGCGGCGGCCCGATCGTCGAGAGAGGTAGTGCTCGGGGCAGGACTCGAACCTGCACGGGGTTGCCCCCCCAAGGGATTTTAAGAGCGAGCGCTGAGCCAAGGGTGTCAGCGAATCCGTCAGAGCCGTCCTACCGCCCTCAAATCGGGATGGCCAGACCGACCGATAGGACGAGGTCGTTCTGGAACTTCGCGATGGGAGAGGTTGACTCAACGACGTTGCACAGGAATGGCTGCCCCAAGTTGCGGCACTGGAGCGAACAGGTCACACCCCCCGCGCGCAAGCGCGCGCTATACAGGTAATCGTCGGCATCGAGCCGCAGCGCCGACGCACTTCGACCGATCTTGAGCGCCGTGCCGGCGCTCACGACCGCTGCGACGTGGTCCGTTCCGCAGACATTCTCGGTGCCGTTGCCTGGGCCGCTGCCTGTGTACGCACCACCGCCCTGCGACAGCAGGCCGACGCCGGCGCCTAGGCGGAGCCATGGGGATGATCCACCGGTTGGGCTGATCTGCATTACGGCTCGGGCGCTCGCGGTGATGACGCGGGCGGAGCTATCGAACGGTTGGGCGCCGACCGTGGACACCCCACTCGGGGAATAGCCGAGGGTGGCCTCAGCGCCAAGGTGCCTAGTCCACCACACGGTCAGACGACCGCCCAGGGCGACCTGCCGCTTCTGTTTCAGCGAAACCTGGCTGGATGCGGTGAACTGATCCACGAGCTTCTGCGTCGGAATGTAGACCCCCGCATACGGAACGAGCTCAACGTGGACCTGCACCGCCACGGCCGGAGTCACGACCAATACCCCCCCGAGTGCGGCCGAGAGGTATCGGAACATCGACGGGTGACCTGGCACCACGCACCTCCTGCTGGCGGGGCTGCTCAGCGGGGAACTGTTGGAAATGTGGCACCACCGCCGACTGAGCGTGCCAAGAGGGTGCCACCCTGGGTCTGACACAATGAGGGCAGCTGAGTTAGGCAGCCCTGGGTGTTGGTGGCGCAATGCCGAGGGCAGGACTCGAACCTGCACGGGGGTTGCCCCCCAAGGGATTTTAAGTCCCTTGCGTCTACCGATTTCGCCACCCCGGCCGCGTCCAAACTTATCAGCTTACACGCCGACTCGCCGATGCCTCGGTCTCGACGGCGGCTGGGGTGCTACTCCACCCGCCGGTACATCAGAACGCGCTTGCGGCGGCTGGCGCGGAACCCCTCCACAGGAACGCCACCAGCGCCGAACACGATCCGGATGCCGTGGTCGAAGGAGGCGACGAACGTGCTGCCTCCCTGGTACAGCAACCGCCCCAGTTCCCGGCCCTCGAGCGCTACGATGAGACTGTCGTGGCGCGCGTAGATGCGCACGCGTCCATACAGGCCGGTGTAGCTTCCCACCAAACGAGTCCGCATCGTCGCCGAGGTAGGCAGGTCGAAGACCTCCGCCTCCGGTGGCAGCCACGGTGGCGTCGCGTCGGACGCGATCTCCCGGAACCGTCGGCTGGACGCCACAGGATAGAACTCGGAGCTCCGTTCACCTGTGAACAGAGACCACAGCTTCATACCACGCGGAGAGATCCGCTCGAGCAGGTCCAATGCCGTGGCCGAGTCGCCCAGCTGCAGGTAGTGGAAGACGAGCGGCACCCCCACTCGCCAGCTGAGGCCTCCCGCGAGGCGAAGACGGGCGAGCACCGAGTCCGCCTCGATCCTGGCGGCTACCGTATCGCCGAGCGAGCCGAGCGTGAGCGCATGCCATGCCGTCCACGACGGCCACATGTCCACCGCACATCCTTCGCAGCGAGAGGCCTCGAGGTCGCGACGGGCACCGGAGGTATCACCTTGGGCGAGCCGCACGTCGGCACGGGTCAGCCGCGCCGGCCAAAAGCCCGGGTCGACTGCCAGCGCGCTGTCCAAGAGTGGCCCGACCTCGGCGGGTGACACCATACTCGTGTAGACCCAGAGCGTGATGGGGCGCCCGGGATCGATCGCCAGCGCGCGTCGCCAGGCCGTGACCGCGGTCGAGTCGTCACCCATGACCGTTGCCGCGTCCCCCAACTGTTGCCACGCCTCGGCGTTCCGAGGATCGAGCGAGACGGCCCGCGCCAGCGCCGCGATCACGCCGTCCCAGGTGCGAGGATGCCGGAACTGGAGCAGGTATCCCCGGGCGAGCCAGCCATCGGAGTTGGACGGGTCGCGCCGCAGCGCCTCGTCCGCCGCCGCCATCCCGCGATCCAGCAGGCTGTCGGCCGGAGCGGCACCCCCGGCATCCCAGCTCCAGTCGAGCCGCAGTGCGTACGCAAGTCCGACGCGGGCCAGCGCCGAGACGAATCCCGAGTCGAGCGCCGCCGCCTGCCGATACTCCGCCGTCGCCCGCGCCAGCCCGGTTGAAGTGCGCTGGGCGAGACCGTAGTTCCCGCGCAGGAAGTGCTCGTAGGCGTCCGGGTTGCGCGTCACCCGCACCGCGGCGACCGCCCGGCGCTCGGCGGGGAGGAGCCGTCCTGCCACACCTTCCGCCACCCGCCGGGCGATGTCGTCCTGGAGCGCGAACAGGCTGTCGTCGACGCCGATGAACTGGTCGCCCCACACGCGCATACCGGTCGTGGCGTGCGCCAGCTCGATCGTGACGCGCAAGGCGCGGTCCGCGCGTTGTACGCTGCCGGTCACGATGTACGCGACGCCGAGAGTCCGGCCGATGACCGGGGGATCAGGGACGTTCGCGCCGCGGAAACGCCGTACCGCGGAGCGTGACTTGACGGAAATCCGCCCGACCTGGCCGAGCTGGGCGATGATCGCCTCGGTCAGTCCTTCCGCGAGATAGTCGTCCGTCGAATCGGGTGACGCGTTGTCGAAGTAGAGCACGGCGACGCTGGTGGGCGCCGGTGCGGCGACGGCCGCTGACCGGCACGGCGCCGGCGATCCGTCGGGGCACTGTGCCTGTCCGAGCACAGGTACGACACTCGCCAGAGCGACCGCGACAGCGAGGACGCGTCCCACGCACCCAAACATATTTCTTGGGGGGCATTAACGTAACGTCGCGCCGCCCCCGGGCTTCAGGCCCGGTATTCACCGCACCGCTTCTCTCCGCACTCCCCCCGACGGGCTCACGACTGTGATCTCCGGCTCGCGCCCGTAGGCGCGCGCGAACGCGCGGCGGATCGCCGCGGCGACGCGGCCTTCACGCGGCCGCTCCACCAGCACGATCGCGGCGCCGCCCCAGCCCGCACCCGTGAGCCGCGCGCCGAGCGCTCCGGCCCGCTTCGCGGCCGCTACGATCAGATCCAGCTCCGGCGTGCTGCAGGCGTAGAGGCGGCGGCAGGATTCGTGCGACTCGTACAGCAGCTGGCCGAACCGCTTGACCTGACCCCGGGCGAGCAGCTGCGCCCCGAAGCGGGTGCGCGCCGTCTCGCCCACGACGTGCAGCGCGCGCGAGCGCACCGGCTCGCGCAGCGCCCGCTTGAGCCGCGGCAGCCACTCCGCCGGCCAGCTCGCCAGCCACACGAGCTCCGGCAGCTCCAGCCGCAGCCGAGCGACCGCGGCCTCGCACTCGGCGCGGCGACGGTTCAAGTCGCCCTTCACCAGATCGTGCCGCGCGCCGGTGTCGACCAGCAGCAAGCGCCGACGGAACGGGATCTGGCGGGTCGCGATCGAGCTGCATTCGAGGAGCAAGGCGTGGTTGGGCTTGGCGAGCGCCGCGATCATCGGATCCATGATGCCGCAGTGCACCCCGACGTGGTCGTGCTCGGCGCGAAACGCCACGCCGGCGAGCTGGCGCGGCGAGAGCGGCGCGGGGGGCTGCGCGAGCAGGTTCAGCGCCTTGGCGCCCGCCACGGTCAGGGCCGCCGAGGACCCCAGTCCCGCCCCGACCGGCACGTCGCCCACCACGGCCACGCGCGCACCGCCGCCCGCCGGCGCCGCCCCGGAGGCGAGCAGCTCCCGCATCACGCCGGCGATGTACGCGCCCCACCCCGCCGGTCGCCCTTCCTGGTAGTCCACGCGCTCGAGCCGTCCGTCCCGGGCCGACACGACCTCGAGCACGCCCGCTTCGGCCGGCCCGACGGCGACGCTCGTCCGCGCCGCGAGCGCCACCGGCAGCACGGGACCACCGTTGTAGTCCGTGTGCTCACCGATGAGGTTGACGCGCCCCGGAGCCGACGCCGCCGCCCGCGGCGCGACGGCGAACGTCGCGCGGAACAACGCTGACGCTTTGTCACTCATGGGTTTGACAAGGATTCGGGCCAATGCTACCCTGTACCAGCCGATTCCACCACCTGTCCCAAAGCCATCCGGAGACATACGTATGCGGCGTTCTGCAGGGTATGCGCTGTTCGTGTTCGCCGGCTTCCCCGCCCTGCTCGGCGCGCAGGGGTTCGGGATCTACGAGCAAGGCACGTGCTCGATGGGGCGCGCCGGGACGGGCGTGGCGGCGCCGTGCGCCGATGGCTCGGCCATCTTCTTCAACCCGGCCGGCCTCGCTGGCGTGAAAGGCGCGCACCTCACGATCGGGGCGACGCTGCTCGACGTCCAGGGCGGTTTCACCGACGACATCTTCCAGCAGAAGAGTGCTCTCGACGACCCCCTGCTCGCCGTGCCGCAGGCCTACCTGTCCTACGGCATGACGCCGCAACTGGCAGTCGGCGTCGGCGTGTTCGCTCCCTTCGGCCTCGAGACCAAATGGCCGACGACGACCTTCGACGGGCGGTTCGCCGGCTACGACAACATCCTCCAGTCGCTCTACATCCAACCCACTGTGGCCTATCAGGTTACGCCGCAGCTCTCGATCGGCGGGGGGTTCGACATCGTGCTCGGCAAGGTGGAGCTGAACCAGCGGCTCGATCTGGCAGACGCGCCGGTGCCAATCGTCCCCGGCGCCGTCTTCGGGCAGTTCGGAATCGCCCCGGGAACGGACTTCGCCAATGCCCACCTCGAGGCCACCAAGACCACGGTCGCCGCACACTTCGGCGCGATCGTCAAGGTCAACGACCAGCTCTCGTTCGGCGCCCGCTTCCTCACGCAGGCCAAGTTCGACTACTCGGGCACCGCGAGCTTCCAGCAGGTGCTGACCGGCCTCTTCGTGCCCGCGGACATCGTCGTGACGCCCACGGACACGATTCACGCCGGCACGCCGATCGACGCGCTCCTCGGGGCGCCGGCGGGGCTGGGCGGCCTGGACCTGTTCAACCCTACGACCGGGGTGTTCCGGTCCCAGCCGGTCACAACGACGATCAAGAACCCCGCCATGATGACGTTGGGGCTCGCTTACAAGGTGGGCAACGGCTGGACGTTGCTAGGCGACTACCAGCTCACGTGGTGGAGCCAGTTCGACACCGTCGCCCTCGTCTTCCCGACGGACGCTTTCGGCGTCCTCAGTCGCACGTTGTACGAGCGCTACCGGAACACCAGCGGCTTCCGCGTCGGCGCGGAGTGGGCAAGGGACGCGAAATGGACGTTCCGCGGCGGGTACCTCTATCATGATGGCGCGGCACCAGCCGAGACGGTCACGCCGTTGCTGCCCGAAGGCGAGCGCAACGAGTTCACCGCCGGAACGACGATCAAGTTGACCAGCGCGCTCACCGCCGACCTCGCGTACCAGTACATCAGGCAGAACGACCGGCGCGGCCGCACGCGCGAGCCATTATCCGGCCCGGCGACGACCGGCATGAACAACGGCTTGTACACGTTCCACGCGCACCTCTTCGGGGTGTCGCTCGGCTACGCTTTCTGAGAGGGCCACCACGATGACGATCCGACGTCTGTCGCTCGCCGCCGCACTGGGTCTGGCCCTGGCCGCGGTCGGCTGCCATAACGACGAGCTGTTCACCCCCCTGGTGCCT
>WNGJ01009128.1_pt1 | contig 11074 bp, 9 predicted proteins | sample 5400611 | NCBI WGS metagenome assembly WNGJ01 (sample SAMN13153375, study PRJNA577476) | soil metagenome | isolation source: 40 cm soil or saprolite under Garry oak tree replicate 1 | place: USA:California | collected 2016-06-15 | reverse complement strand
CGCCGCCTGGTTTACTGCTCGGCCTGCTGTGCTTTTTGCAACGCGATCCGCGCGTCGCTACGCATCACCTGGTGCAGGAATCGCCACGCCGCAGCATGGGCGATTACCTGAGGCTTTTCCGCACACGCTCTTATCTGATCAACTGCGTGGCGCAAACATTGATGACTTTTGTAACCGGCGGCTTGGGTTTTTGGGCATCAGCTTATCTACGTTATCGGAATCAAAGTCCCGATGTGGGCATGACCATCTTCGGCTTGATCACCGTAGTGGCGGGTTTGGTCTCGACGCTTCTTGGAGGCGTGATCGCCGACCGATTGCGCTCGCGTTTTGGTGGTTCGTACTTCTGGGTCTCAGGAATCGGAATGCTGACCGCGTGTCCGTTTTTCATTGCTACTCTTTACGTTCCATTTCCCGCGGCGTGGGTCACGATGTTCATCGCGATCTTCTTCTTGTTTTTGAATACCGGTCCCTCAAACACCGCTCTGGCCAACGTCTCGCTGCCAGCCGTTCGTGCGACAGCGTTTGCCGCAAACATTTTCGTCATCCACGCATTGGGCGACGTGCAGGCGTTCTGGCTGCTTGGTTACATTGGAGGTCACGCGAATATGCATGTGGCCTTTCTGTTTGTGTCCGGAATAATTTTTGTCTCCGGCCTGGCTTGGCTCATTGGCGTGAAATATCTTCCAGCAGACACAGCTGCAGTAGAAAACGCCGACATCACCTGAACGGGCGTCAACTGTTGGAAATGTTTAATTCGATCTTGCGCCATTTATTGATTTACCTGCTGATGGGGCTGGCGGGCAACGCTTACCCCGAAGGAGTTCCCGAGGATTGCACGCAGCTCATCCTGGGCATCGCACCGACGTGGAACTCCATGCAAGGAGAGTTGCGCTTATTTGAGCGTTCACGTGACGCAGATTGGACGCTTGTTGCGGGACCGTTTCCGGGCTTGTTTGGAAAAAATGGCGTTGCCTGGGGAAGAGGACTAACTGGGCAAAATGAACCCGGACTTCGAAAAAAGGAGCGCGACGGGCGAGCGCCGGCTGGAGTTTTCGAGATCGGCCAGGTTTTCGGATACGATCCGCACCTGCCTGCCGGAGCCGACTATGGTTACCATCAAGTGACCGAAGCAGACGTTTGGAGCGATGACCCGCGCTCGCCTAACTACAATCGCCATATTGTGATTGATCCAAAAAATCCGCCAGACAATTACACGCACGAAAAAATGCGCTCGGGCGATTTCGCCTATCACTGGCTCATTGAGATCCGGCATAATTCCGATCCGCCAGTGCCCGGAGCAGGGAGCGCGATTTTCTTTCATATTCGGCGCGGCGTAAATCGACCCACCACTGGGTGCACCACGATGGCGAAAGCGGATCTTGTTAAATTGATCACGTGGCTGCGAGCGAAACGGCACCCTTGCTACGCTCTATTGCCAGCCAGCGAATACGACAAAAAATGGCACGCCTGGCACCTGCCGGCGCCTGAGACGCTTCAGCGCGCCGTTTCATCGGCTCATTGAATCCGCGAATTGTTCAGTTAGCTTTTCGCTGCCTCCTCATGCGAAGACGTCCTAACCCTGAGTCCGAAGCGAATATTCGCCGCATCGATACGAAACGGCGCGCCAAGAAACAGACGCACGGTTTTCAGGTCCACTTTCTTCGCGGAGACCGCGTCGTGACAAAGATGTTTAGCGATAGTTTGTATGGAGGAAAGGAAGCCGCAAGACGCGCCGCCCGAAAGTTTAAGCAGGCGACCCTGCGCCGCTTGCCGCGAAGAAAATTCGTGGGCCTTAGATAGGTGTGTTCGCGTTGGGGCGCACCTTCCGCCAGTATGCTTTCCAGCACTCCAAAAATCCAGGCGCAAAATCTTCCGGCCGCGCTGCGACCCAACCGTCGATGATTGCCGCAGGAAAAAAGGCGCCAGTCTCGATTTCATTTGGGTTCGGCTGAAGACCGTCGCCAACCTCTCCGCAATAGAGCCAGATGAACTCCTGGTCGGTCCGCGCTGAAGCGGGAAGTTTTAAAACTTTTTTAAGGGCGACCTCGATGCCTAATTCTTCTTGTAACTCCCGCCGGGCTGTTTCGTCGTAGCTTTCCTCGGCCGTTACGTGTCCGGCTGCACTCGAATCCCATTTGAGAGGATGTCGATCTTTCCAACGCGAGCGTTGCTGCAAGTAAACTTCGCCCGCCTGGTTGAGAATCAGGATGTGGACGGCGCGATGCCGCAAGTTATTCCCATGCACATCGGCGCGCCTCGCATACCGCAGAATTCGATCGTTTTTATCTACGACGGGAAAGCGCTCATCGCCTCTCATTCCGTTGTCTCGTATTGCACGTGGGGCGATATAATTCGCCAACGTAATCCATTGCGGAAGCGATAGCTCTTCTGCTCGAGCTTTTGGATCAAACCCGCCAATGGAAGCTGCGGCGTTCCAATCGGGAACAATTTCCGCGCTCAGCAGTTTTCTTAACTGTTTTCTTCGGTGAGAAAAACCGAGTCGAACTAATCTCTCAAGCAACTCATCATCGTGCGGCTGTAATTCACGCGGATCGCGCGGCGAGATTTTTACCAGCGCGGAATCGACTTCGGGTTTTGGAAAAAAAACTGACGCTGGAATCGTGCGCAGATATTTCACACGATGGCGCACTTGTATGTGTAACGTCAGCGACCCATAGCTATGTGTGCGCGGCGAGGCGGAGAGTCGCAGCGCCATTTGCTTTTGTAACATAAACAACCACAGTGAGATAGGACTCGGTTCTTCAAGAAACTTCACGAGTAGGGCACTGGAAATGTTGTAAGGAATATTGCCAACAAATTTTACGCGACGACGTGAGAAGAGAATACGTGGATCGAAGTTGAGCGCGTCAATGTTGAGCATTTCAAGTCGCGAATGGCTGAATCGCTCGCGCAAAAAATTAGCGAGTCTTGTGTCTTTTTCGATCGCGAGTACGTGCGCGCGCTTTTGAAGAAGCAGCTCAGTCAAAGCGCCAAGCCCGGGTCCGATTTCAACAATGTAATCATCCGGCGTTACCTCTGCTTGTTCGACAATCCATCGCGCAAGATTTCGATCGTGCAGAAAATTTTGTCCGAGAGTCTTTACCGGGGAGACGCCAATGTCTTGAAGCGTCGCCCGTATGTCGGAGAGCTTCATGTAACGAATGCGTCGCGGCGTCGCTAAAATTGACACGTTTGTTCACAAAACTCTGTGAACAAAATGCGGCCGAAGAGGAGACTTATTCACAAGTTATTCAGCTGGGAGTCCGCGCTGCTTCCGGCTTCGAAAATAGGTTTGCCGGGCAGCCTTTAGCGAAACGCCGTCAATAAAAAATGCGGTCGCTGCGCGGCCGATCCCGTACGTGCCGGAGCCTGCCACCAATCCGCAAACGACATTTCCCCAGCCGGGAAAGAATTTGAGAATCGCGCGCGCGCCTTCGCGGAGGAGTAGCGCTGCGCCGACGTTTGCGCCCAGCGCGCCAACAAATTCCGTTGCGGCGCGCAGGCTTCGCTCGCGCCCGCTTATATGCATGATTCCGGAGATCATCATCAACTGCAAGCTGGTGAGAATGGGCAAATCTGCCAGCGGAATAGGCTGTGTCCCGATCGCCGTGCAAATTGCCGTTGTCGATTTTACCAGGATATGGGCGACGTGATGCTGCGCGTCGCGATCGCGCGAAATCCGAATCATCTCGACCTTTGCTTCATTCGGCAGTTGCTTCGCCAGAACCGACATCAAACGCTGCGTTTCTGTTGAGACCTCTCCTGTAAGGGGAACTACGCTGAGCAAACGATCGCGCATTGCCGGCTGCGCTTTGAGCGCTTCTACGAGTTGCGCAACCCGCTTTTCAGGTCCGACGGAAACACCGACGATCTTCACCTCGGCCGACGCCGGCAGTTTTTGCAAATCCAATTCCCCATCGTCGAAAAAGAAAATGATGTCGGCAGGTTGACGTTTGAGGTCTTCCTCAACTTGAGTTTCGACGAAATCACTGGCCTCCCGCGCGTCCAGCACTGAGATGGTTCCGCGACCAGGGATGTTCCAGTCGGTCCACCGGTGCACGGGCATCACGGCAACATTCGTTTGCTCTTGGACGCCCGGGGCGAAAAGAGTGTTAATGATTTGTTGCATTGGCATTTTGCTCGATCCAATGAAGAGGAATCGCGGCGGCCGTTGTTGGAGGAATAATTGCTTGAGCGGTGTGAGCTCGCTGAGCACTGCCTTTCGAATTTTGGAAGGTAGCCTGCCTGCAAGGCGTTCGAGCCTCTCAGCGATTTGAAGAAGGGCCGTCTGATTCATTTCGGATTGGCGGTCATCACCGCTACTAGAGAACAGAATGTGGATATGAAGCAAGAAAAGCGAAAGCCGGAAATCATTTCCCTTCCCTTCGTCCTCTGCTTATAAAACGACCATGAGTTTGAACATTGAAATTCTTTCAAAAGCAGCTACCGAGGCGCGCGGATTGTGCATGGACGCCGTGCAGGCGTCGCAATCGGGGCATCTTGGGCTTCCGCTCGGCTGCGCAGAAATCGGTGCCGTGCTTTATGGCTATGCACTGAAATACAATCCGGATCGGCCACGCTGGATCAATCGCGATTACTTCGTGCTCTCTGGTGGACACGGCAGCATGTTCCTTTACGCGTGGCTGCATATGAGCGGTTACGACTTGCCGATGTCAGAAATCAAGCGGTTTCGGCAATTACATTCGAAGACGCCGGGACATCCTGAATTTGGCGACACCCCTGGAGTCGAATGCACCACCGGACCACTAGGTCAAGGTGTGGGCAACGCGGTTGGTATTTCCGTGGCGACAAAAATGGCTGCGGCGCGTTTCAACACGGATGAGCACAAAATTTTCGATCAGCATGTGATCTGCCTTTGCAGCGACGGCGACATGCAGGAAGGCGTTGCGTCTGAGGCTTGCGCGCTCGCTGGCCATTGGGGTTTGGATAATTTGATCTTCATCTACGATTCGAATGCCGTCACGCTCGATGCTGCGGCCAAAGAGACACAGAGCGAAAACACCGGCAAACGTTTTGAAGCATACGGATTTGATGTTCAGGAGATCGATGGCCACGACATGCAACAGGTTCTCGACGCACTGAACGTCGCAAAGGAGCGCGATAACGGGAAACCGCAGTTCATCGTCGCGCATACGCTCATCGGCAAGGGCGTCCCTGAAGTCGAAGGGACGTACAAAGCGCATGGAGAAGCGGGCGCGAAATATGTTGATGCTGCGCGCAAGGCGCTCGGCTTGCCAGCGGAACATTATTTCGTGTCACGGGATGTGTATGGGTACTTTGCCGAGCACAAAAAGAAGCTGCTTGCCGATTATGATTGCTGGGAAGGAACTTACAACGAGTGGCGCAAGAAAAGTCCTGACAAAGCGAAGCTGCTCGATGACGGGCTCGAGCGAAAAGTTCCCGTCACTCTCTTTGCAAAGATTCCGGAGTTTCCGAAGGATGCGAAACTGGCGACGCGCAAAGCTGGCGGCGAAGTACTGCAACCGATTGCGCAAGCGATGCCGTTGCTCATGAGCGGCAGCGCCGACCTGCATGGATCGACAATGAATTACATCAAGGACGGCGGCGATTTTAATCGCGACAATTCCGGCGGCCGCAACATCCGGTTCGGCATTCGCGAGCACGGCATGTGCGCGATTCTCAATGGCATCTCTTATCACGGGCTGTTCCGCGCTTCGGGTGCGACCTTCACGGTGTTTACCGATTACTGCCGCGCTTCCATTCGGCTCGGCGCGTTGGCGAAGCTTCCGAACATTTACATTTTCACTCACGATTCGATCGGTGTCGGCGAAGATGGCCCCACTCATCAACCTGTGGAGACGGTTAGCTCGGTTCGTTTAATGCCGAACATTGACGTGATCCGCCCGGCCGATCCTGAAGAAACCGCAGGCGCATTCGTTGCGGCGGTGCACCGGACGGAGGGACCGACGTTGCTCGCGCTCACGCGCCAGGCCGTTCCGATGTTAAACGATGTCGATGTAAAATTGCGCCGCGAAGGAGTGCTGCGTGGCGGTTACGTTGTGAAAAAGGAGAAAGGAAACCTTGAGCTGATCATCATGTCGTGCGGGAGCGAATTGCAGCACGCGCTTGCGGCGGCAAAAGAGCTGGGCAACGGCGTGCGCGTGGTTTCGATGCCATGCTTCGAGCGTTTTAATCGCGAATCTCCGGAGTATCGCGAGGAGATTCTCCCAAATTCCTGTCGCAAGCGCGTCGCAATCGAAGCTGGTGTGAGTGAGATTTGGTATCAGTACGTTGGTCTCGACGGGAAAGTGATTGGGCTGCATCAGTTCGGCTTGAGCGCGCCCGGCGCCGAGGTGATGAAAGAGCGCGGCATCGACGCGCAACACGTGGTCGATGCGGCAAAATCGCTCTAGAACGCTTCCTGTGGCTCAACTGCGTCTTCCGCGCGATCTTCAAAGCGCGTGAAGCTTTTTAGGAAAGTAAGTTTGACTTGGCCGATCGGACCATTTCTCTGTTTGGCAATAATAAGTTCAGCCTTGCCTTCCAGCTCTGTTCTTTCCTCGTCTGAATCGGCGTAATATTCCTCCCGAACAAGCAAACCGACAAGATCGGCATCCTGTTCGATTGAACCTGATTCTCGCAAATCCGCCAGTCGGGGAACTCCCTTGCCGCTGCCTGTTCGAATCTCTGGATTGCGATTCAACTGCGCCACAACAATGATCGGAATTTTCAGTTCCTTGGCTAAACCTTTCAGCCCTGCGGAAATTTCTGAGATTTCCAACTGCCGATTGTCATGCGCCCGACGCGAGGTCGATCTTAGCAATTGCAAATAATCGACAATGATGAGCTGCACATCCTGCTGCGCTTTGAGCCGGCGCGCTTTCGCGCGCAGCTCCAAAATACTCAGACCGGCGCTATCATCGATGAAGATTTTCGCTTCGGCCAGTTTCGAAGCTGCGTGCGTCAGTTTTGGAAAGTCGGCTTCCGCAAGAAATCCATCTCGTGTTTTAGCTAGGTTGACGCGAGCTCGTGAACAAAGCATGCGCTGGACAAGCTGTTGCGCGCTCATTTCCAAGCTGAAAATTGCCACGGGCAGCTTCACTTCGATGGCGGCATGCTCAGCAATGTTCATTGCCAGCGCTGTTTTCCCCATGCTCGGCCGAGCTGCGATAACAATCATCTCTGAGGAATGTAAGCCGCTTGTCAGCTTGTCCAGATCGCGAAAACCAGTCGAGACTCCTGTAATTGCGCCTTTGTTTTCAAAAAGCTTCTCGATTGATTCAAGAGTGCTCATCACTTGCTCTTTCATCGAGAGCATTTCGCCCTTAAAACGGTCTTCGCCGACCGCGAAGATTCTCTGTTCCACTTCGTCGAGAAGATCATTGACTTCATCCTGCTCTTCGTAGGCGCGTCGAACGCTCTCCGTGGCGGTGGCGATGATTTCGCGGAGGATATATTTGTCGCGAACGATGTCGATGTAATACCCGACGTTTGCGGCTGTCGGTACGAAGGTGAACAGGCTGGTGACAAATGCCGCTCCGCCCACGCTCTCGAGCAAACTCCGGTCGCGCAGCACTTGGGTGAACGTGATCAGGTCAATCGCCTGCCCTGCATTCCAAAGATCAACCAGGACGTTGTAAATCGTCCGGTGCGCGGGAACGTAAAAGTATTCTTCGGTAATTTTCTCGACGCATTCGGCGATTGTTTCCCGCGGTGAGATCAGCATGGATCCCAGGACGCCCTGCTCCGCTTCCACACTATGCGGCGGGGTGCGGTGAATATCCTGCGCAGAACCTGTTGGCGAAATGGGAACAACCTTTTCGCCGCTTCGCGCCGCCGAACCTCGGCCAGCGCCATTACCCGCTTTACGAGGCTTCTCTCCTGTCCATGCGGACGATTGAGTCGCCATTTATTTGGTTTCTTTTTTCTCTTCTTTTTTTCTGCGGAAAAATCGATGTTTCTTTCTCTTCTCAGCGTCCTCGGTCCCGGCGCTTGCTTCCTCGGTCTTCGGTTCCTCGGCGGATTTCACCTGGAAAACAAGCTGCGCGGTCACAGCGTGATGCAATCTGATCGCGACCTCGTGCTCGCCGGTATCTTTGATGGGGCGCTCGAGGACAATTTTGTGCCGGTCAATCTCGGCGCCGAGCTCGTTTTTGAGCCGGTTCACGATGTCCTGCGCGGTGACTGATCCAAATGCTTTGCCAGTCTCGCCGGTCTCGAGCGTGAAGACGAACCGCGCTTTACCGATTCGGCGCGCCAACTCTTCTGCCTCATTTAGCTCGCCTGCTTCGCGTTCGGCGCGCTTCTGCTTAAGAGCATCGAGTTGGCGTAAGGTGACCGGTGTGACTTCATGTGCCTTCCCGCGTGGCAGGAGATAATTCCGCGCATAACCGCGGCGCACTTTGACTACGTCTGCTTCCGCGCCTAAACCAGGAACGTTCTCGGTTAAAATGATTTCAGTGGAAGGCATTTGGTTACGATTGTCTCGGCAAAAGTTTTCTCTGACGAACCGAAAGCGGACGACTATAGAACCGTCGCGAACGCTGTCAATGCTGCAAAAAATTTAATTCCATCGCGCCTCACATCCCAGGCTTTTGCGTGTACCAATCATCGCGGATAAGAGGGAGATTCATCTGGCCAGACGGATCCAACTTTGCAAGTAGCGTTTGGTAAACGGCGATATGACCCCTTCGAAATCCATGCGCCGAGCCGGCAATATAAAGACGCCATACGCGATATGTCGCTTCATCGACGAAGCTGCGTGCTTCAATATGGCAGGCTTCCAATCTGCGAAGCCAATGATGCAGCGTGTGCGCATAATGGTCGCGCAAGTTTTCGACATCGCGGATTTCGAAACCGACAGATTCCGCCGCGGCAAGCATGACGGGTAGCGGCGGAATATCACCATCAGGGAAAACGTATTGTCCGATGAACGAGCCATCACGATTATTTGGTCGCGCGACGATTCCTTCGCCGATTGCCTGGTTAAGGAAAACGCCACCCGGCTTGAGTGCCCGATGCGCAGCCACGAAGTAATCCGGCAGCCGCTCTCGTCCGACGTGTTCGGCCATTCCAACGCTTACGATTGCATCGTAAAGCTGGCTGCCGCTCCCGGAAATTTCGCGATAATCGCGCAGTTCGATCTTCGCCTCGTTTGCCAATCCAGCCTCTGCAATCCGGGCGCGCGCCCATTCCGCTTGCGGCGCGCTCAGAGTGATTCCCTCGGCGTACACGCCAAAATGTTTCGCAGCGTGAATGACGAGCGCGCCCCAGCCACTACCGATATCGAGGAGACGCTGGCCTGCTCGGAGACGTAATTTGCGGCAGATGTAGTCGAGTTTTTGCTCCTGAGCCACGTCAAGGTCGTCGCACGGCGAGCGAAAATACGCGCACGAGTAAACCATTTGCCGATCCAGCCAGAGACGATAAAAATCGTTCGAAACATCGTAATGGAACGTTACCGCGCGCCGGTCCCGCTCCGGTGAATGACGTTTGCCACGAATTCGTGGCAGCAGCTGCCTCGCGGCATGTCGCATCGTCGATCTTCCATCGCGCTGGGGAAGCCTGATCAGCCGACCGCCGAGCTTTAGCTTCTTTTTCCAATTCCCAAGGCGCTCGAGCAAAAAGTCGGCGATCTGAAAAGCGGCCTCGATATCGCCTTCAATATCGAAGTCATCGCACAAATATGCTTCGGCCAAACCAACTTCTGTGCCCGGCAAGAACATTCGCCCGAGTGTGCCTGGGTGCTTCAGCACGAGCATGGCGTCGCGTGGTCGCTCGTCCGGCCACGCCGTGCCGTCCCAGAGTCGAACGCCAATTTTCTCAAGCGAGCAATTCGCGAAAATTTCGCTCAGGATATGACGCGTTCTCTCCTCGAGTGTTTTTTCCGAGGAGATCGCATGCATCGCATCAATGGCTGCGCAACTTTTCACGTTGCGCAGCGCAAGTTAGGAAACTTGCGCCACAACCTTAGATCATCCCGAGCTTCATCCGGCCCGCTTCGCTGATCATGTTTTGATTCCAAGGCGGGTCCCAAACAAGCTGGACATCAGCTTCATCAACGCCATCGATTGACAAGATTTTGCTCTGCGCATCGTGTGCGATGGCGGGGCCCATTCCGCAACCGGGCGCGGTCAAAGTCATTTTTACTTCCACTCGTGTGCCGCCATCTTCTTTGTTGATCAGGCGACAATCGTAAACCAGACCAAGATCGACAATATTCACCGGGATTTCTGGATCATAACATTGCCGCAGCTGGTTCCAGACATCTTCCTCCGAAACTTCGCCATCTGTGCGTGCAGTTTTCTCGGGTTCCTGCGTCTGCGGCTTTTCCAAACCCGGGACCGTGGTTTTCTGTCCGCTCGGAATCTGGATAGCTTCGCAATCGCGGCTCAATGTGAATTCAGTGTTCTCGTACATGGCTTCAACGTTGACACTGTATTATGCCACAGATGCGAAAAATGACGAAATCCGAATGACGAATGACAAAACAATGCCGAACTCACCAAAAGGATGGTTGAGCGCCTTTTTCCGATTTGATCATTCTTTCGTGCTTCGACATTTAATACACATCGCGCTTGTACCGCTTGTCACTTTTGAGTTTTTCAACGTATTCATTGGCTTCCTCGGCGCTTTTGCTGCCTTCTTCGCGGACAATTTTGCGCAGCGTCGCATCGACATCCTTGGCCATGCGGCGCGCATCGCCGCACACGAAAAAATGCGCGCCCTCCGCGTCGATCCACTTCCAAATCTCCGCGGCGTTTTTCTTCATCCGGTGCTGGACGTAAATTTTCTCGGGTTGATCGCGCGACCACGCGCAATCGAGCCGTGTCAGAATTCCCTCCTTCAGATATGCCTCGAATTCATCTCCGTAAGCAAAATCGCACTTCTCGTGTTGCGATCCGAAAAAAAGCCAGTTTTTTCCTTTCGCCCCGATCGCTTTTCGCTCCTGCAGATACGCGCGGAACGGCGCAACGCCGGTCCCTGGACCGATCATGATAATCGGCGTGTTCGGGTCTTCAGGCAGGTGAAAGTGTTTTGCCACACTGGGGAAGACGGGCACCGGCACATCGTCAGCGCGTTCCGCCAGAAA
>WNGJ01008274.1_pt1 | contig 11074 bp, 9 predicted proteins | sample 5400611 | NCBI WGS metagenome assembly WNGJ01 (sample SAMN13153375, study PRJNA577476) | soil metagenome | isolation source: 40 cm soil or saprolite under Garry oak tree replicate 1 | place: USA:California | collected 2016-06-15 | reverse complement strand
TGGAGAAATAAACCCATGCAATGGTTTCAACGCATTCAGCGCCGGATCGAAGGGCTGTTTCAGAAGCGCAAGCTCGACGCGGACATGGCTGAAGAGATGCGTGCGCACATTGAGATGCGGACGCGGGAGAACATTGAAGCGGGCATGTCCGCAGACGAGGCGCGCTATGCAGCTTTGCGCCAGTTCGGCTGGGTGGACAACATCAAGGAGACCTGCCGGGAGCAGCGGGGAGTCACCTGGCTCGAACACCTCGTCCAAGACTTTCGCAATGGGGCGCGGATGTTGCACAAGAACCCCGGCTTCACCGCCGTGGCCGTGCTCACGCTCGCGCTCGGCATCGGGGCGAATACGGCGATGTTCAGCGTGGTTAATGGCGTTCTGCTGCGGCCGCTGCCGTTTCACGAACACGATCGTTTGGTGACGTTGTGGGAAGGCAGTCCGGCCCAAGGTGTGGATCAACAAGCTGTCTCGCCGCCGAACTTCGCGGACTGGCAGGCGCAGAGCAGCGCCTTCGAGGAGATGGCGTTTTGGACGGGGCCGAGCGACTTCAATCTCGTGACGCACGACGGCTCGGAAAAAGTGCGGGAGAGTTACGCCTCCTCGAGCCTGTTCCGCGTGTTGCGCTTCGAGCCGCAACTCGGTCGCGCGTTTCTCGCCGAGGAAGATCGGGAGAAAGGGCCGCAGGTCGCCGTGATTTCACACCGACTCTGGCAGGAACGTTTCGGCGGCGACCCGCAGGTGGTCGGCCAATCGCTGACGATCGATTCCTATGGGCGGCGCACCTACTCCATCGTGGGCGTGATGCCGCCGGGCTTTCTGTTTCCCAGTGACACTGAGCTTTGGCTGCCCGCGGGTTGGAATGGTTTGCCGCAGAACCGACGCAGCGGTCATTGGTTGAACGTAATTGCGCGGCTCAAACCAGGAGTGACACTGGCCCAGGCGAAGACTGAGATGAACACAATCCAGGCGCGGGTGGCGCAACAGAATCCGGGCGCGGGCATCGCTTCCGAAGTCTCCGTCGTTCCACTGCTGCGACAAACCGTCGGGCGGAACATGCGCACTGCACTGCTGGTTCTATGGGGCGTCGTGGCTGGTGTCCTGCTAATCGCGTGCGCGAACGTCGCCAATCTCATGCTCGCTCACGCCGCGTCGCGACAAAAAGAAATCGCGCTGCGACTCGCGCTCGGAGCCAGCCGCTGGCGCGTCATGCGGCAGTTGCTGACGGAAAGTATTTTGCTGGCGCTGCTCGGCGGAGGTTTGGGCGCGCTCTTTGCGTTTTGGGGTGTGAAGACCTTTGTCGCTGCGAGTCCCGCAAACATTCCCCGGCTCGCTGAAGTATCGCTTGATGGCGCGGCATTGTATTTCACGGTGGGCGTGGCCGTGCTGACCGGCATTGTCTTCGGACTCGCGCCGGCATGGCAATTCTCGCGGGCCGACTTGAACGAAACGCTGAAACAGGGCGCACGCAGCGCCTCCGCTGGAATTGCCGCCGGACGCACTCGCAGTTCGTTGGTCGTTGCGGAAGTGGCGTTAGCGACGGTGCTGCTCGTGGGCGCGGGGCTGATGCTCCAGAGCTTCGCGAAATTGCTCGCGACCGACCGCGGCTTTCGCGCGGAGCATTTGTTGACGGTGGAACTCGATTTTTCCGTCGCTGGATTTACCACCTGGGTCCATCCGACCGAGACACGACCGCAAGTGTGGTTGCGAGAACTCATGGAGCGCGTCCGGCAATTTCCCGGTGTGGAATCGGCCGGGGCGGCGTATCGTTTCCTGCGCAAGGACAATCGTCCGCCGATCAATTGGCCGTTCGTGATCTTTGGTCATCCACCGCTGGCGGAAGGAGAACGACCCACAGCCGAGCACGGCGCGATCACACCGGGGTACCTCCGCACGCTCGGGATGCGCCTGCTACGCGGACGGGATTTCACCGAGGCCGACAAATTGGGGGCGCCAGGCGTGGCGATCGTGAATGAAAGCTTCGTGCGGCGATTCTTCCCGAACCAAGAGCCGCTTGGTCAGCATGTCACACTGGAGGGAACGCCAGGCCCATTGGGTGCGACGGACGTGTACGGGCTGCCTGTGTGGAGTGAAATCGTCGGAGTCGTCAGCGATGTAAAGTCCCTGAGTGCGCAACCCGAGGCAGCGCCGGAAATTTATCGGCCTTACTGGCAATGGCCGATGCAAAGCCCAATTCTGTTTGTGCGCACGAGAGGCGATCCAACGGCGCTCATCGCAGCCATCCGTCGAGAGACGAAGTCTGTCATCCCGACTCTGCCACCGCCGAGAATCCGCCTGATGACGGAGCGCATCAGCGAGAGCATCGCGCAACCGCGGTTCCAAGCAAGCCTGTTGAATCTCTTCGGCGCAGTGGCGCTTCTGTTAGCAGCCTGCGGTCTCTACGGGGTGCTGGCCTACGCCGTGACTCAGCGCCAGCGCGAAATTGGTGTGCGCATGGCTCTCGGCGCGCAAAAACGAAACGTGCTGTCGCTGGTGATCGGGCAGGGAATGCGTTTGGTGGCGATCGGCGTCATCATTGGCGTGCTGTCTGCGCTGGCGCTGACGCGAGTCTTGAGATCCCTGCTCTACCAGGTGGCACCGACCGATCCGCTCACCTTCGCGGCTGTTTCGCTGTTGCTCGTTATTATCGCTCTGGTCGCTTGTTGGTTGCCCGCGCGGCGCGCGACGAAAGTCGATCCGATGGAGGCGCTGAGGTATGAATGATCTTAAATTCGCCCGCCGCCAAGTGCTGAGGAATCACGGCTTCACCATCCACCCTCCGCAGTGCCGCCGCCCAGATCGGGTCCAGTTCTCGCAATGCCGCTCCAGGAAATCGCGCCACCTTCGGCAGTACAGCTACGGAGGACGGGCCGTGGGCGTGCTCTCGCTCGCGCTGGGTATCGGTGCGAATACGGCGGGGACACACACATCGTCAGGCCGGGCGCACGGCCAGAGCCTTGTCGATCTTGACTTCGGGATGTGCGCGATCGAAGCCCAGGACTTCCGAAGCGTCCAGAATCTCGATGCCCACCAACTCATCTGCCGCTCCGTAATCCAGGAAGACATGTTCGTTGGCCTTGACGGTCGTGACTTGTCCGCGCTGCTCCGTCAGATAAATGTAGGCCGCGTCCACTTCGGGATCGTAGGTAATCTTCATAAGCTCTGTCTAAAAATAAAACGTCAAGACGGTGACCACCACATACCGGTCGGGCTTCTCCGACACAATGGGCATCACTTGCTTGGTTCCATAGTATTTGCCCTTCCAGGTCTTTTCAAACCGCAAGTTAAGCCGGAAAGCAATGCGACCCTTTTCCGCGGGGACCTCGCGCCCGCGTCGGATGGCTTCCTCCACCTCGTGCCGGTCGGTTCCGCGTTCGGTCATCCGCTGCAAAACGTGATGACTGAAATAGACGGACTTCATGATCTTTCTCTCAGTCACTCATGGTTCGAGCTTCGACATGTATTCCTACAGAGATGAAGTGAACTATGCAAACTCTGGTTCTCGACCTCAAGTTCGCCTTCCGCCAATTGCTGAAGAACCCCGGCTTCACCGGCGTGGGCGTGGTCACGCTCGCGCCGGGTATCGGTGCGAATACGGCGGGGACGCTCACATCGTCAGACCCGGCACACAGCCAGAGCCTTGTCGATCTTGATTTCGGGATGTGCGCGATAGAAGCCCAGGACTTCCGAAGCGTCCAGAATATCTATGAATAAAAAAATCATTAACTTTTGGTTTCTTGCCAGCCTCACATTGTTGGCACCAATACCGGCGCAGACACAACCTGCGCGTCCAGGAACAGCAGACCACCAGAGGAAATCTGACCAACTTTCGGCGGCTGTTCCGCCGCTCGCGGAGTCCACCGTAGCGCGTGGGCAGGAAGTGATCGAGCACGTTGACCGCACGCTTGCCTTTCCCTCAGGCGGGACGCTTCAGCTTCACAACTTCTCCGGCGACGTGCACATCACCGGCACTAGCGGAAAGGATCTCGTGATCCATGCGGTCCGGCGCGCCGAACGGGAGCGGCTCGACCATATCGGGCTCGACATCCAGACCTCGAGCTCGACCGTCACGATTGATGCGAACAAGCGCGACCCGGCCTGGAAGGAGCACAACAACAACGTCGTGGAGACGGCTTTCGACATCAAGGTGCCGGCTGGCGCGAAGCTTGAGGTGGACGCCTTCTCCAGCAATCTTGACATCAAGGGCGTCTCCGGTGCCGAGCGGTTGAAGACTTTTTCAGGAAACATCGCCGTTGATGCTGCCGCTGCGGGTACCACGCCCCGCCTGGTCGCCGAAACCTTCAGCGGCGGTATTCGCGTGCGTCTGGCCGACTCCGTGAAGGGCAATGTCAATTTCGAGAGCTTCAGCGGCAGCTTCGACACCGATTTGCCGCTCACACCGCACTCGGCCGGGCACAAACGGGTGTCCAGCGCGTTAACCGATCCCGGCGGTGACAGACCGCTGACATTCACTGCGTGGAGTGGCCAAGTTCATGTGACCAAATAGGAGCCTTCTGCACTGCGAGCACAGTCCCTCGCTAACATACATGGTGAATCGTTTGAAATTGCTCTATGAATCCGCTTCATAAACTTTGGGTCCGAATCCGGGCGTTGTCTCAAAAACGCAAGCTCGACGCGGACATGGACGAGGAGATGCGCGCGCATATTGAAATGCGGATGCGAGAGAATGTTCAAGCAGGTATGCCGCCGGACCAAGCGCGCTATGCAGCGTTAAGGCAGTTCGGCTGGTCCGAGACCATTAAGGAAACCTGCCGAGAGCAAAGGGGCGTGACTTGGCTGGAGAATCTTGTTCAGGACGTTCGTTTTGGCTTGCGGATGCTTAGCAAAAATCCGGGCTTCACCATAGTGGCTGTCCTCACTCTGGCTTTGGGCATCGGAGCAAACACAGCAATTTTCAGTGTCGTGAATGCCGTTCTGCTCCGGCCCCTGCCTTACAAGGAAGCGGACCGTCTGGTCACGATTTGGGAACGTAATCCCAAAGAAGGGTACGAGCAGAACAACCCCGCTGCGGGCACGTACCGGGATTGGAAAGCTCAGAGCCAAGCCTTCGAACAAATGGCGGTCTTTGATGCGAATGAAGGGTTCAATCTCACGGAAGCGGGGGAACCCATGCGCCTCACTGGCACAGCGGTTTCCGCAGATCTTTTCCCGGTGTTGGGTATTACACCGGAACGGGGACGAAATTTTATGTCGGAAGAAGAAATTCCTGGCCGCGACCAAGTGGCCATCCTCAGCTATAACCTATGGCAAACCCGGTTTGGCGCCGACCCGCGGATAGTTGGCAAAGTTATTGTGCTCGACGGGAAGAGCCGCACTGTCATCGGCATCATGCCGCCTAAATTCCGATTTCCGGGCATGACCGGAGTCCTCCTCGGCTCCTGGGTAAATCAGCCGGCGGATATATGGGTCCCCCTGGCCCTCGATCAAGGGGCTTGGAATCAACGTGGCAATCATTATTTACAGGCGATCGGGCGGCTCAAGAGGGGGACCATGATCGAGCAGGCCAGGGCGGAAATGGACACCATCCAGCAACGACTGGAAAAGCAGTACCACGGAAACTTCATGGGCACACACACTAAGCTAGTGCCACTGCAACAACAGAGCGTGGCGTCTATCCGCACCGCATTGCTTGTACTGCTCAGCGCAGTAGCGTTCGTGCTCCTGATTGCCTGCGCGAATGTGGCGAACCTGCTGCTGGCTCGGGCGGCTCGTCGCCAGAAAGAGATTGCCATTCGGGTGGCCTTGGGAGCAGGCCGTTCCCGGCTCCTGCTGCAACTTCTGACCGAGAGCTCGGTCCTGGCGATTTTCGGAGGTATAGTGGGCTCGCTGCTGGCGATGTGGAGTGTGCGACTGCTGGTGGCTGGGGTCGGTGGTGAGGCTTCAAACTCCATTCCGGGCTGGAACGATATCCGAGTGGATACGACCGTATTGGCATTCACGCTCGGCATCTCACTGATGACGGGCGTGCTATTCGGTTTGGTCCCAGCTTGGCATGGCACGAAGACGAGCATCAGCGGCTCATTGAGTGAGGGCGGGCGCGGCTCGAGTGAAAGTCGCCGGGGCAACCGCTTGCGGAGCGCACTCGTCGTTTTTGAGATCGCTCTCGCGTTGATGCTTCTAATCGGTGCGGGCTTGATGATTCAAAGTTTCGTTCTACTCCAGAAGGTGAATCCTGGCTTCAATCCGGCACACGTCTTGGCGATGGAACTGGATTTGCCCGATTCAAAATACTCTGACGATCCCCATCGAGCAGCCTTTTTCAGTCAGCTTGTGGAGCGAGTCCAAGCTTTGCCCGGCGTCGAGTCGGCCGCAGCCTCAGTGGCAGTTCCCTTTGTCCATCGCGGTCCGAACTGGGCAATTAACGTCGAGGGCAGGTCGGCGGATCCGAATGGAAAGTGGCTTACCGCCGACTGGAGCGCAATCACCCCGGACTACTTCCGCGCGATGGGCGTTCCTCTGGTGAAAGGCAGGGTCTTCACGGCGCAAGATACGGCAGAATCACAACCGGTGATTATGATAAATGCAGCCTTCGCCCGGCGTTATCTTCCCGGCCAGGATCCAGTCGGCAAACGGATCGAAGTGGGTGAGAAGCAACGTGCGATCGTCGGCGTGGCCACGGACTTCCGGCAACTGGGTTTCGATGCAGAGATCCGCCCCGACATGTACACTCCGAATGCACAGACACCTTGGTCTTCTTCCCGAGTAATTGTTGTCCGCTCCGCAGGTGATCCGGTCAGCATGATGAGGGCACTCCGCACGACTGTGCAAGCCCTCGACAAGGATCTTCCGATTATCACGCTGCGGTCGATGGACACGATTCTATCGAGCTCGGTGGCGCAATCGCGTTTTCGCACCCTTCTCATGGGGTTGTTTGGTGCATCGGCTTTGCTGCTGGCGACCATCGGCATCTACGGAGTGCTGGCTTATTCCGTATCTACACGTCTTCACGAGATTGGTATTCGGATGGCAATAGGTGCGCAGGTGATAGACGTGCTGTCGCTGGTGATCGGGCAGGGAATGCGTTTGGTGGCGCTCGGCGTCATCATCGGCGTGCTGTCTGCGCTGGCGCTGACGCGAGTCTTGAGATCCCTGCTCTACCAGGTGGCACCGACCGATCCGCTGACCTTCGCGGCTGTTTCGCTGTTGCTCGTTTTCATCGCTCTGGTCGCTTGTTGGTTGCCCGCGCGACGCGCGACAAAAGTCGATCCGATGGAGGCGCTGAGGTATGAATGATCATAAGCTCTGCAATGATCCAACTACGAAACATTGAGAAGTGTTACAAGACCAAAGCGGGGTTCACCTATGTCCTGCGGCAAATCACCCTCGACATCGCTGAGGCCGATTTCGTCACCGTGATGGGGCCTTCGGGCGCAGGCAAATCAACGTTGCTGGGCATCCTCGGCCTGTATGACGCAGACTGGGAAGGCGAATACTTCCTTGAGGATAAGCCAGTCCATCGCGCGGGGGCGAAAGAACGCTCACTCCTTAACAAGCGGTATGTCGGCTTTGTTTTTCAACAATTCCACCTGCTGGACGACCTCACGGTGTCTGAAAACCTGGATATTCCACTGTCGTACCGCAACATCGTCAAGTCTGAGCGCGAGGCGATCGTGGCCGACAGCCTGGATCGCTTCAATATCGTGGCGAAGAAGGACCTGTTGCCCAGCCAGCTTTCCGGCGGCCAGCAGCAACTCGTGGCTGTCGCGCGGGCCATCATCGCCAAACCCAAGTTGCTTCTGGCCGATGAGCCCACCGGTAACCTCCATTCCGATCAGGGCCGCGAAATCATGGAGTTATTCAAGAAACTGAATCAGGAAGGCACAACCATCATCCAAGTCACACATTCGGAAACCAATGCAGCATATGGTCACCGGGTTATCCGGCTCAAGGACGGTTGGATGGAAAAAGTGACGAGTGACGGGTGACGAGAAAAAACATCATGGACTCTCCTGATCCTAAACTTGCTGAAAATTTTAAGGACCTTCTTGTTTGGCAAAAAGGGATGTCCATCGCGAAAATGGTTTATGAACTGACTCGCGGTTTCCCAAGCGACGAACGGTTTGGCTTGATTGGCCAAATCAGGCGGGCTGCCGTCTCAATTCCCTCCAATCTCGCGGAAGGCCAGGCACGGCACACCACGGGCGAGTTTATTCAGTTTATCTCTCACGCCGAAGGCTCGCCGGCGGAGTTGGAAACCCAACTAAGATTGTCAACTGGACTCGGCTTTTGTTCTGAAGCTTCTGCTTCTCCGTTACTCGCCTGCATGGATGAAGAGCGAAAAATGCTCAACGGGCTGCGCCGCAAACTCGTCACTCGTCACTAGTCACTCATCACTTTCTCCATGGACATAGCCCGCCCAGACATCTCCCGCAAGAAACGACGCCAGCGCATCGTTGCCGTTCTGCTCACTCTGGCGTTGCTCGCAATCATTACGATTGGACTTTCACGGCTCAAACCTGCGCTGCCTGCGGTCGATTCGCCTGTTTTTACCGACACCGTCAAACGTGGAACGATGCTCCGCGAAGTCCGCGGCAATGGCACACTTGTGCCGGTGGATATTCGCTGGGTCCCGGCTTCGAGCGCCGGGCGCATCGAACGCATCCTGGTTGAAGCGGGACAGCCGGTGAAAGCGGATACGGTACTCATTGAGTTGAGTGATCCCGCCTTGGAACAGGACGCTATCGGCGCCCAGGCCTTGCTTGAGGTTGAGGAAGCCAACCTCGAAAACCTCCGCGTCCAGGTCGAAAGCCAGCGGTTGACTCAACAAGCCGCCGTGGCCACCGCCGAGGCCAATTACAATGCAGCCAGGCTGGACGCTGAAGTGAACGAGGACTTGGGCAAGAGTGGTTTGGCCCCTGACCTGGTCGTGAAGCAGGCCAAAGCAAAAGCTGTGGAACTGCGCAAACTCTTTGAGATCGAAACGGAACGGCTGGAGATGACTCCTCAATCAGCCAAAGCCCAACTCGCGGCGCAGGAAGCCAAGGTGAAGCAGCTTCGCACTCAATATCAAATCAAACGCCAGCAGGTTGAATCCTTGAAAGTGCGCGCTGGGATTGATGGCATCGTGCAGCGGCTTGGCGACACGCTGCCCTTGCAAGCAGGCCAGCAAATCGCTGCCGGCGTGAACCTGGCCAGAATCTCCAACCCGGTTCGCCTGAAAGCCCAAGTCAAGATCGCTGAAACTCAGACTCGAGATATCGCGATCGGTCAATCCGCCAGCATTGACACGCGCAACGGCATCATTCCGGGTCACGTCAGCCGCGTCGATCCCGCTTCCGAGAACGGCACCGTCACTGTGGATGTCGCTTTGGACGGACCGTTGCCCAGGGGCGCGCGCCCTGACCTCAGCGTGGACGGCACCATCCAACTCGATCGGCTGGAGGACGCGCTCTTTGTAGGCCGTCCCGTCAACGGCCAGGCGGAGAGCACCATCAGTCTCTTCAAAGTCATTGAGGGAGGCAAAGGCGCGGTGCGTGTGCCGGTCAAACTTGGGCGCAGCTCCGTCAGCAGCATTGAAATTTTGGACGGCCTTCGGGTCGGCGACCAGGTCATCCTTTCCGACATGTCACAGTACGACCGGCACGATCAGGTCAGACTCAAGTAGAATACACGTTCGTTACAAAAACTCACCATGAAAACCCAGGACGCCACACTCATTGAACTGAAGCAGATCCGGAAAGTCTTCCTGACTGACGAGATCGAAACCCACGCTCTGGCCCTCATCGATATGGAGATACGTAAAGGCGAGTTCGTCGCCATTGCCGGGCCTTCCGGCTGTGGCAAGTCAACTCTGCTGTCAATTCTTGGACTGCTCGACTCGCCGACAGACGGGAATTACACGTTGAACGGCAGGGCGGTGGCCAACCTCAATCACGCCGAGCGAGCGCGCATTCGCAATCGAGAAGTCGGCTTTATTTTCCAGAGCTTTAACCTGATCGGAGACCTGACCGTCTATGAGAATGTCGAGTTGCCTTTGACCTATCGCGGAATGACCGCTTCCGAACGCAAACAGCGCGCCGAAGCCGCCTTGGAAAAGGTCGGCATCACCCATCGCAGCAGACACTATCCCTGCCAGCTTTCGGGCGGCCAACAGCAGCGGGTTGCGGTTGCCCGGGCGCTGGCCGGCAAACCCGCGATTCTCCTGGCGGACGAACCCACCGGAAATCTGGACTCAAAGAATGGTGAAGCCGTCATGCAATTGTTGGGCGAATTGCATCGCGAAGGCGCGACCATTTGCATGGTCACTCACGACGCTCGCTTCGCCAGGCATGCCCAACGCACCGTCCATCTCCTCGATGGCCGAGTTGTCGAAGGGGAAGTCCCAGAGGAACCCGCCCCGGCATCAAACTGAGCAGCAGCTTGCTCGCCGGCGTGCCTTGGCCCAGACTCGATGCGTGGAACCTCACCGGAAGCGAAAAAGTCGCGCCCAGTATATTGCCGGACTGATGTCGGGCACTTCGGCCGATGGGATTGACGCGGTGGTGGCGGAGCTGCAGGGCAGCGAGCGCGGGTTGCGGGCCAGGGTGGTGGCGCACACACATGAACCGTTTGAGGCCGGGTTGCGGCGGCAGATTTTGCGAGTGTGTATGCGCGGGACGGTGGCTGAAATCTGCGAGCTGAATTTTGTATTAGGTCAGCAGTTTGCGCAGGCGGCACTGGCAGTGATTCGCAAGGCCAAACTCAGGCCGGCGGATGTTGCGGCCATCGGCTCGCATGGACAGACCATACATCATCTGCCGAACGCGCGGACGCCTTCAACGTTGCAAATCGGGGAGCCGTCAGTCATCGCCGAACAGACGGGCATTACCACCGTGGCGGATTTTCGCGTGCGCGACATGGCCGCCGGTGGGCAGGGTGCGCCCCTGGTGGCTTATGCGGACTGGGCGCTCTTTACCCACAACGCGCGTCCCCGGATCGTCCAGAACATCGGCGGTATTGCGAACCTCACGTTTCTGCCGCCTGGCGCGGAGCTGGAGGAGGTGCTGGCGTTTGACACTGGGCCCGGCACCATGGTCATTGACGCCGTCGCCACGGAATTGAGCGGCGGGCTGCGATC
>WNGJ01011559.1_pt1 | contig 11075 bp, 9 predicted proteins | sample 5400611 | NCBI WGS metagenome assembly WNGJ01 (sample SAMN13153375, study PRJNA577476) | soil metagenome | isolation source: 40 cm soil or saprolite under Garry oak tree replicate 1 | place: USA:California | collected 2016-06-15 | reverse complement strand
TCGACCGTATCTGCTAGCCCTTTCACGGGCATGGGGCCCAGCGGCGTGACCGCGACGAATCCTTCCGCGAGCGCTAGGGTCGAGGGCGTCAGCAGAATGCTGCCCGGGCTCGCAAACTGTTCCATGCGTGCCGCGAGATGGGTCGTCTGCCCCACCGCCGTGTAGTCCATGTGGAGGTCGCTGCCGATGGCGCGCACGACCACCTCGCCCGAGTTGAGCCCAACCCGGATCTGCACGTTCACACCGTGTGCGTGGCGAGCCTCCTCTGCGTACCGCTTCACACTCTCCTGCATCCGCAGCGCCGCGTAGCACGCCCGCACCGCGTGGTCCTCGTGGGCGAGCGGCGCACCGAAGAGCGCCATGATCCCGTCGCCCATCACCTGGTTCACCGTGCCCTCGTAGCGGTGGACCGCCTCCATCATGTGCTCGAGCACGGGGTCCAGAAGTTTGCGCGCCTCCTCCGGATCCCGGTCGGCGAGCAGCTCCATCGAGCCCTTGAGATCGGCGAAGAGGACGGTGACCTGCTTCCGCTCACCTTCCAAAGCGGCCTTGGAGGTGAGGATGCGCTCGGCCAGGTGCTTGGGAGTGTAGGACTCAGGAGAGGTAAACCTCGATGTGGACGTGGTTCCTACGATCAGCGGCTGTCCGCAGCGTCCGCAGAACTTTCTTCCAGGGGAAATGGCGGCACCGCACGATGAACAGACCAGATCGAGCTTCGCGCCGCATTCCTCGCAGAAGGTGACGCCTTCGCGATTCTCGAAGCGACACTGGCCGCAAAGCAACACTAGACGAGCCCCTTCATCTCCGTCTCCGCCTTCTCTAGCCAGAACCGCATGTCCATTTCGCGGTACATCGTGGTCGCTGTGATGAGGTGCTCGCGGGCTTGGTCGGTCTTGCCCGTGCGCCGGTAGAGCTTTCCGAGGCCGAGGTGGCAGTGGGCCATCAGGGGTCGCATGCTGCGCGGCTTGGCAAGCGCCAGCGCCGCGCGAAGTCGAGCGCCTGGAGCGCGTGCTGCCGAGCCTCGCCAAGACGTCCGGCGATGAGGTAGACGGCGCTCAGCCGCCCGGCGAGCAGAGCCCATGGGTTTAGCGCACCTCTCTGAAGAGCGTCCCTGAACGCCTCCTCCAAGAGCGCGAGGCCCTCGGCGAGGCGTCCCACGCCCGCGTACGCCTGACCCAGCGCCCTAGCCATACCATGTGACCAGCCCCGGTCGTCGGCGGCGCGACAGAAGGCCAGTCCCGGCTCGAGCACCCGGATGGCCGCCTCCAAGTCTCCTTGGTCGAGGTAAAGGATCCCGAGGCACCCATGGGCAATGAGTAGTGACGGCCCTTGTCTCACCATGGCGAGGCGGAGCGCCTCTTCGCCATGGCTCCGGCCTTCGGCAAACTCCCCGAGCAAGGCTAGGAGTTGCGCCAGCCATGCGCGTGAGTTGATCGCGATCGCCACGTGTACTGGATCAGACGCGTCAAGCTCCGCCTCCACATTGCTCCGCATCAACTCTGCTGCCCTGCCGAGATCGCCAAGCGAAAAGAATGCCTGCCCTAGACGGTAGGATGCGCTTGCCTGCCCGACGGGATCACCAATCGTGACTGCTATCTCCAGAGCCCGGCTCGCTGCCGCCAGGGCGCCCTCAAGGTCTCCCTCATCGAGCGGTCGGGCCAGTACCTCAGCTTCGTCCAGGAGGGCGGCACTTCTCTGGTTCTGACCCTGGTTGGTCAGGTCCCTCGCTAAACGCTGGCGAAGCTCGACTGCCAACAGTGCCGTGTCGGAAGTCTCGGGGAGGTGCCTGAGGGCCTCGAGCGCCTGTTCGTAGCCCAGAGCCGACTCCCCGTACGCTCCGCGGTCGAACCCTTTCTCCCCTACCTTCCGGCAGTAGTGCAGCGCCTTTTCCCACACCTCGCCGCGCATGGCGTGGACGGCGAGTCCGCTGGTCTGCTCGGCCAGGCGATCGGGATAGCGCGCTTCAATGGCTTCCATGACCCGGGCGTGTAGGGCACGACGTCGCTCTTGGAGGAGGCCGCCATAGGCTACCTCGTGGGTCAGCGCATGCTTGAAGGTGTACTCGGCCTCCGGGAATAATTGGACCTCGTACAGAAACTCCGCAGCTTGGAGGCGTGCGAGGCCCGCCCGCAAGGCTGTCTCGTCCGCATCGGCGAGCGCTTGGAGCAGCGAATACGGCACGTCCTTGCCGACCACCGCGGCGGCTTGGAGGAGCCGCTTGTCTTCGGGAACGAGGCGATCGATGCGGGCGGCCAGGATGTTTTGAACGGTCGCCGGAATGTTGAGTGTCTCCGGCGACCTGGTCAGCCGGTAGGCGCCGCGTTCCCCGGCAAGCGAGCCAGTCTCGACGAGACCTTGTACGCTCTCTTCGAGAAAGAAGGGGTTGCCCTCTGTCCGGGCGATCAGGACCGGCCTGAGAACGATGACGGACGGATCATTGCCGAGAAGGGCCCCGAGGAGCTGGTCGGCACTGGCGGGCGACAGCGGGTCGATGCGGAGCTGGCGGTAATAGGTCTTGCTGCCCCAGTCGTGACGGTACTCCGGGCGGTAGTTCACGAGCAGGAGCAGGCGTGCCGTCGGCAGGCTCTCCATGAGCTGATCCAGGAATGCTTGGGTCTCGCCGTCGATCCAGTGCAGATCCTCGAAGACGAGTACGAGCGGTTGCACCTGGCTCTCCCGGAGGACCAGACGGCAGAGGCCGTCGAGCAGCCGCCGCCGTCGGAGCGCGGGGTCCAGGCGCTTCCATTCCGCATCCTCCACCGGCGCGTCGAGCACCCAGAGCAGCGGGGCGAGGCAGCTCTCGAGGGTTCGGTCCAGCGAAAACAGTTTCCCCGTGACCTTCTCGCTGATCTTTCGCGTATCGTCCCGGGGCTCGATCTGGAAGTAGTCCTTCAGAAGGTCGATCACCGGCAGGAAGGTCGTCGCCTTGCCGTAGGACACGGAGGCTGCCTCCAGCGCGAGGCACCCCTGCGTCCGGTGCGAGTGCGCGAACTCCCAGAACAGGCGCGACTTTCCCACGCCGGGCTCGCCGACCACGGCGACGACCTGGCCCTTGCCGGCCTTCGCCTGCTCCAGCGCGGTGAACAAGATATCCATCTCCGTGTCCCGGCCGACGAAGGTGGTGAGGCCCCTGGCTGCGGCGGCTTGCAGGCGGGAGCGCACGGCGCTCGCCCCGGCCAGCTCAAAGATTTCGGCGGGCGTCGCCAGGCCTTTGACGGCGACCGCGCCGAGCGAGCGCACCTGGATGAAGCCCTCCGCCAGGTGGAGCGTGTCGGTCGTGAGCAGGATCGCGCCCGGGTCGGCCATCTGCTCCATGCGCGCGGCCAGATGCGTGGTCTGGCCCACGGCGGTGTAATCCATGTGGAGGTCCGAGCCGATCGATCGGACGACGACCTCGCCGGAGTTGAGGCCGACGCGGATGCGCACGGGGACACCGTAGGCGCGGAAGATCCCCTCGGCGTATCGCTTCACGCTCTCCTGCATCCGGAGGGCCGCATAGCACGCGCGCACCGCATGGTCTTCTTGGGCCAAGGGCGCTCCGAAGAGGGCCATGATCCCGTCGCCCATGACCTGGTTGACGGTGCCCTCGTAGCGGTGGACGGCTTCCATCATGTGCTCCAGCACGGGGTCGAGCAGCTTGCGCGCCTCCTCGGGGTCTCGGTCAGCCAACAGCTCCATGGAACCCTTGAGGTCGGCGAAGAGGACCGTAACCTGCTTGCGCTCGCCTTCAAGGGCGGCCTTAGAGGTGAGGATTTTCTCAGCTAGGTGCTTAGGAGTGTAGGCGTCCGGGGAGCTGAACCGAGAACCGGTAGCCGTTCCTGCTGGGGTCCCGAGCAGAGCGCCGCAGCCTCCGCAGAACTTCTCGCCGGGCTCGTTTGAGAAACCGCAGGCCGAACACGCGAGAGCCAGCGAGGCACCGCACTCTGCGCAGAAGCGGCGCCCCTCGCGGTTATCGTGCTGGCACAGGGGACACTTCATGCCAGGAGGGCCTCCGGGGGGAGGTGGACCGGTTTCCTTCGTGGGACGAGTGGGTTGACCTTAGCTGGATGCTTCCTTCGGGTCAAGGACCGCTGATCATGACGGTAACAAGATAGCGGTAGAGCGGGCGGGCGAGGTTTTCCTGGGCAAGGCAGCGACGCATTCAAAAAGTGGCCGACACGGCAGCCCTCATGCACGCTACCGCAGCGATTACAAGGTGTTCCGCATCACCAGCGACATCATCGTCAAGGTCACACATAAGGAGAGGCGCAGGCCTCGAAGGCGCGTACAGTGAAGTATGGTTCGTTTTGCGCTCGCCCTCGCGCTGCTTGCGACTGCCGTCCTGCCCGCGATCGCCAATTCCCCAGGGCCGACTCTTCCACCCGGCGAGAACCTTCTTTCGGCGATACCTCTCGGCTGGAAGCTCAGCGCAAAGAGCTCGGGAAACGTCGATCGGCCCATCGAGTTCGTGACCGAGAATCAATCCGTGGCCAACTGGACCAGGCTGATCGCGGTCGAAATTCGACGAGACGGCACCTCGCTCTCGGAGTACGAGCGAAGAGAGACGAACACCCTCCGGGCGACGTGCCAGGGTGCGCAGATCTATCCGCGTGATCCCGTCACCGTGAGCGGGCTCCCGGCCAGCCGGTTCTTCACGCGGGTCACGCAGTGCGCGGGCTCGACTCAGCCAGAGAGCGCGCTCTACCTGGTCATCCAAGGCAAGGACGCGCTGTACGCGATCCATCTTGCCTGGCGCCCTTACCCGCCCACGGAGAACGAGTTGCAGGCGGCCCTCGCGTACCTCGCCACGGTCCGGGTGTGCGACACGCGGGCCGGGAGCTGCGAGAAGGAGCGGCAGGAGGCAGAGGCGGGCGCGACCATGTTCGCCGCAGACCAGACCGCCGTGTGGCAGAAGACCATGGACGATGCGCGCGGGGCTCTCCGCATCAAGCACTACGTCCGCGCCGAGACGCTCTACGGAGAGGCGCTCCAGGAAGCGTTCCGGATGGACCCGATTCACCCGCTCCTGGCCAGGACGTACGATGCCCTTGCGGAGCTCTGGCGCGCGCGCTTCCGGCCCAGCGTCGTCAAGCAGATGCAGGAAGCCGCGGCGGCGATCCGCGCCAAGAATCCTCCGGGCGCGCCGGAGCCCACGAAGTAGCTCAGTCCCTCTCCCTCCGTGACGAGGGGGAGAGATGGCCCGGCACGGCGGGGCGGCCCTCGAGGCGCCGGCGGAAAAGACCTTCGGCATCCTCGACGCGGCCCGCCCGAAGATACGAGCTCAGCAGCGTCTGCTCGAAGACGTCGCGCTGGGCTCGGCTGCCGCCCACGCGCACGATCTCCTCGAAAACCGGCTGGATGAGACGGATCGCGTCGGCATAGTCGCCCCGCGCATAGGCGGCCATGCCCTCGGCGACGTCGGCGACGACGGGGCCCGCGGGCTGGCGTCCTTCGCGCTCCATGCGCCGCAGCTCCGCGAGACGGCTCTCGACCGCTGCGTGGTCGCCGGCCGCGGCCAGCGCCATGACGATGTGGGCCTCGGCGAAGGCCGTGCTCGGCCGCGGAAAGGACCGCGTCGCGAAATCCCGGATCTCGCTCCAGGGAAGCTCGGGAGGCCCCACTCCCCAGAGCTGGCAGCGCCACAGGAACGCGCTGCTGTCCGCCACCGCCCCCGTGGCCGCGGAGCGCGCCACGCCGGGACGGATGCTGTCCTCGTAGACGGCGAGCGCGCGCGCGCCGCGCCCCGCCCCGAGCTCGAAGAGCGAGAGATGCCAGGAGAGATGGCAATGCAGCTGGGCGGTGCGCTCGTACCCCGGGATCCACCCATTGACGAAGTCCGCCCCGCCGAGGCTATCGCCCTCTTCATAGAAGACGTGGGCGAGGGCATGGGCGGCGTTCGCGTTGCGCGGCCGGAGCGCGAGCGACCGCTCGATCTTGCGCCGGCCCTCTGCCGGGCTGCCCGACTCCGTGCAGGCAAAGCCGTGCATGCCCAGAAACCACCAGTCGTCCTCGTAGGCGGACGCGACTCCGTCGAGCAGATCCCGGAGCAGCTTGTCGCGATCCCGCCGGCCGCTGGCGCCGACGAGGCTGTAGACCCCGGTGACGAGCGACAGCACGAGGGCATCGCGCGGCGTGTCGGCGAGATGCTCGCGCACGAGGGCAAGGCCGCCCGTCAGATCGCCGTCGATGGCGAGGGAGAGCGCCTCGATGTGGCGGCGCTCGCGCGGCGTGACGGCGGCCGCGAGCCCGCGGGCCCGGCCAATCGCCTCCTTGGCGGCGGGGACGGCGCCGCGCGCCTGGAGGGCCCGCGCCCGCGCGGCATGGCCCAGCGCGAAATCTGGATCCGCTGCGAGCGCCGACTCGAACGCGTCCTCGCCGCCCGCGCTGGCGGAGAGAAAGGCGTCGACGCCACGCCGGTAGTGCTCGGCGGCGCGCTCGGAAGTGGTGGACAGACGCAGACCGCCGCGGTCCTCAAACATAGCCGGGGCCCTCGATCACGGGGTGAGCAGTCAGAAAAGCCTCGTCGATCTCGACCCCGAGGCCGGGCTTCTCCAGCGGCCGCACGCAGCCGTCCGTGCCGATCCGGTAGGGCTCGCTGCCGAGCTTGTCGCGGAAGAGGTTGTACCTGGAGACGTCGGCCTCGAAGTAGCCGGCATTGTCGATGGCGGCCAGGAAATGGATGCACGCGGCCATGTTGAGGCCGGTCATCGAGGTATGCGGGTTGATGGAGAGCTTCCACGTCGAGGCGAGGGCCGCGATGCGCAGCCCTTCCGTGATACCCCCCGTCTTGGAGAGATCGGGCTGCAGGATGGTGATCACGCGGTCCTCGACGACCCGGGAGAACTCGAAGCGCGTGTAGTGGTTCTCACCCGCGGCCAGGGGCACGCGGGCAAAGGTGGCCGCCTGCGCATAGCTCCGGTGGTCGTGGGGCGGAAACGGCTCCTCGAGCCAGCCGACGGCGTGCGCCTCCAGTCCCGGCATGGCCCGGCGCGCATCCGCCACGGTGTAGCCCGTGTTGGCGTCGGAGAGGATGCTCAGTCCCTCGCCGAAGGCCTTGCGTACCGCCGCCACGCGCTCGAGATCTCGCGTGGGAGAATCGCCGATACGGAGCTTCACCGCCCGGTAGCCCGCCTCGACGTGGACGCGCGCCTCGTCGACGAGCGCCGCGGGCTCCTGGTAGCCGAGGGAGACGCCTCCCGCATACGCAGGGATGGGGTGGGCGGCGCCGCCGAGGAGACGATAGAGCGGCCAGCCCACCGCCTTGCCGCGGATGTCCCAGAGCGCCATGTCGATGCCGCTCATGGCGATGGCCGTCGCCGCGCCCATGCCGTGGGAGCCCAGCTGCATCTTGTAGATCTTGGCCCAGACGCCGACCACGTCGGCGGCGTCCATTCCCATGACGAGCTGCTTGAGCGTGGTATTGGCGTGATGGGCAACGGCGCCGGGGGAGCGCCCGTGATGCGATTCGCCCCAGCCCACCAACCCTTCGTCTGTCGTCACCTTGACCACGACGGCGTCGCGCTTGACCGCCGTCCCGATGCCGAGCGAGACACGGGCCTCGGGCGGCACGGGGAACGACGTCGGAAACGCGCGAACGTCTACGATCTTCATTCCGGGTTCCCGATGCCCGGCATCAGCAGTTCATGTACTTGCCGCTCACGAGCGATCTCACGGTGCCGTCCGCGTCGAAGACGTGGCGCTGGAGTCCCATGAGGTCCTTGCCGTAGACGTGGATCTCCAGCGTGTCCTTGGTGGTGGGATTGTGCATGGCGTGGATCTCGTCGTGGGGAGGCACGAGACGCGACACGGCGCCCGCCTTGTGGCGGAGCACCTCGCGGACCTCGAGAGCCACCTTGCCTCCCAGAGAGCGCGCGCCCCTCGAAACGTAGCGCGTCTCCTGGATCTCGTTCTCGACCACCCCCACCAGCCCCCACGTCTCGTGATCGTGAGAGCGCGCTTCATCGCCAGGTCTCCAGATCACGGAGGTGACGTTGAATCGCGGGCCTCGGTGGAGGATGTAGCGGCCCCGCTGGCCCGCGGGCGCGGTGCGATACTCGGCGGGAATCGCCTCCGGATTGCCGCAGAGCTTCGCGAGGAGCGGCGCGGCCCGGCGCGTGATCACGTCATGGTCCTGCGAAGCGCTCATGATCGCTTCGAGATCCTCGATGAACTGCTTGAACGTGTAATCCAAGAGAGCGCCTCCTCAGAGCTCGACGGGCGTGTCGGCGCGGCCGCCCCACTCCGTCCACGAGCCGTCATAGACCGCGACCTTCTTGTGCCCGATCACGTGAAGCCCGAGGGCCAGGATAGAAGCCGTCACCCCCGATCCGCAGGTGGTCGCCACCGGCTTGCGCGAATCGAGCCCCGCCTCGCGAAAGACCTCCTTGAGCCCCTCGGGAGGGAGGAGCGTGCCGTCTGGCCGGTACAGCATGTCATAGGGCAGGTTGAAGCTGCCCGGGATATGGCCAGGGCGAAGCCCCTGGCGGGGCTCGGGCTCGGTGCCGTAGAAGCGGCCGCGCGAGCGAGCGTCCAGCACCTGCTCGCGCCGCGTCTCGATGTTGCGTCGCATCTGCTCGATCCCGCGCACGAGGGCCGGCCGGAGCTTGGCGCGGAAGCGACGGGCCGCGGGCGTCGCCGCTCCCGTGGCGAGGGGACGGTGCTCGGCCTTCCACTTCTTGAGCCCGCCGTCGAGCACGGCCACCCGGTCGTGCCCGAAGGCCCGGAAGGTCCACCAGACGCGGGCGGCGCTGACCACGCCGCGGGTGTCGTAGACCACGATGAAGTCATTGTTCGACAGGCCGAGGGCGCTCATGTGGCGCGAGAACTCCGCCGGGGTGGGGAGCATGTGGGGAAGCGCCGTGGTGCGGTCGGCGATCTCGTCGATGTCGAAGAAGACGGCCCCCGGGACATGCGCCCCCTCGAATTCCCGTCGCGCGTCCCGCTGCAGCTGCGGCATGTGCCAGGTGCCGTCCACGACGCGCACGCGGGGATTCGCGAGATTCGCGGCGAGCCACTCCGTGCTCACCACGACGCCGGGACTCTTGAGGGCGGCCGGCCCGCGGGCCGCCTTCCTGCGGGGCGCTGTCTTGCGAGCTGTCGGTCGCGCGGCGCGCTTCCCGCGGCGGTGTACCGTGACCGCGCGACGCCGAGAGCGGCGGGATCGAGATCGACTTCCCATTTCAGGTAGACCTCCTCGTCTTCGCGCCGTTCGGAGACGCCTCGAGCACCGCCCGCTGTTCGAGCTGAGACGCTCGCCTCGAGTGGCGAGGCGAGAGCTGAGTATCGTCGGTCCGGGTCACTGCGTGGCCCCCGCCTGAGCCGTGTAGCGGAACTTGGAGAGCTCGGCCAGACGCTCGAGCGGGAGGACGCCCTCGTGCTTCTGGCCGTCGATCATCCAGGTAGGATAGGCGTGCACGCCCGCCTTCACGCAGCGCTCATCGAGGGTCTTGTGATCCCCGAGTGGATTGCACTCCACGTACGGCAAGCGGTCGGCGGCAGACCCGAACCGGGCCTTTTGCTCTTTGCACGCGGGTCACCAGTAGGCGCCATAGAATATCGCCTGGTTCTTCTTGAGGTGCTCCGCGAGGGCGAGCTGGTAGCCCGCGGGCGTAGAGAAATCGGCAGCGAAGATGAAGGCGCCGACGAGCACGGCCGCCACTCCCGCGGTGATCCCGAGCCCGGCCAGCCGCTTCAGGGTATAGGCCTGGGCGGCCCTCCCCTGGGCCACGGGCCGCCTCACGAGCATGGTGACGAGAAGCAGGAGCGAGATGACGCCCGAGGCAAGGCAGTAGGGACAGGTGGCGCCGATCGCGAAGATCGACAGGTACGTGAGGTAGATCGAGAAGGCGACGGCGGCCGCGGCGAGCATGAAGGCCATCTGCCAGCGCCGCACGGTCCGCGGTATCACGCTCAGGACGAGGATGGCGGCGTAGATCGCCGCGCCCCAGAGAGCGGTGGGCACGCCGGCCAGGAGCGAGTACCGGCTGGCCTGGACGATGTCGCAGCCGCTGCCGTCGCGGCAGAGGAAAGCCTGGTTGCCGCCGAGCTTGAGCGCGGTCAGGTAGCCGGCGACCGCGAGTCCGACGAGGGCCAGCCCCACGATGATCCAGTCCGGCCTCGAAGGGGCAGGCGGCGGCAGTGTTTCGCGCGGCTTCTTCAGCTTCGGCATCGAGGCCCTCAGGCTCCGCCCGCGACCCGGCGGGCGTTTGCGTGGGAGGATTATCGCACAGGAGGAGCGGCGGCGCCCGTCGCGCGCTAATGGTACTGGGTCAAGTTGCGAGCCAGACGAGGCCCGAGGGAGTCTGCAACGCGAGGCGTACCTGTATGTACGTTGAGCGTTGCTGGCGACCGAGAACGAAGTATGGCGAAGTAAGTTGGCCCAGTACCTCGCGGGTCGCGAGGCTTGCGACTATACTTGCCCCCAATCAGGAGGTGTCCCATGGCGAGATCGAATCGACGCGAGTTTCTCTCGGGCGTGATGGCGGGGGCGGCAGCGGCCGGGCTCATGGCGCGGGCCGGTGAGGCCGGCGCCCAGGGCATGGCAGGCAAGATCACGCCGGACGATCGTGCCCTGCTCGTGATTGTGGATGTCCAGAACGACTTCATCCCCGGCGGCGCTCTGCCCGTCAAGGAGGGAGACCAGATTGTCCCGCTGGTGAACAAGATCGCTGCCGGCTTCCGGCATGTGATCCTGACCCAGGACTGGCACACACCCGGGCACATCTCCTTCGCCTCGACGCATGCGGGGAAGAAACCCTTCGAGACGGTCGCGCTCGACTACGGTACCCAGGTGCTGTGGCCGGATCACTGCGTCCAGGGCACCCCGGGCGCTGACTTCCACAAGGACCTGCGGATCCCGCACGCCGAGCTCATCATTCGTAAGGGCTATCGGCAGCACATGGACTCCTACTCCGCCTTTTTCGAAGCCGACGGCAAGGCGACCACGGGGCTGCGAGGCTATGTCCGCGACCGCGGTTTCCGCACCCTCTACTTCGTCGGCCTCGCCACCGACTTCTGCGTCGGCTGGTCCGCCCTCGACGCACGGAAGGTCGGCCTGCAGGCCCTGGTCATCGAGGATGCGTGCCGCGGCATCGACA
>WNGJ01037137.1_pt1 | contig 11076 bp, 13 predicted proteins | sample 5400611 | NCBI WGS metagenome assembly WNGJ01 (sample SAMN13153375, study PRJNA577476) | soil metagenome | isolation source: 40 cm soil or saprolite under Garry oak tree replicate 1 | place: USA:California | collected 2016-06-15 | reverse complement strand
GGCGAATAGGGTGGGAAAACATGGCATTGCTGACTTTGACATTGCTTTTCCGATGATTTACAAAGACCGGGCTTGAAAGCCCGCCGTCATCAGGCGGAGAATGGAGAATGCGAATGCTTGACAATCATCGTCATTTCTGATACAGTTGTTCTAACACTTCTTCTCTCTCATTTCGACTCACCATCGGAGCGGGCGGAGTCGCTCGCAGGCAGTTTGAGAGAGTACCAATGTGCGAATGCGCTCGCGTTTGCGAGCAAAGCGTAGATGTCCTCAGCGCCGGAGCACATCTGCCTGAAAGGTTCGACTCGCTTCAACGAGGCTTCACCGCAGGGTGATGAGAGTTGAAGAAGGAACGAACCCCCGCGCATTTATGCTGGGGAGACTCAGAATATGACTTACCAGGGTGTCTTTCCTCCCTGGAACTAGTCAGATCGATTGAGAGCGCCTGTAAAAGCGGGCATACTGAACACCTCAGCCTCTGATCACTCGCTATCCTCGCTGCTCGAGAAAGAACGTGGATAGCCATGGCGTGATAGAGGACTATAAAAGAAGCGCGGGCGGGGTAACATCGTTTATCCCGCCCGCGTTCTGTTTAAAAGGGGGATGTGGATGCCTGCCCGATTACTTTTTTTATCTCAGGAACGTGTCTATGGTATTGGTTGCAGGCAGCATAGAGGAGAACAAGCGTGGAGAACGATCATAACCTCGCAGGGCAAGCGAAAGGCGAGGCAGGGCCAGCTAAAAAAACCTTAAGCAGCGTATCCGGCAACGAGCATTTGGATACAGAGAAAGCTGCTAAAACCGGGAATATCCTGGCAGAGACTGCGAAATGGACCCGGCGCCGTGACATTCCCCTCGCCATCCTTGCCTGGTCTGGCGTCTTGCTCCTGGTCCTGTGGGCAGCGGGACACGTGACAAGAACTATCCTCGTGCTGGTAATTGCATCCTTACTCGCCTATAGCCTTGTACCGCTGGTAACGTTCTTAGAGCGGGTGATGCCCCGTGTGCTCGCCATCCTCATCGTCTACCTCATCGTCCTGGGCGGCATCAGCGCTTTACTCTACCTCGTTATCCGCACGGCCAGTGAACAGATCATCTCGCTCTCCCACTATCTCAGAATGCTGCTGACTCCCGGGACTGCTGCTCATCCCAGCCCGTTGGAGCAGACCCTGCGGCCATTTGGCATCTCAGCGAGCCAGATCGCCTCCGCCCGTGATCAGATCCTCGCCAGCACTACCGGTCTGGCAGGGGATATCGTGCCGCTGCTCACAGGCATTATTAATGCCGGCCTGGATTTCATTGTGGTAGCCGTGCTCAGCATCTACCTGCTCATTGATGGAGCGCGGGTGAGCCAGTGGTTACGGCGCAACATGCCCAGGCGGCAGCGGGGGCGGGTGCGCTTTCTGCTGGAGACGCTGCAGCGCATTGTGGGAGGCTACATTCGCGGCCAGATATTGTTATGTGTCCTCATCGGGCTGCTGGTCGGCGTCGGCATGGGGATCATCGGGGTGCCCTACGCCCTCTTATTGGGGGTACTGGCCTTTGTCCTCGAGTTCATCCCTATCTTAGGCACCCTGGCTTCCGGGGTGATTTGTGTGCTGCTGGCCCTGACCAAAGGATGGCTGATAGCGCTTATCGTGCTGGTCTACTTCGTGCTCGTGCATATCCTGGAAGGCGATATAATAGGACCGCGCATCGTTGGGAAAGCCGTCGGGCTGCATCCGGCGGTTGCCCTGGTAGCTCTGATCGCCGGGGGAGAACTCTTTGGCATCTGGGGTGTCCTGTTAGCCTCGCCGGTCGCGGGAGTGCTTCAGGCCTTTCTGGTGGCAATCTGGTCAGAGTGGCGCGAGACGCATCCGCAGGACTTTGAGCGGGCAGCCAACAAAATCGCTAAAACGGTGGAGGAAAACGTCGCTGAGAAACCTGTCGATCCAGAACCGGCGGCAAAGCTGCTATCGGAGGCTGAATGATGCATAAGTTACTTCGAGCGTCCAGCCAGCCAGCTCTCTACCTTCGGCCAGAGGCCTTTCCTGGCATCTGCCCCGGTCAGCAGGCCTACGTGCCCGGCATCCAGGACGTAAAATTCTTTATCCTTGCTCCCGGCGAGATGCATGATGGCTTCGGCCTGGGGGAGCGTGCAGATATGATCTTTTTTCCCCGCAATACTGAGCAGTGGACTGGTGATATGTGAGAGGTCGACTCTGCGCCCACGCAGCTTGATTTCGCCTTTCACCAGCTTGTTCTGCTGGTAAAATTCGCGAATCCACTGGCGGAATGCCGCACCAGGAAATGGAACTCCATCGTTGACCCACTTGTTCATCGCCAGCCAGGTGTCCATCGATTTGCCCTGCATGATGCGATCCCACATCGTCACGTAGGAGCCGACATAGTTGGTAACAGGCTTGACCAGGCGGTTGCCAGTATCGATCAGATCACCTGGGACGTTGCCGAAGGCTTCTACGATGCGATCAGGGTTCAAGTACTTTTCACTCGTCCACAGGCCGAAAAGCCCCATTACGTCCGGTGTAAAATCGATGGGAGCTGTGAGGAGCATGAGATTTCTGAGAGGTCTTTCAGGGAAAAGCGCGGCATACATCGCGGTCATCGTTCCCCCCATGCAATACCCCATCAGCGTGTATTCTTCAGCATGAGCATGGCGCAGCATTTTTCTGATGGCCTGGGGCATGTAGTCCAGCACGTAGTTGTCAAAGGAGAGGTTCTTGTCCTCGTCTCCCGGGGTGCCCCAGTCGAGCATGTAGACATCGAATCCTCTGCCGACGAGAAACTCTACCAGGCTATTGCCAGGCATCAGGTCCAGCACGTAGGGCCGGTTGATGAGCGCATAGACCAGCAGGAGTGGCACTGGATACACATCCTTCGCCACCGGTTCGTAATGGTAGAGCCTGGCCTTGTTCTTGGTCCAGACAACCTCTTTAGGCGTCTGGCCCGTCTCAGCCTGTGCTCCTTCCAGGATGATCTGCATGCCTGTTCTGTACTTCTTGAAAGCGCTTTCGAAATCGGGTGCAAGCGAAAGATTGTTGTTCATGTAGTCCTCCTCTAGTCCGTCAAGCTCGATGTGATGTGCTGGGACCGGGCGACTCGCCCGCCATCTGTCATCCTGAGCAAAGCGAAGGATCTCTCGTTGGGCATCGCACAGATCCTTCGTGCTTAAGTTAACGCTTATGGAGTCGCCCCTACATGTCTGCCCTTAAATCAAGGGTAACAGAGCACTCGGTGCAAAATGTGAGACTATGTGTCATGGTATCTCCCTATAACTCAACCTCTACCGGGGTTGCTGTGCCCTGCTGCGAGTTGCAGGGGCTCGCCTGACCGCTTTTGCAGGCTCCTCGCTTCCAGGCTTCTCCAGCGCCTCGAGGAGTTTATCCAGCTTGCTCTCCACCCGCTCCAGGCGTTTTTCCAGGCTCTCAACAGCTGCAGGAAACGCTGCTACGTTGCTTTCAACGCGTTCCAGGCGACCTGATAATCCACTGGTGGCCTCGCCTGTTGTCATCTGCATATATCTATCTTCGAAGTCCTCGAACTCGTTGTCGAGGCGATCCACCTTCTCTTCCAGGTTGATGATCAGTTCTGCTACTCTGGCAATATCTGAGCGCGTGGGAAGCTGCAGTCGACTAAAATACGCTTCGCTGGCCCGGTTGAACGTGCGGGTGAAGCTGGCATAGCTTTCCAGGAACTGGCTGGCCATGTCCATGAACTTTTCAGTTCCGATCATGTCCCCAACAACCTTCGACCATGTTTCACTGGTGGCATCATACCACTGTTTCAAGAAGGTAAACGGATCAGCAGGCACAACTCCACCTGCCGGCAGCTTCGCTCGTGCTTCTTCCATCATCTCCAGCCACTGTGTTGTCAGTCCTACTGGGTCTGCTCCCTGCTCGGTTGCCTTTTTCCAGACGTCCGTTGTCACCTCAAACCAGTGCTTCCATGCCTCTTGTGGATCCATCAACCCGGCAGCACCAGCTTTGAACTGCTCCTGGGCTTCTCCTATCCCTTTGAGCCATGAGCGATACAGACCATAGGGATCAACAAAGCTTTCCTTGCTCCCATCGATGCTGTTCTTCCATGCATCATACGTCGTTTCGTACCAGTGTTCCCATACTTCCATTGGATCTGCAGGTTCTTGTTTCTTGTTGTCTTCTGGCATTGTAAGCACTCCTTCCAGACGCTGCCCCCTCTTGCTCGCTTATGGCTGCTCCTTCTTGTCTTCCTGCCTGGAGCGACCAGTGTAGAGCCGGAAAAAGGTATCCATCATCTTCTGGTATTGATCCAGAGAATCCGCCCAGTACTTCAAGTAGGCTTCACCCGCCTCTGTGATCGAGTACATGCGGCGTGCTGGCCCCCCTTCCGAAGTGTCCCAGCACGAACTGACCATCCCTTCTTTCTCCATCTGCCGTAACGTCCGGTAGAATGTGCCCGCGTTCATCGCATGTAATCCAAACGTCGCCATCCTCTCCATCAATTCGTAGCCGTACGAACTCCACTCCCGCAACATTAAAAGGAGAATGGGGACGAGCCAGTTCTTTGACCAGGCACCGGTCGCAGCATTTTGTGCTTCGTTGTCTCTGTTCAATTCCGCCATACCGCACCTATAGGCATCTAGTTACGTCTATGTTCCCTCCCAGTTGATGTTGAATGCATCTATATGCATTTTAAACTTATATACCGGGATTGTCAATGAGAAAAGGTAAGTATCTCGTCACGAGTGCTCACCTTTGGGGGCAAAAGCTGCTCGGTTTTCGGGACATTTACCACAGGGCTCAGCGACCACTGGCCGCCTGCTGGTAAATGGCGCGAATGTTCGACGATTTTTAAGGCGAATGTTAGGAATTCGGCGCGAAACATGGGAATCGACCATTGAGAATTTGGAGAAACCGCTCCAGAGGCGGATGTCTGCACACCGTTTTTGTAAATTCGGGAGGTCAGCGCAGAGTGCATCTCGCACGAAACCATCACCAGCCTCTACAAGAAAGTGGTCGAGATTGGTTCGACATCTGCCATTTCGTTCAATCTTTCGGCCCTTCTTCGGTCGAGATGTTGTAAACTTTGACATGAAGCTGTCGATTTTTGGGTAATTACTCTGCTGATTGGACCTCAACCGGCTTTATCAGCACATTAGTTCTTGACAAACTACCAACAATATGTTACCATATGGTCACATATGAAGGACGACGATCTGACCCCTGGCGTATTGGATGTGACAAAAAGCAAGGAGGAACAGCATGAAAATCGGAGTGACCAGCGTGTATGTGGACGACCAGGAGAAGGCCCTGCGGTTCTACACCGATGTCCTGGGCTTCGTGAAGAAAGCCGACGTCACCCAGGGGCCATTCCGATGGCTCACCGTAGCCTCACCCGAGGAGCCCGACGGCGTCGAGCTGCAGCTCGCCCCCAATGACAACCCGGCGGCTAAGGCCTACCAGCAGGCGATGTTCGAGCAGGGCCAGCCGGCCGCCATGTTCTACGTAGACGACGTACAGCGCGAGTACGACCGCATGAAGGCCGCGGGCGCAGAGTTCACCATGCCGCCGACCAAAGTTACCGGCTCGACCATCGCCATGGTGAACGACACCTGCGGCAATCTGATCCAGATTGCCGCGCTCGATCGCTGGCAGTAGCTGATTACTTGAGGGTGTAAATGTGGCGGGAATTTCCCGATCATCCTGCCGTGAATTTACAAAAACGGTGCGAAATAAGCCGCTTCTGGAGCGGCTTTCTCAGACAACCTAAGCACGATTCCCAACATTCGCGCCGAATTCCCACATTTCGGCTCAAAAATCGTCGAACATTCGCGCCATTTACTATGTGGCTCTGTAAGTGGTAATTTGGGCTGAATATTCGACAGAATCAGGCCCAATACGACAGCAGGGGAAAGCTAAGCGGCATTTATTTCCCCTGTTTGCTCAGGGAGAATACTTCTTTATGCTGCTATTCTCTCTATCCGCCAATATTGCTAGCTATATATAACTATCTTGCCCCTCATGTCATCGATGTATGTATTGGGCCTAATATGACAAAAGAAGAAGAAGAGAGAACCGGTATTGCCTCACATACTTGTAAAAATTTGCCACCATCGAATCTGAACATTTACACTCTGGCTGCTTGGCAAGCACGATGACGCGCAGCGTCAGAGAAGCGGATGATCGTCGAGACGTGTGAAGGACCAACCCTGACATCAGTGCTCTCGCGTAGGCGTTTGAAGGAGGCTATTGTCAGGGCGTGTAGCTTTAAGGGTACAGTTTCTGTTTGTTAGTCAGCATCTCAATAAACTTCTGTATGCGGGCGGAGCGGGTTTCAGGTTTCTTAGCTGTTTGAATCCTGAACAAGATGGCATAGCGGTTGACGCTATTCAATGTGTTGAAGAAATCCCTGGCCTGCTGATTTTTGTCCAGCGCACTTTGAAAATCAGCGGGGACCGTTATCTTACTCGGCGATTCGTAAGCCGCTTCCCAACGACCATCAGCCTTTGCTAGCTCCACCTGCTGCATCCCTACTGGCTGCATTCTACCTTCGGCCATCAGCACCGTTGCTTTACCGCAATTCACCTTTGACCAAATGCTCTTGGGGCTACGCGGCGTGAATTTTTGCAACCAGTGCTGCTCATCAAAAGAGGCTTTTTGTCCATCGATCCAACCATAGCATAAGGCACCCTCTAAAGCTTCGGCATAAGACACAGAAGCGATGCCTGTGTCTTTTTTGGCCAGTTTGAGCCAGATACCCTTTGTATTCGTATGATGCTCTTCGAGCCATGCTTCCCAGTCTTGTTGGGTTTCAAACGCAATGATTGGTAGATTTTCTGTATTCTTCATGCAAGTTTGATACTCCCGACAAGGCCTTTGCCACGTCCTCGCAATGGGCTTTCCGGTTTCAGGTTGAAGACGCCTTTGGATGTAGCCATGTAACGAACACCAGCACTACTTCGGACCTTGTCGACACGGTACGGTCGGTTGCGCTTGAGGCTCAGATCTAGAGTGGGCCAAGTGGAGGTCTGTTCATCTAGGGATGAATGAGTCGGAAAACGCGTGCGATAAGCACCACCACCGCAATGCACAGCAAGGCAATGGCGAACCATTGTATTTTGCGAGTCGATGTTTTTTCGGGCACTGGCTCGCTCATTCGTCGTTTCTGGTACTTTGCCTCGCGCCGCCGACCTGATCTATTGAGCGGGGCTTTTCTACGCCTCATGCTGCACTCCCTTTGCTGTTATGTAAGCGCGGGATTGGAATATTACTGTAGTTCCATACTGAACTGGCAAACCGTAGCAACACTTTGCCCTATTGTACCCAACTCTGAGGGATAAAGCAAAAACAGACATGTACACGAGGCGAGCGCCTCGGGTATAATCAGGGAGTCACGGTATGTTGCGGTGCTTCTGCGCAGGAAGAATGCAACGGGGAGCACCCATCGTAAAAAGGAGAACACGCCCATCAGGCAAGCGAGGAGAAGCCTCATTGACCCGCTCACATGAAGGAGCGTTTGATCGCGATTGAGCATGCGATTATGGTTGCTTTCCAGATGCGTAGATATTCTTTCTTTACTGCAAGACCCTGATTGTGTATCTGGCAGATCTTACCACGTCCCTCACGAATGTGGTCACCAGTGTGTATATGCAGACGAGCCTGGTCGGCATTGTGCTGGCTATGGCCATCGCTCAGTACCATGCAAATGATACAATAAGGTTGTAGCTAGTCTATCAACACTTTATCAGGTTTTCAAGGAGCAACCGATGACAGAGAGCCAAACCACCATCAATGATACTAGCCCCAAGACCAAAAAAGTGTCTATTCAAGAACGCTCCGTTCTGGTGGGAGAGATGATTGTGGTGAATGGTCATGGCGTGAACCGCACCTCACTCAAGCAACGCTTTGCCGAAGGCGGCTACCAGGCTCAGGAGACCCCCCACTTTTTGCTCTTTAGACGCACGGAAGTTCCGAAGATGGTCCTTGTTCACTGGTTCGCATCGGAAGAGCTGAATGCAGATATTAAGCACTATGTTGTGTTGGAGTTGAAGCCTCTGGGCATACTACCTGGATTACAGCAATTTGGAGAAATTCTTGCTGGGGTCGTTGGCTCTTTCTTCCCCCAAGATGTGAGAAGGGCCTGGAGTTACTTTGGAGCCAATACCTTGCAACGCTTCTTGACATTCCTATCAACCGTTTCTACTCCGCCCTACCCTGACTATACCTCTATCGGATCGTTTGTCACCCAATACAAGCGTATATGCGAATTATGTGCAGGAAGCTCCTTTCTTGACGCCGGGTGTGAGTCTGGTTTTCTTCCTCTCCTGATTGCTGAGCGGATCCCTTTCATGGAGCGAGTTGTGGGGGTGGACATCCGGCCGGATATGTTTGATATCGTGAGGAAGCTTGCAGAAGAGCACGGTCTAACGAACGTGAGCTTTGTGCAGGCCGACTTACTGGCCAATAACTTTGAGGCACTCGGAACGTTTGATACGGTCACCGCTATCGGAGTCATCGAACATTTCTCAGAAAGTGACATGTACCGAGTCCTAGCTAACCTGCTAAAGGCGACGGGACAACGACTCATTCTTCTTGTGCCTTACGAGGATGAACCGGAATCGGTCTATGGACATCAGCAAGTTTTTTCTCGCGACAAGCTCAAAGCCATTGGCGAGTGGTGTGTTGACGAACTACGGGGCAACGGTAGGATATGGCTTGAGGATTGTGTGGGAGGGCTTTTGCTCGTTCAACGCTGTTAGTTGGAGGCCCTTTTTATTAAAGGGCCTCCAAGTTGAGGCAAGAATCTAGCTGGGGATGACGTTGGTGGCTCCGAGCATCAATCGTTGCTGCGTCTCAGATGCAAGTGCTTGGATATCCTGATCGTCAGCGAATGGGACGAGGATTTCCCGTTGAAGGTAGTCAACAAATTGTTTGTTGAGACTTGCCGAATTGATCGTTTTAACAACTGTCGTAGCCCTCTTGATAGTCTCCAAGCAGCGCTCCCGATTTCTTTCACGAGCATAAGCAATGGCAAGCGGGGTAAGTGTGATGATATGCCGAACCATTGATTGTGGTGGTAAACTTTCAATGGCCACTTGAAGCTCTTCAGTAGCAGTATCATTCTGATTTAATATGAGCGCACAAGTCCCTTTGTACTGATGCCAGCTTGCGTGATCAAACTCGTCATTATATTCGTAAGGCAGTTGTACAAGAAACGTTTGAGAGGCATCTAAGTATCGTTGCATTAGCGTATCGTTGCCTAAGAAAGCAGCCATTTCAGCGCTAGATGCGAAAAGGTGTGCTTGGAGCCTGATACTTGCTGTATCTCTTTGTTGAGAAACAAGCCGTAATGCTGCCTCAATTGTCTGCAGCGCTTCTGAATAGCGCTGCTGTTCTCTTAACCCGTTTGCTTGCCATGCTCGACTCTGAGCCATGTTCAGCACATCCATTGCCTCCAGTGCAGCAATATAAGCTTGTTCATGAGCTTTATACGCATCGTTATATCGGCCCTGAAAATGGTATGCTGCGCCTATGAGGTTATAAGCACTTGAGTAGAAGATGGGCCGGATAGTGGGATAGAGATATGCACTTGCCTCCTGAACGAGGACGAGTTGCGCCTGACCTACAGCTAAGACCTGTGGATTGCCTGCTGTGTGGAAGAGCTTCCACCCTGCGGCGATACTCTCGCCTAACGTAGTATGGAGTGTTGCGAGATCTTCCGCCGAAACGTGCCGACCTGATGGAACGGGAATGCCGCTGACTGCGGCGGCTACTCCGAATCGGAACAATTTGCGCCCAAATGCGCGCCGTGTGATTTTTGACATGACTTGTGCCCCTGACAGCACCACACGTAGGATTACCAGCAGTTCCTCAACTGACCACCCTTCATCAAAGAACGTCGTAAGCTCATTCGCTTCAAGTGCCAGCAACGCTCCTAGCTTTTGCTCTGACGTAGCATCCGAAGTGTTTCTCAAAAGGTCAATTGCCTGATGCGTGGGAATCAGCACTACTGGTACTTCTTGAACTGCCAGGGGTGCTCCTCTCTCTAAATTTGCCCCATTATACCTCTCCTCGCCAAATAGAGGTGACTGAGGGGAGCCGGAGGGAGGAGTAGGTGTTTGAGAGGATTCGACCAAGTGCTCTTGCTTTAAGCCAAGTTCTGTAGTGCTTTTCCCGAAGAGTTCAGACAATTTCGCTCGATAATGCGCCTCAGGTTGGCTTATTCCCCGTTCCCATCTCCCGACGGTATCTGCACTGATCCCACTCTCACGGCCTTCCTTGACACACTTCTCATAAAGCTTGTCAGCGACATCTTGCAAGGTAAAGTTCCGTAACTCTCGCTGACTGCGAAGCAACGTGTTTGATTGAGGTTTGGGCTTCTTCTCAGCGTCCATGCTGGATCCATTCTCCCTGAAAGGGACAAACACATGAAGCACACACTACATCAGAAACAGTGTATTATTCTCGCATTGTACGCAAGAAACGGAAAGCGTTCAACTTTTACCCAGTTGAACGCTTGTTGCTAGGTGACACAGCATCTTGATCGCTGCTTGGTGCGGGAGAATCTGTCGGGGGCTTTTTTCGTGGGCCCTTTGGCCCGGTTTTATGAGGTTGGGCAATGTATGCCAAGAGGGAATCTTCAAACACAAGCCAATCGTGACCCAACTTAACACCATCGAGTTGACTATTCCGTAAAAGTCTTTGGATATGGACACGACTCAACCCGGACTTCTTGATCGCTTCAGATGTAGACAGAAGCACCCGATCACCCACCTGTTGTGGCATAACCCTCTACCAAGAAATTTGCTTGCATATACAACGCTATTAAACCTCAGTATACCATCAACCAAAAACTATGACTACTCCCTTGACAATTAGGATGTATATAATACATAATAAAATTGCGATGTATATAATACTTAATTTCTCCGAAGGCCAAAAGCAGTGTTGAAGCAGTATGAAAGCAGTGCTTGGGACGTGTTGAAGCAGCGTCAACGCTGTTCCATTTTCGGGAGAAGCAATTCATAATAGAACTGCGAACAGTTCGGAGCGGCAACTCCAAGCAGTTCGATTGGTGCACCTCGCCATCAACTGAGGT
>WNGJ01008852.1_pt1 | contig 11076 bp, 11 predicted proteins | sample 5400611 | NCBI WGS metagenome assembly WNGJ01 (sample SAMN13153375, study PRJNA577476) | soil metagenome | isolation source: 40 cm soil or saprolite under Garry oak tree replicate 1 | place: USA:California | collected 2016-06-15 | reverse complement strand
TCGCGAAGATCCGCGAGATCATCGATCGCGGCTTCACGGTGGAGGGTGACCTCCGCCGCGAGATCGCGCTGAACATCAAGCGCCTGCAGGAGATCGGGAGCTACCGCGGTCTTCGTCACCGGCGCAATCTGCCGGTTCGGGGGCAGCGCACGCGCACCAATGCGCGCACGCGCCGCGGAACGCGCAAGACGGTAGCCGGAAGAAAGAAGGCGGTGTCTAAGACCTAATGGCGCAAGAGCGAAAGCAGGAAAAGCAAGAGCGACCCGAGAAGGGCGCGGACAAGACGGACAAGGCGGTGAAGCCCGAGGCGGAAGCCGCCGCGACGGCCGAGCCGAAGCCGCGTCGGCGTCGCGCGCGCGGTGCCGCGCACGTGAAGGCCTCGTTCAACAACACGATCGTGTCGCTCACCGACCCGGCAGGGAACGTGATCGCGTGGTCGTCGGCCGGCGCCGCCGGCTGGAAGGGCTCGCGGAAGAGCACGCCCTACGCGGCGCAGGTCGCCGCGGAGACCGCGGCCCGCAAGGCGCTCGATCTCGGCCTGAAGGTGGTCGAGGTGTTCGTCCGCGGGCCGGGCGCGGGACGTGAAGCGGCGATCCGCGCGCTCGAGGCGACCGGCCTCGAGGTGACCGCGATCACCGACGTGACGCCCATCCCGCACAACGGCTGCCGGCCGCCGAAGCGGAGGCGCGTCTAATGGCCCGCTACACCGGACCGGTCTGCCGGATCTGCCGCCGCGAGAGCATGAAGCTCTTCCTCAAGGGCGAGAAGTGCTTCACCAAGTGCACGTTCGAGAAGCGCTCGTCGCCCCCGGGTATGCACCAACAGCGCCGCCGCAAGGTGAGCGACTTCGCGCTCCAGCTTCGCGAGAAGCAGAAGGCGCGACGCATGTACGGCGTGCTCGAGCGCCAGATGAAGAACACATTCGATCGTGCCGCTGAAGTCACCGGCGCCACGGGCGAGACGCTTCTCATCAACCTCGAAAGACGCCTCGACAACACCGTGTATCGCTCCGGCTTCGCCAAGTCCCGGTCGCAGGCGCGGCAGCTCGTCGCGCACGGCCACATCACGGTGAACGGCCGCGAGACCAAGACCCCGAGCTACTCGGTCAAGGCGGGCGATGCCATCGCCGTCTCCGAGGGCAGCCGCGCGTCGAACTACTTCAAGGAGATGACGGCCTGGGCAAAGACGCAGACCCGCCCCGGCTGGCTCGAGGTCGATCCCGACGCGTACACGGCCAAGGTCCTCGCGTTGCCGAGTCGCGATCAGATCGAAGCACAAGTCAACACTCAGCTCATCGTCGAGCATTACTCGAGATGAGGCGAGGCCTAATCGAGAGCTGCGCTGGCGAAGCCGCAGCGCAGATACCAACGCGCTAGCCCCGCAGGAAGGAACCGAAGCCATGACCCTAGTAGAGCTTGAGTACCCCAAGATCGAGCGCATCGAAGGCGACGAGCGTTACGCGAAATTCGCATGCGAGCCGCTCCCGCCGGGATACGGCACGACCCTTGGGAACTCGCTGCGCCGCGTTCTCCTGAGCTCGCTGCCCGGCGCCGCGATCACGGCCGCGCGCGTGCGCGGCGTCGCCCACGAGTTCTCCACGATCCCCGGGGTGAAGGAGGACGTCGTCCAGCTCGTCCTCAACCTGAAGCAGATCCGTCTTCGCTCGTTCGCGAGCGAGCCGGTGACGCTCACCCTCGAGAAGGCCGGCCCCGGCGAGGCGACCGCCGCGGACATCATGACCACGAGCGAGATCGAGATCGTCAACCCCGAGGCCAAGATCGCGACGTTGGAGCCCGATTCATCGCTGTGGCTCGAGCTCACCGTCGAGACCGGGCGCGGGTTCCACTCCGCGGACCGCCGCGAGGGCCTACCGATCGGAGTGATCCCGATCGACGCTCTCTACAGCCCCGTCAAGAAGGTGAACTTCGGCGTCGAGAGCACCCGCGTCGGCCAGGTCACGAACTATGACCGGCTCATCCTCGAGGTGTGGACCGATGGCACGACCACCCCTGACGACGCCGTCGCCCAGGGCTCGCAGATCCTCGTGCAGCAGTTCTCGCTCTTCGCCGGACTCACGCGGTCGCAGACCGCGCTCGCACAGCCCGAGCGGACGAACGGCTCCGCGCTCCCGGCCGCCATCGCGGACATGCCGATCGAGGACCTCGACCTGCCGCAGCGCGCCTTCAACTCGCTGAAGCGTCACGGCATCACCAAGGTCGGCCAGCTCCTGCAGACTCCTGACGACGAGCTTCTGCGTATGCGCAACTTCGGCAAGAAGTCGCTCGACGAGATCAAGGAGCGCCTCGCGGCGCGCGGTCTCATCGAGGCGCCGGTCCGCGATGAGTCGTCGATCGGCGGCGAGGAGCCTCTCGCCGAGGACGAGACCGAAACGGAGACGAACGAGGCGAACCTCGGCGACGACGGCGAGGAGCCGTAATGCCGCATCAGGTCCACGAGCGCAAGTTCGGACGCCGAACGGGTGCAAGGCGCGGAATGCTTCGCAATCTGACCCTTTCGGTGCTTCGCTACGAGCGCGTGAAGACGACCGAGGCGAAAGCCAAAGAGGTCCGTCTTTTCGTGGACCGGATGATCAATCTCGGCAAGGACGGGTCGCTCGGCGCGCGCCGTCGCGCCCTCGCCTGGCTCCCCGAGCCTGTGATCGTCGAGAAGGTCTTTTCGGATCTCGCGGTCCGCTGGCCCGATCGCGGCTCGGGATACGTACGGATCACTCATCTCGGTCGCCGCGTCGGCGATTCGGCGCCGCAGATGCTGCTCGAGCTCGTGCCGGCGCCCGAGAAGCCGACGACCGAGAAGGCCGATGCGTCGGAGGAGCCGAAGCCGCGTCGCAGGCTCGCGCTGCCGCGGAGGCGCCCGGCGGCGAAGTCAGACGAGTCGAAGGCCGAGACGAACGCCAAGGCCGCGGCCAAGACGACCGCGACCAAGAAAAAGAAGACGGCGAAGGGAGCAGCGACCTAAACGCCGCACTTGAAGGCGCGCGTGGCATACGACGGCACGGCCTACGCGGGGTTCCAGGTGCAACCGAACGCGCGCACCGTCCAGGGTGAGCTCGAGCGGGCTATCTCGAAGGTGTGCGACGAGGCGGTGAGGGTCACCGGCGCGGGACGGACCGATGCCGGAGTGCACGCGAGCGGACAGGTGATCGACTTCCGGACGGCGAGCGCGCTGGACGGAGTGACGATCGGCCGGGGGGTCAACGCCCTCCTGCCGGAGGACATCGCGGTCTCGGCGCTCGAGCCGGCGGCGGAGGACTTCCACGCCAGGTTCTCGGCGACGGGACGGACATATGAATATCGGATCCGGCAGGCGCCCGAGCGCGATCCGCTCGAGCGGCGCCGCGAGCTCCACATCGCCGGGCCACTCGACGTCGCAGCCATGCGGGAAGCGAGCGCCCGGCTCGTCGGGCGACGGGATTTCGCTTCGTTCGCGGCGGGACCGGGCGGAGTTCGCTCGGTGCGGAGCGCGACGTGGTGCGAGCACGGCGACGCTCAGCTCCGTTTCGAGATCACGGCGGATGCGTTCTTAAGGGGAATGGTCCGTGCGATCGTCGGGACGCTCCTCTGGGTCGGACGTGGGAAGATCGACCCAGACACCTTCGAGAAGATCGTCGATGGCCACGACCGCGCGATGGCGGGTCCGAGCGCACCGGCGAACGGCTTGTGCCTCATCGCCGTGGAATACCGACAGGACGCAGCTAACGCTGCGTCCGAAGAGGGGTTGCAGGGGATACCTCCCCTGCGCGAAGAGGATGAATAAGAAATGAAGACCTACGCAACGAAGCAGAGCGAGATCACGCGGAGCTGGCGCGTCGTCGACGCGGACGGCGTGATTTTGGGTCGCCTCGCGACCGAAGTGGCCGCGATCCTACGCGGAAAGCACAAGACGATGTTCTCTCCACACCTCGACACCGGCGATCCGGTCATCATCGTGAACGCGGCGAAGGTCCGCGTCACCGGCAACAAGCTGAAGGCGAAGAACTACGTGCGGCACTCGGGGTATCCCGGAGGCCTGCGGTCGGAGACGCTGGAACAGCTTCTTGCCCGGCGACCCGAGGAAGTCGTCCGTCGCGCGGTGCGCGGCATGCTCCCGCGGAACCGGCTCGGCGAGCAGATGTCACGCAAGCTTCACGTGTACGCCGGCGCCGACCATCCGCACGCCGCGCAAAAACCCGAGCCGATGCGTAAGGAGTCCGAATCATGAAAGCGTTGCCGTACTTCCAGGGCACGGGGCGTCGCAAGACGTCCATCGCCCGCGTCCGGCTCGTTCCGGGTGAAGGCGCCGTGGTCGTGAACGGAAAACCGCTCGACGACTACTTCGCTCGCGATGGCGCGACCGACCAGGCCCTGCTGCCGTTCACTGTCACCAGCACCGCACGCCGCTTCAACGCCATGATCAAGGTCGAAGGCGGCGGTGTGAGCGGTCAGATCGGCGCGATCGCGCACGGCATCTCGCGCGCACTCCTCCAGGTGGACCGGGAGCACCTCCCGCTGCTGCGCAAGGCCGGCCTCTTGACGCGCGACCCGCGTGCCAAGGAGCGGAAGAAGCCCGGTCTCAAGCGCGCCCGAAAGGCGCCTCAGTTCACGAAGCGCTAGCCCGAAGGCGAGCGCGGAGCGCAGACTAAGGCGATGGCTTCGAAGGACTTCAACTACCAGGTCGCTCTCAAAGAAGGTCTCAAGAGCCTCGAGCAGGGACGCCTGCGTCAGGCCGAGCAGAGCTTCAAGTACCTGGTCGACAAGTTCCCGGGCGCCGAGGGTGGCTATCGCGGCCTCGCGAAAGTGCATTTCGAGCAGGAGGACCGTGCGGGAGCGCTCCGCGTCCTCCGCGATGGTGCGGCCGCGCTTACGAAATCGGGCGAACGCTCGGCCGCCATCGGTCTTCTCCGACAGGCTGTCGTCCTGGATCCGGGCCACCTCGCCACGCACCGCCGTCTCGCCGCGGCGCTCGCGCTCGCCGGCGATACCGATGCTTCGGTGCAGGAGTACGCGCGCTTCATCCGTGACCTCCGCGACAACGGCGAGAGCGAACGCGCGAAGAACGAGGTCGCGTGGGCGAAGGGACAGCTTCGCGGCGTAAGCGGTGTGTCGACGCTCGACGCGATCGCGGACGGCACGCCCGCGGTTCGCGATGAGCCGGCCGAGGAGCCGTCGCAGGAGACGACGCGCTTCGCCGAGCGCGAAGGCGGCACCGCGCTCCGACCGCAGGCCTTCGACCAATGGGCGATGCCGCGTGCGGAACCGGCGCGTACGTTCACACCACCGCCCGCGCCTCCGACCGCGACGTCCTCCGACGACCCCTGGGCAGCTCCGCCGCCGGTCACGCCCCAGCGGACCACGCCCGAAAAACAAGGACGCGAGATCACGCTCGAGAACGATCCCTGGGCATCGGGGACGGTCCCGCCGCCGCCGATCGCCAGCTGGACGTCTGACCACCAGATGGCGGACGACGCGACGGAGGAGGCCACCACGCTCGACACGGCCGAGACGGCCGCCGAGGCTACCGCTGCCGAGGAGACCGCCGCCGCAGACGCCCCGGCTCCCGAGCCTCCCGCTCCCGAGCCCGCGCCTACGCGAGACACCTGGATCGGCCCTCCCGGGAACGGAGAGCCGACGGCGGTCGACGATCCCGTAGCCGTCGAAGCGGCCGCGGCGCGCTATCTCGCGACGCGGGACCCCCGAGCCGCAGGCATGGCGCTCGAGGCCGTGCGCCACTACATCGAAGAGGGATACCTCGACGCGGCGTCGGACCTGCTCCTCCAGCTGATCGCGGCGGGAGTCGCCGGTCACGACGCGCAGCGCCTGCTCGTGGATGTCGTCCGGACGCTCGGCAAACGAGAGGTGGCGAAGGCAAAGTGCCAGCTGCTCGCGCACGCGCTGCTGCTCGACGGACGCAACGACCTTGCCGCGGAGGTCGAGGCCCTGGCGCTGGCTGACTGATGGAAGCCCTCCAGAGGTGGATCAGCGATTTCCTGAACATCCTCACAAGGGGGCAGCCGTTCGGCTGGAACAATGTTCTCGACGTCCTCATCGTCGCGGTTTTCGTCTACTACGTGCTCCTCCTCATCCGCGGAACGCGAGCGGTTCAGCTGCTCATCGGTGTCATGGTCCTGGTGCTCATCTATTTCGTCGCGTCGTACCTGCACCTCACCCTGACGACCCTCCTGCTGCAAGCCCTCTTCGCCGTCGCCCTCATCGCGCTCGTCGTCGTCTTCCAGCCTGAGCTGCGACGCGCCCTCGGCCAGATCGGCCAGCTCGGCCCGCTCAACCGGCTTCTCGCTCCGGGAAGCGAAGAGGAGCTCGAGGGCATCGTCGACGAGCTGGTCCGCGCCGCACTCCTCATCAGCGAGGCGAAGCACGGCGCTCTCATCGTTCTCGAACGGGCGACGGGCCTCCAGGATTACAGCGAGACCGGCGTTCCCGTGAACGGCAAGCTCACCGCGGAGCTGCTGGCGTCGATCTTCATGACGCGCTCGCCGCTGCATGACGGCGCGGTGATCGTGCGCGGTGGACAGATCCTCGCGGCCGCGTGCCTTCTTCCCCTCGAGGAGAACACCGACCGCGGCGCGCACCGGTACGGCATGCGACACCGGGCGGCGCTCTCGATCAGCGCGCAGACCGACGCGATCGTGGTGGTCGTGTCGGAGGAAACCCAGGCGATCTCGATCGCCGCGGGTGGCCGCATCATCGGCGCGCTGGACGAGGAGCGGCTGCGACGGGTCCTCTCATCGCTTCTACGGAGTCGGGTCCAGCCACTTCCGTTCCGCAGCAAGGCCTCATAGCGATGGCGCGTGTTCCCGCGCCGGCACAACCGCTCCTGCGGCGTCGGCGTGTCGACCTTCGGCGTATCGCCATCGCCGACTTCCCACTGAAGCTCACCGCGGTCCTGATCGCGGTGATCTTCTGGGTCGTCTCAGTGCTAAGCGCGCCGCCGACCGAAATCGTTCAGGACTACGGCGGTCGCGTCGCGGTCGAGCGGCCGGACTCGGTTCCTGCCGGCTACGTGCTCCAGGGGCAGCTCGGAGACGTCGGCGTCAGGCTTCGGGGCACACCCGGCGCGCTGGCGAACGTCGTCGCGTCAGATCTTCGCGCGACGCTCGACCTGCCGCTCGCCGACCTCCACAACGCCAACCCGCAGGACGTTCCCGTGCGGGTCGACGTCGTGACGGCCGGTGTGAAGGTGGAGAGCTACGCGCCGGCCACGGTGACCGTACGCATCGAGCCGATCACCTCGCGGGACGTCGCGGTCCAGGCGCGGTTCGCGAACAGTCCCCCGACGGGGACGGTCGCCGGCGATCCGGCCATCACGCCGAGCCAGGTCCGCGTCAGCGGAGCGGCGAGTCAGGTCGCGCGCATCGCGGCCCTCTATGCGACGGTCGGCTTTGGCGACGCGGTGACCGATCTCGTGCAAAGCGTGCAGCCGAGGGCCGTCGATGCATCGGGCGCGACGATCGACGGTCTCACCGTTGACCCCGCGGTCGTTCAGCTCACCGTGCCGGTCCTTCCGACGGCGACGACGCGCACGGTCCCCGTGGTCCCGGCGGTTCGTGGCGCGGTCGCGGCCGGCTACTGGATCACGCGCGTGACGAGCGATCCGTCCGTCGTCACGGTGCGCGGCGAGAGCGGGACGCTCAGCGCGATCGACCAGGTCGCCACCGCGCCGATCGACGTGAGCGGACTTGGCGCGGACAAGACCTTCCAGGTCGCGCTCTTGCTCCCGGGGGAGGGCACCTCGCTCGTCAAAGCGGCTCAGGCGACCGTAACGGTCTCCATCTTGCCTCTCACCGGAAGCCGTTCGTTCCCGGTCGTCGCGGTGCAGGCCTCGGGTGTGGGTAGCGGTTTCGTCGCGGAGTTCGATCCGCCGAGCATCGGCATCGTCGTTGCGGGTCCGGTACCGGCACTCTCGGGGATCACGCCGGGTCAGGTCGTCGCGACAGTCGACGCGACGGGCAAGGGACCGGGCACCTACCCGGTCGACGTGGTCGTTCGAACGCCCGCCGGGACCACGGCCCAAAGCGTGCAACCGACCCGGGTGACGCTCACCATACGAACGAGGTAATCAGGAACCGTTTGACCAGGCTGTTCGGCACGGATGGCATCCGAGGCGTCGCGAATCTCGACCTCACGCCGGAGCTCGCGCTTCGGCTCGGTCGGGCGGCCGGCCACGTCCTGGGCGGGCCGGGCCACTCAGTGGTCATCGGCCGCGACACCCGCCGAAGCGGCCGGATGCTCGAGAGCGCGCTCGCCGCCGGGCTCTGCTCGGTGGGCATGGAGGTGCGCCTCGTGGGGCACATTCCGACCCCCGGGCTTGCCTATCTCGCGAAGACAGATCAGTTCGTCGCTGGGGCGGTGATCAGCGCGTCGCACAACCCCGCGCCGGACAACGGCATCAAGTTCTTCGACCACCGCGCGCAGAAGCTTGCCGACAGCGTCGAGGACCGGATCGAAGCGCTCATGACCGGGGACGACACGCTCCCTCGCCCGACAGAGGGCGGCATCGGCCTCGTCGGCGACTCGCGCGGCCTGGTGGCGGAGTACGAGACCTTCCTCGTTTCGAAGGCGCCGCGCCTCGACGGCATGCGCATCGCCCTGGACTGCGCGAACGGCGCGACCTATCGCGTCGCGCCCGCGGTGTTCGCGCAAACGGGCGCCGAGGTCCTCTCGTACTTCGACAAGCCCGACGGTCAGAACATAAACGAGGGCTCAGGCGCCACCGCGCCGGAAGCGCTGCAGCGGCTCGTCGTCGATAACAAAGCCGACGCCGGTTTCGCATTCGATGGCGACGGCGACCGCGTGATCGTCGTCGACGAGCGCGGTCGCGCGCACAACGGCGACTTTGTCCTTGCGCTCGTCGCGCGCCACTTCGCGCGCCACGGCCAGCTGAACCCGAAGATCGTGGTCGGCACGGTCATGACGAACGGTGGCCTCGAGGCCATGCTCGCTCGTGACGGTGTCCGGCTCGAGCGTACCCAGGTCGGGGATCGATACGTCTGGGAAGCCATGGAGCGACTCGGGGCTCAGTTTGGCGGGGAATCGTCGGGACACGTGATCTTTCGTGAGTACTCGACAACGGGCGATGGCATCTTCACCGCGCTCGAAGTCTTGCACCTCATGCGCGCCGAGAGACGCACCCTCGCGGAGCTCGCCGATGAAATGCAGTTCTGGCCACAGGTGACGCGCAACGTGAAGGCCGCGCGGCGCCGTGAGTGGGAAGAGAACGATGCCTTCCGCGCCGCAAAGCGAAGCGCCGAAGCAACGCTCGGAACGACGGGCCGTCTCCTCGTCCGGCCGTCCGGCACCGAGCCGGTCCTGAGGATCACGGTCGAGGCCCAGAACTCCACCATCGCGTCCAGCACCGCGGAGATGCTGGCCCGCGTCGCCGAGAAGGAGCTCGTCTAAATGTGTGGGATCGTCGGCTACGTCGGTCCGCGTGAGGCGCTGCCGCTCCTCATGGGTGGCCTGCGGCGCTTGGAGTACCGCGGCTACGACTCGGCGGGCGTCGCGGTGCAGGAAAACGGGACGCTCGAGATCCTCCGCGCCGAAGGCAAGCTCGACAACCTCGCCGCGGTAGTCACGACCCATCCAGCCCCGGGGCACACCGGGATCGGTCACACGCGCTGGGCGACCCATGGTCGGCCGAGCGAGCAGAACGCGCATCCGCACGTCGACTGCGGCGGGGTGACCGCGGTGATCCACAACGGGATCATCGAGAACTTCGAGATGCTCAAAGCGCCACTCGTCGCGAAAGGCCATCGCTTTACCAGCGAGACCGATACCGAGGTCGCGGTGCATCTTCTCGAGGATGAGCTCGCGCAGGGCAGCACGCTCGACGAGGCGGCGCTCGCGGTGCTTCCTCAGCTCGAGGGCGCGGCCGCGCTCGCGTTCATCTCGGCGAAGGATCCCGGGAAGATCGTGGCGGCACGGATCTCGAACGCCGGCGGTGTGATCGTCGGATACGGCGAGGGCGAGAACTTCCTCGCCTCGGACGCGCCCGCGCTCCTCGAGCACACCCGCAGGGTGAGCTTCCTCGACCACGGCGAGGTCGCCATCATCACGAAGGATTCGGTCAGCTTCCGCGCCATCACGGGGGAGAAGATCGACAAGAAGATCGAGACGATCACCTGGGATCCGATCGCGGCCGCGAAGTCCGGATACAAGCACTTCCTGCTCAAGGAGATCAACGAACAGCCGCGCGCGATCTCGGACACTCTCCTCGGTCGCGTGGAGCGATCGAGCGGCCGTGTCGTCTTCGACGACAACGTGAAGATGGACGACGCGTTCGTGCGCGGGATCCCACGCATCAGCTTCGTCGCGTGCGGGACGGCCTCATACGCGGCCCTCGTCGGCAAGTACCTGATCGAACGACTGGCGCGCATTCCGTGCGACGTCGAGATCGCGAGCGAGTACCGCTACCGGCAGCCGGCCGTCACGAAGGGCCAGCTCGTCGTCGCCGTGACGCAGTCCGGCGAGACCGTCGACACGCTCGCGGCGATGGAGGAGGCGAAGAAGCAGGGCGCGAGGCTTCTCTCTGTGGTGAACGTCGTCGGCAGCCAGGCAAGTCGCGTCTCCGACGACGTCATCTACCTCCATGCGGGACCGGAGATCAGCGTCGCGTCGACGAAGGCGTATGCCGCGATGCTCGTCGACCTTTACCTCTTCGCGATCTTCCTCGGGCAGCGTCGCGGGACCATCGACCAGGAGCGGTCGCGGAAGCTGCTCGCGGAGGCATTCCACCTGCCGACCCTTGTGGACGCGGTGCTCCAAGAAGAGCCGAAGGTCCGCGCGCTCGCCTACCGCTACCACGCGGCGCGCAACTTCCTCTTCCTTGGCCGCGGGGTGAATTACCCGACCGCGCTCGAAGGCGCGCTCAAACTGAAGGAGCTCTCCTACATCCACGCCGAGGGCACCGCCGCCGGCGAAATGAAGCACGGCACGAACGCGCTGATCGACGAGGACCTGCCCGTCGTCGCGATCGCGCTCAAGGACTCGGTCTACAAGAAGATCCGCTCGAACATGGAAGAAGTCCGTGCCCGAGCCGGCGTCGTGATCGCCATCGCGACCGACG
>WNGJ01008270.1_pt1 | contig 11076 bp, 11 predicted proteins | sample 5400611 | NCBI WGS metagenome assembly WNGJ01 (sample SAMN13153375, study PRJNA577476) | soil metagenome | isolation source: 40 cm soil or saprolite under Garry oak tree replicate 1 | place: USA:California | collected 2016-06-15 | reverse complement strand
AGGAGGGTTAGGAGGGCTACGGCTGTTAGCCAGAAGCTGGCGGCGTTGAGGACGGGGAAGGCCATGTGGCGGGCGCCGATTTGGGCGGGAAGGACGAGGTTGCTGAAGCCTGCCTGTGGGGCGGTGGTCAGGACGAAGAAGAGCATGATGGTGCCGTGGATGGTGACCAGGGCGAGATAGTCCTCGGGGAGGATGGGGCCGTGGAACCAGAGAGGCCATGCGGGCCAGACGAGATGGATCCGCATCAGAAGCGAGAGGAGGGTGCCGATGACGACGGAGACCAGCGCGAGGATGAGGTACTGGATGCCGATGGTGCGGTGGTCGGTGAGGCGAGGGAGTAGGGAGTAGGGTGTAGGGTGTAGAGGACCTGCTGTAGGGTCTGGGGATTGGCTGGTAACGCGTCGGGTAGGGCGGTTCATGTGGTGGCTGCTTTCTGTCTGTCAGCTAGCCAGAGTGCGAATTGATCTGGGGGGAGGATGCGGAGGGTGGCGTTCATGCGGTAGTGGCCGAGGCCGCAGAGTTGGGTGCACAGGATGGCGTAGGTGCCTGGGGTGGTCGGGGTGAAGTGGATGTGGAGGGTTTGGCCGGGGACGGCGTTTTGTTTGAGGCGGAGCTCGGGGATGGAGAAGCCGTGGATGACGTCCTGGGCGTTGAGGCGGAGATCTACTTCGCGGTTTGCGGGTAAGACCAGTTCGGAGGTGATTTCGTCGTCGATGGAGTGGGGGTCGGCTGGATCGAGGCCGAGGGGGTTGCCTTCGCCGGGGGCGACGAGTTGCGGGCGGGTGATGCCGAAGGTGGCGTCGGGGCCGGGGTAGCGGAAGTACCAGGCGAACTGGACTCCGGTGACTTCGACCTGGAGGGCGGTGAGAGAGGCTCCGGTGTAGCGGGTGGCGGCCCAGAGGCGCTCGGCTTTGATGGTAAGTGTGGCGAAGATTAGGGCGAGGGCGGCGAGGGGAAGGTATTCGATGCGCCAGAGGTTGGTGGCTTCAGTGCGGCGGTGGGCGAGGAGAACGAGGAGGATGATGAGGTGTGCGAGGGCGAGGAGAGCCAGGGCTATCCAGAGGTTGAGGAGGAGGTGGTGGTCGAGCGCGAGGCCGTGGGCGCTGGCGTCGGCGGGGAGGAACCAAGGGGCGAGCAGGAGCGCGGAGGCGGAACAGGTGGGGGCCGCGATGCAGGAGAGAAGCACGTGTTAAGGATATCGCGTTCGATTTGCCGAGTTACCTGCGGAGCCGTATGACTCAGGAGGCAGGGCTTCCTTAGTGTGATTGCGTCGCCGAACGCGAGGAGGGAGATTGCTCGCGCACGCTTACTTGCTTGTAAGAGCTGGGTTCAATTGACGCTACTTGTTGAGGTGGACAATGGCTTGAATCTCGACAATCCCGTTGTCTGGGATCAATGAGGTGGTTCCCACGGCCGTCCAAGCCGGGTAAGGCGCCTTCATGAATTCGTCTTTCACGGCGCTGAAGGCGGCGAATTGTGCGGGACGGTCGCCTTCAAAGTTTGGTCCTTGCCAGACATGGAAGGTGTTGAGCATGACTACGTCGTCGAAGTTCGCGCCGGCTGCGTTCAGGGTTGCCTGGATGCGTTGAAAGGCACGGCGGACCTGAGCTTTGAAAGCAGCGGTATCCTTTCCTTCACCGTCTCGGCGGCCTACTACAACTCCTGAGATATAAAGCGTGTCGCCCACCCTGCGTGACGGCGAATAGTGGTATTGGTCGTAGGCGGCTGCTTTTTCAGCTGCGGTTGCAATCACCACTTCTCCGCCTGAGCTGGGAATACGAATGGGTTTCTCGGACTTGTCCGATTGAGTTTGCGCCGGGCAAAGCCCAGCGAGGAGGAGGGTAAGCACGCAAAGCAGCGGGCGGATCACTGGTGACGAAGATACGGGTGATGAAGATATGGCAATGGTCATGTTGATTTCCCTGAAGCGAACTCAGACTGGCGAAGCTTTAGCTGAATCGGTTCAACCTGATCCACCGACGGGGTGGAGGGCGGCGGCACGAGGATAAGGATACTGCTTGTGGCGGTGAGATGGCAGAGTTCGTCAGTTTGGGGTGCCTTGGTGGAAGATTATTTGCCAGCGGTTGTCGCGGTAGACCCAAAGGGAGCTGCGTAGCGCGTGGGAGGCGGCCTCGAGAGCGATGGTGCGGGTGGAGCGGTAGGTAAGCAGAGCGATGTTTTCGGCCAGTTGCTGGCAGAGCGGATCGCTGAGGAGGATGGTGCGCGGAGACTCCGCTGCGAGTTCGTCGATGATTTGCTGCCGGGTGTAGATACGGCCGGAGCTGCCGAATTCGCGGAAGTCTTCGGCGAGAAGAGATGCGAGTGCGGTGGCGTTGCGACGCATGGAGGGCTGCAGGAGTTGTTGTTCAAGATGGAAGAGATGGGCGGCGAGTTCCTGCGAGCTATTGACCATGGCTTCGGCGGATGAGGTCGAGGAAGAGCTGGTGGACGCGGGTGTCGGAGCTTAGTTCGGGGTGGAAGGTGGCGGCGAGGAGATGGCCTTCGCGGACGAGGACGGGGAAGCCGTCGCGGGTGGCGAGGGTTTCGACGTTGGGGCCGGTGTGGGTGATGCGGGGGGCGCGGATGAAGACCATTTCGAGTGGGCCGCCCTCGAGTGTTGTTGGAGTGGTGAGGATGGTGGAGTCGATCTGGCGGCCGTAGGCGTTGCGCTCGACGGTGATGTCGAGGGCGGCGAGGGATTTTTGGGTGGGATTTTGTACGTTTTTTGCGAGGAGGATCGCGCCGGCGCAGGTGCCGAAGGTTGGCGTGGTTTCGACGAAGGACTGGAGGGCGTCGAGGAAGCCGCCGCGCTCTAGGAATTTGAGGAAGGTGGTGGACTCGCCGCCAGGGATGATGAGGCCGTCGAGATTGGCGAGCTCGGCTGGGGTGCGGACGAGCTTGGCGGTTACGCCGAGGGCGATGAGCGCTTTGGCGTGGGCTTCGAATGCGCCTTGCAGAGCGAGGACGCCGATGGTGAGAGGACGGTCTTGCCGGGTTGTGGATTGCTGGTTCATTGTGGCGTTGTTATTTGTTCTCCGGACGGGCTGTATCACGATTTAATGACACTTATTTCCGAGCCATTACTCTGAAATGACTACAGTCGAGAGCGATGTAAGGTGGGTCGATTGCTCGTTCCTGATTCAATTATAGAGAAATCGGGCCAGACAACATCCTCGCGGCCATTCGTTAAGGAAGGGCTTGCCGGTGATAGCTTGAGTCTCAGAAGCTGAATCCCAGTTCCAGCACCACGGTCGGAGCGGCCAATCCTGGGTTGAAGACGTAGCTGGTGACGTCCATATTCTTGTGGGAGAGTCCGACGAGGAAGCCGGGTTGGGTGTCGAGTGACGTCTGGTACGTCTTGGTTCGTTGCGCCACGAAGCCGAGTTGCAGCCAGTTGACGGGGGAATAGGTGACTTGCGGCCAGTTGTAGTAAAAGCTGCCGGATTTGTCCGTCGCGAAGACAAATTCGTTTGAGATGGAGGCCTCGACTCTTTTGTAGATGAGTGACGCCTCGCAGCCGGGTGCGACTCCGTTTGTCCTGCCAAATACGCCGCCGATGATTGGTGTCACACTCAGTATCAATTTCTTGCCGGCGGTGAAGTTGTAGCCGATCCATGCCGATCCGGTTCTGAGGTTCTCGGAGTTGTAGCGAGCTTCAAGGTGAAGCCATCCATGGTCCGCGGTGAAGTTCGGATTGGCGTAGCTCTCCTGGTCCGGGATAATGTAGCCATCCATTATCAGGCTGAATGTCCACGGATTTTTTGAAGGAGGGTGAACGTTGTGGGATGGTGCAGTTGGGACTCCCTGCGCCAGTGCGTCGCGAGCCAGCGAAAGAACCAGCACGAACCCGGCGAGTTGTAAGGTGCGTTTCGACGGCACTGAGTCTCTCGATCGCAGAATGGAGCGCGCGTACTGCGCACTCGTTTTCTGATGGTGATTCGGGCAAGTATAGAACGAACGGACGCCGAGACTACGAGCTATCCGTCGTGTGTCTGCCCTTGCGCGAAGTCCGGATTAAGAGAGGTCTTCGCCGAAGCGGAGGAGGTTGCCGTCTGCGTCGCTGAGGACGAACTCGTTCATGTTCCACTCGCGTGGGGCTAGGGGTGAGAGGATTTTGACTCCGGCGGCTCGGAACTCGGCTTCGAGTGCGGCGGCGGTGCCGTCGGCGAGATAGCAGTAGACGCCACTGGGGTTTTGACCTTCGATGAGATCCGGGGCAGTGCGAAGGTGAATGTCGAGTTGGTCGCGGGTGAGAATGGCGTAGGTGTCACCGTCGTGCCAGGCATGGCCGGAGAAGCCGAGGAGGCGGTAGAAGTCCATGGCGCCAGCGAGATTCCTGACGGGGAGAATGGGGACGATGCGGGCGAGGGATTTTGCAGACATTTTTCGAAGCATTTCTATGGAGAGGAATTAATCGGTGACGACGGAGATCATGGTTTCGTCTTTTCGATGTATTTTTTTGGAATTGGGTAGAAGGCCGGTCAAGAGGCCGATTGCGGGAAGGTAGGCGCAGACTTTGTAGACGAAGATGATGCTGGTCATGTCGGCGAGTTTGCCGAGGACTGCGGCGCCGATGCCGCCCATGCCGAAGGCGAATCCGAAGAAGAGGCCGGAGATCATTCCGACTCTTCCGGGGACGAGATCCTGCGCGTAGACGAGGATGGCTGAGAAGGCTGATGCGATGACGAACCCGATGATGACGCTGAGCACGCCTGTCCAGAAGAGATTTGCGTAAGGCAACACGAGGGTAAAGGGCAGGACGCCGAGGATGGAACACCAGATGACTGATTTGCGGCCGACACGGTCTCCGACGGGGCCGCCGATCAAGGTTCCGGCTGCTACCGCGGCGAGGAAGGCGAAGAGATGGAGCTGTGAGCTCTGAACGGAGACATGAAACTTACTGATGAGGTAGAAGGTGTAGTAGCTCGAGAGGCCCGCGAGGTAGAAGTACTTTGAGAAGATGAGGGCGATCAGGACGGCGATTGCGGTGATCACCTGTCGTCGCGGCAAGCCGGCGGATTCTTCTGCGTGCTTGGCGGGCTTGTTTTGTAGATGGGTGAGGTGAGCCTTGTACCAGCGGCTGACTCGGATGAGTACAAGGATACCGAGGAGTGCAGCGATGGAAAACCACGCGGAACCGATCTGCCCGTGGGGAAGGATGATGAAGACTGCGAGGAGAGGCCCGATCGCAGAGCCTGTGTTTCCTCCGACCTGGAAGAATGATTGGGCGAAGCCGTGCTTTCCGCCGGAGGCCATTCGCGCTACGCGTGACGACTCGGGATGGAAGACCGCCGAGCCCATGCCGATCAGTGCAGCGGCGAGGAGCAGCAAGGGGAAGGTGGGGGCGATCGCCAGCAACAGGAGGCCGACAAGCGTGAAGACCATCCCGATGGGAAGGGAGTATGGCATCGGTTTCCGGTCGGTGTAGTGTCCGATGGCTGGCTGAAGGAGGGACGCTGTGATCTGGAAGGTGAGGGTGATGAAGCCGATCTGGGTGAAGTTGAGATGGAAGGATGCCTTGAGGATGGGGTAGATGGAGGGGAGGAGCGACTGCATCATATCGTTGAGGACGTGGCAGAAGCTCACAGCCGCCAGGACGCGGAACATGGTTCGTTCTTCGGTGGCGTTCGCTGGGTTTATTGCTTGCTTCGTGACAGCCTGAGTACTCATTCTGGCTTTCTCCGCAACCTCTCTTTGTTATGTTAGCGATCTTCGCTTGTTTTCTCTGCTATCGCGGACAGGACATTCTCTATCGAGAACCGCCTAAGGTACGGATAGAGTGAAGGCGTCTCTGATTGTCTGAAGATCAGACGAGTGGGGTTGTCGGCACGGGTAGAAAAGCGGATTTCTCCACTTCGCTGCGCTCCGGTCGAAATGACGGCGTTTTTTGTTGGGTCGAGGGCATGGTTGAAGGAGCGGCTGAGCCGAGGCTAAGGGCTAAAAGCAGGAGCAGGAGCAAAAACAGATCCTCCGCCTTCGGCGAAGGATGACAACAAAAAAGCAAAAGCTAAATGCAAAGGCTAGATGCTAGATGCAAAAAGCAAAAGCAAAGACGAATCGGGGGTTCTGCGGTGATCGCGTGTCGTGTTACCAGCCACGGGTTTGCATGAGTTGGGACTCTTCGATGGCGGCGGCGGCGAGGCCCTTCATGGTGCCAGTGACGGATTCGCTGGCTTCGGCGACGATCTTGGGGTCGTTGAAGTGAGTGGTGGCGATGCCGCCTGCGCTGAAGTTGGGAACGGGGAGCTTGCCGTTTTTGGCGACCATCTTGACGAGTTCGTAGGGTGCGCCGTGGACTTTTGCGGCGTTGTAGAGCTCTTCGTCGCCGAGGACGGTGAGGGCCTTAATTTCGCGGACGATCTGGCGCATGTGCTGTACGGCGTGGACGACGTCGCCGGTGCCGGGCTCGCCTTTGGTGCGGATCATGGCTGCGCCTTCGGCGATGCGGCGGAGGGCCTCGCCGAGGTTGCGCGCGCCGCAGACGAAGGGCGTGGTGAAGGCGTGCTTGTCGATGTGGTAGGTCTCGTCGGCGGGGGTGAGGACTTCGGATTCGTCGATAAAGTCGACGCCGATCTCCTGCAGGACCTGGGCTTCGGCGAAGTGGCCGATGCGGGCCTTGGCCATGACCGGGATGGTGACGGCGGACATGATCTCTTTGATGAGTTTGGGATTGGCCATGCGTGCGACGCCGCCTTCGGCGCGGATCATGGCGGGAACGCGCTCGAGGGCCATGACGGAGATGGCGCCGGCCTCTTCGGCGATGCGGGCCTGCTCGACGTTCATGACGTCCATGATGACGCCGCCCTTGAGCATCTCGGCGAGGCCGAGCTTGAGGCGGAGGGACGGCGTGTCGAAGGACGATGCGCCGAAGCTGCCGTTGTGGGTGTGATCTGCCATGGGATTTCTCCTAAATTCTGTGTCTGGCGCGCGGCGGTGGGCGCGCTGCGTTGCCTGAAATTCCGCGAGAGTTTAAGTTTAGCAGTTTTGGATTGGGGTGACGCGTTGCGTTTGAGTTTGTATCGGGTTGAGATGTGGAGGATCGAGCAGTCGATGAGAAGGCATCAAACGTATACAGAGCATCCTCTGGCTTCAAGATCAGCTATCCAGACGGGCAGGTCCAGTGTGGCGACCCATCTCAAATCCAACTTTTCTAACCGTGGGAGCGTTGCGATGGTCGAGGGCAACTCCGTCAGGGGATTGCCCCGGAGATCGATTTGACGCAGTTCCTGCATTGCTCCGATGGAGCCGGGCAACGCCTTCAAGCGGTTGTTCCTGAGGTGGAGCTCTCGCAGGCGTGAAAGTTGCCCGATCGACGCTGGCAACGATTGCATGCGGTTGTCGGTCATTCGAAGCTCGAGCAAGCTGGACATGCTGGAAACGCATTCTGGGAATACTTCAAATGCATTCTCGCTGATGTTGAGATAACGCAGGCGCGTCAGGCTCGCAAAGGACGACGGCAATGAGGTCAAGCGGTTGTCGTGCAGGTAAAGGAAATCTGTGAGGCTGGGAAGAGTGCCAACCTCATCGGGTAGCTGGGTTAGCTCGTTGTGTCCGAGGTCGAGCATGCGCAGCCTTTTCAAGAGGCCGATCTGGCCGGAGAGCTCGGACAGCTTGTTGTCGGCCAGGACCAATGTTTCAATTTCCGTTTGTTGCCACACAGAATCTGGTACTTGGCCGAGTTGCTTCTTCCACAGATTCAGATTCGATGCGGAGGGAGCTGGCATGGAACTTATCTTATCTGGCCGCTTTCCGGTATTGGCGAGGTTGGGTCGTGGGTGCGGATTTCGCGAAAAATTCAATTGCGGTTCATACGTGGTGAGAGGTAACGGGGTCATGCTTCGCGTACAGGGCGGTGTGTCGGCCGCTGAAATGCCCCGGGAGGTTTGGATGGAAGCTGAACTCACGATTGTTATTCCCGCGAAGAATGAAGTGGAGATGTTGCCGAAGTTGCTGGAGTCGCTGTGCCGGCAGGACTATGAGGGGATGCCGACGACTAGGGTGTTGGTGGCGGATGCGGGGTCGACCGATGGGACGGTGGAGATGGCGCTGAGTTTTCGCGATCGGTTGAAGGTGGAGGTCGTTCCCGGCGGGCTGCCTTCGGTGGGAAGAAATGCGGGGGCGCGGCTGGCGACGACGAAGTATGTGCTGTTTCTGGATGCGGATGTGGAGTTGCCGGAGCCAACGCTGGTGCGACGGGCTCTGTGGCGGATGAGGCGGCGGGGGCTGCATCTGGCGACGACGAATATTGCTTGTCGCGAGGGCGGATTCTTCGACGATGTGCTGTATGCGGCGAGTAATTTGATGCAGCGGGTGGGATCGTTTACGAAGCCGTTTGCTACGGGGATGTTTATGCTGTTCGATCGCGAGGCGTTCTGGAGGTTGGGCGGTTTCAACGAGCGGGCGCTGTTTGCGGAGGACTATCTGCTATCGAAGGGCGTAGCGCGGATCCGGTTTCGCATTGTGCGCGGACGGGTGCTGACGACGAACCGGAGATTTCAGAAGCTGGGGCACGGCAGGATGGTCTGGATGTTCTGCAAGACGATGCTGCATAGCTGGGATGATGGGTATTTTTTGGAGGACCAGGGGTATTGGGGTGAAACAGGGAGTAGGGTGTAGGGAGTAGGGAATAGAAGGCTACGACAAGTACCGCTAGGGTTGGGGCGCGGTGAAGCCGGCGGCGGCGAGGATTTTTTCGTCGAGGGCGATGAAGACTCCTTTGGCGCGGGCTAGGACGGTCCCGTCGAGACGCTGGATTTCGGCTTGATGGAAGAGCTTGCGGTCGGGTGTGCCGTCGTGTTTGGTGGGGCGGTTGAGGTGGCGCGCGACAAGGACAAGCGGCTGATAGAGCGGCACGGGGCGGAGGTAGTCGACCTCCATGTGGCGGGTCATGGCGAGAACGTTGAGAGGGCGATTGAGCTTGCTCATGGCTTCGTCGAGGAGCGCGGCTACGATGCCTCCGTGGATGTGGCCGGGAGGGCCTTCGTGCATGCGGTCGAGCTGGATTTGTGCGGTGGCGGTGATGTGGTCGGGGTTGGATGTGTCGGTGGTGAAGGTGAGGTGCAGGCCCTGGGGGTTGGCGGGGCCGCAGCCGAAGCAGTGATTGGCGCGCTCGTCGATGGTGGGGGCGTCCATCGAGGCGGGGGTGTGGCGGGTGGCGTCGGGTGTGGGCATGGCTTCTGGTTTGCACGTTAGCACAATGCAGGGTGGAATGAATAGTGATTCAGTCTTTTGGTGATGGTGCTAGGTGGTGCAGATTTCGAGGATGCCGGGGCCGAATTTTTCTATTTTTTCGAGGCCGAGCCCGTGGATGGTTTTTAGTTGCGCGAGGTTTTGCGGTCGAGCGAGGACGATGCTGCGGAGAGTAGTGGAGGCGAGGACGAAGAAGAGCGGGAGGTTTAGCTTTTCGGATTCGGTTTTGCGCCACTCGCGGAGGCGTTGATCGAGGGCTTGTTGCTCGGGGGTGAGGGTTTCGGTGGGTTCGGACGTGGCGGTGCGGGGGCGGGTGAAGGTTTCGGTGTAAGGAGAGCTTGCCCCAGGGGCTGAAGCCCCATTTTTTTCGCTGGCTGAGAGGCCCAAGGAGACTAAGGGCTGAAGCCATTGGCTACCAGCCTTGGGGTACCGAGAAGCAACAGTAACTGCAGGAGGGGCTGTTACGGCTGGAGTTGGCGATGATTTTGGTCGAAATGACGATTCTTTGGAGTGATCAGGCGGATGCACTGAATATGATCTGCGTGGACTGTTTGCCTTAGGGCTGGACGAGGTGTGAGCTTCAGGCGGAGCTTCGGAGCGGCAGAGAGCGATGATGTCGGCGCCGTAGCGGTCGGCTTTTTCGGGACCGATTCCGGAGACAGTGTGGAGTTCGGCGATTGTCTTGGGACGTGCGACGACGAGGTTGTGAAGGACGCTGTCGCCGAAGACGATGAAGGCGGGTTTGCCGGTTTTTGCAGCTTCGGCTTTGCGCCAGGTGCGGAGGGCGGCCTCGAGAGATTTTTGGTCGGGGGTGTAGGCGGCCGAAGTTTGTTCGCGTTCGGCTTTCAGTGAGGCTTTCGAGGGTTTAAGGCTGGTGGCGTTGCCTGACTTTTTTCGCGACGAAGGAGTCGCTGTGTTGGCTGATGAGTCTTTGAGGAGGAGGTCGGGTGGCAGGGGGCCGGTGAGGGTGCGGCCTTCGTGGGTGAGGGAGGCTTTCTTGAAGGTGATGAGGTTGCCTTCGGGGTTGGTCCATTGATCTGTGTTCAGGGTTATGAGTCCGGCCCGGGTCAATGCGTCGAGGAGCGTGTCGAAGATCTTGCGGTCGGCGGCGGGTGTGTTGCGGAGTTCTGCGTTTGAAAGCTCGGTGTGGAGTTTGCCGGTAGCGCGGGTTTGGCCTTCGAGGGCACGGAGGACGGCTCGGAGTTGGCGGTCTTCTTCGGTGGTGGGGGCGCGGAAGATTTGCGCGGTGGCGTTTTGCGGGGCGCAGAAGTCGCAGTGGCCGCAGGGGCGAAGGCCGTCGGCGGTGTCGCCGAAGTGCTGGATGAGGGCGGCCATGCGGCACTGTGGGGATTCGGCGAACTGGACCATGCGGTCGATCTGGGAACGGCGGAAGGCGATCTGGTCGTCGTAGCCTTTGCGCCATGCGGCTCGGTGGGGAGCGTCTTCGCTGGCTCGTACGTTGCCGGCCATGTCGATGGTGGCTGCGCCCTGGGCGATGAGTTTTTCGACGGCCTTGTCGAAGGTCTCGGCGTCCATCTTTAAACGTTGGCGAAGGAGGTCGGGCATCTGGTAGTCGTCGGTGAGGAGAGCGGCGACGCGGGTGAGTTCGGTGATGGCGGGGTAGTCGCGCTCGAGGAAGAAGTCGTGCATCTTGCGGTCGGCGAAGGAGTGGAGGAGCACCGTTCGCGATGGTTGGCCGTCGCGGCCGGCGCGGCCGATCTCCTGGTAGTACTGCTCGACGGAGCCGGGGAGTGCAGTGTGGACGACGGTGCGGACGTCGGCTTTGTCGATGCCCATGCCGAAGGCTATGGTCGCGACGACTACTTCCAGTTTGCCGGTGAGGAACCGGCTCTGGACGCGCTCGCGCGTGGCGGGGTCGAGGCCGGC
>WNGJ01008269.1_pt1 | contig 11077 bp, 14 predicted proteins | sample 5400611 | NCBI WGS metagenome assembly WNGJ01 (sample SAMN13153375, study PRJNA577476) | soil metagenome | isolation source: 40 cm soil or saprolite under Garry oak tree replicate 1 | place: USA:California | collected 2016-06-15 | reverse complement strand
GAGCAAGAGGAGCGCCTCCGTAAGCAATCGAGTGGGAAGAAGTAGTCGCACTGGGCGTAGAAAATTTATCCTCCGTGTCGATTTCGTAGAGCTTCGTTCGACGTGATAGTAGAGGCTAGATTCAACGGGTCGAAACCGTCCGGAATCCAGCCCCAAACCAGAAACCAAAAGGAGAGATGACGATGCGATTCATGATGATAGTCAAGGCCGCCGAGAACTCGGGTCCCCCGCCCAAAGCGATGATTGACGCCATGGCGAAAATTGCTGAAGAGGCGACGAAATCTGGTGAGATGATCGAAAGCGGCGGACTCGCCTCAACTGCGACGGGCGCGCGCGTCCAGTTGTCTGGAGGAAAACTTACCGTGACTGACGGACCCTTCACCGAGGCAAAGGAAGTCTTCGGTGGGTATGCGATATTTGAATTGAAGTCCAAGAAAGAGGCGGTCGAAAGAGCGGTGGCCTTTATGGAACTTCATAAGCAACACTGGCCGGGCTGGCAGGGCGAGACCGAGATCCGCCAACAGACGTTCCTGAATGGAAACGCAGTCGGCGCGGACTAGATGTTCGGGCCGCCAGACCCCGATCCCAGTGCATAGAAGACCGGACGTCCTACGGATGGCCTCGAATCAGTAGTCGCGATGTACCTCGGCTTGCGCTTGCGGGGTAAAGATGGTGTGATCGGTAGCCGTGACGGCTACCGATACACATCGCGCGATTGACGCGGTCTGGAGGATCGAGTCCGCCAGGATCATCGCCGGTCTCGCGCGGATCGTACGTGATGTGGGTCATGCCGAGGAGCTGGCGCAAGACGCTCTCGTCGCCGCGCTTGAGCAGTGGCCGAAATCGGGAATTCCGGACAACCCGGGCGCCTGGTTGATGGCCGCCGCGAAGCATCGCGCAATCGATCTCCTGCGCCGAAACAAGCGGCTCGAGCGCAAGCACGAAGAACTCGGCCGCGAGATCGAGGCCCAGCAGGAGATGGCGGTGCCTGATCTCGAAGCCGCGATCGACGATAACGTTGGCGACGACCTCCTGCGCCTCGTATTCATATCCTGCCATCCAGTGTTAACTTCCGAGGCGCGCGTGGCGCTCACGCTCCGTTTGCTTGGAGGTCTGACGACCGACGAGATCGCGCGTGCATTTCTTGTCCCTGAGGCGACGGTCGCCCAGCGCATCGTCCGTGCCAAGCGAACCCTGGCCGAGGCGCATGTCCCCTTCGAGGTTCCGCGCGGCGACGAACTTGCTGCCCGCCTCTCTTCGGTGCTCGAGGTTCTCTACCTGATTTTCAACGAAGGCTATACGGCCACCGCCGGTGACGATTGGATGCGGCCTACGCTGTGCGAAGAGGCGTTGCGTCTTGGGCGTATTCTGGTTGAGCTCACTCCAAAGGAGCCGGAGGTTCGTGGCCTTGTGGCGCTCATGGAGATTCAAGCGTCACGTTCGCGTGCACGGACCAGCCCTTTGGGGGAGCCCATCCTGCTCCTGGATCAGGACCGCGGGCGCTGGGATCAACTCCTTATCCATCGTGGTCTCGCGGCGCTCGATCACGCTGAGAAACTAGGCGGGACGCTCGGCCCCTACGCGTTGCAGGCCGCGATCGCGGCATGTCATGCGAGAGCGCGCGCTCCGGAGGAGACGGATTGGGCACGCATCGTGGCGCTCTACGAGGTGCTCGCACAGATCGCCTCATCCCCCGTCGTGGAGCTGAACCGCGCGGTGGCGGTCGCCATGGCACACGGACCGGCGGCGGGGCTTGCGCTTGTCGATGCGCTGAACTCGGAACCGTCACTCAAGGCCTACCACCTGTTGTCGAGTGTGCGCGGCGACCTTCTCAGGAAGCTCGGCCGCTTCGAGGAGGCACGTGTGGAGTTTGAGCGCGCGGCAACGCTTACGCGAAATGGACGCGAACGCGAGTTGATGCTCGAGCGAGCACGAACGTGCGCGGGCAGCACGATGCCGCCGCAGCCAGGGTGATTCCAGCGAACCCGTCCGCGAATAAAAACTGGAGGCAACGGGACCAAGAACCCCGCACGTAAACCCGACGTGTGGGGCACCCAATTCATCTCCCCACGTATCGTCAGGGCCACCCGGCCCGCGCACAACGGTGGGCCGATTCCTTTTATAAAGCTCCTCAGCAAGCCGGCTTTGGGCGGTATTTAGTAGGTTGAAAGTCATTTTCGGCCTGGAGTAGTTTTTCAATTGCGTAATGACGCTCGTGGGCGTATAAGCATGGGAGAGCCTGCCTAACTGGGCAGTTTAGAATGTTTACTGGAGGTAGATCATGGAAGATCGTAATTGGCGAATACGAAAGGTTTCCTCGAATGTGTATGAACCTGACAAAGACCTTGATATCGGGCCGTTCCCAACTGCTGATTCTGCCGCTGAGGAACGCGACCGACTAATGCAGACACCGGAATTCAAGAATGCAACACTCCGGATTATTCCTGACCCACCTATGCCACATTGGTACACTAACATGGAAGGGGTTTGAAGACTCACCACTACCTCAATGTAGAAGTCGAGTGCTCGACAGCAAAATCTAAACGTACTTGGTGTCCATGACGGATAACTTCTTGTCCATTCTCTGTTTCAAGAAAGGCCATCGTGCAGCGTGCGTGAATGAAAGCTTTCGTTTCGTAGCAATAGTGCTTAGCATCGCCAAGGATTTACTGAGAGAGATACGGGTTCGTGGGTTCATGCTTGAGAGCCAGGCAACGGTATTCTACCGGACTCGTGGCTTCTCGCAGTCTGGAATCCTTAACGCGCTAGAGTACAACACAAGCCTAATTTGCGAGCTTTCAGGGAATCAGTACCAGATCAATCCCGCCATGCAGGACGCTCTTTACAAGATACTCGATGAGTCCTCCCCGCCGTCGCAAGGTTAACCGGGGGTTAACCAGGAAACGATCCCAACGCACACGCCTGTCAAAACGTGCAATTTATAAGGGAATTTGGTGGACGTGAGGGGATTCGAACCCTGACCCCCTGCTTGCAAAGGAGGTGTTCCAGCAGCGCCACATCATGCCTTCCGAAGCCCATCGATCGAATAGCGATTTTGGTCCAGATGCACGAGCAGGTAGTAATAGAGAAACGCGTAAATCAACTGGAGTCCTGACACGAGCCAATCCTGCGCGAGGTTTGTGCCGATGACGAGGCACATGATCACGAGGGCGCCCGCGATCAGCGAAAAGCGAGTGGCGAGTCCGATCATCAATAACAATCCCAGAATCAACTCCACCCAGGGCTGCACGGTGGCAAAGCTGGATAGCAGGCTGGCCGGAACGTAGGAAGTCTTCTCAAAGTAGTGGGTCAAATACGCCAGAAACGCGGCATGGCCCATGACAATCCGGCTCACTCCGTGGAGCATGATGTTCGCGCCAAACGAAACGCGCAAGATCGTATAGGCAATCACGGCGTCGGAAGATCGTGAAGTTGCCGGCACACTGACGGAATCGCTCATGGATCGCTCCTATCGATTTTAGATTTGACCGCTCAAGCCGCCCTGCGTCCAGCCACCCAATATTCGGACGAAGTCTACTCTTTAGTTGAACCGCATACAACCGGGCTTGTTTATTGGAGGGCGCCGCGCGGGTGGCAAGTCCTTGCGACCGTCGTATTTTCCTGCTAGATTCCGCACAAGAGTGAATTCAACGTTTGTTGCGGATTTTGTGAGTCCCGTTAGCTTCGTGGAAAAGCCCACACGCCAGCGGCATATGGAAGAGGAGGCGCCATGCGGCCAGCAACTAAGGTCCTAGGTCTTGTCGGATTAATTTTGTCGTTTGCTTCGCTTACTTACGGGGCAACGATCTCCGGTACCGTGAAGGGCCCTGACGGCAAGTCATTCAAAGGAGCGTTTGTCGCGGCTCAGAATTTGGAGTCTCGAATCACCGTCAATGTGCTGTCCGACAAAGATGGCCGCTACCGCGTGGAAAACTTGCCGGAGGGCCAATATCAGCTCATGGTGAGGGCTGTCGGCTATCGCTTCGAGCCTCACACCGGGATCAATCTGACCGCGGATCAAAACGCTTCCTATGAAATTGCGCTCGATAAGGGAACTGTGCACTGGACCGACCTATCCATCTACCAAGGCGCGCAGTTGTTGCCCGATGGACCAGGCAGGGACCGGCTGACGTCCACATGCTTCGGCTGCCACGGGTTCCAGAGCCGGATGGCCGCGCAGGTCCGCGACGAGACAGGCTGGCGCGACAGGGTCAATTACATGCGCACCAGTTTTGGGTACTTACTGGGAAAATTCAACGATGAAGATCGCGACAACGTCACTGCGTATCTCACGAAATATTTTGGCCCCGATTCTCCGTTGCCGCACTCGCCCGCGGAAATGCCGAAGTACGAGCAGGTCAAGCAAGCTCCATTCAGCGATGAGGCGATGAAAATTGTCTACGTGACCTACGATATGCCCGGCGCGAATCGCTTCCCTGGAGCCTCAAAGCCGGAGCGCGATGGAAACGTCTGGATTTGGGAGTATCGAGGGCATTGGTTTTCAAAGCTGGACCCCAAGACCGGCCAGATCACCGAATATTCGATACCCGGCGTCGACCAAGCTTCGAACCATACAGTTGTTGTGGGACCCGATGGCATGATCTGGTTCTCCGAACAAGCCGACGATACGATCGGCAAGATGGATCCGGCGACGCACAAGATTACACGCTACCGCGCGCCATCTCGTGGCACGAAGCATACTTTGGTGGTGGATTCCAAAGGGATGGTCTGGGCTACGGGGTCTCCGCTGAGCCGTTTCGATCCGGAGACCGAAATGTACCACGAGTATCCGGAAGTTCAGAATGCCTACGGGCTCTCCCTCGATAAGGACGAAAACGTCTGGTTCACGGAATTTTCGAAAGACGGGAAGATTGGCAAAGTGGATGCCAAGACCGGCAAGCTCACCAAGTATACCCAGCCGACGCCCGAGTCATGGCCGCGCCGTCTGAAAATCGATGCGCAGGGCATCGTGTGGTTCTGCGAATATGAAGCCGGCAAAATCGGCCGCTTCGATCCTAAAACCGAAACATTCAAGGAATTCGCGCTTCCCGGCGGTAGGCCGACTCCCTACGCTCTCATGATCGATAAGAATACCGGGCACGTCTGGTTCTCGTCGATGGAAATGGACACCATCTCCGAAATGGAGCCCGCGACGGGCAAGATCACGCAATACCCGTTTTTGTTCTCCGAAAACGGGATGCGCGATTTCTTTCAGGATGCCGATGGGCGCACGTGGTTTGGTTCTCAGGCGAACAATCGAGTTGGCTACTTTTATCTCGCCGGGTCGGGTACAAGTCAGCGCGCTGCAGTAGACGTTCCGAAGGGCGGGAAGTAATCGGCAGAAGCGAAGAGCTCCGCAGGAACGGGACGTTGTGCTATTTCACAGCAAATTGGCGGCAAGTTTTTCTACAGTCGCGATAAAAGTATCGTAATCGTTTTCGCTACGCAGGCTGCCAAGTTCAAAATACACAAAATATTGTGAATTCGTGGCGATTATGCCTATCAGTTTTGTATTCCCAAGGAACGTTATTTTTTCGAGGGACAGGAAAGCGAAAACCGAACCACTATCTGAACCCTTCAACCAATAATGTTTTGCAAATTCGGGAAAGCTTCTCGGATCCACGTCGATACTTGACTTAGGCTTACCTGTCATTTTATCTACGAGGTTCTGCACGGCGTTGACAACGGAGTGCCTTCCTAAGGAGAATCGCGGCAACCCCTCATTGGCTATTTTTGCGACCCTATACCTGATCGCGTTCCCCTTATCATCAGCCCTTTGAGATGACACACTGAGCTCGAAGATCATCACCTCTTTCGACCGCATGCTGGTAGTGAATGCAAACGGATCGTCTGTTCCTCTTTCAAGGCCCTCGATATCGGTAATCCCATCTGACCCTTTGACATAGGACTTCAAAGATGGATTTGTCAGGATGTCCCTCGCGGAAGAACTGCCCGTTATCTGCGCGATGGAGGAGTTCGCCAAGCGGTACCCTTTTCTCGCTGTGTACTCTGATAAGAATTTTGCCCTCTTTCGAAATTGTCGTGGGCCAGATACTAGAAGTTGGATGAGCAACGAGGCGATTATGGCGAAAACAGCAATCGCGATAAACATGATATTGGCGGACCTCAACGCGGACGGATGGGGGATTTTACACCGATTCGTGTCGGGCGCCCCTGAAAAGGGCGAACCTCCCTCCTCAAGCTCGAAAAGTTCAAGGAATATACGTTTCCGGCCGTGATTCTGTCAAATTTGGACAACGGAAAGGCCGGGAATCAACCGAAAGTGGCGAACGTTGAGAGTTGCGACCGAGTAGCGGAGGTACAGCGCCGTTGTGCCGATCAGCAGGTCTTCGAATGCGATGCTTACCCCGCGGGTAGCTTGTTCGCCCTCAATCTTCCCGGCGAGTTGAGCGATTTCGAGTGTTACTTGATGGACGAACATGTCACGGCACAATTCCTCCGTAAATTCTCGTCGGCGTTCGCGGTCGGCGTCGCTCTTAGCCCGGTAGATGCCATGAGTTAGTTCGACGATGGTCACTGCGGAGAGGGCCGATTCAACGTCGCCTTGCGTTGCCTGGACGCGCTGGAGGATTTCCCGCACACTCTCTCCACCCCGTTCTCCCGCGACGAGGATGCTGGAGTCGAGTATCAGTCCCATGCCGAGAGGTCACGCGGTTTGCGGGTATTGATGATCTCTCTCAGATCGGCGGCGAAGGCGGGACCCATCGTCGGCTCGCAACCCTTTTCTTTCGCGTGCGCTTCTGCAAGGGCGATGGATTCAGAGAGAAAACGGCCACGCGACTCTTCAGCCGGCCGCACGACGGCTACTGGGCGCGAATCTCGTTCAATAATGACCTCGGCCCCCGCGGTAACATGATCCAGCAACGACGCGAAGTCACTCACCGCAACTTTTTCTGAAATATGAATGACTCGCTTCACCATGCTCAATTATACCCCTAATTCGAGGCATGCCGGTCCTCGGCAGTGATGAGATGCTCGAGTGTCGCCGCATTCATAGGAAGAAGGTGTTGGGTAACTCAAACGAAAAAATGTTTGCCCTACTTCGCGTCCATCGCTATCTTGTCGCTGTTCTTTACTGTGACCAGCGCGACAACGTTTTCGCCGCTTTCGGTGAGGACTAGTTTGCCGTCAGCAAAGTGCATCATGTTGCGCACGACGCCGCCGCCGGCGGGGATCACCCAGGTTTGGAATTTCTCTGTCTTGGGGTCGAAGCGCACAAGCGTATTCGGCCGGACGCCCGATTCGCTGTACCAGACGATGCCGTCCATGATGGTGATTGCGTACGGTCTGGATTTAGGCCCGCCGGGAGAGGGCCATTCGGCGGTCATCTTGCCGGTTTTGGTATCGAAGCGGCCCAGGTAGCCGCGACCGTAATCGCTATAGTAGAGCACGTCCTCGGAGGTGATGGCTACGCGGCGGGGACGCGCGTTTTCGTCGGGCAAAAGGTATTCGTGAATCGCCATTGTTTCCGGATCAATACTGGCGATTTTGTTGGCGCCAAACTCGACGAAGTACGGAACGCCTTTCGTGGTTACCACCATGCCGTAGGGATTCGCTTTCGGCGTGGGAACCGTTTCGGTTTTCACTTCGCCCGTCTCCGGGATCAGCCGGCCCACCATGTCGGCGCCTTGCACGGTGAACCAAAGCGTTCCTTTCTGGTCAAAAATGGGCGTGTGAGGATCGCGGGCCTCGGGGTCGAGGGGATATTCTGTAAATTTCCCTGTTTTCGGTTCGAACTTGCCGATATATGCCTTGAAATTCGCGGTGAACCAGATGTTGCCCTGCTTGTCCATCACCAGGCCGTGCGGTCCGGACGCAGGCGTGGTTGGATGATATTCCTTGATGTCGCCCGTCTTCGGGTCAATGTGTCCTAGCAGGTTGGCCATGTGCCCCGTATACCAGATGGTGCCGTCGGGCGCGGCGAGCGGATCGTGCGGCCGCGAGCCGGGCGTGGGCACTTTCCATTCCTTGAAGGAGACCTCGACGTTCCCGGGGATAGTTACCGCGGGGGGCGCTGGTTTTTCAGGGAAATTCTTTACCAGATAATTGAGCACCGTGTCGACTTTATCCTCAGGTACGTTTGCGCCGACGTTCAGCATCATGGCGACGGCGGTTTTCCATTCCTCGGCTGAATGTCCGGAGTTGATAATGTTGCCGAGACTGTGGCACGCCGCACAGGCGGTCTGAACGATTTCCTTGCCCTCGCCGTCGGGCAATTGGATGGCGCTGCGGCCCTGCATCGGCTCCTGGCTCCAGGCGGGAAGAGTAAAAACAAAAATGGCCGCCCCCATGCATGTCAAAATTGATTTTGTGGGCATAGTTCCTCCATCGAAAACGGATCGTCACAACTTAGAAGTCGAAAAGTTCCGCTAGGTTTCATCGATATCCTGGCAGGCTCCAAATACAGCCAGGCCCATTTGCCGTGTCCCTCGCCCTGCTAATCCAGTTTACCATCGAGATAGGCCAAATAGGCGGCGATCAAATAACAGGAGTCGTAATGACCGTCCACGCGGATCGCGGAAAGATAGCCGCTTTCCGAATGGAGAATGGGTACAGTCTGCTGCATGACCCGCGGTAACGAGGAACATTACGCCCGCCGCTGCCGGAATGGGCAGAGATTGCAAATTCAGATATTCCTGGATGGATTTCACCCGGAGATATCCGGAGTGGATTGGTCCGTGCGACGATTGACCTAGGCCGGCAAGGCTACTAGCGCGAATTTCTCAAAAGAATTCTGTTCGTGACGTTGGCCCGTTCCATCGCATGCAGCCGGAGCGCAGGTCCAGCGCGGCCGGGTAGCACTGGCTTCAGCCAGTGTGATTTTGATTTTCGCTTGAGCGGAAAAGCACACAGACCTGCCCGTCCGGCAGGCGGGCTGAAGTCTGTGCTACCAAAACACGCTTTGCATCGAATGGCGACACGACGCATCAAAAACTAACAAGTAAGAATAGGAATCCATTTGGCGTTTGTGAGAAATGCAGGCCAGGTCTTGCAGAAAAAGACAGGAGCGGTTGGGTTAGTCCACCTGAGATTTTGCGGTGCCCGCCCCTGTCAATTAACGCAGATGTCATACCACAGTTAATATATATTTGACAGAACTATTAAATCTTTTATTAAGGGTCATGCGCTCAGCCGCGAGCGTTTGCTCCGCGTTCGCAAACTGCTCTCGTTAGCGCAGGCAGAGAGAAATCCGCGCGCGTCAATTGATGGCGAAGCAGTAGAACAAGCCGGCGCCGCCGGTGCTCACCAGATTGTCCTGGCTGCAGCCCCTGCTCGGGTGCGCTGAGTTCCAGGACTGGTTGTTGGCGCCGCTGCGGTCAAAATGGCCGAGCTGGGCTGTGCCGGTCGCCTCACTCGTCCAGTTGCCGCAGGTGTGATCAGCGGTATCTTTATAAGCGGTGCCGTCGGTCTGTGAACCGGTCAGCATGTCATGCGTATTGGGTGTATCCCCTCGACCGTTGACCGTGCCGCCCTTCTCAGTCAGCCCGGAAAATTTTCCGAGGTTGTTGCCGAGGCGCGCGAGTTCCAGCGTGTCTCCGTGTAAGTCTGCAGGGTTATTGGCGATCTTTTCGCCCTTGGCGTTGTACCAGGGACCATTGCCGATGCGATCGCGCGCGTTGACGGCGTTCGGGCCGCCGGTGCTGAGGTAGGCGTGGAAGGTCTTCGTGCTTCCCGCCGCAGTGGCGAGCGTCTGGCAGATCTTGTCGGCGCCGGCCAGGCCGCCAAGATTTGCTCCTTTTCCGGAACCCGCGCTGGTGATGAAAAAGCTCATGGGCTGAGGTGGCGTTTGTGCAGGTTGCTGTGCGAGCGCCAGGAACGCCCCCGCGATCGATAGCGTGATGACGGCAACAATAAGCTGGATCTTCCTCATTCGTGTCTCCTCAAAATTTGATTTTGCTTGAGATGGCCGCCCGTGCTCATTCGCACCGGGGACACGCGTAAGTTAACACATTCGGATCGCGGGCTCCAAGTCGCGGACGCGCCACTCGCCCGCCAAAGCAGCGCGGCGAGCGGGAAGCTGGAGCTATGGCGACGGCGCGTATAGTCCACAATTGCAGTAATCCACTTAGTTGATGGGCCGGCCCGCGGCGGGTTCCCTGATTCTCTTTGTAAAGGCTTCCTCTTCTTCCGGTATGCAGAAGAGTTCCTCCATTACCGCCTTCTCGTTTCGAAGCAAGGTATAGATCTTGGTATCGCTCTCCCAGATTTTCGTGTAAGCCTTGGGGTCTTCGGCGGTGAACTGCAAAGTCAGCGTATTCGGGTCCGGACGCTGGTAGCGCTCCACTAGGTGCAATGCCTCGCTGTGGGGATGGCCAAAAGCATCGAGCCAGCTCTTGTCATTTAACCCGATCGTGTCCACGACAAAAGTATCTCCCTCCCACTTGCCAATGGAATCGCCCATCCAGGTGGGTTCCACATCTTTGGGGTGACTCCGCCCGTCGGTCCAGATCTGGCGCCAGACGCGTTCGTGTTCGAAGAACATAAAAACGCGGTCAGGAGTTTGCACGATCTCAAATGGTTGGGGCCAGTAAAGAATTCGCGGGATCCCCGAAGGATTGCAGCGCAAGATCGGGTCAGTCGTATCCACACTAGCTTTCGGGCCGTATCCCGGCTTGGCAGCGTCGTACTTCGCCTGGGCCCAAGGCGTCATAGGCGCCGGATTTGCGCTCGGAGTATTGTAGACGCCTTGACCAGGGACTCCCCTACCGAAGAATTCATACATGCCGGACAAGTCGTGTGCGGACGGTTGGACCACTCTCTTGGCCTTCGCCGGTGTTGGCTTCGGAGCAGCCGTTTGTGCGAAACTGACGATCGAAGATGTTTGAGCCGCCGCAAGCATTACGGTTGAGAGAATGAATTGATAGCGAATTTTTAGGCGTGTTTTCATTGCGCCTGCTCCACGGTCCCCAGCTCTTTTCCGTTCGCCAATACAACTTTGCGAATATACCCGACAGGCGCGTGGCTTTTGGCCGGGAATGCCGTGATCGTGACCTGATCGCCTGCCTTCAGAGAATCCCTGGTCCATCCGGATCGGAATAGCTTGCTTGGGCTGACG
>WNGJ01009059.1_pt1 | contig 11078 bp, 10 predicted proteins | sample 5400611 | NCBI WGS metagenome assembly WNGJ01 (sample SAMN13153375, study PRJNA577476) | soil metagenome | isolation source: 40 cm soil or saprolite under Garry oak tree replicate 1 | place: USA:California | collected 2016-06-15 | reverse complement strand
TGTTATCTGTCGCTCAGCGTGGTGGGGCAAACATTCCTCTGGTTTCAGTGGGATGGCCTGCTCCTCGAGACCGGCTTGCTCGCCATACTGTACGCGCCCACACGCTGGCTGCCGAGCCGCGCGCGGGGGCTGGAGCCGTCCGGCGTCGTCAGATGGCTCGTGTGGTTGCTGCTCTTCAAGCTGATGTTCCTGTCCGGGATCACGAAACTGGCGAGCGGCGATCCGGCGTGGCGTCACCTCACCGCGCTCGACTACCACTTCTGGACGCAGCCGCTCCCGCCGTGGACGGCATGGTACGCACAGCAGCTGCCTGGCTGGGTGCACCAGGGCATGACCCTCGGGATGTTCGCGATCGAGCTGGGCGCGCCGTGGCTGATCTTCGCGCCGCGCCGCTTTCCCGGGCTGCGCGTCGCCGCTTGCGTCCTGCTCGTGCTCGGCCAGCTCGGGATCGCGCTCACGGGGAACTACGGCTTCTTCAACCTGCTCGCGATCGTGTTGTGCCTGGCGCTGCTGGACGACGTCACGCTGCGGCGCGTGCTGCCGCTCCGGCTCGCCGCCGGCGAGGCCGAGCCGCTGTGGTGGCGCCGCGTGACGGCGACCCTGGCGGCAGTGATTGCGCCGCTCAGCGCGCTCACGTTCGCGCGCGAGATCGGCGCGACGCTCCCCGGCGCTCGCGGGTCCGGCGACGCTGCGATCCTGCGCGCTATCGCGCCCCTGCGCTCGGTGAACGGCTACGGCCTGTTTCGCGTGATGACGACCGAGCGGCCGGAGATCGTGATCCAGGGCAGCCGGGACAGCGTGCACTGGCGGGAGTACGAGTTCCGCTGGAAGCCGGGCGACGTGACGCGCCGTCCGGGATTCGTGGCGCCGCATCAACCGCGGCTCGACTGGCAGATGTGGTTCGCCGCGCTCGACCCGGCGGGGGCCGAGGCATGGCTCGCCGGGCTGATGCGGGGCGTGCTCGAGGGGACGCCGCAAGTGGTATCGCTGCTCGGCGCCGACCCGTTCCCCGACGCGCCGCCGCGCTATGTGCGCCTCGCCTACTATCACTACCGGTTCAGCACACGCGCGGAGCGCGCCCGCACCGGGGCCTGGTGGTCGCGCGAGCTCACCGGCTATCTCACGCGCCCGGTGTCGCGCGCCGACCTCTCGCTCCACCAGAGGTGATATCGCGTCGCGAGCCGCCGCGTCGGGTCCGGCTCGACCTCGTTCCAGTCGCCGGTGACGAGGGGACGGCGCGCGTCGGTCGACACGACCTCGAGGTGCAGGTGGTTCGGCGCGTCACCCGGCTCGAGCGTCTCCGCGATCGACAGCCCGGACAGCGCTGCGCCGGCGCGGTCGCGCCGCCAGGCGAGCGTCGTCGCGGCTGCGGGGCGAGCGGGGGGCCATAGGTCGAGTGCCAGCCGGCCACCCGGCCAGTCGCCGGTCACCACGACGGACGCTAGGCCCTCGAACCCGCCGCTCGCCGCCGCGTGGGTCCGTGCGTGGGTGCTCACGAACGCTTCGATCGGGTGGAGCTCGGCGTGCCAGTCCTCGTGCCCGCAGTCGATCACCCAGCGCCCCACCAGGTGAATTCGGTCGCCCGGCTCCGGGCGATAGCCGACCGGGACCAGCCACTGCTCCACTTCGTTTTCCAGGTTGCCCTGGAGCTCGACGCTGAAGTTCCCCCATCCCTGCTCGGGCTCCTCGTGTTCTGTGTCGTAGGCGAGGAGAAACCCGTCCTCGGGGTCGGGGCGCAGGTACACGATCCAGTCGTTGCAGAGGGCGTGCTGCGCATTGAACGTGCCGCATCCCTCGGGCGCGGTCGGGGGAGCGACGCCGAGCCAATACCCCTCGGGCGGCTCGTAGTGGTCGCCCGCGTAGTCGGCCCCGGACAGGAAGCTGTTCGTCACGACGCCGTTCGCCGCCGACTCGATCCAGGGGATCGGGCGGTCCTTGATGTCCTCACGGCTCGGATGGCCGCCCCAGCGGAGGATCCGGAACGCGTCGGCGAGGTCGGACTGGGTGAGGTGGACGAGCTCGTCCCACGATACGGCGTGATTACCCGGCGCGTCGAGCGCTCGGTCCGGATTCCGGCGACGCTGACCGTTCTCCTGGCTCTCGTCGGCCGAGCGACTGTCCACGGGCAGGATGGTCTGCCACTCGGGCGGCCCGCTGTTTCCGAGGATGGGATCGAGCTTGGAGACGACGTCGCGGAAGCAGTAGTCGCCTGCGCCGGGGAGGGGCGGTGTGGCGCGCGCCACAGCGAGCTGCGCCCGTGCCCCGGCCACGGCCGCGAGCGCCGTGCCCCAGTCGGCCGCGCGGCGCCTGATGCAGCGCGGGCTCGCCAGGCGACGCCGCAGCCGTGCGACGACGGTGCCCTCGATGCCACGGCGGACGAGCGCGATCACGGCGCGGGCCCCGTGTCCGCGCTCTTCCTGGCCGGCTTCCAGCGCGGCGAGCCGCGCCCGGTCAGCCGCGCACGAATCGACTAGCGGTAGTGGAAAGGCGAGCCACCGCGGCACCGGAGCGCGCCCGCCCGGGAAGGCACTGTCCGGAGACTTCCATTGGTCCAGACGCACGTTGCGCAGCTGCGCGTCCGCGAAGCGCCGTCGGCCCCGGCCGACCGGGATGACGCGATTCCGACTCTCCTCGGTATCGTCGGCGCGGCCGACGTCATACCAATCGGGCCCCAGAGGGGGCAGATAGGCGAGATAGATGGTGCCGTCGGCGTGCTCCTCGAATGCGCCGAGCGGCGGGCCCTCGCCGCTGCCGAACAGTTGAAAGTGCGGCAACGACGCCGAGCCGCGGTCGTCCCCGGCAGGCCCTCCCAGATCGATGCCCTGCCGTTCGCGCAACAATTCGGCGAGCACGGCAAACTCGGGTACGGCTACGGGAGCGGTGGGGCGCGCCGGGATCGCGCTTGGGCCGGCCATGGTAACGGCGACGGGGAGAATGTAGAAGAACGGGTGCAGGCGGGCGCGCGACACCCTTCTATCTAGCGGTCGTGGACCTGCGGGGTTCCGTGCTCACCGGATTGCGCAACACGCCCACATTCGGGATCTCGACCTCGACGACATCGCCGTCGCCGAGCGGGCCCACCCCCGCGGGCGTCCCCGTCGCGATCACGTCTCCGGGCTCGAGCGTCATGGCTTGCGAAATGAACGCGACCAGCGCCGCCGGCCCGAACACCATGTCCCGGGCGTATCCTCGTTGCCGCTCGCCGCCGTTCACGCGGCAGCGCACCTCGAGCTCCGCCAGGCGGACCTGCTCGAGCGGGACGACGTGCGGACCGAGCGGGCAAAACGTGTCGAACCCCTTGGCGCGGGTCCATTGCTCCTCGCGCCGCTGCAGGTCGCGGGCGGTGACGTCGTTCAGGCAGGTGACTCCCGCCAGCGCGGCGAGGGCCTCCGCTTCCGTCACCCGGCGGATGCGCCTGCCGATCACGAACGCGATCTCCGCCTCGTGCTCGACCCGTGTCGACTCGGGTGGCAGCACGATCGTGTCGCCGTCTCCGATCACGGCCGTGGACGGCTTGAGGAAGAGCAGCGGCTGTTGGGGAACGACGTTCCCGAGCTCCGCCGCGTGCTCGCGGTAGTTACGTCCCACGCACACGATCTTTCCCGGTCGCGCGATCGCCATCGTTGCCGCTCCGATGCTCGGTCGTCGTATATGGGCGCTACGGCGCGCCACCGCAAGGCGTTACGCCCGTTGACCCGGGCCGTTTCCGGTTTATCTTCCCGCCCGTCATGAAGGCATCCGACATCCGGCGTGGCCACGTCATCCTGATCGACGGGCAGCCGTCCCGCGTCATGGACTTCACGCACCGCACGCCCGGGAATCTGCGCGCATTCGTGCAGCTGCGGCTCCGCAATCTGGCCACGGGAAACACGTTCGACACGCGGCTCGCGGCCACAGAGTTCGTGGACGAGGCCCCGCTCGAGACGAAAGAGTTCCAGGTGCTCTACGCCGACCACGGCGGCGTCCACGTGATGGACACCACGACCTACGAGCAGCACACCCTCGACGCGGAGGCCGTGGGCGACCAGGCCGCCTGGCTGCAGCCCGAGATGCAAATCCAAGTCGAGTGGCTCAACGGCCGTCCGGTGGGCATCGAGTTGCCGTCGGTCGTCGAGCTCATCGTGGTGGAGACTTCACCCGTGATGCGGAGCGCCACCAAGACGGCGAGCACGAAGCCGGCAAAGCTGTCGAATGGAGTCACCATCCAGGTGCCGGAGTTCGTCAACGAGGGGGAAAAGGTGCGGGTCGACCCCCGGGAGGGGGTCTATCTGGAACGGGCCAAATAGGGCCCGCCCGTTCGGGTAGGTCGCCGCTTCAGCGGCGCACATAAATTGCATGGTATCCCGACCCCGGGGCTCCCCCCCGGGGTTCGTTTGTCCCTAAGAGGAAGGAAGATGCGCTCCGCGACGCGACTGGACTCGCTCGGTACGGAACAGGCCTACCTGGTGCTCGGGGCTGCCCGGCGGCTCGAGGCCGCGGGCCACGAGGTCGTGCACCTCGAGATCGGCGAGCCGGACATGCCGACGCCGCCGCACGTGGTGGAAGCCGGCGTGCGCGCGCTGCGCGACGGACTCACCCGCTACGCGCTGGCCGCCGGCGTGCCGGAGCTGCGCGATGCCATCGCCCGGTCGCTCGCGGCGCGCGGCGTGCGGGCGAGCGCGGAGAACGTGATCGTCGCCCCGGGTGCGAAGCCGATGCTGTTCAGCGCCGCGCTCGCGCTCATCGAGCCCGGCGCCGAGGTGCTCACCCCGGATCCGGGCTTCCCGATCTACGAGTCCGTCATCCGCTTTGCAGGCGGTCGGCCGGTTTACTATCCGCTGGACGAATCCCGCGCGTTCGCGCCCGACGTGGCGGCACTGGCCGAGCGGATCACGCCGCGCACCCGCGTGATCGTCTTGAACCTGCCGCACAATCCGACCGGCGGGGTAGCCGCGCCGGACGATCTCACGCGTCTGGCGGCGCTCGCGCACCAGCACGATCTCTGGGTGATCTCGGACGAGGTGTACGGGCAGGTCCGCTACGACGGCAAGTGGGACAGCATCGCCGCGCTGCCGGGGATGGCGGAGCGTACGTTCATCGTGGACGGCTTCTCCAAGGCCTATTCGATGACCGGCTGGCGGCTGGGCTACGGCGTCATGCCCAAATGGCTCGCCGACCCCGTCACGACGCTGCTCATCAACAACATCTCGTGCACCGCGACGTTCGTGCAGTACGCCGGCATCGCGGCGCTCACAGGACCGCAGGACGCCGTCAAACGCATGGTGTCGGGTTTGCGGGGCAAGCGGGACCAGCTGGTGCGCGGCCTCAACGCCATTGAGGGGATCAGCTGCGCTACTCCCGCGGGCGCGTTCTACTGCTTCCCGGACGTGAGCGGGCTGCTCGAGCGCACGGGCCTGACGAGCGAATCGTTCGCCGAGCGGCTGCTCGACGACGCGCACGTCGCCGTGCTCGCCGGCTCGGCGTTCGGACCGGGGGGAAAGGGTCACCTGCGGATGTGCTACGCGACCGATCCCACCCTGATCGACCTGGCGCTGGAGCGGATCCGGATGTGGGTCGGGAGCGTAGCCGGAGTGGGGACCCGCTAGGTCCCACCCTGAAGGGTGCCTTGACCTCCCTCGGCCGCCGGCTATCTTACGAGCGACAACTGTTTCCGTGGTGATTTGCCGCGTATTGCCGCCACGTTAAACAAGGTGCTAAAAAGCGACCGCCCGCGGCGTTCATTGCCGGGGCTTTTTTTGTTGAGGTCTCGATGACATCTACCGCCGCGCCGATCACGACTCGATCTTCGCTCACGGCCCGTCCCCTCCGCTGTCGCAACTGCGGCGCCGAGCGCGCGGCTGGCCCCGTCTCGATCTGCGAGCAATGTCTCGGGCCGCTCGACCCGGTGTACGAGCCCGGGCGGCGACTGCCCGACCGCCAGACCATTGCCGCGCGCGCGCCCTCGTTGTGGCGCTATCGCGAATGGCTGCCGTTCGACGGTGAGCCCGTGCTGTCGCTCGACAGCGGCTTCACGCCGCTGTTCGAGGCTCCTGCTCTGGCGCGTCGCCTCGGCGTCGCCCGCGTCTGGGTGAAGAACGACACGGTGTGCCACCCGTCGTTGTCGTTCAAGGACCGTGTGGTTGCGGCAGCGATCAATGCGGCAGCGGCGTTCGGGCTCGACACGATCGGCTGCGCCTCGACCGGCAATCTGGCGAACGCCGTGGCCGCTCACGCCGCCCGCGCCGGGCTCAAGGCGTGGATCTTCGTGCCCGAGACGCTCGAGGTGCCGAAGGTGATCGGCACCGGCATCTACGGGCCGCGCCTAGTGCGGGTCCGCGGGACCTACGACGACGTGAATCGGCTGTGCGCGCAGGTGGCGGACCGGTTCGGTTGGGGGATGGTGAACGTCAACTTGCGCTGCTACTACGGGGAAGGGTCGAAGACGCTCGCCTACGAGATCGCGGAGCAGCTCGGGTGGCGGCTCCCGACGGCCGTGGTGGCGCCGATGGCGGGCGGCTCGCTCGTCACCAGGCTGCGCAAGGGATTCGCGGAGTTCCTGGCCGCCGGCCTGGTACGCGGCGCCGCGCCGCGGCTGTACGGCGCGCAGGCGGAAGGGTGCGCGCCGATCGTCCGGCTGGTGGAGCGGGGCGGCACGCAGCTCGAGCCGGAAGTCCCCACCACGATCTGCCGCTCGCTCGCGATCGGCAGCCCGGCGGACGGAGTGTTCGCCGCCCGCGCCGTGCGCGAGTCGGGTGGCTGGGCGGCCGCCGTGAGCGACGCCGCGCTCGTGCACGGCATCCGGTTCCTCGCCGAAGACACCGGTGTGTTCGCCGAGACCGCCGGCGGTGTGACCGCCGCGGCGGCGCTGGCGCTGGCGCGCGCCGGGCGGCTCGGTCCCGACGATGAAGTCGTGCTTTGTATCACGGGGCACGGCCTGAAGACGCTGGACGCGGTGAGCGCGGCGCTGCCGGAAGCGCCGCTCATCGAGCCGCGTGTCAAGCAAGTGGCGGCGCTGGTGGAGGAGAACGCGCGGTGACGGTGGCGACCGTGCAGGTGCGGGTGCCTGGATCCACCTCCAACGTGGGCGCCGGATTCGATTGCGTCGGGATCGCGATCGACCGCCGGCTCAGCGCGGCGGTCCGGCTCGAGCAGGGGGGCGCGCCGGTGCGAATCGACCGGCGCGGCACCCTCCAGGCTGTGACCGTGCCCGCCGACCGCGACTCGCTGTTCGCGGGGTTCGTGGCCGCGTGCCGCGGCGCCGGCTGCAAGGTGCCGGGAGGCGTCGTGATCGACGCCACGTCGGAGATTCCGATCGGGCGCGGGCTGGGCTCGTCGGGGGCGGCGACCGTGGCCGGGGCGCTGGCGGCGCGGGCGCTGCTCGGCCTCGAGCTCGACGACGCGGCTCTCGCCCGCCTGTGCGCCGACGTCGAGCACCATCCCGACAACGTGGCGCCAGCGATCTACGGCGGCGCGGTGCTCGCGGTCCCGGGGCCCGAGGGACGGTTGACGGTCGCGCCACTCGACGTGCACGCGTCGCTGGTGTTCGTGTTCGCCGTCCCCGACTTCGCGGTCGAGACCGAGCAGGCCCGCGCGGCGCTGCCGTCCAGCGTGTCCCACCGCACTGCGGCCACGGCGGCCGCGAAGGCGGCGGCACTTGTCGCCGGGCTGGCGCGGGCCGATGCCCAGCTCCTCGCGGCGGCGCTGGACGACGTGCTGCACGCGCCGCACCGCCGTTCCCTGGTGCGCGGTTACGATGCGGTCACCGCCGCGGCGCGCGCCGCCGGCGCATTCGGGGCCACCCTTTCCGGCTCCGGCTCCTCGATCCTGGCCGTGACCCCCGCGGCCGCCGCCCGAGCCGTGGCGACGACGATGGCGCGTGTGTGGGGCGCGCTCGACGTGACGGCCGAGACCTTCGTCATCGAGCGACCTGCGAGCCGCTATGACATGACCAGCTTACCTCAGGAGACAGTGCCATGCCCATCACGCTGAACCTTCCCTCGGTGCTCGCGACCCACGCGGGCGGCGTTCGCACGCTGGCCGCTAGCGGTCGCACGCTCGGCGAGGCCGTTGCGGACGTGGCGGCGCGTTACCCCACGCTCGGACCGCGCCTCCGCGACAAGGACGGCAATCCCTACCCGTTCGTCGTCTTCTATCTGAACGACCAGGACGTCCGGTTCCGCGGCGGTTTCGCCGCGCCGGTTCAGGATGGTGACGAGGTGACGGTCATTCCCGCGATCGCGGGGGGGTGAGCGGCGTCGTTACCGGGCGTCGTGCGCTTCCGCGAGCTCGCGAAAGGCGGTGTCGTCGAGCTTGAGCAACGCACCCCCGGTGTTCTCCTCGAGATGACGCACGCTCGAGGTCCCCGGGATCGCGAGCATCACGGGGGAGCGCCGCAGCAGCCAGGCGAGCGCCACCTGAGCTGGCGTAGCCCCGAGCCGACTGGCCACGCGGGCGAGCCCGCTGCCGCCTTGCGCGAGCCTCCCCACCGCCAGCGGATTCCACGGCAGAAAGCCGATCCCCGCGCGCTCGCAGTACACGAGCACGTCCTCGGACTGGCGGTCGACCAGACTGTACCGGTTCTGCACGGACACAATCGGCACGATGGTGCGCGCGCGGGCGATCTGAGCGACGGAGACCTCGGACAGACCGATGTGGCGGATCTTCCCGTCGGCCTGCAGGTCCTTCAGCGTCCCTAGCTGATCTTCTACTGGCACCGCCGGGTCGATGCGATGCAACTGATACAGATCGATTCGCTCCAGCTTCAGGCGTCGGAGACTCCCCTCACAAGCGGCCCGCAGATGCTCGGGGCGACCGCACATCTCCCACCGATTGGGTCCCGGGCGCAAGAATCCGGCCTTGGTGGCGATGACGAGGTCGTCCGGATATGGATGAAGCGCCTCCGCGATGAGCCGTTCGCTCACCTCGGGTCCGTAGGAGTCCGCCGTGTCGATCAGTGTGATGCCGAGCTCCACGGCCCGACGCAAGACGGCGATCGCCTCGTCGTGATCGCGCGGCTCTCCCCAAATCCCCTTGCCCGTGATCCGCATGGCGCCGAAGCCGAGGCGGTGGACCGGCAGGTCGCCGCCGATGGCGAACGTGCCGCTCCGCGCAGCGGGGCGAAGGTTGTGTTGCGTGGTCGTGGCATCGGCATCGCGCATGGCGATCTCTCCACCTTCACAAGGACTACATCTGCCAGCAAGGTGAATCGGGGACGTTGATAAACACGGATATCCTTCCGAGAGTTCCGTCTCGTCGCGCGCGCCCGCTCGAACCCCGCCCTGGCCTCACAGCGTGATCGGAGCGATTGTCAGTGTGGGATGGGCGTACGGAGGAGGCGGAGATGAAGGCGATTCGCGTCCATGCTCCGGGCGGCCCGGAGGCGCTGCGTTACGAGGACGTGGCGCAACCGTCGCCTGCGGCTGGGCAGGTGCTGGTGAAGGTCGAAGCCGCCGGCGTGAATTACATCGACGTGTACCAGCGGAACGGCCTGTACAAAGTGGCGACGCCGTTCACCCTGGGACAGGAGGCCGCCGGCGTGGTCAGCGCCGTCGGCGCCGGGGTGACGGACCCGAAAGTGGGCGATCGCGTGGTGTACGCGAGCATTCTCGGCGCGTACGCCGAGTACGCAGTCGTCCCCGCGGACCGGGTCGTCGTGCTGCCCGAAGGCGTGACCACGCGGCAGGCCGCGGCCGTCATGGTGCAGGGCATGACGGCGCACTATCTCGCCTGTACGACCTACCCCCTGAAGACGGGCGACACGTGCCTGGTGCATGCGGCCGCGGGCGGCGTGGGTCTGCTGCTCTGCCAGGTGGCGAGCCGGCGGGGCGCCCGCGTCATCGGGACCGTATCCACCCGCGAGAAAGCGGCGCTCGCCCGAGACGCCGGCGCCCGCGATGTGATCCTCTATACCGAGCAGGACTTCGAGGCCGAGGCGAAGCGTCTCACCGGCGGTCTCGGTCTGCAGGTCGTGTACGACTCGGTGGGGAAAACGACGTTCGAGAAGGGGCTGAATTGTCTCACCCGCCGCGGCATGATGGTGCTGTACGGGCAATCGAGCGGGCCGATCGGATCGTTCGACCCGCAGGTCCTGAGCCAGAAGGGCTCACTCTTTCTGACGCGCCCCACGATCGCCCACTACATCGCCACCCGCGCCGAGCTCGTGACGCGGGCGGGCGAAGTGCTGTCGTGGCTCAAGAGCGGCACGCTCAAGCTGCGGATCGAGCACGAGTTCTCCCTCGCCGAGGCCGCCGAGGCGCATCGCGCGCTCGAAGCACGCAAGACGACCGGCAAAGTATTGCTGATTCCCTGAGACGGAGGGGACGCCTGTGGGTGGGCGGGAGAGGAAGGGACCGGCGTTCCTGTTCGACCTGGACGGCACGCTGGTGGACAGCGTGTACCAGCACGGATGAGCGGTGGGCTGTTCCTCGATGCGCTCGGCCGGGAGACCGGTCGTCGGCTCAGCGCGGAGGACGTCACCCGCATCCAGCAGACCCACGCGACGGCGTTCAAGCGCCAGGTGTCGACGGTGCGCCCCCTCCCCGGTGCCGTGGAGCTGCTCGCCTACCTGTCGCGCTCCCGCGTGCCCTGGGCGATCGCGACCAGCGGGCGGCTCGAGAGCGCGCGGCCGCTGCTCGAGATGCTGACTGTGGCGCCCGGCGTGCCGGTCATCACGCGCGATCAGGTGGAGCACGCCAAGCCCGATCCGGACCTGTTCCTCGCAGCCGCCGCGCAGCTCGACGTGCCGGCGGACGAAGCGGTGGTGGTAGGCGACAGCGTCTGGGATCTCCTCGCCGCCCGGCGCGCCCGCGCGCTGGGCGTGGGCCTGTTATCGGGCGGTTATGGTCAGGACGAGCTCGAGCTGGCCGGCGCCTATCGCGTGTATCAGGACCCCGCCGATCTGCTGCGACACCTTGACGAAGTCGGCGTGCGGCTGTCGTCGTGACGCGCGCCCATTGCGACGCTCTCCGGCGGGCGGTAACATAGCCGCGGCCCGGTCACCGGAGCTCTCGTGCAGCGTCGTCCCGCCTTGGCGTTGGCGTTGGTCACGGTCGCCGTCCTCGCCGGTCCCCTCGCGGGTCAGGATCTCCGCACCCGCATTT
>WNGJ01008268.1_pt1 | contig 11078 bp, 9 predicted proteins | sample 5400611 | NCBI WGS metagenome assembly WNGJ01 (sample SAMN13153375, study PRJNA577476) | soil metagenome | isolation source: 40 cm soil or saprolite under Garry oak tree replicate 1 | place: USA:California | collected 2016-06-15 | reverse complement strand
ATCCCGTGAAAGCTTTGGTGCAAGAACCTATTCCAAAGAGCGAGTCGGGTGTTATCGGAAGGTGGGTCTCCAGGTCGCGAAAACCAAATCCTTTCAGGATGACGACCTGATCCTGATGGATGACGACCACGGCCAAACCGGGAATTTGCAGTGTTTGGCGCTGTTTTTCTATCAGCGATTCCAATCTGGCCAGACGGTGCCTGAAATGCCGGGAATCATCATCGATACGCTCGCCAGCCGCTATAGTGCGCGTGCCGGAGGCGCACAAAATGGCGCAGGCAGTGATGCCGAACGTCATCAACCATCTGCGCAGTGTTTTCATATATGCTTTCGTCATTCGTAGCGCAGCGAAGTTTGTGGAACCAGTTACTCATCATTCATGCCTCAATGCCACCATCGGATCGACTTTGGCAGCACGGCGGGCCGGAAAAAAGCAGGCGGCCAAAGCCGTTGAGGCAAGCAGCAGTGCCACCGAAAAGAGCCTAACCGAATCGGTCGCGCTGGTTTCAAAAAGCAAGCGGGCGATGAACCGCGTCGAAAAGATGGCAGCAACTAGTCCGATTCCAATTCCCATCAGAACCGACTTCATTCCACCGCTTAGGATCAGAGCGTAAACACTTGCTGTCCGGGCTCCCAACGCCATGCGAATTCCAATCTCACGAGAGCGTTGGCCGACCGCGCAGGAAAGCACGCTGTGGATCCCGATCGCTGCGAGGAGCAAGGCCAGCCCCGCGAAAATACCAAGCAGGAGCGACTGAAAACTCGTGGTGCTGGACGATTGCCTCATCACTTGTTCCATCGTCTGTGTGCTCGTGATCGCCAAACTGCTGTCCATCGTCCAGATTTCTCGACGCACCGTTTCAGCGAGCGTGTTGGGTGGAACAGACGTTCGGAGCATCACTCCAAGTCCTCTGGTCGGATATTGGGCGTAGAGATAGTAGATCTCCGGTCTCGGAGGTTGCGCCAGGCTCTCGTTTTTTATGTCCGCAACCACCCCCACAATCGTTAACCAGGCCTTCTCCTGCAACCCGTCTGGTCGAATTCGTTTGCCAATGGCGCTCTCTTGCGCCCAGAACTGGCGAGCCATGGTCGCATTGATCACAACCACTTTTTGCGCCGTTTCGTTGTCCGCTTCGGTAAAATGGCGTCCATCCAGAAGTGGAACTCGCAACGTCTGAAAATAGTTTCCGCCCACACAACGGATGTGCGCGAACGGGTATTGGTTCGGGGCGAAAGTCCGGCCTTCGATCGCCGTCCCGCTCGGATCCGCGGATCTCAAACGGGCGGCGATCACGTTCAACTCCGGTTGCACTTGCCGCACCTTGACGCCGGGCTTCAAGCGCGCGATCGCTTGCAACCCGCGCTGGCCACGATCAACTTTCGCCGGATCAAGCCGCAATGGCACGCAGATGTCAGGGTTCTCTTCACCGATCCGAAAAGTTTTGGGAAGAACACCGACAATCGTGACCGCTTCATCGTTTATTCCCATGGTGCGGCCAATGATTCCTGGATTGCTTCCAAAACGGCGACGCCAGAGATGATCGCTCAACAATGCGACTCGATCCGCGTCGGGTCGATCCTCTTCCTCGCGAAAATTTCGGCCAAGCGCAAGACGCACACCCAGCGTCGGAATCAGGCTCGCGGACATTCGAATGTTGTTCAAACGCTCCGGTTCATCGACTCCCGTGAGAGTGTGAGAGCTGAGAGAGAACGAACCCGCGTCAGCGAAGAGCTTGGTTTCACGGCGCAGATCAATAAAATTCGGAAGCGAGAAACTCGCCTGAGCCAAGCCGCGCTTCGGAAATTCCTGCAAAACCATCACTAAACGTTGGGGATCGGAAAATGGCAAAGGGCGCAGCAATACCGCGTTGATGATGCTGAACATCGCCGTATTGGCCCCGATCCCTAGCGCAAGAGTCAACACGGCCGCAACAGTGTAACCGGGATTCTTGAGCAAGATCCGTCCTCCGTACCGGATGTCTTGGCCAAAATTCTCGATCCAGTTCACCCCTCGCTGCTCCCGACAAGTTTCCTTGATCGATTCGATCCAACCGAACTGATGCAACGCCGCATAGCGCGCCTCCTCTGGCTTCATCCCCGCATCTATGTTCTCCTGCGTCTGCATCTCAATGTGCGAACGCATTTCGGCATCCATTTGCGCATCCAGCTCTTGCTTAAGAAATAGCGCCTGAAGGCGTGATCTCACTGTTCGCAACCAGTTCATAAACATCAGCAGCTTTCTAGAAGATCGACAGAAACGAAGTTGAAATTTCCCAGTGGGTGTTCATCGCAGAAATTAAGCCGGCTTGAGCACTGAGTTGATTGCCTCAGAAAGCCGTTCCCAGTTCGACCGTTCTTCGAGGAGTTGCTTACGCCCAGCGGCCGTTAGTTTGTAGAATTTCGCCTTCCGGTTGTTGTCTGAAAAGCCCCACTCTGATTCGATCCACCCTTGATCTTCCAGCCGGTAAAGTGCGGGATAGAGCGAGCCTTGCTCCACTTGTAGAACGTCTTGGGACATCTGCCGGATCAGCACCGAAATGCCGAACCCGTGCATTGAGCCGAGTTGAAGCGCCCTGAGGATTAACATGTCCAACGTGCCTTGCAGTAAATCAGTTTTTTCTTTTGGCATAAGGTTCCCCAGATGGTCGTCTGAAACGACAATAACGATCTCTCCTGTAGATTGTCAAGGAGAAGAATCTCGGATGGGGGGTGGATTATCGCGAGTCTCACGAGAGGCTTTTCCGGCGTTCTTGGGAAGGAACGGCACTTTCTCAGACCGTTCGCAGTGAAGAATGACAAGGGTCACGGAAAAATAAGTTCTGGCATTGGTTAAATACGTCCGGGAGTCACGGGAAGGCCGGGTTCTGTTGAAGCGGCCCGTGCTCTTCCGGGCGGCCTTTTCAATTTTGTGTATCACATACACAAGGTCTCTTCGAGAAGCTGGTAAACCTTGGCGCGTGATTCGGGGCACAGTGCCCGCGAACAAAAGAAAACAGCAGCGTTTTGTTCCTATGAAAATCTGGATATTTTTATCTGCACTTTGCGTCGTCGGTTGCTCCTCGCCAAAGCCGCCCGGCGTGAGTGTTCGCCCATTGCCGGCCTCGACCATCGGAGAGGAGACTTCCGCGTCAGTTCGTTATCCCGAATCTCTCAAGGCGTACCACGTTGGCCGTTACGTCGAGCCGCAGAACCAGCTCGTGATGCATGAGCATCACACGGATTACACCCTTGACGAGAGCGGGTCCATCCCGCAGGCTAAAGAATGCGGGAACGATCCGCTTGGTCTTGGACAGGAAGTTGGAGCCGAAACGCAAGAGGCGTTTGCTTCGAAAGACCGGTTAGCGCGAGCACGGGCCATTGTCTATGGGATCATTAAAAAAACGTCGGAAAGCCAAAATCAATAAGCATAAACGGCGCAAGAAGCTGCGCGCCCATCGTCACAAGAAGCGCACCTGGCAGAAATAACTCCGAAAGCTCTCGGAATTGGCGATTGGATGATTCTGCAGGGTGTCGTTGGGGAGAGGAGCAACAAACGCGCGCAACCGGCGCTTGGAGCGATAGACAGGTATTCAAAGATGCTGCGTGGTTATTGCTTTTGGAGCCTGGCTCTGGCCGTCAGCAGTGCGCTGATGGGTGGTTGTGTAGTTCTGCCTTCCGGCGGTCGCGCTGAACAAAAAGGCGACGCAATCAGGCCGCACCCACACCCAATGGCCGGCGACAGGCTGGCAGGGCAACTGGCGGAGGCTCACGCGCACTATGCCGCCGGGGTCATTCACGAGATGGAGAATGATTCGGATGCCGCGTTACGCGAGTATTACCAGGCAGCCCTGCACGACCCGGACGATGAAGGGCTGATTCTGGAGGTTTCGCGGCGGTTCCTGCAAAACAAACAGCCTGACAAAGCGCTGGAACTGTTGACGCGCGCGGCGGCGCGGCCCGGGGCCTCAGGGGCGATTCTGGCCCGATTGGGTTTTGTTTATTCTCAGCTTGGCAAACCTGAGCAGGCGGCGGCGGCTAACCGCGCCGCGATAAAAAAATCACCGGACCGGCTGTCGGCGTATCAAAATCTCTTCCTCAATTATTTGCAGAACCAGCAGCCGCAAGAGGCCTTGAAAGTGCTGGACGACGCCGCCAAACAACCCACTGGCGACATAGAATTTCTCCTCGGTCTTTCGGAGCTCTATGGGAATTTCGGTTTGCAGGTTCCGGCGCAGAAGCAGAGCGCCCAGGCCAAAGCCCTGGCGGTATTGAATCGCGCCGAGCAACTGCATCCGACTAAGCCGGCAGTGCGCTTGCGGCTGGCTGACGGGTTCAACGCGCTGGGAGATTCGGCCGAGGCGGCGCAGCTTTATCTGGAGCTGCTCCAAAAGTTGCGGGACGCGCCGCCGATTCGCGACCGGGTGCGGGCCAAGCTGGCGGACATCTATCTGCGCGGGAGCGACCGCGAAAAAGCGGTCGAGCAGCTCGAGGCGATTATTCGGGACGATCCGACCAATCCACAGGCTTACTACCTGATGGGCAACATCGCGTTGGAGGAGAAAAAAACGGCCAAGGCGGTGGAATACTTCAGCAAGACGGTTTTACTCAGCCCGGATTTCGAGCAGGCGTATAGCGATTTGGCGCTGGCGCAGCTTGGTTTGAACAAACCGAGCGATGCGCTGGCTACGCTGGACAAGGCGCGGCGCAAGTTTTCTCAGAGTTCACAGAGTTTCGTGCTCGAGTTTCTGACCGGCATGGCGTTCAGCCGGCAAAAGGGGTATGCTGAGGCTATTCAGCATTTCACTGCCGCAGAAGTCATTGCGCAGGCCACCGACCCGAAGCGGTTGAATGAAAGTTTTTATTTCCAGGTCGGCGCGGCCTTTGAGCGCAAAGGGGACTACGCGCAGGCTGAAAAGTATTTTGAGAAATGCCTGCAGCTTGCGCCTGAGTTCGCTGAGGCGCTCAATTACCTCGGCTACATGTGGGCCGAGCATGGCATCCATTTGGACAAGGCCCGTGAACTGATTGAGCGGGCGCTGAAGGCCGAGCCGAAAAATGCCGCTTACCTCGACAGCCTGGGCTGGGTGCTCTTCAAGCTAAATCAGCCCAAGGAAGCGTTAGGCTGCGTGCTCAAGGCGGTCGAACTTTCCGAGGAGCCCGACCCGACCGTGCAGGACCATCTGGGAGACATTTATGCTGCGCTCAATGAGATGAACAAGGCGCAGGAAGCCTGGCGAAAATCCCTTTCCCTGGAGCCGAACGAGCAGGTGAAAAAGAAGTTGGACGCGACGCGTTGACGGTTTGCGCGCCAACAGGGTTAAGTCGCCTCTCAATTAGATTTAGATGAGTTAACCAAGGTGCCGGAGTCATGGCGCACCAATTCCAGAAACACTACACACGCGAGGAAGCGCGGGCACTGCTGCCGCAGATCCGGCATTGGCTGACCCGGTTTGGTCAACTTCGCGGCGAATTGGAAAGGCAAGATGAGCGTTTGGGTAAAATGATGGCGCCGGGCCGTGAATTGGGCGGGCCAGTAGTCAACAATTGGGTGAGAACCCTGGCGGAAATCAAAGAGGTGTTGCTGGAATTCCACCGGCGTGAAATCCAGCTCAAGGACCTGGACCGCGGGCTGATGGATTTTCCGGCCATTATCGGTGGGAAAGAGGTTTTCCTGTGTTGGGAGCAAGATGAGGAAGACATCGAGTTCTGGCATGAGTTGGACGCCGGTTACGCCGGGCGGGAAAGGCTGTGAATAAGCCGCGTAGTGGAGTATCGGAATGTTCAGAGGCTGACTCGAACGCGTCTCCTTATCACTCCAACCGTCCATTGCTTCCAGCCGCGTTCAGTAATTCCATTGGTGATAGACTTCGTACACGTCCACCCGGCCGCCAGGGAAGTAATCGTTGCGAGGTAGTCGGAATGTGCGCGTGGCCCGCTCGTAGGTGAGGATGGCTGGCTCCTGCGGTTTATTCGGATCGTAAGCAGTAAACTCGATTTGTTTGTCGCCGGGGGTCGCTTCAAAAATAACCAGGGCATGGTTAATGGAGAGTTGTGGAAAGCGAACCAGGTGGACGACCAACGGCTGGTTGGTTTCGAGCTGACGCAAGAGTTGTTGGGCAAGGCGCTCCTGCTGGCGACGGCTGAAGGGAAAAATCATCCGCCAATGGCCGCGCTGAAAGTAACTCTGCCACGAGCCACCGCATTCGGCTTTCAACACGTCCTCGTGGTCCCGGCTGAAGGCGCGCAAATCCGGGTAACCGGGTATCACAATTCTTTGCGACTCGGGCGAACCGTGGCGGGGACTGGAGCCAACCACGCGCCGAATCAATCGCCGATACGTGGCCTTGTCAGCGACGGGCCTTTCTGGAGCAAATCGCGCATTCAAAAAGAATTGCCGCGCCGAGCGCGCGACGACAAAGCAATGTTGTGAGTATGCCGGGCGCGGTTCACGCCAGCGCGTCGTCCATTTTCCATTTGCGTCGTAGCGATATTCCCAGGTCAGCTCGTTCGGGTAAGAAAAGGTGTCCTTTTGAAAATCGAAGCGGCGGGAGTCGCCGGCAGGGGACTGATGCTGGGTGGCGCAACCGCAGAGCGCCAGAGCCGCCAAGACCCAAAGCAGGACACGCGCTATAGGCCCGCGGTGCTTGCTCGGCATTTTGCAGGCCTCCGTCGCTCCAGCGCGCCAATATTCCAGCATTCCACCACTCCACTTCTCCATCAAGCCAATCCTGCCTCGCTGCATTACTCCGCAGGGCGCGCCCAGGAACGTAGCAGCCGAGGTAACGAGGCTCTGATCCATCTTTTGACGGACATCAATCCTGGAAAGAATGCTCGAACGAACGACCAATCCTGCAAAGTATTTGAGCCTCGTTACCTCGGCTGCTACGTTGGAAAGATTCTCGGGCGCGCCCTGCATTATTCCGTACTTCGGCAATATCCTGCTTGCCTGAGAAGTTAACGCTGAGTTAGCTAACAGGCAATGTTGTACGACCGCTGGCGTCAGGTCGCCCGCGCTGGTTCTGCACGGATCGCTCTCCGCGATCTGGCCAGCGGCGAGCAATGGACCTTCGAGGAACTGGCTGCCGCAATTGAAAAGGGGGTTTGGCGTGAAACACCCGTTGCCTTTCCGCAAGGGGTCCGCGCCGACTTCATCTTCTCGGTTCTCCGGGCGTGGCGGTTCGGTCGAGTGGTTTGTCCGCTCGAACCCGGACAAGAACCGCCAGGTATTACCGGGCAGTTGCCGGCCGGAATCGTTCACCTCAAAACGACTTCGGCTACGGAAGGCACACCGCGCTTGGTGGCGTTGACAGCAGCTCAACTGATGGCGGATGCCGAAAACATTGTAACCACCATGGGCCTTGGTTCTGAATGGCCTAATCTGGGGGTGATTTCGCTGGCGCACTCCTATGGATTCTCGAATCTGGTGCTGCCGCTGCTTCTCCACGGGGTCCCGCTGATTCTGGCCGGCGCGCCTCTGCCTGAAGCGGTGAGGCGGGCTGCCGCTGGGGAAAGGGCGGTTACGCTCGCGGCCGTGCCTGCGTTGTGGCGGACCTGGCACGACGCCTACGCGATTCCCCCCAATGTGCATTTGGCGATTTCTGCCGGCGCGCCTCTGCCACTGGCCCTTGAGCGCGAGGTTTTCGCAACCCGCGCACTGAAAATCCACAACTTCTACGGCTCGAGCGAATGCGGTGGCATCACCTACGATGCGTCGGCGGTGCCGCGTCTGGACAGCTCATGCGCCGGCGCGCCGCTCCGAAACGTCGCGTGCAACGTAGCCCCCTGCGGCTGCTTGGAGGTGCGCAGCCAGGCTGTGGCGCAGACCTATTGGCCTGAACCGGGCCCCAACCTGGGTGGCGGAATTTTCCGCACCAGCGACCTGGCGGAAATTGCTAACGACCTGGTTTATTTGCGTGGCCGGGCGAGCGACCAGATCAACGTCGCTGGCCGGAAAGTTTCACCCGAGACGATCGAAAAGGTTTTAGCCACCCATCCGGAAGTGCGCAACTCGTTGGTGTTTGGGGTGCCCAGCCCTGAGCCCGAGCGGGGCGAAACGATCGTCGCCTGCGCGGCGGTCAAGGGGGGCGCCAGCGGCGAGACCTTGAAACAGTTTTTGATGGCGAAATTGCCTGCGTGGCAGGTGCCGCGCGAATGGTGGTTTGTCGATTCGCTGGAGACCAACCGACGCGGCAAACTCTCGCGGGCCGACTGGCGCAAGCGTTACATGGAAAAAACCACCATCGGTTAGTCTCCGCTCAAAGTCAGTTCAGCCTGCATCACCAGTTGACCGTTTACTGAAGCCGTTGCTTGCGCGTGCACCAGAGATCCCAGCCGTCCATTGATTTGTGCCTCAAGCCGAATCACTTCTCCGGGTTTGGCGGTGCCGAGGATTTTCACCGCGCGCAGTGCCGTCAGCTTCAAGCCGCGCAAGGGCGGAGCCAGCGGATGGCTCTGCGCCACGGCGCCGGCGAGTTGCGCCGCAGCTTCGACGAGCAACACGCCGGGGAAAAGTGGTTTGCCGGGAAAATGGCCGCGCAAAAACGGCTCGTCACCACGGACCCTGTACTCGCCAACCCCGCTTTTCCCCGGCTCCAGGCTCGACAAGCAGTCCAGGAAGCGGAATTCCGGTCCGTGAGGCAGCAGATTTAAAGCAGTGGTGGGAGACTGGTTCAGGATTTTGCCTTTCGATTGCAGCTCACTTGCGCGAGGACTTAGCCTTCAGCGGCTCGACTATTTCATAATCGCCAGGGATTGGCGGCGTGAACATCAGTTCATCGAACTTCGGATTCAACACGCCACTCTGGAAATCATTGCGCATGGCCGAGCCGTCGGCGAACTCCAGCTCAGTGGCGCGCAGTGAAAAGTCGTTGGTGTCAAAGGTAATTTTGATCCGTGGCATCATGCGGCGGGCAGCAGCGGACTTCGGTTCCAAAACAACTTCTTCGGCATCGTCTGCAGCCTTTTGTGAAAGAATTTTGTAACGCGCCTCCAGTTCAGCCTGCGTGCGTGGAAACCCCGTTTCCAACAATGCCAGCGCGTCGCGCCACTGGCCGGTTTGCTCGCTGCCAAGGGGGTAACGCTCGACGCGCTTGAGCCGTGGATAGATGACGAGCAGCTCTCTGGGGGCGCGGACGGCAATGGTTTGCGGCGGATGTCCTAGTTCCCAGCGGAAACGGTTCGGTTCAGCAAACCAAACATGGCCCGTAGCGGTCAGCGGCTCGGTTAACGACTTGAACATTCGCGTTTGGATGAAGTCGGCGGCCCAAGCATGGATATTGGTTTGAGCGCCCAGCCAGGCGGCGAGCAAGGAATCGCTGTTGCCCGCGTGCGCCTGAGTTGCCAAGCTGGAGAGGGCCAGTATCATGCAGAGAACTGCCCGGTTCCTCGCTGTTCTCTGTGGACCGTTTAGGTGCTGCACAAGTTTTATTACGCTCATCATGCTAATGGGTCAGAAGGTGTGAAAAAATTGATTTTGGGAAACCATACCAAAAACGTTGGGCGGTTGGTCGGCGAAACTGGCCCGATTAGGGAAACGTATTCGCCGCGCTGGTGCGAGCACTTGATCTCTCGCTTCAAAAACACCTTCCCTTACTGTTTTTCCCGCCGTTTTTCCATTTTCTATGTCATTTTCTTAAGTGGAGAGTGAAACGCTCATGCCGCCAGGTCGAGTTCAAAGATATTGTGATTCCCGGCTCTTCGAGGGGCAATTTTGTCGACAAGGAATTTCTTGAGGTTAGCAGCTTGGGGCGAAAAACGCAGAAAATGCGGCCAAGTATGGCGGAGGGCCTGAGCGACGACCCATTCGGAAGGCGGCAGGTGGGTTTTGGCGGTGCGGATGTAGGAGTTGAAATTGTTCCAAGCCACGCGGCGGAAGCTCAGAGCCAAGTATTGGAGCAACCCTTGGGCGATAAGGCCGATCTGGATGTGCCGTTGATAGGCGGCGAATTTGCGGCGCACCTGCTGGCGATACTTGGGCGATTTGCGGTGCAGATGCTGGTTGCCGTCGCCCCGACGCAGGGGAGTCATGGCCCGCATCCAGAAGTGATAAGCGTAGGCGCCGACGGTGTGAATGGCCTGCCAGAAGCCGGCTTCGATTTTGAAACGCCAAGCGTAGAGGCGGAGGATGTCCAGCGGAGTCATCGTCAAATCGGTGCACAGGAGGATCAACCGTCCCCGGTGGGGGTGAATGACCCAGACGAAGCGGACCAATTGGCCCAGAGGACGCCAGAGCAGATCGCGACTGAAATAGCGCAGGTTTACTTGGCGATCATCATAGAGGGCCAGGCGAACGGTTTGGAAACGGGCTTTGAGCCGGAACCAGTGTCGGAGTTTGGTTTTGCGGCCGTAAAGGCGCGGTCGGCCACGCCGTTTGACCCTGGGGTTGGAGGGAGGCGGAAAGAAGGCGACGGCGTTGGAGCGCACGCGGCTGACCAGGTGATGGCCAGCGTTGAGGAGGTGGCGGGCGAATTTGCCGGCGGCGTAGTAGGCATCAGCCACTACGGTGACGGCCTCCTCCCAAACCAGTTCCAGCAGGAGTCGGGCTAATTTATCCAGCAGGGAACGGCGGTCGCGGTTGGACCAGACCAGGCCCTCATGGATGCGAGCGGCGATGGGGATGCCCACGCACGCGCCGGCCGCCTGTGCCAGCAGCGCCACGGCCTGACAGGAATGGCCCATGATAAAGGGTGCCTTGGCGTTGCAGTCCGACTCTTGATGCAGGCATTTGACGCCGGGCATCTTGCGACCCTCCTTGGAACGCTTGAGACCATCGACCAAGACCACCGGCCGTCCGTTGCAGCGTACCAAGCGGCGGCCCAGCAGGAGACGCACCGTTTTGAGCCAGGCGGCTGTTAGCGCCTCCACGGGCAGGGCTGAGGAATGAAAGAAGTGGAGCAGACAATAGTAGCTGTGGTCAGTCAGGCCCAAACTGCGGACCAAGCTGGTAACGCCGGCCAAGTCGGGGCGCAGGCACAAGCCGGCCAGGACAGCGGCGAGCCAAAAGAAGGTGGCCTTGCGGTGACAGGCCAGGCGCAGCAACTGGACCGCCCGCCACCAAGCCAGCCAGAGCACCGGACTGGAACGGGAGATGGGAGATGGAA
>WNGJ01036995.1_pt1 | contig 11080 bp, 11 predicted proteins | sample 5400611 | NCBI WGS metagenome assembly WNGJ01 (sample SAMN13153375, study PRJNA577476) | soil metagenome | isolation source: 40 cm soil or saprolite under Garry oak tree replicate 1 | place: USA:California | collected 2016-06-15 | reverse complement strand
CGGAGATGCTCCGCGCGGCCCTGCGCGCCGCCATGACGGGTCGCCGCGGCCCCGTCTTCGTGGAGATTCCGAGGAATGTCTTGAACGACCAGACGCTCCCGGGAGAGGACCTGGCGCCCGCAGGCTACCGGGTGACTCACCCGCTGCCGCCGCATCCCGACGCCATCGCCGAGGCGGCGCGCCTGCTGCGCCAGGCCGAGCGGCCGCTGCTCCTCGTGGGCGGCGGCGTCACCCGGGCCGACGCCAGCGCCCTCGTGGTCAGCATGGCCGAGCAGCACGCGATTCCGATGATCACTGCCTATGGGCGCAACGATGCCGTGCCCAACGCGCATCCTCTCTACATCGGGCCGCTCGGGCGAGCGGGATCAGCCGAGGCGGCTGCCGCCTGCCGCCGCGCCGATCTCCTCCTGGTCATGGGCTCCCGGCTGGGTCACTTCACGAGCCACTTCGACAGCCGCTACATCCGGCCGGACACCGCCATCATCCAGATCGATGTCGACAGCGGGGACGTCGGCCGCTACTACCAGACCGCCATCGGCATCCAGGCCGATGCCCGCGAAGCGTGTCTGGCCTTGCTGGACACGCTCGGTCGCGACGCCGTAAGCCCGAGCCGCCAGGCGTGGCGTCAAGAGGCCGAGGTCCTGCGAGCCCAGCGTCAGGCTCGGCTGACCGCCGAGGCCGGCCTCCAGGCCACGCCGATGAAGCCCCAGCGCGTCTATGCCGAGCTGCGGCGCGCGCTGCCCCCCGAGACGATCGTCGCGCTCGACGCGGGAGCGGCGCCGGCCTACGGTTACGATCGGCTGCATTTCAGCCGGCCCCGCACCTTTCTCACTCCGCTCGATCTCGGCGGGCTCGGTTTCGCCTTCCCGGAGGCCCTGGGAGCCAAGCTCGGCCGCCCCGACGCGCCCGTGCTGGCCATTCACGGCGATGGCGGCTTCCTCATGAATGCCCAGGAGATCGAGACGGCCGTCCGGCATGGGATCAACGTCACCACGCTGGTGATGAACAACAACTGCTGGGGCTCGGAGAAGGCGTACCAGAAGCATTTCTACGGTTCGCGCTTCATCGGCTGCGACCTCGGCAACCCGCGCTATGACCACTTCGCCCGGCTCTTCGGCGCCGAGGGCTACTACGTCGAGCATCCCGACCAGGTCGGCGACGCCGTCACCGCGGCGCTGCGCTCGGGCAAGCCGGCCATCGTCGAGATCCCCATCGACCCGGACGAGTTTCCGACTCCCGCCACCGCCGTCCGGCGCGAGAAGGCGACGCGCCAGGGCCCGTGACCCTAGGGTATACTTTTGCCGCCCATGAGCCGGCCCACTGACTCGACGCGCGCGGATGCTCGTACCATCACGATCGCGGTCACCTTCTTCGCCGATCTCCGTCGCTTCCTGCCGCGCGGCGCCGAAGGGCCCCAGCGCTACACCGTGCCGGAGGGCGCCACCGCGGCCGACCTGCTCGCCGCCATCGGCGTGGAGCCGGGCGCCGAGGTGACGATCGCGGTGGATGGAGAGCTGGGAAACCGCGAGACACCGCTCCGCGACGGCTCCGACGTCATGCTCTTGAACCCGATGGAAGGGGGATAGGAATTCATGGACCGCTACGGCTACTGGAACAAGATCCTGCACGTGAATCTCGGCGACCGGAGCACCTGGATCGAGGAGCCGGGAGACGCTTTCTTCCGTCGCTACGCCGGCGGCCGTGGTCTCATCGCCCACTATCTCCTCAAGTACGTGCCGAAGGGCGCCGACCCCCTCGGGCCCGACAATATCCTGGTCATCGCGCCGGGCGTCATCACGGGCGCGCCGGTGCCCGGGGCGGGCCGCCACAGCGTGGGCGCGAAGTCGCCCCTCACCGGAGGCTTCGGCGAGTCGGAGTCGGGCGGCTACTGGGGCGCCGAGCTCAAGCGCGCGGGCTGGGACGCCATCGTCTTCCACGGCGTGTCACCCACGCCCGTCTACCTGTGGATCAACGATGGCGCCGTCGAGATCCGCGACGCCTCCCACCTCTGGGGAAAGATCACGGGAGAAGTGGAGGACGCCATCCTCGCCGAGCTCGGCGATCTTCGCATCCGCGTCGCCCAGATCGGCCCCGCCGGCGAGAACCTCGTGCGCTTCGCCTCCATCGCCAACGACTTGAACGAGGTGGCGGGCCGGACGGGCATGGGCGCCGTCATGGGATCCAAGCGGCTCAAGGCCATCGCCGTGCGCGGCAAGATCCCCGTGAAGATCGCCGACCAGCCGTCGCTGCTCGGGGTCGCCAAGTGGGTCTCCGGCACCATGGACGAGAAGCACCGCGCCTTCCACGAGTTCGGCACGGGCGCGGCCATGCAGGGCAAGAGCCTCGAGGGCGGCATGCCCGTCCTCAACTATCGCCTGGGCGCCGCCGACACCATCGCCAAGGTGGACGCCATCGCGGTACGCGACCAGGTGCGCGTGCGGATGGGCGCCTGCTACGCGTGCTCGGTCCGGTGCAAGAAGGTCGTCCACATCGAGGAGAAGGAAGAGAAGGCGCGCGAGCTGTCAGAGTCGCTCTACAAGGGCCGGGCCCGCGTGGCCGTGGACCCGCTCGGACGCTATAGCGTCGATCCACGCTATGGCGGCCCCGAGTACGAATCGCTCGCGTCGCTGGGCGTCAATCTGGGACTCGACGACCTGATCGCCATCTGCAAGTCGAACGAGATGTGCAACTACCTCTGCATGGACACGGTCTCCCTCGGGGCCACCCTGGCCTGGGCGATGGAGTGCTTCGAGAAGGGCATCCTGACCCTCGACGACACGGACGGTGTCCCCCTGCGCTTCCACGATGCCGACGGCGTGGTCAAGCTGGTCGAGATGATCGCGTATCGCCGGGGCATCGGTGATCTCCTCGCGGAGGGATCGCAGCGCGCCGCGCAGCGGCTGGGCCGGGGCTCGGAAGCCTTTCTCACCACGGTCAAAGGGATGGAGATGGCCATGCACGACCCGCGTCACATGCCGGTCATGCGGGCGTCGTACCTGCTGGCGCCCACCGGCGGTGACCACATGCGCCAGACCAGCAATCGAAACGGCCTGCGCAACCAGATCGGCCTCTGCCACTTCCTGGCCTACGAGGACGACCAATCGCTGACGATCCTCCGCGCCGTCACGGGCTGGGACATCACCGCCGAGGAGATGGTGACCACGGCGCACCGCGGCCTCACCCTCGCCCGGCTCTTCAACCTGCGCGAGGGTTTCGGACGCGCCGACGACCGCCTGCCCGCGCGCTTCAGTGATCCCCTGCCCAAGCACGCCGGCTTCACCTCGGAGCAGCAGGCCAAGATCGTGACGGACTACTACGTCGAGCAAGGGTGGGACTCAGTATCGGGGGTGCCCACGGTCGAGACCATCCGCGCCCTCGAGATCGAAGAAGACGCCACCCGCGCGGTCTAGAGACGACAAGGGAGAGCACGTGGAGCTCGATCCGGCGACGCTGGAGCAGACGGCCGTCTACAAGATCCTCATCTCGTCCGTGGTCCCCCGACCCATCGCCTGGGTATCGAGCATCGACGCGGAAGGCATCCGCAACGTGGCCCCCTTCAGCTACTTCATGGCCATCACGGACAACCCGCCCACCATCGCGTTCTCGTCATCGCCGCGCGCGGCCGCCCCGGGAGCCGAGCGTGGCAAGAAGGACACCCTGCGCAACGTCGAGGCCACGAGAGAATTCGTGGTCAACATCGTCGACGACGCCCTCGCCGAGCACATGAACCTGACCTCGGGTGATTACCCGCCGGAGATCGACGAGTTCGCCCTCGCCGGGCTGACGTCCGCGCCGGGCGTCAAGGTCAAGACCCCACGCGTGGCCGCGGCGCCCATCAGCATGGAGTGCAAGCTCGCCCGGATCATCCCCGTGGGGAACGCGCCCGCGAACCTCGTGCTGGGAGAGATCGTCTACTTCCACGTGCGGGACGACATCTATGACGCGGCGACCGGGCGCCTGGACATGCACCGCCTGCGCCCGGTGGGCCGCCTGTGCGGCAACCTCTACACGCATGTCCACGACATCTTCGAGATGAAGCGCCCCGGGACTACCTATCGCGGCTGAGCAGTCACTCGACACGTCAGACGGACCCCTCAGGAGAACACCCATGGACCTGGACGGACAGATCGCCATCGTCACCGGCGCCGGCCGCGGCATTGGACGCGCCACCGCCCTCGAGCTGGCCAAGATGGGCGCGGACATCGTGGTCGCCGAGCTCGATCGGGCGGGCGCCGATCGCACGGCCTCCGAGGTCAAGGGCCTCGGCCGGCGCGTGCTCATCGTGCCCACCGACGTCACCTCGCGCGCGGACCTCCAGGCGATGGCGGATCGCGCCCGCGGGGAATTCGGCCGGATCGACGTCCTCGTCAACAACGCGGGGATCTACCGGGCCGCCCTGCCCCTCGACGTCACCGAGGAGCACTGGGACGCCGTCCTCGACGTCAACGCCAAGGCCGTTTTCTTCGCGAGCCAGGCCGTCCTGCCCGCCATGATCGGGCAGAAGCGCGGGAACATCATCAGCCTCGCCTCCTTGGCCGGCAAGGTCGGCAGCCGCAACAACCTGCCCTACAACGCGAGCAAGGCTGCCGTCATCAGCATCACCAAGAGCCTCGCCCTCGCGCATGCCGCCGACGGTATCCGCGCGAACTGCGTCTGCCCCGGCTTCGTCGAGACCGATATGTGGACCATGGTCGCGCGCGAGCAGGGAGCGCTCCAGGGCATGGCCCCCGAGGAGTTCACGCGTCAGCGCCTCGCCCAGATCCCGCTCGGTCGCATGGAGACCCCCCAGGACGTGGCGAACGTGATCGCCTTCCTCGCTTCGAGCCGCGCCGCTTACATGACCGGGCAGGCGATCAACGTCACCGGCGGCGTCATAATGCATTAGGGGCGGCTGGGAAAAGTCCCGCGTAATGACCAACGATTCGCTTCCCCTGGCGGGCTTCCTCGTCCTGGATCTCACTCGTGTCCTGGCCGGCCCCTACTGCACCCGGCTGCTCGCGGACATGGGGGCGCGCGTCATCAAGATCGAGCGGCCGGGCGACGGCGACGAGACGCGCCACAACGTGTACCAGCTCGAGCCCGGGCGCGGGGACCAGAGCACGTATTTCGCCCGCGCATCGAGAACTTCACGCCCGGCGTGGCCGCTCGCCTCGGCTGCGACTACCTCGCCATCCGCGAGGTCAAACCCGACATCGTCTATTGCTCGATCTCGGGATTCGGGCAGAGCGGCCCCTGGCGGCTCCGCCCCGCCTTCGCCCACATCACCAACGCCATCTCGGGGCTCATGCACCTCGAGCAAGGCGACGAGGCGAACCCGCGCTCCTCGAACCTGCAGGCCGCCGACATGCTCGCGGCCACCCACGCCGCCACCGCGATCCTGGGCGCGCTCCTTCGTCGCGCCCGCAGCGGACAGGGCGCCCGCCTCGACGTGTCGATGCTCGAGGCCCTCGTGGCCTCGGACAGCGTCACCTTCGCGTCGGTGCTGAATGGAGGTCAGGAGCACGGCAATCCACGGCCGGGAATGCTCGTCCACAGGATCGGCAACCGCTATCTCGCCCTGCAGAGCGTGGGCGCCCCTGATCTCTGGTCGAGACTCCTCACGGTGATGGAGCGCCCGGAGCTCGCCAAGGATCCCCGCTTCGCCACCCGGGACGCGCGCCGCACGAACTGGCGCGCGCTGCAAGATCTGATCGGACAGTGGCTGAATCGCTTCGAGAGCGTAGAGGCGGCCCTCGACGTCATGGACAAGGCGCGCATCCCCTGCGCCCCCGTGCTGCATCCGGCCGAGGTGATCGCCTCGCCGCATCTGGCCGAGCGGAGATTCTTCGCCACCCTGCCGCATCGCGGGCGCGGAAGCGTCCGGGTCACCGCCAGCCCCTATCACCTCGACGGCGAGCCCGTCCACCCGCAGCGACCGGCCCCGTATCGCGTGGGCGAGCACACCCGCGAGGTCCTGGCGAATCTGCTCGGCTACGACGAGGCACGCATCACCGCGCTCCTCGCCTCACGCGCTATCGAAGCACCGTAGCACCCGGCTGAAACCTCCCGGCGGTTCGAAAAGGTCCAGATGCGAGGCGGCGAGGGCGGCGGCACCCCGAGGCGTAGTTTTCACTAAGCCCTCGCCTCGGGGCTGTGCCCCTCAGCTCGAACTACCACCTACGTTGAGCGGGTGCCGCCGCCCTCGCCGCACTCCCGCAGATGGGCCTTTTTCAGCCGCCGGGGCGAGTGGCGCCTACCGCCGCCACCACGAAGCGTGGCGCCTTGTCGCGCAGGCTCGGGATGTCCGGCAGAAAGCGCGTCTCCACGAGCCCGGCCGCCTCCATCGCTCCCCTCCACTGCTCGGGCGTGAGGAAGCCCCCGCTCGGACGGTAGAGGGGATGGAGCCGAGGTGATCGGAATGTCTCGGTCAGGTTGAAGACGAATTCCGCCTCGATGGGCTGGCGCGGGCGCGGGCGCACGCACTCGGAGACGACGAGACGGCCGCCAGGCGCGAGAACCTGGAAGATCTCTCCCAGGGTGAATTCCAGATCCTGCGCCACGTGAAGCGTGTTGACGGCGTAGACGAGGGCCACGCTGCCGCGCTCCACGCCCTGCTCCGCGAAGGGGCGGTTCATGTCGAGGGTCGCCGCGCTCAGGGCCGAGAGCGCCGGATAGCGCGTCCGTACCGCTTGCTCCCCGCGGCGAAGGAACGCGGGCACGAACTCCGTGAAGCGGTATCCCGCGATCTCGCCCAGCCTGCCCGCCGTCTCGAGCCGCTCGAGGAGCGCGAGGGCGCCACTACCGAGTCCACCCCCCAGCTCCAGGATGATCCCCCCCGAGGGAGGCAGCCACGCGTCTGCGGCGATGGCCCCCACGCGATTGTTGACGGCGTAGAGCCCGTTGTCGTTGGAGAAGTAGTCGATCCAGTATGAGGCCATCCACGTCGGCGCGCTCCGGAGCTGCTCCTCCCTCACCGCGCCGGGATCGAGCACGGGCAGAGGGCCGAGGGCGCGATACCGGCCCCGCCCCTGTCCCGCCGGCTCCGCGAGCAGCCCGCGCGCGGCCAGTGACCGGAGGATCCAGTCCAGCGGCACGAGGGCGGGGGCAGCCGCGAGCTTGGCCCGGAGGGCGATGTCCTCCGTGCTCCCCTCGTCCCGCAGCGCGTCTTCGAGCCCGGTCTCACGGACCACCTGGAGCACGAGGCGGTGGACGAACTGCTCGTAAAGAAAATGGGAGCGCACGAACGAGGCGTCGAAGAGCGGCCGCAGCTCTCGAGGCAGCACCCCATCGAGAAGGGCCGCCGTGTCGCGGGCTTCCTCCTCGCCGGCGGCTCCGAGAACCGAGCCCCCGGCGGCCTCGAGTCCGCTCATGGGAGCCACGGGCTCCAGATGTCGAAGAAATTGAACCACTGCGTCGGGTACTCCCGGACGATCTCCTCGAGGATCGCCACCCAGCGGCGCGCGGCGTCCTCTGCCCCGCCCCGCGCGACCTCCAGGGGCTCTGTCACCTTGACGAGATAGCGATGCTCGGGGTCGAGGAGGCAGAAGGCGGGCACCACCGGCACTCCCACGGCCGCGGCAAGGAGAAAGGGCCCGAGGGGAAACGGCGCGGGCGCCCCGAAGAAGGGAACGAGCATGTCCCCCCGCGTGCCGAGCGCCCGGTCGCCCTGCACGGCCACCACCTCGCCGCGCCGGAGGGCGGCCACCAGCTCGAGCGAGATGGTGGGGCGGCTGCGCGCCACGAAGCGCACGCCATCGCCGTCGCGACGAACCCATCGCTCGAGCTCCCGGGCCTCTTCTTCGGCGACCACAACGTGTGTTCGCCGAGCCGCGCGGCCGGCGAGGAGGCGGCCCGCGAGATCCCAGTTGCCCACATGCGCGCTCGGCGAGATGAAGCCGCCCCGGACCCGCTCGATGCGCTCGGCGCCCACGACCCGCTCCACGAGCGAGGTGAGCCGCGCCACGGATTGACGATTCGTCGAGACCAGATCGCTGAAGCACATCGCGAAATCCGTGAACGTCCGGACGGTCAAGGAGGCCAGCCGAGGCCCCGTGGCCCCCGTCACGCGGGCCAGGGTCTTCTCGATGACGGCCCGCTCCCGCGGCATGAGCCGAGGCGCGAGCCGCCCGAGCTGGCGGGCCAGCGCGAGTCTGACGGGGCGGGGCAGCCAGCCGAGCGCCGCCGCGAGCCGGTACAGGTCCGCCCGATTGTAGGCGTGGGAGTACCAGCGCGGCCGGCGGGCCGGGCTGTCGAAGCGCGTCAGCGAGACAGGCACACCTGAGCGCCCGACGTCCGCGCTACTCCCAGCGGATGAGCATCTTGATCATAGATACCACACGGCCGCGGCGTCACCTACGTCAAGCCCCCGTCCACCGCGACGACCTGGCCCGTGACGTAGCTCGCCATGTCGGAGGCGAGGAAGGCCACCACGCTCGCAATTTCCTCCGGAGTTCCCATCCGCCCATAGGCGGTCATCCCCACGATGCGCTCCCTGACCTCCTCCGGCAGCGTGTCCGTCAGACCGGTGGGGACATAGCCGGGGGCCACGGCGTTCACGGCAATGTTCTTGCCGCCGTACTCCTTGGCCATGGCCTTCGTGAATCCGATGATGCCGGCCTTGGCTGCCGCATAGTTCGTCTGCCCCGCCCCCCCGATCATCCCGATCACCGAGGTGATGTTGACGATGCGGCCGTAGCGCTGCTTGATCATCTGGCGAACGGCCGCCTTGCTGCAGTTGAAGACGCTCTTCAGGTTCTGCGCGATCACGAAGTCGAACTCCGCCTCCTTCATGGAGACGAGGAGGCCGTCACGGGTGGTGCCGGCGTTGTTCACCAGGATATCGAGCCGGCCCCGCGCGGCCGTGGCGGCCTTCACGACTTCGAGGGCGGTCTCGAAACGGCTGACGTCTCCTTGCACGCTCAGGGCCCCGCCCCTGCCCGTCTCGATCTCGGCCACGACTTCCGCGGCGGCCGCCGCGCTCGTGTTGTAGTTCACCACCACCGTCGCGCCGAGCGCGCCCAGGCGGATCGCGCAGGCTCGGCCGATCCCGCGCGAGGCTCCGGTCACGAGGGCGACCTTGCCCGCGAGATCAATCACCGCTTCTCCTCGACATGGTCCCGCCGGCTCACCCACAGGAGCCCACCCGCCGCAAAGGCCATGCCGACGAGGCTGGCGAGCTGGGCGACGCGGAATTCCCCCACCCAGAAGCTGTCCAGCCGCAGCGCCTCGATGGCGAAGCGGCCCACGGAGTAGAGCCCGATGTAGGAGAAGAAGAGCACGCCCGGGCGGCTCCGGAAGCGCGGGCGGAGCCAGGAGACGAGGAGCACGAACAGGCCGAGGTCCCAGAGCGATTCGTAGAGGAACGTCGGATGGAAGAGCTCCGCCGTCGCGTACCCGGGCGGCCGATGCGACGGCGAGATGTAGACTGCCCAGGGCAGATCGGTGGGTCGTCCAAAGGCTTCCTCGTTGAAGAAGTTGCCCCAGCGGCCGATGGCCTGCGCGATGGCCAGGCTGGGCGCCGCAACGTCCAGGCTCCGGAGCACGGGCAGCCCGCGGCGCGTGGCGAGCCAGGCGCCCACGAGGCCTCCCACGATGAAGCCCCCGTGGATGGCAAGGCCGCCTTCCCACACCGCGAGGATCTTCCACGGATTTCGGCCGTAGTAGTCCCAGTTGAACGCGACCTCGTAGAGCCGCGCCCCGAGGTACCCGGTAACCACGGCCCACCACGCGCAGCGAGAGATCTCTTCCGCGGGCAGGTTCTCGGCGCGCGCCTGGCGATCAGCGAGCCAGAGACCGAGCGCGATTGACGCCGCGGTGAGGATGCCGTACCACCTGATCTCCAGCGGGCCCAGCTGGAAGGCGATGGCGCCGGGAGACCTGAACATCCTCCAGCCCTACCGGCGAGAGCGGTCGACCTCGGCCGGGGCTATGGCTTGCCCCAGTACCCGCGATCCGCCGGGAAGACAGTCTTGCAGCGGACCGGCTCGGTCGGTCCGTCGAGGGCGTCCGCGGCGGCGCGCCACACCGCGTAGTGGGGCGCCTTGCGATGCGCCTCGAGGGCGGCCTCGTCCTTGTAGACCTCGTAGAAGTAGTAGGCGTTCTCGTCCTGCCCGTCCTGGAGCACGTTGAAGCGCAGGCAGCCGGCCTCGTCCTTCTCCGAGGCGAGCGCGTCGTGCTCGATGGCCTTGAGAAAGCGCTGCCGCTCCGTCGGTTTGACACGCACCTTCACCCAGATCGCGAGCATAGGGTCTCCTTGCAGTTGGTCAGACGGCGTCGACGAGCGTGCGCCGGGCCGCGGCGATCTCCTGCTGCACGGCCTCGGGACCGGGAAACGCGCGGTCGGCCTTGCGATACCAGTAGCGCGCGTTGTCCAGGTCGCCCTCGAGGGTGTGCACGATGCCGTGCAGCCACGCCGCCAGCGGGGATTTCTCGGCCTGGACGATCTCGTGCGCTTTCTGCCAGGCTCCCGCCTCCAGAAACTCCAGCGCCTTCTCGAGTGCCATGGGAGGAACTATACCATCGGGAAAGAACATCGGCTCGGCGGGGACTTGGGACATGCGCGCTTCGTCGAACGGGAAACGATGGGGTCCTTCGTCACGGGCGCTATACTCGTTACAGCGTTTCAAGGCACGGAAGCCCGGAGGTCAGAGAGATGTCCGCAGCCTCGCGTCTTGCGATCGGTGTGGTGGGCGGTGGGCAGGGCGGATCGGCTCTCCTCGATCTGCTCCTCGACTGGCCGGCCGCGCGGGTCGTGGTCGTCATCGACTCCCGCGAGGACGCGCCCGCCCTCACCCACGCCAGGGCGCTCGGAATCCCCACGAGCGCTCACCACCTCGAGGTCTTCTCGCATTCCGTCGACCTCGTGCTCGAGGTCACGGGGCGCCCCGAGGTCCTGAACGATCTCCTCCAGACCCGCCCTCCCGGCGTCGAGATCATCGGCGCGGGCAGCCTGCGGTTCTTCTGGGACCTCCTCCAAGATAGGCGCGAGAGTGCTGCCCGCATGCGGGCGATCCTGGACACGGCGCTCGATTGCGTCATCACCATGGACCATACCGGGAAGATCCTGGAGTTCAATCCGGCCGCCGAGCGGACCTTCGGCTAC
>WNGJ01031514.1_pt1 | contig 11080 bp, 13 predicted proteins | sample 5400611 | NCBI WGS metagenome assembly WNGJ01 (sample SAMN13153375, study PRJNA577476) | soil metagenome | isolation source: 40 cm soil or saprolite under Garry oak tree replicate 1 | place: USA:California | collected 2016-06-15 | reverse complement strand
CTCGCCAAGGACGAGCCCGACGGGCTGCCGTCCGGTGATCTCGCCGGCATCTGCGGCAGCCTGCTCGAGGCATCCGTCCCGGATGAGTTCAAGGACGCCAGCACGTCGCTGGCTGTCGACTGGACCGACCTGGAGACCTTCTCCCGGCCCCCGCCCGCCAAAGGCGGGGACTGCGCCGACCCCGAAGCCTCCTGGGGACACCGCAAGAACAACCTGCTGCGCAGCCAGGACGAGCTGTTCTACGGCTACTACCTCTCGGCATGCGTCATGATGCCCGACGAGAACGGCCCGGCCGTCCCCGAGCTCGCCCGCCGCGCCACGCTGTCGGCCTGCCGGCGGTCCCTGGTCCCCGTCCTGACCTGCCTGCCCGCCGCCGGCATCCCGATCGGGGACGTCCTGTCCGACTCCGGCTACGCCCACCGTGACGCCGCCGCCTGGGCGATCCCGCTGCGGGCCGCCGGCGCGCAGCTCGTCCAGGATCTCCACCCCCACGACCGCGGCCCCAAAGGCACACACGAAGGCGCCATCATCAGCAACGGCAACCTGTACTGCCCCAAGACCCCGCGCTCACTGCTCGAGCTCGGGCCGCTGCCACGCGGCGCCACACCGGAACAAGCCGCCGCGCACGACACCAAGACCGCCGAGACTGCGCCCTGGCGGACTGCAAGCTCGGCCGCCTCACCCGCGACGATCCCGACGGCTACCACCGCGTCGCCTGCCCAGCCGTCATGGGCAAGATCCGCTGTCCGCTGCAGCCGTCATCGATGACCCAGGACCGGGACCGCCCGGAGATCCTCCAGCCCCCGGAACACCCCCAGGCCTGCTGCACACAGCAGACCATCACCGTCCCGCCCGAGATCGCCGCCAAGACCGCCCAAAAACACGACTACCCGTCCGCTGCGCACCGCCGCTCCTACGCCCGCCGCACCGGCGCCGAGCGCGGCTTCGCCACCGCCAAGGACCCCGCCACCAACGACATCACCCGCGGCTGGTGCCGCCTCATGGGCCTGGCCCCGCTGATGCTGCTCACCACCACGCTGCTAATCGTCCGCAACCAGCGCATCCTTGCCGCCTGGAACGCGCGGCAGGAAGAAAACGAACGCCGCGCCGCCAAGGGCCTGCCCCCCAAAACCCGGCGCCGGCGCCGCAAAACCCTCGCCGGCCTGGCCGCCGGACCACCCTGACCGGCAATCGCCACCACGACCACCAGCCCCCGCGCGACACCACAGCCAGGCGCCAGCACACCCGGAACAACACCAGCCAGGGCCTCAGCCCGCCACGGAACCCCCAAGACGCAGCACCGCGCACCCTGGCCGCCAGGCAACCAGAATGTCAGACCAAAACGTGAAAATAGGCCCCACTGAAACGTGAAAACCTCCTGGAGCCCCGTTACGGAATCGAACCGTAGACCTTCTCCTTACCATGGATCGATGAACGGTTTAATTGGCCCAGGTACAACCTCTGACCAGGTAGTACGCTCCCAAACACCAGCGGAATCCGGCCTATGGGATTTCCAGCTTCTTCGGTGCTTCCGTACGGTACGCCTTGATCTGGCCGGCCAGCGGCTAACCTCCGGGACCGAGTCCGCGCTGACCCCTTGGAACGCGAGCGAAGCTCTCGGTGCGGTCTTTATGCCCAAGGCGCCACCTTGGTGGCAGCGTTGGATTTCGCAGGCCAGCGGCGTTTAGTGATCATGAAGGCGGCCCGATGGGAACGGTCAGCCAGGGGACGACGGGTACGCGGTGCGGCTCAGCGTGCCGCGCCGCAGCGGCTGGCGCACCTGGTTGCCGCTGCTGTGGTGGCCGGCCGGGGCGCGGAGCCGGCCTGCTGCGGTAGTCATGCCGACGGCCAGCCAGCGGCGGGATAGCCGACTGAGCGCAAGTACTCGCGGGCCTGCGACACGGCGGCATCGACATCGGGCAGGCCGAGGCCGACGATGTAGTCGTCTGGGTTCCCTTTGCCGTCGGTGTCATAGCTGAGCACCCAGCCGGATCGCCAGCCGCGGCCGACTGGGTAGCGCTCGTGCCAGACGAGCATTGGCGTCAGCTTGCCGTCGAATACCAGGTCGCCGGGATCCAGGTCATCCTCGAACACCCGGCCGCCAGGGTCGGGCGGGACGATCACCCGGACAACGGGCAATTCTTCCTCTTGGAGCTGGCCCATCTCGCCGGTCAAGTCAGCCATAAGTAAAGTCCAGCATGTTGCTGCAGGGGCGTCATCAACTGGACTGCTTGACCACGGCCGCCGAACCCTCCAGCGGATCAGTCGCAACGGAGCAGAGGTAAGACGGCCTCGAGGTTTCGTCGATCGAGAGCGTGACGCTGAGTGATGGGAAAGGACAGAAGAACGCGCACAGTGCCGCCGTTAAGTATGCCATAGACAGACAGATCCTCGACGCTCAGTAGCGCACAGAAGGGATGATCCGTGCGGCCACGCACTTGACGACACGGCTGACACGTCCGACTCTGCCGATGTGGTGGCCGTCCTGGCACTCAGCCTCGGGGCTACTTCCGTTGTACGGGCTGGCTCCGTCTTCGTCAGAGGACTCACCATAGCTGTCGCACCGGCGCTGATGGTTCACGCGATGTGCCGATGAACGTTCGACGATCTAGCTAGGAATACCGTAAGTGCGGTAGGCAAGCGCTATCGTGGAGCGAGAATACCTATGGCATCCGTTAGTTCACATTGAGCTAAGAGGCGGTGATGATGTCGCATGAGCTGGACTGCTGAACTCCTTATCTCGGTCACGGCTGGCGTCTCCGTTGCCGCCATCGTAGCTGCTGCGCGTGCTGTCTGGATCCGGCGGCGGGTTCCGATCGCACTGTCCCAGGCTGTGATCCGCAGGCATTACGTCGAGCAGATCCTGGCCCTGTCCACAGCAGAGACCGTCACCTCCCTGGATGCGCTTTCTCCGCGCTTCACGCCTCGTGGGGAGGATTCACAGATCAGCTCTCTTCAGGACGCCTGGGCCGCGATCAACAGAAGAGGACGGGTTCGGGTCGTCATCGGCAATGCCGACGAGGCAATCACCGGTGGTGCAGAGCTTGTAAGCAAAGGTATCGAGGTCAGAATCTCGCCCTCATTTTCGTCGGAGAACCTCTCATATCACGTCTTCGGTGGCGATAAGATCGCGTCGACCGTTGTGAACCAGCAGGTACATGACAAAGTCCAGCCAGCCCTTTTGGATGGTGTTGGTCCGCTCGATGTGTTCAGGCATCACTTCGTCACGGTGTGGAACACTTCCACCCCGCTTGAGTCGGTGATCGCGGAACAGGCTATCCTTCGCGCTGGAACGGATGCCGATGCCTCCGTCGTGTGTCAAGCGCTTCGTGATCGAAGTCTGCTTTACCGACTCGACGACAAAGTGCGAGCGGCAGTGGCGCAGCACTCCGCTTTCCGGCATTCGAGCTCGATTATTTTCATAGTCGGTCTTCCGGGCTCAGGCAAGTCATTCACACGTCGGCGCTTGGCGGAGCGACTTGGCGCGCTGCGAATCCGGACCCAAGAGCTAACCGATTATGTCTTCGCCTACCGCGACTTTATTCACGGGTCCATCAAACTTGCACCGCCCCGCGGAATGGGCTTTGAACCGGACCTGGCGGGTGCATTCAAGGTCTCAGAAGAGAATCACCTCCGGCCGGCACTCAGCTCCCTGGCCTCGCGCGTCCTGTCCAGCGTAGGGAGCCAGGAAGTTACCCTCGTGGAGTTCGCCCGATCTGATATTCTCGCCGCACTGCAGGAGTTTGGCGAGGAGACCGTTAAGCGTTCTCAGGTCATCTATGTCGACGCGCACGAGAAACTGCGTCAAGAACGGCTGCACCGTAGAGAACGGCCGCCAGAACTGGCTGTTTCTGGTGCCGTGACGATCACCGTGACCGTGTCAGACGACCACAGGCTCCCCAGCGCTGCGCAGAAGTCCATCTATGGACTAGATGACATTACTGTGCTCCGTTCCGACCTCCGGTGGCGCGGCCGAGTTTTCACTATCGTTAACGACGCGGACCACTCGCCGCAATTCGAGACAGCACTCGACGAATTCATAGCGCAGGTTACCCTTCCCTATATGACATCTCATCGCTGACCGTAAAGGTTGTTCCCTTCCAATCGAACATACCCATCAGCGACGTCCCACGCTTATCGAGCTTGGCGACAAATTGTGTTTGGTGCTCGCTATCAACGCCAACTCCCGCCTCCTAGTTCACATGTGCCCAGAAATGCAGTCGCCGAGTAGCTGATCGATGCCGTGGACCTTACGGTTATTGTCGCATTGGCTGACAGAACCTACGCGACGGCAGATCTTAAAGTGCCCCAGAACTGGATGTTATGCGCTCTGCGCATGGCCCCATCTGTAACGATTGCCCACCGCTTAGAGTCGGCGATCTGTAATTGTTCGAGCTAATTACAATGTCTTGGCTTGTCACCTACGCGACCGCCGGGAGCGCTATCGTTCATCGAACCATATAGGTGCCTCGCTCCGATGGCGTCACAGCCGGGGAATGCTATCCGCAGATCTCAGGCCGAGTGAATCGCCAGGACAAACCGTCTGATCCGGCTTGCCCCGGCCAGGCCCGGCACGCAACCTGCGTAGGCATACGCGGCTGACGTCACCCGTAATTTCTAGCCGAAGATTTTGTCCATTACTTCTGCGCCTTGAGTGAGCGCGGGCCGGATCTCGTGGCGGTAGACCGCCTCAGTCGTGGCCGAGCGTTCATGTCCGGCGAGCAGCGCGATGCTCTCGACTGGAACGCCGTTGGCGGACAGGACCGACACGAAGGTGTGCCGCATCTCCCGGGGCACCCAGTCCTCGCCGAGCCCGGCCTTCTTGATGATTATGCGGAACGCGCGGATCACGTTGTTCGCCGTCAGCGGCGAACCGATCCTAGAGGCGAAGACCAGGCCGTGCTCCTGCCAGAGCTCACCAGCCCTCAGCCGCTCCCTCTCCTGCCGCTCCATATGCTCTCGCAGCGCCTCCACGCAGCGCTGTGGCAACGCCAGGGTCCTCCTCGACTTCTCGGTCTTGGTATCGCCCCCATGACGCTCGGAGCGCCAGACATAGATCGCGTACCGGTCCTCACCCGCTCGGGCGGGATCGAGCCCCGCGGTGGTGATCGGTTGCCATCCCGCAGAGTCGTCAACCCAGGTCACCACGTGATCCCAGCGCAGCGCGCGGGCCTCTTCGGTGCGGATGCCGACCAGCAGGCTCAGCACGACGTACGCGTGCAGGCGCGTGCGCTCCGACGCGGCCAGTAGGGCCTTCGCCTGCTCCAGCGTGAAGCTCTTCGACGGCCTCCCGCTGCGGCCCTGAGGCGTCTTCACCAGGGCCGCGACGTTGCGGCCGACCAAGTCGTTGGACTCAGCATGCCGGATCGCCCGCTCCAGCGAGTTCCGGGTGATCTGCAGAGACCGGGTGGAGTAGCGGGTGGCGAGCTGGCTGAGAGCCGACCGGATATCACGCGCGCCCAGGTCGCGCAGCGGCCTGGCGCCGATCGCATCAAGCACCGGCCCCAGCAGGCCCTCGTAGAGGGTGCGCGTCCGGTCGGACGTGCCATCCAGCCCTTCGCGCATGGTGCAGCGCCTCGAGTTTGGCTCGGACCTCTTGCTTGGTCTTGCCGGAGACTTTCCGCCGGATCCGCTTCCCGTCGGGGCCGTACCCGAGCGAGACCGAACCCATGTACCGGTTCCTCGCGGCGTCCAAGTAGATCCCGTCCTCGCCGTGCCCACGGCGCCGGACTTTCGTCTCGGACATAGCGGGAGCCTAACACTTTGGCTCCCAGTTTGGCTCCCAGCGACACTCGTCTGGGAGCTATACCCCCTCTGACCTGCGCCCCGACCGCGACTCGAACGCGGGACCTACTGCTTAGGAGGCAGTCGCTCTATCCGCTGAGCTATCGGGGCCTGCCAACGCCATAGCCTACCTGGACACACGGACGGCTGCCGCCGTGAGGTACACGGCGGCAGCCGTCGTAACGGCAGGCGGGCTCAGCCGCGCCCCTGCTGCGCGGTGACCAGCACCTGCACGCCGCTGGCGAACTTGGCCAGCTCGGCACTGTCCCAGCCCAGCGACACTGGCGCCTGGATGACCACCCACTGGCCGCCGGCGATCTGGAAGGTGAGGATCTGGGTGTCGCCCTGCACGTCGAACATGCCGGGCCGCCCGTTCACCGGCCGCGGGATGCCCTGGGTGGGCGGGCTGCTGGCGTCCCGGGACTGCAGCATGACCACGAGCTTGCCGACGTAGGAGTCCGGGCTTTTCGACGGGTCATGAGCGGGCGCGATGACCAGCGCGTATGGGTCGCTGCCCTGCACCACCCAGCCCTTGGGCATCTCGCTGACCCGGTACCCGGGCGGCTGCGTGCCCTCCCACGTCACCAGCGCGACCGTATGCGGCTGGCCCGGACTGGCCGGGGCGGTGCTCGCCCGCGCCACGGCCGGAGGCGCCGAGGCGCGGCCCGCAGAGCCCGCAGAGCCGTGCAGGGCCAGGGGCACGAGCGCGCCGCCGAGCACGGCGGCGGTCACGCCCGCTAGGCCGACTAGCCGCCGGCGCCGCCGGCGCAGCATCCGACGGCCCCGGGCCAGGTCCGCGGCAGGGTCGCTGCGCTGACCCGGATCGGGAGCGTGCCCGTCGCTCAGCGCCAGTTCAAGCAGGTCCTTAACGTCGTTCACGGATGTGTCCTTTCCACGGTGGCGTGGCTGAGCAGGTCGCGCAGGCGGGCGGTGGCCTTCGCGGTCTGGCTCTTGACCGTGCCCTCGGAGCAGTTCAACAGTTCGGCGGTCTCCCCGACGCTGAGGTCGAGCCAGTGCCGCAGCACCACGGCGGCGCGCATCCCGGGCGGCAGGGCGGCGAGCGCGGCGCGGACCTCGCCGCCGGCCAGGCCGTCCGGGAAGGCCTCGGGCGGTGCGGCCGCCTCGGGGAGTTCGGGTACGTGACGCTCGCGCCGCCGGCCGGGGCGGCGGACCTCGTCGATGTGGGCGTTGACGACAATTCTCCAGACGTAGGCGGACTCGGTACCGCCTCGCCGCACCTTCGGCCAGGCGACGTAGAGCCGGGCCAGGGCCGTCTGGACTAGGTCTTCGGCGAGATGAGTGTCCCCGGCCGTCAGCAGGCAGGCCGAACGCACCAGCCCGGTGCGCCTGGTCTGGACGAACGCGGAGAACTCCTCGTCGCGCGATGATCGTGGCATGCACACCTCCTCACCCTCAATACGGGTCAGGACACCCGCCAGGTTGCCCGCGGCAACGGGACCAGCCGGGGCTACCGTGGCGTGCTCTGGTCCGGGCGGAAGGCGGCGCCGTGACCGGGCACGATCACCGACGCGAAGGACAGCAGGAGTTCCCGGCTGGCGTGCAGGGCAGCGGCGTCTGAGCCGAGCGGATCGTCGGCGGGCCCGTTCGCACCCCACCACGCGTGCGTGCACACGAACACGTCGCCCGGCGTCGACGCGACCGCCGAGATGTCCTCGGCGGTGTGGCCCGGGGTGCGCAGCAGCCGGACCGATGGCCCGAGTTCGGTCCCGTCGGCGTCGCGGTCGACCCAGCGGTCCCCCACGTACATGGCCCAGTGATCGTGAATCCGCGCCGCCGGGAACAGCGCGGCGTTGACCGTGTGATCGGGGTGGTGATGACTGAACACCACGTCGGTCACGTCCCCGGCCTGCGGGCCGTGCGCGGCCAGCGCGGCGAGCAGGGCCTCGCGGGAGGCCACCATGCCGGGATCGACGACGATCACCGCGTCGCCGTCCAGGATCAGGGTGACCGTCCCGGCCACCCGCTCGTCATCGCCGTCCCGGCCGACGTACCCCTCATGCAGCACGTATACCGACGCGGACCCGCCCGGCACGATCTTCACACCAGTCACGAAGGTGACACTACCGGCCCGCGGTTCCTGACGCATGGTTGTGGCAGCGTACCCACTCTTATGGGCAGGTTGCCACTTCCATGCGAATCGCAAGCCGAACAAATAGTGCATATCGGGCGCTGAGGGCGCCGGGATGATCGCCGGGCGAGATGGAAGGGGCGCGATCGGCCGGGGTGGAGCGCTAAGGGAGTGCGAGGGGGCGGAAGCGCTAAGGGAGGACGAGGAGGGGCGGAAGCGCTAAGGGAGGGAGAAGGGGCGGGAGGGCGAAAGGGGCGGGGCGCTACGGGAGGGCGAAGGGGAGGGTGATGCCGTCGAGGGCGTGGGCGCACAGGTCGTCTTCGCGGTCGGCGGGGAGAGCCGCGATGATCGTGGCGACCAGGTCGCGCAGGCGCTTGATGTTGGCCGCGAAGACCTCGAAGACTTCGGCCTGGGTGACGCCCTCGCCTTCCTCGAGGCCGGCATCCAGGTCGGTGACCAGCGCCAGCGGGGTGTAGCAGAGGGCCAGCTCGCGGGCCAGGACCGCCTCGGGGTGGCCGGTCATGCCGACTAGCGTCCAGCCCTGGGCGGCGAACCACTGCGACTCGGCGCGGCTGGAGAAACGCGGCCCCTCGATGACGACCAGCGTGCCCGAGCTCGCGGGGACCCAGCCCTGCTCCCGCGCCGTCGCGACGACGACCGAACGTACCGACGGGCAGTACGGGTCGGCGAACGGAACGTGACAGGCGCCCTCGTCGTAGTAGGTCTGGTCTCGCGTCGTGGTCCGGTCCACGAGCTGGTCGGGGATGACCAGCGTGCCCGGGCCATAGGAGGCGGTCAGCGAGCCGACCGCGGTCGGGGCGAGCACCCGCCGGACGCCGACCGAGCGCAGCGCCCACATGTTGGCGCGGTACGGGATCTTGTGCGGCGGGAACCGGTGGTCACGGCCGTGCCGGGGCAGGAACGCCACCCGGCGGCCGGCCACCTCGCCCACCGTCACCGGGTCGCTCGGCGCCCCGAACGGGGTGTCGATCTTGACCTCTTCTGCGTCTTCGAGGAATTCGTAAAAGCCCGAACCGCCGACGACGGCAATACTGGCCAGGGGGGACCCCAGACCCTCCCGCGTGGGCGTCGCCAGATCTGCCATGACCGCTCAGGCGACCTTCTCGCTCGAGGATGACTTGGCCGGGGTGCTGGCCGTCTCGGACTTCTTGGCGGCCGAGCCGTTGCTGCCGCTGGCGGCCGGGTCGCTCGACGCGGCGGAGGACGACTCGCCCGACGGCTTGTCCTTGGCGGCCGCCGGAGCCGTGCCATTCGAGCCCTTCCGGCTGTCCGTGCGGTAGAAGCCCGAACCCTTGAAGACGATCCCCACCGGGGAGAACACCTTCCTGAGCCTGCCACCGCAGGCCGCGCACACGGTCAGCGGCTCGTCGGTGAACTTCTGCAGCGCCTCGACCGGCTCGCCGCAGTCGGTACAGGTGTACTGGTATGTGGGCACGGACCCTCCTTGACGCGGGCCTCAGATTAGCACTCGGGACCTCCGACTGCTAAGCATACTCAACCGCGGCGGCGGTCCCGGGATTCCACAGGCGCAAGGGGTTCCAGGGATGGCTCCCTGGTCGCGGGGGGTCGGGGGTCGTCCCCCTGGCGGCGGAGCGGGGGTGGTGTCCCCGGGCCGAACGGGTGGGCTATCCCGCCCCGACGACGGTTATCCCGGCCTGCGGGCTGGCCGCCGCCCGCACCGGCACGTCATGGCGCTCGGCGGGCACGTGATCGACGAGCTCGTCGTCGTAGACCAGCGCGATCAGCGGGACCAGCGGGCCCACCCGGGCCAGCGCGCGGTCGTAGCTGCCGCCGCCCCGGCCAAGCCGGTTCCCGGCCCGGTCGACCGCCAGCGCGGGTACCAGCACCGCGTCGGCCCTGGCCACCGCCTCGACGCCGCGCGGCGGCTCGCCCGGCTCGCACAGCCCGCGCGGCCCCGGTACCAGCGAGTCCGGCCCCTCGTAGGAGGCCCAGTCCAGGTCCCCGCCGGGCCGCAGCACCGGCAGCAGCACGTAGCTGCCGCGCTTCCACAGCGCGTACACCAGCCCGTGGGTGCCGGGTTCGGCGCCCACCGAGTAGTAGGCCGCGATCGTCCCGGCCATCTGCACCTCGGGCCGCTCGAGCAGCGCGTCCCTGATCGCCCGGCCGGCCTCGGTCCGCTCCCCGGCGGAGAGCCGCGCCCGGGCCGCGAGCAGCCGCGCCCGCAACGCGGCCTTCTCCTCTTTTATCCCGGGCACGTCCCTCACCGTACCGCCACCCTGACGGCCGAACCGGCACGTCGCGGGCACCTGAGGCCAGGATCACCCCGGGAAGTTCGCTAGTGTTCAGGCATGGCTGATACCGCCGCCACCGTGCCCACGCTCACCAAGAACGTGACCAAGGCCGTCATCCCCGCCGCCGGCCTGGGCACCAGGTTCCTGCCCGCGACCAAGGCCACGCCCAAGGAGATGCTGCCGGTGGTCGACAAGCCGGCGATCCAGTACGTCGTGGAGGAGGCCGTCGCGGCCGGCCTGGACGACGTGCTGATGATCACCGGGCGGAGCAAGCGCTCCATCGAGGACCATTTCGACCGGGCCTACGAGCTCGAAGAGGCGCTGGCCGCCAAGGAAGACACCGAGCGACTCGCCCAGGTGCGCGAGTCCAGCGAGCTCGCCACCGTGCACTACGTGCGCCAGGGTGACCCGAAGGGGCTCGGCCACGCCGTCCTGTGTGCCGCCCAGCACGTCGGCGACGAGCCGTTCGCGGTGCTGCTCGGCGACGACATCATCGACAGCCGCGACCCGCTGCTGACCCGGATGATCGGGGTGCGCCAGCGCTACGGCGGCAGCATCGTGGCGCTGATGGAGGTGGACCCGGAGCAGGTCTCGCAGTACGGCTGCGCGGCGATCTCGCCGACCGCCGAGGAGGACGTGGTCACGGTCACCGACCTGGTGGAGAAGCCGGTGCCCGGCTCGGCGCCGAGCAACTGGATCCTGATCGGCCGCTACGTCTGCGACCCCGCCGTGTTCGACGTGCTGCGCGACACCCCGCCCGGGCGCGGCGGCGAGATCCAGCTCACCGACGCGCTCCTGACGCTGGCCAAGCGCGGCCCGGCCGAGGGCGGCGGCGTGCACGGCGTGCTGTTCCACGGCCGCCGCTACGACACCGGCAACAAGCTGGACTACCTGCGCACCCTGGTCCAGTTCGCCTGCGAGCGCTCCGACCTGG
>WNGJ01016917.1_pt1 | contig 11082 bp, 6 predicted proteins | sample 5400611 | NCBI WGS metagenome assembly WNGJ01 (sample SAMN13153375, study PRJNA577476) | soil metagenome | isolation source: 40 cm soil or saprolite under Garry oak tree replicate 1 | place: USA:California | collected 2016-06-15 | reverse complement strand
CGAAGAGCCACAGGTCGCCCTGCTCGGTAGTAAACACGTCGACCACGCGCCCGACGGTGTCATTGTCGAGGACAAAGGGTTTCGGTCGCGCGAGCTGCAACGTCTCATACTGCTCAGTGGTCGACTCCAGCATACCGTCGATGTGCGAGGCGATCACGGCAAGCCGCTCAATCGGCTGCCACTGTGGGGGTGGTTGCTTCGCCATAGGTGTTCCTCCCGCGCGTTTTGCCCAGTATAGCATAGGTCACGCTACCGCGCACATTTCCGCCAAAAGTCATAGAACGGAGATTCCACGCGGCTCCGAAGTCCAGGAATGGCCTTTGTGCGGTCTACTGTAATCGTAGAATTTACGTTAATTCTATTCTTAGCGTGGAAAAAGTACGCTAGTCCGTTTAAAAAATTCCATGGTAAACGTGGAATAAGCTGAGCATTTCCTTCGCTGTTTCTCTTCTCCTCTCTACCTGAGCCCAATTCTCCTCGACTCCAGGTCAGATCTTCATCGCACTTGTGTAACACTAGCTTCCTGAGCACGAGATTGGGTACTGTCAACTTGCAGGAAAGTTGAAGCTACTGATAAACTGAGCGAATGAAAGATACAACAACCCGCCCCTATAAAGGGTATCGATTTCCCCCAGAAATTATCAGTTACTGTCTCTGGCTGTATTTCCGTTTCTCTTTGAGTTATCGCGACGTCGAGGAAATTATGGCTGAACGTGGTGTGGTGCTGACGTATGAAACTGTGCGTCAGTGGTGTTTGAAGTTTGGTCAGACATACGCGAACGAACTCCGCCGCCGCCGTCCTCCGTGTGGGGACAAGTGGCACCTAGATGAGGTCTTTCTTACCATTAATGGGAAACGGTCGTATCTGTGGCGAGCCGTCGATCAGCACGGCAACGTGCTGGATATCCTGGTGCAAAGCCGACGCAACAAAAAAGCCGCGAAACGCTTCTTCCGTAAGCTCCTCAAAGGGCTCCAGTGTGTGCCACGCGTGATCATCACTGATAAACTGAAGAGCTATGGAGCAGCCAAACGCGAGATCCTGCCTGGTGTAGAGCATCGCCAGCACAAAAGGCTAAACAATCGAGCGGAACGCTCGCACCAACCGACAAGACAGCGAGAACGCATCATGCGACGCTTCAAATCCCCTGGGCACGCGCAACGTTTCCTTTCCGCTTTTGGTCCGATCTCTGATCATTTTCACCCCAAACGACACCGTCTCACTGCAAGGGATTACCGCGCGCTCATGCAGGATCGCTTCCAGGTCTGGAGCGAGGTGACCAGAGGGAAACCTGCCGCTTAACAGCGAACCTTCCCTTCCCATGCTCCGCTTCTTTCCTACTCTTCCTCCTTCTCCTCAAGAAGCTCTTCTGTTATCTCATCAAGTTGACAATACCTATGAGGCGACGCCGCAATCTACATATGATCTTATCCGAACCCTTAGAGCGCTGCCTGCCTTCGATGGTACAATGAAAGCTTACTATGAATATCTCTTACAGGCCATACCGACTGAAGCGCTTATAGCCGCCAACGCCTTAGCCATGCTCGAGTTTGCCGTAACGCGTGACGAATTGAAGGCGATTTACCCGATAATTTCATCGTCTATCGGCTCTATGGTAGATAGATTGGCGCCAGTTCTCATTGAACGAGGCATGCAGGGCGGCATACGCGTGTACCACGAAAGTTTCCAGCGCTTTCTTCTAGAGACGCGTCTAGAGGATAGAGAACAACGTAAAGCGGTACTTGGACCAGCTATAGAGTGGTTGCGCGCAAAGGAATTCTTTAAGGATGCCCGAGCTTTTCGCTTCCTCTCTACACTTCTGGCAGAAATTGGTGACGATAAGGCCGTATGCGGTCTCGTAGATACAGCGTATGTTGCCAATGCTATAGCCGCTTGTCATGGCGAGGCTGCAATTGTGAAGAATATAGCTATTGCCTCAGAAGCGGCCGTGCGCCTTCAAGATTGGAAGGCACTGGTTAGCTCTATGGAATTAGCCAAAGAAATTAGCGCATATGCCTTCGACAGAATGGACGAGGCGCTAGGTAGTTCCTCTGATATTCCAATTGCATTGTATGGAGCTAACTGGCTAGCAGATCGTCTCCTCTTTGAGGGTCGTCCCGTATTTCCAGCGCGGCTCGGTCTGCAACTTTGCGAAGCTATAGACATAGCAGGTGGTGTACCTCCCTGGAAAGAGTATCTTGATGCTTTTGAATTGACCCGCGCTAACGATACTATGCTTTACAGTGCGGAGCAAGAACGTACAATTGTTCTTGCCCAGGTACGAGGTGCGCTTAGACTGAGGAGTAACGTTAACGCAGCGGCCTTAGCCAACTGGCTCGACCAAGATGGTCTACCGTGTCCAAGTGCCTTGGTAATAATGCTTTTGGATATATACCAGTCTGGCACGATGGTGTTGGAAATTATACGGTTGTTGCCAAAGAAGCGGCAGTCAGCCTATGTCATCGCCCTGGCTCGACAGCTTCCCAGCCTAGACGCTACCCAGCAATTGCCTAGCAAAGACGCACTGCTCGAACGTGCTGCCAAACTAGGGCTTTCGTCTTGGGACACAATGCGGGCACTAGAGATGGGCGCAAGCCCCAGTCTCTTTCGAGTGGACGAAAATGAGCTTATTGTACAAACCAAGGCCATTCTGAACTACGACTCACAATGGACAGAGTCGGCCGTAGTGAAGTGGGCTGCCTTTGTGTTTATCACGGCTCATACCAATCCAATCATTTTAAACAGAGTCATTCTCCTGATACAAGGCGAGGGCTGGTATCGCTGTTGGCTTGAATATGTGGTAGAAATCGCGCGGTTTAAAGCGTCCGGCACTGGCTCCATACTACCTGCTTTCAAACTGTTGACCAACCAAACGAATCCCTTTACAGGGAAACCGAGAGCCTGTGATCTTTATGGAATCCACTCGCTCATTGGCGAAACCCTACGGATAGGGCTGAAACATATTTCTGACGATCAATGGCCAGAGGTTTTGCGGATTATGCAGGAAGTAAGCAACAACACAACCGTTAGCTTACAAAACAGTCTTAGTGGCCCTCTTTCGACGGAGCTTTTGCTGAAGCTTGCGTCAGACTTTATCACTCCTTCAAGGCGGCCAGCCACAAGTAGCTTTATCGAAGATTTTTTCAAGGATGCCATAGCAAATCGCACCTACTACGATGCTATCGCTCAGTACTACCTGCTGCGTGCGCGATTATCAATTGCAATTGGAGATACACCTAAGGCTGAAGAATACTGGGAGGGTGCCGCCCGCCTTAACACTTGCTATGGACACCGCAAAGATGTGACCATTTTTGAACTTCTTGACTCCATGCCGGAACTGATCGACTCTGATGTTGCGAAGGCACGAGAGCGCCTCGTTCGGCTCAAGCCACTCGTGCAAAGGGTACTGAGGCATACCGACCATAAAGAAACGAGGCATGCTTTACCCAACTGGTGGGACTTGGTCGCTAAGGCCGACGCCATAGGCACGGGCTATCTCATAGCCCGGCAAATGCTCGATACGCCAAACCGCCGAGCTGGACAATTGCAGGATGCACAATTCAAACTGTATATAGCGCATGGTGGTAAGACGAGCCTACCCGTTCGGTTCGCAAATCGGCTCAGCTTGGGCTATCAGTTCACCTCGGGTGATGATGATGCGGAGTTGCTTCGCCGACTTAAAGCGGCAGCTCTCGATAGCTTATCGAACGAGCTTGCGGCCGATTCAATTACTTCCCTCTTCCAAGATCGTATCATCGATGATCATGACAATGAAGTGAATATAAAAGATTTCAAACAACTCGCGAGCAGCGCACTGGAGCTTAATGGTCATGAGCTTGAGTTAAGCAATATAAGTGGTGCCCAGCAACGTGAAGAATATGCTCGACCCGGACAAGCTCAGATCGACAGTCGCATTGGTATCGAATGGGGCAATACTCCTATTGATATAGCTCGCGCCATCCGTAAGTGGTCACAACAACCCTACGATCTTAATAGTAGCGAAGAGACCATAAACGCTGCCGTCGAGGCTTTGGGCTGGCGGCTCTTAGCCCTCTGCCAAGAAGGAAATTCAGAAACGGCTGAGAATCTACTACGTTTCTTAGCTGAACATGTGAGCTACAGAAATCCGAAACTAGTAATGGGGTCGCTTGCACAGGGGTTTGAGCGTTTCGGTCTCACGAGACTTGCCGTGATTGCTTATGTGTTTGCATATACCAAATCAAAAAGTGGCGGCGGTTGGCGAACATTCGGCGGCAAAGAACATGAGGAAACTTTGCGCGCGGCAGTTGCACTCAATGCCAAGCTAGCTTTTAGCGAACTGGGGATGGCCATCGTAGATGTGCTGAATGGCAAATATTATTGCGCTCAGGGTATCTCTCAAGCACTTGTTCAAGCATTTTGTAGCAAGGCCATTAGTGCTGCTGACGTGTCTACAAGTCCGTTTGAGTTATGGGATGCGGCTGCCGATATTATAGAGGATAGGCTTCCGCCCTTAGGTGAGGCCGATGAGGATGACGACCCTTATGTGCCCACTAAATCAAATAACGATACTATCCCAGAACTGGAAAGTGCTATTGCTGCGACAATAGTTAGCAGTGTAGCGCACCCAGAAAAGCCCCTAAAGCGAGGTGCATTACTGGGCACGGCATGGCTGATAAAGCTCATGCCATCGACAATAGTTAACGGGCTGCGACTTGCTCTAAAAAGCAATCTCGACCCCGCTGGGAAAACATGGCTGCTTTGGCTTATCTTGCAGTTTGAGGCTGCTCCGTATCCTATCGCGCAAGGCTGCCTTGAAGAACTTACGGATTTGACGCAATCATCCTTACTCACGGTGCGTTCTTTGGCAACACAGATTTTGACGCGAGCTGGTGCAGCTACACCACCGCCACCGGCGACAGACATAAAAATTATAGGTACACCCATAAGCAACGATCAACAAAAGAAAAATTACACCTTAGCCATCGAGGAACTCGAGCAATGTGCGGGCGAAAGAGTGATACTCGCCGAAGAACTCATGCCTCAACTAAGAGTTGCAGTATCAGAAAGGCTTGGCCGGCTATTCGACGACAAAGAGTTCCAGCATTCCTATGCTTCCCAGGTCAGTGGGCTTACCCATCCATCATCAAAAAGGCAGCCTGATGCCTACACTCTTGAACAGGAAGCGGTCGAACGTACCCTGCAAGAAGTGGCAGCTGGCGCTCGAGTCATTCTGGCCAAAGAAAACGGGATTGTTGGTAATTGTTGAGAGATAATTGTACTTGCTGGTGCTGGCGATTAGACATGCCGACGACCATCCTCTGAACCAACGACAAGTAGATGTGCCGGTCCACTGACGACAACTGATCTTGCCGGTTTCAGGATGGCGACGCAATGATTGTCAGCACTAGGAGTGGACGTGAAAGCTGATTACCCGGACCACTCCTGGCAATTAAGGCCATCAATCTAGACGTCCGTCCAACTGATGGCCTAGCATGACACCATCAAAGGCAAAGAAGGTGTCATGTGAAAAACGATAACGAGGTCAAGTTGTATATGTCTGAACGAAGAAAAGGAATTCCCCAACGTCTCGCTGCTGCTCGTGCGGGGATGAGTGAACGCACGGCTCGCAAATATGAACACGAGGGCAAGCTCCCGAGCCAGCTCAAACGCCCACATGATTGGCAGACCCGCGTGAACCCATTTGAGCAAGACTGGCCCTGGGTGGTGGAGCAGCTCACGCGTGATCCCGCCCTGCAAGGGTCAACCCTGTTCGCGCTGCTGTGCGAACAGCACCCAGAACGCTACCGTCCCACGCAGGTACGCACCCTGCAACGGCACATCGCCCGCTGGAAAGCGCTTCATGGCAAGCCCCAAGAGGTGATCTTTGAGCAAGTGCATACGCCTGGAGAACGTGCGCAATCCGATTTTACCCATATGGAAGATCTTGAGGTCACGATCGCGGGAGAACCCTTCCCCCATCTGGTCTATCATTTCGTGCTGACCTACTCGAACGTGGAAGTAGCCAGCATCTGCTTTAGTGAGACGTTTGAGGCGCTGGCCGAAGGCGTCGAAAAAGCCGTGTGGCAGATCGGTGGTGTACCAGAGCAGCACCGCACTGACCATTTGAGTGCAGCTGTACGGCAGTTGCGCAAAGAGGAGAAAGAAGACTGGACGCTGCGTTACCAGGCTCTCATGGCACACTACGGCATGCAGCCCACCTGGAACAACACAGGTATCGCTCATGAGAACGGGGATGTCGAGCAATCCCATCATCGCTTCAAGGAGGCGGTGGATCAAGCCTTACGGGCACGGGGGAGTCGAGACTTCGCCTCACGCCCTGATTACGACCACTTTTTGCAAGTACTGGTCTACAACCGCAATCTGACACGGGCCGCTCTTTTTACGGCTGAGCGTGCCACCTTGCGTCCGTTGCCAGCCGCGCAACTGGCTCCCTGCAAAGAGCTGCGGGTACGGGTCTCGCGGTTTTCCACGATTGCGGTGCTTGGCAATCTGTATTCAGTTCCTTCTCGTTTGATCGGCACCAGCGTGCTGATCCGGGTGCGTGCAGAAACGCTGGAAGGCTATGTGGGGACCTCGCGCGCTTTCACGCTCCCACGGTTACTGGGCAAGAAGCAGCACCGGATCAGCTACCAGCATATCATTTGGTCGCTGGTGCGCAAACCCGGAGCGTTTGCCGCCTATCGGTATCGTGATGAACTCTTCCCGACCACCACCTTCCGCCTAGCCTACGATCAGCTTGGGGAAGGCGAATGCAAGAGAGCCGATCGGGACTATGTGCGGATCTTGCACCTGGCCGCGAGCACGTCAGAGTCGGAGGTCGAAACGGCCCTGACGTTACTCTTGGAAGCGGGGAAGCTGCCGACTTTTGACGCGGTGCGTGACCTGGTGTCCCCGTCGGAGGCGAGAGCGGTGCCGCAGATCGAGAAACCCATCTTGGACCTCTCTCCCTACGATCAATTCCTTCCCTCACGGAGGGTCCATGCGTAATCAGATGAATCGGGAGAGCGAATTGCACTCCCTGCTGGCGGAGTTGAATTTGGATGGCATGGCAGCCATCTGTACGGATCTGGCCTTGAAGGCGGCGAAAGAGAACCTCTCGCATGAAGCGTATCTGTTTGAGCTGGCCACGCACGAGAGAGAGCAGCGCGTAGCACGACGGACCGCACGGCTGTTGCGCCAGTCTGGCCTGCCTGCAGGAAAGACCTTTCTGACCTTTGAGGCGCGGCATCTTGGCCCAGCCCTGAAACTCCAACTGGAACGGCTCAAGAGCGGAGCCTTTCTGGAGGCAGCCATCAATGTGGTCGCCGTGGGGAAACCAGGCGTCGGGAAAAGTCACGCCCTGGCCGCAGTGGCTCATGAACTGATCCTGGCCGGTCATCCTGTCTTGTGGAGTAGTACCGCAGCGCTGGTGCAGCGGTTGCTCTCCGCCAAACGGGATTTGCATCTGCCGCAGGAGTTGGCGAAATTGGACAAGTTTGCCTGTGTCATTTTAGATGATATTGGCTATGTGCAGCAGGACCGTGACGAAATGGAGGTGCTTTTTACGTTCCTGGCTGAGCGCTATGAACGCAAATCCGTGATGATTACCACCAATTTAGTGTTTAGTGAATGGAACCAAATCTTCAAAAACCCGATGACGACGCTTGCGGCAATCGATCGCGTCCTCCACCATTCTGTGATTCTGGATATGATGGAGGTGGAGAGTTATCGGGCGAAAGAAGCGAGCCGTTATCGGGCGAAAGAAGCGAGCCATTACCATCTCCGAGAGGGTGAAGAGAGTCAGATGGCTTCAAAGCCATCTTCTGTGGAAGATGAAGCGGCACCAGTAATTCGCAGCACCGGCAAAAACTATTGACTTTTAACAACATCCTGGCTGCTCGCACGAAAGCCCGTATGATGCATCACGGACATGACATTCGCGCTGCTGGCGATGAAGTAGAGATTGTTTTCCGGAAAATGCTGAGCCGCAAGCTTCCTTCGTTGTATTATGTCGGGCACGGACACATCGTTGACGAGCACCTGCATGAAAGTTCACAACTCGACGTAATCATCGCGAACAATACTGGCTCGCCTATCTTGTTTCGGGCCGAAAACGGAAGCGAGTACTTCCCCTACGAAGGCGTTTATGCCATCGGTGAGGTGAAATCCTCCTACGACAACAGCAAGAAGTATATTCATAAATTCTCCGAAACCTTGAAGGGAATACAGGACCAGCTTCAACGAGAGCCAGTCCGAACTGCTCAACGTTTCCGGCTCTCTCCCCGCCCCTACGGGAATCCACTCTTCTCCTTCATGTTCTTTGCCGAAAAAGGAGACTTTGATATTGAGCAGATCCGCGACCTCTACCAGACACAGCCAGAAAGCGAACTCCCCAACATCGTCTGCATTCTCAACAAGGGCCTCATCATGAACACTGCGAGCCACAACTGGAATAACCCCCAACAAAAGTGGGAACCAGTCAAACAGGGGCAGCCTGGGTCGATCAGTTTAATTCCAGCGAACAATGACGAGTACAGGAAGCGGGGTGTCGAGTTTCATTGGGTTTTGACAGAACATGGGGACAACGACCAATCGCTGGCCGCCAATCTCGCAAACTTCTACTATCCGCTCATTCAACACCTTCAACACTGCCAGCTTACCATGCCAAAATTAACTGAATATGTGAACCATCTATTCGAGACAACAACCTCAACCTTCATCTCATGAGCAAAGGGAAATAACAATGCCGCTAGCAGGGTTACTTGACAAGATACAGCTATTAAAGCTAAAGATGTCTGCGAAGTAGCATTTGGTTTGGTGCTTGACTTATTTTTACTTTGACGTAAGGTTCTAACTCGTGAATAATTCTTCGCGTAGTAAGAATGATTTGCCAATCGGGTAAATTATTGCTATCTTCATATTCTTGCTCACTGTTAGATTGCAACGTAGCAAGGTAGCGAAGCAGTTTATCCTCACTTTCCTCATTCATATCACCTACCGCAGGTGAGTCAATCACTAATAGTAGAGGAAAATAGGTTTGCTCTCGCCGAGCTAACTCCAATAGAGCTAAATGATAGCAAACAGTAGCTAAGCCTTTAAAGGCAGTACCAGTGGTACTATATAAACTGCCATTAATATCAGGCATAAGCGTATAAGGGTTTATTGAACAGTTTTGAAAATTTGGAAAATCTATAGCCCTTAGAATGTGCTCGTAGATTTGGCGAAATTCTTCCAATCGTTCTTTATTTGGCTTACGAGCTTCTTTGAGTTGTTCCTCAAGAGATGCTTGTCTTAACTGTAGCTCCTCTAGCTCATTTTTTATATCAATTAATGCTCGGGCTTGATTGAGCAGAGCTTGAGCCTGAACATATTCAGCTTCATATTGAGCTACCTCATGAGCACGAGCTATCAATAGATCAACGGAAGGTGAAACATAGACTTGAACTTCTTCTTCAAGATTCTTGCCTATCTCAGCCTCAAGAGTACGAAGTTCTCCAAGTTTATTTAATAGGGTTTCTATCTCCTGATGGATGTCCTTCAAAACAGCTTCAGCTTCCTCTATTTGTAAGTCAATATCTTCGGTTCTCGGCATTGCTTTTGGCGGAGCATCTGATGTCGTTGTAAGTGGCCGATTACATAGACAACACCGGGCATATTGTTCTCGTATCCGCATCTCAGGCGTAATATCCTGTAAGCAACGTGGGCAAATACTAAAGTCAATGCTGTTAAGGATCGTACTAGATGCCTTTATACGCTGTACTTTTCGACGATCAGACTGTAACGATGCAAGCACCTCTTTTAAACGTTCCTCCTCTTGCCAGCGTCCAGTAAGTTCGTGCTCGGTGAATGCAGTATCTTCCTTGATGCCAAGCAATCGACTTCGTAAACTATCAATCCTTCCTATACCTCTACTGTCAAACTCACCATTTGCTTCCCGTCTTATTTCTGACGCCATATCGAATTTTGTGTAATGGCACATAGCAGAAAAGCTCCGAGGCCAGGGCTGGACTGAGTTTAGCACCTTCTTGTTGTACACCGTTACACAAAATTCGGTATGGCATCCTTATTTCTCGTTGAATACTTAACTGCTCTTCTTTAGCAAATGTAAGATTTTGTTCAGCAATCGCCTTTTGCGCTTCAGCCTCAATGAGCGAAGGTACTCCATTCTCAATTAGGAATTTTTGCACTGATTGAAAATAATTTTCCAATCGTTGTGTTTCTATTTGTACCTCTGATAACATACCTTCAAGCTCGAAGCGTGCCAATGGAGTAATACCGCTTAAAAAGCCAATAATATCGGCACGTCTCTGATCAGGTTGTACCTTATGAAGAATTGCGCCGAAGCTATCTTCTTGATGCAGTATAAATGCTCTCATGAGCAAAGGAAAACTAAGTGGATCAAGCTCACCGCTGAGTTTTCTTACTGAAACATTTGGGATTCCTAGAACGTTCAGGATTAGTGGCGACATCTGATCTATAGGAACTAACTCGTAGGGAAGCTTCTCAATTCCAGGTATATAAGGTCCTTGGCGGACAGAGGCAGCAGCGTTAATTTGTTGAAGAGAACGTTCAATGGTAAGTATTTCTCCATTGGCTTCTATTTCGAGCCACAAAGTTTTCACCTGATCGATAATGGGTTTAAAATGCCACTTAGCTTTAGAATCCTGATTTTTCCCCAGACCATGTTGTATAAGTTCAACTAATGCAGTTTTACCGGTGCTGTTAGTAGATTTGGGATCTCCGTCTTTTGGAACAGCTTGTACAATATTAAGACCATGATCAAAAGGCAAATCACACGAGAGTTCTCCTTCAACAACCACCCTGCGTATCAATAGCGATGGTGAAACCATAACTATCTCCTAAATCATCGTTCCTATTTTGCGACTGACAACTTCGGGGAAATTGTTATAGATAAAATCTTTCAAACCGTTGCCAGTATATTTGTTAAACAGATGGTAAACTGTGTAGTGCCCCCCAGGGATTGGACACCTGGCGAAGTGAAAGCCAGGAAGTATAATAAGCCCAAGAAAGGGGGTTACTATGATACAGCGACGACGATTTACAGCGGAGTTCAAAGCGCAAGTGGTGCTCGATCTGCTCAG
>WNGJ01009172.1_pt2 | contig 11082 bp, 10 predicted proteins | sample 5400611 | NCBI WGS metagenome assembly WNGJ01 (sample SAMN13153375, study PRJNA577476) | soil metagenome | isolation source: 40 cm soil or saprolite under Garry oak tree replicate 1 | place: USA:California | collected 2016-06-15 | reverse complement strand
ACGCAATGGCTTCGAGGTGTCCGTAGCCTCCACATGAACACTTTGGCCCGTTCTCCTTGACAAACATGTGTCCAATTTCGCCCGCCGTGCATGTCTCCCCGTGATAAACCTTGCCATTGACTACTAAACCGCCACCAATGCCCCGCCCCAGGCCAATATAGAGTACGATGCGCTCGGCGTTGCGCGGGTTATGCCTTGCAATGGATACGGCACCGTATTGTACTTCCGCTAATGCTGCTGCATTTGCATTGTTATCTATTATACAAGGTATATCAAGTCTTTCCATCAGATAGTCCTGCAAAGGAAAGTCGTTCCATCCATGTGCATGATGCAGAGTACGCACTATGCCACGAGCTTCATCAACAAGGCCGCCTACAGCAACGCCTACACGCAGGACACGACCTCCCTGAAGTCGCTCTGGAGTGATAACTTCAGCGAGCATAACATCAATAAGCTCGAGCACAGTTCCGGTATCTGGTACATACTCTAAAGGACGACGCACCCGGTGGAGTATTTTGCCTTCCAGGTCAGCAATCGCCACGGATTGACGTGTGCCGCTGCCACTAATTTCAATGCCCACAACATACCCCTGTGTCGCCAGTAGCTTACCAGTTGTCCTCGTAGTTGTCAAAGGCGCGAGGGAATCAGAGGCTCTGCCGAATGCCCCCTCTTGAGATAACTCTTGCGATTGACCGAGCTGGGTAGACATGGTCGTAACCTCCGTTCTCTACGAGAGCTGGCATCAATGCCCAAAAGAACTGCCATGCCAGCACATTATGACAAGTGTTCTCGGCAGTGTAGATCAGTGTAAAGAAAGACCTCGTATGGTACCGTATGAAATGGAGAAAACCTCTATATGACAGCGGCTTCAGTATATCATATAATAGCTCAAAGAGATACATAGGTCATTTGGAGAGTTTTTATGGCATCACCTGCAGCGGCGCAAGGGCAAGTCTTTATTAGCCCCGGCCTCAGCCCTTTCAAACGCATAGTGACGATAATCGGCGTGCTGGGTATAACCGCCCTGGTGCTGTGGATCGCTCTTCACGAGGGAGTATCAGCGGTAGGTAGCACTATTGCCGCTATCGTGTTTATCGCCGGCTTCATCATCTATCTACGTATTGTTGCACCTGTTCCATTTACTATTACCCTGGAACCGGAGGCCATGGTGAAGCGAAGCCGCAATGGGGAAGTCATCCAGCGTGACCGTCTATCGCAAGCCATCGACGCCTGAGCAAAAAGCCAAGGCTTGGGCAGTCTATCGCGATGACATAACCAATATCGATAGCCTGGCCGAAGCCCTCAAGCAAGCCATCCCCGAAACGTGTCAATGGAGCAGCGAGACCGTGCACGATTGATATTTATGCAAATTTGTGCTGGTGGCGCGATAAATTTCTAGACCAACATCACTTGATCTATATAGCACCAGCGCCAGCTTTCGCCGGGCTGAAATGACTGTACAATGGGATGGTTAGTGGCATGGAAATGCTTGGTGGCGTGCTTGTTCTTCGAAGAATCGCAGCAGCCAACATGTCCACATTCGAGGCAGAGGCGTAAGTGTACCCACGTATCTCCAGTTTTCAAGCAATCCTCACACCCATTCGCGCTAGGCCTGACCTGGTGTATGTGGTCAAGATGTGTACATTGTGAAGCCAAAATATACTCCTTTATGATGCAAGACAATTCAGTTGCGGATGAACGTTACGATGCTTTCGTCTCAATTTGTGGTTTCTTTCCTTCGATGAGCAATAATGCGCTCAATGCGCTACCCAGCGCTAACGCGGAAGCGGTCAGCATTACCACGCGAAAACTTGTTACAAACGATTCAGAAATAGCCCGCTGTACCACTGCATGCGTCGATTCGTTCAGCCCGGCAGGAATTTCAATGCCAACCAGTTTATTTAGCTGCGCAACTATGATGTTTTGTGCCCCGGCCGGGATATGCAACACGGCCAGGTGGCTTACGAGGACGCTGCTGAACACTGCCAGTACAACGATGCCCATTACCGCGATAGCAATTAACCCGGCAGTGCGAGAAACAGCATTATTGATGCCAGAGGCAATACCCGCGTGTTGCGTATCCACAGCGCTCATCACCGTTGTCGTCAAGGGCGCGACGCTTACAGCCATGCCGATGCCTAAGACGACCGCCGCTGGAAAAAAAGTCGTCCAGTAGCTTCCCCCGATACCCGGTAGTGCAAAAAGGGCGAAACCAGCAGCAGCAATCATAGGACCAATTACAAGAGGTAGTTTCGCTCCATAACGGAAAACCAGACCTCCCGACCAGCGCGAGAGCAAGAACATGATCAGAATAAGCGGCAAATTTGCTGCCCCGGCGGCCGTTGGTGAGTAGCCCTGTACACGAATCAGATTGAACGGAACAAAGAACAGGGATGCGCCCAGGGCCGCGTATAACAATAATGTCAGCAAATTCGCACCACTGAAGTTTCGCGAACGGAAGAGGTTGAGCGGCATCATCGGCGATTGGCTACGAGCCTCCACCAGGACAAACAAGATCAGCGCGACCACACCACCTCCCATGGTGATAAGTACGAGCGGATTGCTCAAGCCGAGGTCGTTCGATTCGATCAGCGCGTAGACAATGCCCCCTAGCCCAAGGGTTGCCAGTAGCGCACCCCACCAATCCAGCTTTCTACGACCTTCTCCTTCTTCACCGCGACTTTCAGGTACACGCCAGAAGAGGACTAGGAGCACAATCACGGCCATAGGGACATTGATAAAAAAGACCCAACGCCAGGAAGCATATTCAACCAACCAACCTCCCAGTACCGGGCCGATAGCAGAAGTGATTGCTGTGAACCCGGACCATGTGCCAATGGCTCGCCCACGCTGCTTGCTATCGAACGAAGCGCTGATGATCGCTAAACTTCCAGGTACCAACAGCGCTCCCCCTATTCCCTGGATAGCGCGCGCGTAAATGAGCACGGTCACATTTGGTGCAAGACCACAGAACACTGAAGCTACTGTAAAGAGTGTGATACCAATGGCAAAGATGCGCCGGCGTCCAAAATGATCTCCCAGCGAACCGCCTACTAGAATCAGGGCCGCCAGGAAGAGTGAATAGGCCTCTACGACCCATTGAACATCTGCAACGGTTGCATTCAGGTCGGTCTGGAGTACTGGCAGAGCCACATTGACGACCGTGCCGTCAATAAAGGCCATACTGGATCCAAGGATTGTGGCTACAAGAACCCACCCACCATTAATACTTGATGGGGCATTAGGCAATGATTGCGTAGCGCGTTTTAATTGTTGCGCATCTAGCTCAGGTGCCGATTGGATCACGCCCTCATCGCATGGCGGCTTCAGTATGTGAGCCATATTTTGACTCCTTATGTCGTTAGGCAACATGTGCAAATCTCAGGAGATCAGCCATCGTGAAGTGCCCTTCCTGGACACTCTGCAAAGAAGGCCTCCATTCAGTTTCCGTGTTACGGTAGGAGGTAGGATCACAATCGATGAGTCCAAGCAGGACCTCAGCAACAATACGTCCTCCTACGTCACCCAGTCGCTCACCACCATTTCTGATCTGGGCTTCTTTGAGGATGTAATAAAAGAGCGGTGTTTCGCCATGATAACCTATTTTGCTCAGACCGATCTCGTCCTTGGTTAACGGTTCGATGCCTATAGCTCTCGATATAGCTTCTCCTGAAGGGAGGTCGAGCGCCAGTCCCCTTTCCAGGTCGCGATAGGCAAGCGAATGTTGTTCGGGAATCTCTGTTTCCCCAACCACTGACTTCGGTAGATCAATGAGCGAGTGAGCAAGCGAGGTATCGATCTTCTTGCTAGGTTGCGGCAATCGATTGTCATCTACTCGGAAGAAGTAAGCCCAATCCACTACCCGATCATGCGGAACGGGGCATGTGCCAGCATAATCGGGAAAGATACTACCCCTTGCTCCACTATCGTTCAACGTGTAGATTGTCCTAATCTGGCTATGACCAAACCGGTAAGCCGCGTCAGCATACTCTACTGGGATATATGGATAGTCGTCGTATGTATAGAACTGTGGGCCATTGGTCAGAAGATCGCGCATGAGGGTTTCTCCAACGCTCAGCGGGAGGAACTCGTGGACCACGATCCACTGATAGTGCCATCTTACCAGACGACGTGCCTGGTTGAAAACATCTGAACTGCGAACCCCTTGATCTCTGAGCATATCCACAACCCGGTTGTGGAACTTGAGGAAGGCAAGGTGAAGCTGAGAGATGATGAGGTGTACATCATTGCGTGGGTCGCCAACAAGTGCTCGCCCCTGGCGGTTTCTTGGGAGATCATCCGGCTTATCTTTGTTGTTCATACCGAGAAGAAATTTATCTAAATCATCGAGATCATAAAGGTGTGGGTCACCGGTAGGACCGGCTCCGTAAAGACATTCGAGGTCGAGGCGAGGTGTGCGAAAGTTGCGAAGTTCCTCGAGCCGCGCATGATGCTGGAGAAGACTGCGATCAGCAGTTATATCATGCGCAATGAACTGGCCAAAGAATGCGAATCCGGCAGGAATGCGGGGATTATCAGATTTGCCCTCCTGATCGTCCTGCCCCGATTCGACATCCATCATAGACCCGGCTCTTCCCAAGGCCAACAAATACTCTTCATCGGTCTCGATACCTGGAAGGTCGGGAAACATTCTCCCGTATTTGCCATCGACTCCACTTGATAGTGAATCCTTCAGATGAGGGGCGATAACACAACTATGCGTGCTCATGTAAGCCTCCTGAGTCAAAAAGCGATGATGAAAATATTATCCATCATGAGCTTACATCATAAACTGGTTTACTGTCTACATCCTTCTGAGAGCTTGAAGAACTGGATGATTCCAGAGTACTCTATGCGATGAACCGATAAATGGCATCACCCATCCGACCAGTCATCACCTAGATAAAGTAGCAGGTTGTTTTCGGCAGCAATCCTAACCATATGGATAGGGTTGCGAAAACAGAGAGAAGTAATAGGCAATACCGAGCCTTGCAAGGTGAGCACGCCTGGACATTTTATGTATACGTTCTAGCCTCGGTCGCTTTAAATGTGGCATAAATGCTTTTGCCCTCGTTCAATCCCATACGCACCGCCGAAGCCTCGGTGATTTCAGCAGTAAGGGGCGGGGCGGAATCATCGATGAGAATACTGACACGCACGCGACCATCTTGCTCGCCTTCATTGCTGAAATTTGTGCCTAGATGCAACAATTGTACGATTTCGCCATGAAAGATATTGCGCGCAGAACTATCAGGTAGTGTTTGATAGAGTGTGATACTACGCGGATCAACCAGTACATAAGCCTCATCGCCTGCATCCGGCATCTTATTAACCTGTGTATGCTCTTCCAATGCTGCTCTTAGCTCAATACCTCGATCGCCATTACTTTGCAGTTGGATAGTGCAAAGCCTACTTGTTTCGCAATGTACTACACGCCCACGAAAGAAATTCATCCCTATAAGTTCGGCAACGTACGAAGAGCGTGGGTATTGCAGGAGATCTCGTTGACTACCCTGTTGTATGACATAGCCATGCTCAAGTACGAGAATTTGATACCCAAAGAGCAAAGCTTCTAAGTATTGATGGGTAACCAGAACTGTTGTGATTCCGACAGTAGATAGGATACGACGGAGTTCCTGGCGTACCTCGCGGCGTGTTTGCACATCGAGTGCTGCCAGGGGCTCGTCGAGTAATAAGAGTTGAGGTTGCAGCGCTAACGCTCGAGCAATTGCAACTCGTTGTTGTTGACCTCCCGATAGTTGTGCTGGACGGCGCTGATCATACCCTGTCAGGCGTACCTGTTCTAACGCTTCACCGACCCGCTGGCGGACGGTTTTGCGTGGTAAATGTTGGGCACGAAGACCAAAGGCGACATTCTCAAAGACCCCCAGATGTGGAAAGAGTGTATAGTCCTGAAAGACGTAGCCAAAGGGACGTTCTTGAGGTGGAATAGCGATACGCCGTTCACTATCAAAATAGGTGACACCATCCAGCGAAATGAGCCCACGCTGCGGGTGGAGCAGGCCCGCCAGGAGCCGCAGTATAGTGCTTTTGCCCGCACCACTCTCGCCGAGCAGAACGGTAGTTTTGCCCGTTTTGGCAGAAAAGCTTATGTCTAAGTGAAAATTGTTGAGGTGAGTGTCGAGCGACGCTGTTAACATGTCTTAAGTATAAACAAGGGACATATGCTCACGCAAGGATACATCGGTTATTTTCCATTACTTACTTTTTAATAGTAACATTACTTGCGTTAGAAAACAAAACATGGTATACTGTTATACATTGAAATAAGTAGAAACCTATTCTGGTCATCATCAGGCCGGGAAGGCAAGGCGCGAAATGGCAACGAAGCCAATAGAGACAATTACAACAACACAAGCATACCAGATGTGTCCGCGTTATGAGCATGCCATTCAGTTGCTTGGAAAACGCTGGACTGGCCTCATTTTGGATACGCTCCTGGTTGGTGCCCGACGTTTTTGTGAACTGACCGCGACGGTAGAGGGACTCTCAGATCGTGTTCTGAGTGATCGCCTGCGCGAATTGGAGGCTGAGGGTATTATTGAGCGTGTCGTCTACCCCCAGATTCCCGTGCGCGTCGAGTATCGTCTTACTGAGAAGGGCCGCGACCTCAAACCTGTGGTACAGGCCATCCACGAATGGGCCGAGCAATGGATAGCATTGCCGAACACCTTAGCAGAAAATTCCTCTGAAGGTAACCAATCATAAAGTGACTAACAGAGAGCGGGGCTTAACCTCGCTTCTTTGCTTGCCTGCCTCACTGTAGCCCATTATCTACGCTCTGTGCTATACTTCCACTATGGAAAACTTATGGGCGCCCTGGCGCATGGCTTTCATCGGGCGGGAAACACCACAACCACAAGTATGCATTTTTTGCACTCAGCCTGCCGCTCATCGTGATGCAGAGTATTATATCCTGTACCGTGGTCCCCTCTGCTATATGATGTTGAACCGTTATCCCTACAATAATGGGCATCTCATGATTGCCCCCTTTCAGCATGTCGCAAGCATTGAGAAAATGGATTCTGCTACGCTCTCTGAACTGATGGCACAGGCTCAACTGGCTTTGCGAGCGTTACGCCTGACTATGAATCCCGACGGCTTCAACATGGGCATCAACGAGGGCAAGGTAGCTGGAGCGGGTTTCGCCGATCATATGCATTTCCACATCGTACCGCGTTGGAATGGCGACACAAACTTCATGCCGGTCATAGCGGATGTTAAAGTGATGCCCGAACTCTTGGATACTGTGTACCAAAAGCTCAAGCGGGCATTAGAAACATTAAGAGAGGGGCAAACAACAGGCGAACAATAGGAGGGGGATCATATCGCGCTTTCATCCATGTGATGCCATCACTCTTATACTTTTATACGTCGCGGACGCTGTAGAATCACAATATATTGATGGGCAATGTTCGGAACATAGCCATAGGGGTAGCCATACGGTCGGAGCTTCGTTCCAGCCTGGTACCAGATGATTTCGCCCTTGGGCACAAATCCTACTGATTTGGCTCGGCGTGCCAGGTCTACATGTGTGAACAAATACTCTGAGTGCTGATAGGCATTGCGCACGATAATCGCCATGTAGCGCCCAGGTTGTAACAAGCGAAAACAGCGCTCAAAGACCTCTTCCATCGCAACGAGGTAGTCATCATATGATACCAGGTTTGCCAGGTCACGCTCCTTATCGGATCGCATTTTATAGTCGCTGCGCCTGTTGGGATATTTTTCTGCGTACCGTCTCCCTCCATTTCCGCTCATAGTCTGCTCTAAATGAATATTGTAGGGCGGATCCATAACGATAAAGTCGAACGCTGCCTCTTTTCCTCCAATGCGATACTCGCGTCCATCTATAGCCAGAATCCCCTCGTATGCTAACAAGCGATCCATCACCTCGATGCAATCACCCTGGATCATGATCTGCGGCAGCAAGTCAGAGTTATCTTTCAACACACGGGAGTAGATATCCGTCCACTGCTGGCTAATCTCAATGCCTACGCATTTGCGAGGACCCGGTGTGGCGATTGAAGCTCCAATCAATGTTCCACCTACACCTGCGAAAGGGTCTAGTACCGACATGCCTGTTTTGGTGAAGAACTCGATCAGCTGAGCCATAAGCTGAGGAGGCTTATTTGCGCCGTGCTGCTTACGTAATTCGTGGCCGTACACACTTGGGTAGGTGGTAGTTAGCACGCTCTTGGTAAAGTAGAGGAAGCGATCTCCGCTCATGTCGTTGAGCGTATTCCTGGGATGGTGAGCGTCCTCAGCTAGTAGGCCAACAAGTTCGTCTGATACACTATTCTGCCGAGGTGATTTTCTTTTTCGTACCACGTTCCCTCCCCATTATAAGTTATAGAGGGTAATTCAATATTGATCACCCCAGGCGGCAGGTGCGCGAAGAATTCAGCAAATAACAGGGTTGTGAGAGGTGTCATCTCGGAGGGTTTGAGTACAACTGTGTTGCCTGCTGCCAGCGCGGGTGCAACTTTCCATGTCATCAATAGGATAGGATAGTTCCAGGTGACGATGGTGGTTACCACCCCGCTTGGTTCTTTGAGCACCATGGCAAGCTGGCTCTCTTCAATAGAAAGAAAGGATCACCCGCCCACCGTTCATGACACAATACGCACTCCTGTCCTGGATGTTCTGACCAGAGTATACCACAATACGCACACCTCAGTAGAGAAGGACTGTGCGCTTGTTGCATTGGTATTGTGTTTCGTTTAGATTACCTGATGGTACTCTTTCTTCCTGAGGACACCCTGCCCTTGTGCTCTTGCCTTTTCTTAAGTGATAGAACTTAACCCGCCGCAAACTACGGGATTTCAATCCCAGGGGTAAGGCGGGTTTCCCGTGGCTTTAGCCCTTGACAATCCGTTGAATATGCTGTATATTTCCTACGTGGAAACAACAAAGAACGGCAACCTAGTTTATCAACGGGATGAGCATCGGGTACACCTCATCGTGTACCATCTCATCTGGTGTCCCAAACGGCGCAAGCCCATGCTGGTTGGTGCAGTCAAGGAACGGTGTCAGGCACTTATCGAAGCGAAGTGCAATGAGAAGGGATGGACGATCTTGACGCTGGCAATCATGCCTGACCATATCCACGTGGTTGTGCGTGTCTGGCCGTCCGATAGCGCAGCAGCCGTGGTGAAGGAACTCAAAGGCGTCACGTCCTTCTACTTGCGCAAAGAGTTTTGGGAAGTCACCAGTAAGCTTCCCTCGCTGTGGACTCGTTCCTACTTTGCGAGCACGGCGGGCACTGTCAGCAAAGAGACGATTGAGCGGTATATTGCGGCTCAGAAAGGCTTATGAGGATGTACCAAGTACGGCGGGTGCACATCGGCAAGACGGCTCAACTCGATGAGTTAGCCCACGAGTGCGGCTTGCTCTATTCTCAAACGCTGGTGTTCTTCTGGCGGACAGTACGTCACAAGAGCGTCTGGCTGAAAGAGAAGCATCTGAAGCGGCTGTTCACCTCCCGCAAGCTCCATACCCACACCGCCGATGCCTGCGTAGAGGCCTTCTTTGCCAGTCTCAAGAGTTGGCGGGAGCGCAAGAAGGCAGGCGCTCCCGATGCTCATCCACCACGCAGGCGTAAGTGGTACTTCAGGATTGAGTACAAACGCTCAGCTATGAGCCTCAAGGAGGGGACACTGCGCCTCTCTAACGGCAAGGGCAATGCGCCTCTTCTCCTCGACTGGCCGTGGGAATTGCCACAAACGGTGGTCATCCACTGGGCGGGAACGCAGTACGAGGCGATAGCCACCTATAAGCAGGAAGCAGCTCAGGCACAACCGCGAGGCGAGCGGGTAGTAGGGATTGACCTGGGCGAGGTGCACATGGCGGTGTCCCATGACGGTGAGCAGACGCACATCTTGAACGGGCGGCTCTTGCGCTCCAAAGTGCAGTACCGCAACAAACTGCAAGCCGAACTGAATAGCCGCATCGATGGGCAGATGAAGCAGGGCAGCAAACGCCGCAAGCGGCTCATCCGGTCCAAGAAGCGGCAACTGAAGAAGATCGAACACCAAATCAAGGATATTGAGCACAAGCAGACCACGCGGCTTATCACCACGCTGCATGAGCAAGGCGTGCGAACGGTGGTCATTGGCGATGTGAGAGATATCAGGCAAGACAACGATCTTGGGCATACCACCAACCAGAAAATCCACCAGTGGTCCCACGGCTCTGTCCGCTTCAAACTCACCTACAAGGCGCAACGCCTGGGCATGAGCGTTGCCTTGCAGGATGAGCACTACACCAGCAGGACTTGCCCTAGGTGTGGCTATGTGCGGAGCAAGGTCAAAGGGCGGGTGTTTCATTGCCCCCAGTGCGGATGGACCTATCACAGAGATGGCGTTGGAGCCGTCAACATTCGACAAAAGTATCTGGGTCAACTCCCAGTAGTGGGCGTGATGGCACCGCCCACGGGCCTGCGGTTCCGACCGCATACCCGCGTAGCTCGCTGGCAACGGCGAGAAGCCGCGCTACTTCAGTAGCAGCGGAGTGTCACATCATACCCTCGGGTGGTAGGCATTTCTTGCGTTATAGCGCAGCGCGTATCAAAATGAATTTGGATAACGAAAGCCCCAATACAAGATTAAATTGGCCATGATAAGAAAGCATTACACGATGATCATCGTGCCGGTAAGGAGATGTCAGAGTGAGTGAGACTAGCAACACAACGAATCAGTGGAGCGAAGGTGATTCCACCGTATTTCTTGATTTAGGCGAGTTATTCGTTCCAGGGCGTGCAGAGCAAACAGCAACGCTCCTTCATTTAATCCCCGCTAAAACAGATGAGATATTTACAGTGGTTGAATTGGCTTCAGGTGAGGGTGTGCTGGCACAAGCAATATTGGAGAAATTTCCTCGATGCCGCTACATTGCGTTTGACGGCTCAGAGGTCATGCGAGACCAAATGGGCCAGAGACTATCAGAGTTCAGCAGCCGCCTTGAAATACGGCCTTTCGATTTGACCGAAAAGGAGTGGCGCATTACATTGCCTCAACCGCTTCGCTGTGTGCTATCCTCGCTCAGCGTCCACCACCTATC
>WNGJ01008931.1_pt1 | contig 11083 bp, 11 predicted proteins | sample 5400611 | NCBI WGS metagenome assembly WNGJ01 (sample SAMN13153375, study PRJNA577476) | soil metagenome | isolation source: 40 cm soil or saprolite under Garry oak tree replicate 1 | place: USA:California | collected 2016-06-15 | reverse complement strand
AACGGCGGCCTTCAACCCTGAGGGCATGACGGCCGCACGGGTGAGTTCCAAGTTGTTTGCCCATGCAGAACTGAACACGGACGAGCTGCTTGTCGCTCTGTCTGATTCGAAACGAATTCCAGCGGACGAGGCGACCGACAGTGAACTCGGCGCTGCTCGCAAAAGTAAGAACTGAGGCCGGCCATTATGTCCACCCTATTGAAAATCGACGTTAGCTCTCGCGGCAAGCTTTCTATCTCCCGAAAACTCAGTTCGCTCTTCCTTGAACAATGGACAAAGGCTCATGCCGATTGCAAGGTCATCGAGCGCGATATCGCCACGACCGACCTCCCGTTTCTGGAGTTCCCATGGATCACTGCCAATATCACCAAACTGTCAGCTCGAACCGAGGAGCAAAAGGCTTTGCTCATAGACCACATCGTTCGTAGCGGAGTTACTTTCAAAATGAATGCTGATGGCAGCTATGAAGGCCTTCTCAGCGGTAAGAAGGCGACGGTGATCATCGCGAGCGCAGGCGAATATCAACCTGGAGCGCCTGCTGAAGGGCTTGACACGTTGAAGCCCTACCTGCGCGAGATTCTCGCGTATATCGGAGTGACCGATGTGACCTTTATCCAATCCGGTTCTACATGGAAGGTGGACACTGGATCGGAGCAAGCGGACGAACACGTCGCGCCCTTGAAAGCGCAAGTTAGGCTGGCGGCCGGCGCGTAAGGCCTCAAACGCTTCCGTAAAGCGCGTCTTCGACCAGCTTGGAGGGAACGACTGCACCTTGCCTCGACACTTAGACGCTAGCCGGACTCTCGTCAACGACGGCGCGGCTGGCCTGTACATTTCGAGAACCTAAATTTCGAAAGGACCCAATGGCTACTGCGAAAGAACTTTTGTTGGAGTACATGGAGCTGATAAGGACCCCCGAAAAAGCAATCTCTCTCTTTTCGGTAGAGGCTGCCATTGAAATCCCATACCTGGTTGAAGTTGGCCTTCCCGGGAGATTCGAGGGCCACAACCAGATTCTGAAGTTCCTTCGACAGATCAATGAGCTTTTCCCTGATGTGGCTTTCATGAATGTGAGGTTCTTTGTGGACTCACCGGACCAAGTCGTTAGCGAGTACGAGGTTCACTGCTCAGCTTCATCTACGAAAAGGCATTATCACCAATTGTTTTTCGGAAGGCTGATGGCCGAGGGCGGCAGGATCAAGCTCCTGCGCGAAGCGATCAACATTATTAGCGCCGCGCAAACCATTCTTCCCAATGGACTGTCCGATGTGGCGGTTCAGAGAAGCGCGTCGCTGTGAGGGATCGTATCCGGATCAGGTGTAATTCTGGACAGGCACAGTGCTCTGTTGACCGCTGACCTTGTACAGCTAGTCTCGCTGAGACTCAAGTGAGATCAACAGACAGGAAGCATGAGGTGACAAGGATGATTCACTCCGATGAACTGAAATCTGTGCCGATCTTCTCCTGCCTGACGGATCTCCAGCGTGAACGGATCGCGAAGGGTGCTGCAGACCTCTTTGTTCAACCGGGAGAGTGGCTCATTCGGGAGGGCGAGATGCCATCGTTTTTTGTTCTGCTCGAAGGAGAGCTCGAGGTCGAAAAGGAATATGGCGGAGCAGGCACAGTTCGGGGGCGTTATGTGCCCGGTGACTTCTATGGTGAAACTCCGATTTTGCTCGATTCACCCACCATCGCATCGTTACGCGCGCATCTGCCATCTCGTGTTCTTCGATTGGACCGAATGCTGTTTCAAGAACTGATCGACTTTTCGCCAGAGTGCTCCGACATCATCGTGCACACGATGATGAAGTGGGTAACGACGATCCGGGAGTACATCCGGGACAACAGTCCATTACGGGCTCTCGTGGCCGGTTCGCAATATGACCCTGAATGCCGCGACATTCGAATGTTCCTATCTCTCAACCACATCCCTTATCAGTGGGTGGATAACCAACGCGATCCAGATCGCGTTCCGCTTTGCGTGTCTTCTGATCCCGCCGGGCCGTTCGTTTTGATCGGCAACTCGGTGCTGATTACTCGGCCGCTCACGGTTCGCAAGGTTGCCGAGGCGCTGAAAATGAGCACGAAGCCAGCGAAGGAAGACTATGACGTGGTCGTCGTTGGGGGAGGCCCCGCAGGACTTGCGGCTGCGGTTTACGGGGCATCGGAAGGACTAAGTGTTTTGTTAGTTGAGAAGACCGCTGCGGGTGGCCAAGCAGGGACCTCATCCCGCATCGAAAACTATCTCGGATTTCATAACGGCATCTCTGGGGAGGAGTTGAGTTCCCGAGCGTTGAAGCAGGCTACTCGCTTCGGCGCAGAAATGGTACTCACCCGTAAGGTTGAGAGAATTGCGCCGACGCCCGAAGGCTACTACGTAGAACTCGATGGCGGAAGCCGAGTGCATACGAAAACCGCGGTTCTAGCAACTGGCGTAGATTGGCGCAGACTTGAAGTTGAGGGAATAGATCGACTACAGGGAAAGGGTGTTCTCTATGGTGCCTCCCGCATGGAGGCGTTGTCGGTCGTCGGAAAAGAAATTTTCATAGTCGGAGGAGGCAACTCGGCCGGCCAAGCAGCTATGTTCTTTTCGAGCTACGCAGCATCTGTGACAGTGCTTGTGCGCGGCGAGGGTCTTGTACTGACGATGTCACAGTATTTGATTGCCCAGCTCAATCAACGCCACAACATAACCGTCGAAGCCTACACGGAGGTTGTCTCAGCCGACGGAGAACACTGTCTAGAGTCGATCTCTACGACAACGAAGGGCGCGCTTCCCCGTAAGCGTACTGCTGATGCTCTTTTTGTGATGATCGGGGCAATTGCGAGGACCGATTGGCTTCCCCCGACTCTCCAGCGAGACGCAAGAGGTTTCGTTCTGACTGGACGCGATCTTCTCGACTGGAGAGAGCCGCGCTCACCGTTTCTGCTCGAAACCAACCTGCCCGGTATATTCTGCGCGGGCGACGTCCGCCACGACTCAATCAAGCGTGTCTCAAGCGGTGTGGGCGAGGGTAGCATGGCGATTGCATTCATTCATCAGTACCTTGTGCTTCAGCAACCGATAACAAGGGGCTTGTCGACCTTGGCTGCATAGACCGAGGTTTCGCAAAATCGCGCCCTGAAGGGGCGGCTCAATACGGACGAGAAGATGACTCTGGCGCTTCATCGCAACTGCTTGCTAGGCAGGAATTTTGCTGAACAGTTGCTGAACAATAGACCGCAAATGAGAGCTTCCAGCGCAACTGAGAAACGCGCAACGCAAACAAAACAAATGAAAATCGGTCGGGGCGAACAGGTCAGGGTGAATTAGCAAACCGCTGCAACTGAGAAGACCTTAGAGCACCTTACAGCATCTCAGAACAGCTTAGGCTGTCTCTTGCAACTGAAAAATCGGCGGTTTGGAAAAACCGCCATCCACAGGTACTTTGCACGGCGTAAACGGTAATAGCACCGCACACCCTAACTAAGACTAGTGAGGACGTTTCTCGAAGACATCCTTCACGACCGGTAACGCGGAGAAGGCATTCGGCCAGCCGGCGTAGAAGGCCAAGTGCGTGACGACCTCCCCAGCCTGCTCCTGCGTCAGCCCGTTATCCATCGCCCTGTTTAGGTGGTACGTGATCTGCGCAACCTGTCCCGAAGCAATCAGCGCGCTGACTGTAACGAGACTCCGATCCCTGGGAACAAGGTCAGGACGCAGCCATAGGTCACAGAACAGAACATCAGTGGTGTATTGAACGATTCCAGGAGCGACGTTGCCGAACTGCTGTTCAACGGCCGCTGCACGCTTGGCCTCTGCGTCCTTGTTTAGCGGAAGAAGCGCAGGTGAAGCCGGGGGAAGCTGATCGGTCCCAATCTTACGATCGGCAAAGACATCTTTCGCGACAGCGGCCGCCGCCATCGCATTCGCCCAGCCGGAGTAGAACGCAAGATGCGTAATAATCTCAGAAATCTCGCTCGGTTTGACGCCGTTGTCGAGTGCGAGGTTGAAATAGTATGGCATCTCGATCGTATGGTTACGTGCGATCAGGGCGGCGATGGTAACGATGCTGCGGTCCCGCGGCGTGAGCCCCGGACGTTTCCACAATTCGGCGACAGCGCCCCGTGCGTATTTATCAAGTGCCGGCACCACCATCGTAGTGTCTTTTTGTGTCTGCATCGATTTCTTCCTTCCGTCTTTTGCGTGTTCATCCTGAGCCCATGATGTGGCGATCAGACAAAGCGATGCGATCATCACAGCCATCAGTTTCATCTTGACCTCCTGGAGTTCAGGGTGAGAGCCACGATCATTTGCGGTATTGATCGTCGGTGACCTTTTCCATCCACTCGACGGCTTTGCCGCTAAGCTGTTCCTGGATTGCGATGTGTGTCATCGCTGTATTTGGCGTAGCGCCGTGCCAGTGCTTTACTCCGGGTGGAATCCAGATCACGTCGCCCTTTCGAATCTCCTCAATCGGGCCTCCCCACTGCTGAATCCAGCCCGTGCCATCGGTCACGATCAAGGTTTGACCGAGCGGATGCGTATGCCATGCACTCCGCGCGCCAGGTGCGAACGTGACCTTCCCACCGCTTGTGCGCGATGGATCGCGCACAGGAAAAAGTGGCTCAACCTGTACCGAGCCAGTGAAGTGCTCGGCGGGCCCTTTGATTGGCTGTTGCGAACCGCTCCTGGTGATGTTGATCGAGCGCGAGTCTTGCGCTGAGGCAGTCGACGAAGCGTTACCTTGCGCACGAGCTGTGTGAGCGTGCGATGCGGCCCAAGCGGACAGAGAAAGCGAGATGAGCGTGGCGGCGAGTACTTTCATTTTTGCTCCTTCCATGTCTCTGTTCTTCGCGATGAAGTCAAAGGTCCTTCTCATCGTATCCGGGCTTCTTGTAGAGCTTGTCCAAATTGCCCTTAATGTCGGGTTTGTAGACTCTCTCGACCCAGTCCTGGGGCTTCACTTCTTCCATCGCTACCGAAACCGACTCTTGTCCGTAATGCAGAATGTCCATAACGTTTTTGGTGATTGCTTCAGCTAGACGATTCTTCTGCTGTTCGGATTTGCCACAACTTCACGATCACATGAGGCATTGCTATCTCCTTAGGTTGATGCTTTTATCTGGCGCGGCATGACCTTGACGGTCGCGGAGCGAGCGCTTGTGCTGATCATCGGTTTGAGATACGAGCTGCCCTTGTACTTCGCTGCGTAGGCTTCATCGATCCGGTCGTTGATCGTTCCGTCGACCGGCTCGAAACTGACTTCTTTCGTCATGCCGGCGGCAGTGATCCGTCCCGCCTTCTGCCGCACGGCCGCCTGGTACCAGCGAGATTTCTGTCCGTTGTAGCCGCGCACGTACAGTGCGTCACCAACCACCACGGACCAAATCCACGTGGGGGTGCCGTACGTCTTTCCGCCCTCGCGGAAGGGTGAGACGTGCAGGTCATCCGTCTCGGCAATCTTACGGAGTTCGTCTTTCGGCCATGTGCTCATCGTGAAACCTCCAACGTGCCTGAAGGGCGCAGCAACGTCTTGATCGCTCGGCGATCGTCCATCGCGCGGTAGCCCTCCGCCACCTGGTCGAGAGGCAAAGTCAGGTCGAACACCTTCCCGGGGTTGATCTTCCTGTTCCACACCAACTTGATCAGCTCGGGCAAGTAGCGGCGCACGGGTGCGGGACCACCGTGGAGGTGAACGTGGGCGAAGAAGAGTTGCTCTCCGTTGAGCTCGACGCCATGCGGGACACCGACGTAGCTCACGTACCCGCCTTTCCGGCTGGTACTTATCGCTTGCATCATCGACTCCTGAGTTCCAACACACTCCAAAACGGAGTCAGCACCGATTCCGCTGGTCAGTTCCTTGATGCGGGCCACGCCCTCATCACCGCGCTCGGTCACGATGTCGGTTGCTCCGAAATCGCGCGCGAGCTTCTGTCGCGACGGGTGACGGCTCATCGCGATGATGCGCCCTGCCCCCATCTGCTTAGCGGAGAGCACTCCAAGTAGGCCAACGGCGCCATCACCGACGACTACGACAGTAGTGCCGGGCTTCACATTTGCGGCATCGGCGGCGAACCACCCGGTACCCATAACGTCGGAGAGCGTCAGCAGGCTCGGGATGAGGTCGTCCGAAGGAACAGCGGGAGTGGCGACTAGGGTGCCGTCTGCAAGCGGCACGCGCAGCACACTCGCTTGCGCCGTGCCGACGAACTCGGCGTGCTGGCAAGAGGACTGGTAGCCGATCTCGCAGTTGGGACAGGTATTGTCGGAAGCAAAGAACGAACCAATGACAAACTGGCCGGGCTTGACAGACTTGACCGCGCTGCCGACTTCCTCGACGATGCCGCAGTACTCGTGGCCCATAGGAGTCGGCTGGGCAATCGGCTGGATACCGCGATATGGCCACAGGTCGGACCCACATACGCACGTTGCCGAGATCCTGATGATGGCATCGGTCGGCTTGATGATTCTCGGAACGTCGCGCTCTTCGAAACGCACGTCGCGCGGGCCGTACAGAACAGCTCCTAGCATCGTTATCTCCTCGTATTTCGCGGCTCGGCAACACCGAGATGCTCACAGCAGCATTCGTCCTCAGCGTGCGGTGTAGCCACCATCCACGGCGAGCGCCTGACCCATTACAAAACTTGCGCCTGGACTGCAGAGCCAGAGCACGGCGGCGGCAACTTCCTCAGCGCGACCCAAACGCCGAGCCGGAACTTCCTTCATCATCTCTTCCATAGCTTGCGGCTCAGCGGATAGCATTCCCGAGACCATGGGCGTATCGATGATGCCAGGGCATACCGCATTGATCTGAATGCCCTGCGCGGCGTATTCGAGAGCAGCGCTTTTCGTAAGTCCGATTACGCCGTGTTTTCCCGCGTGATACATCGCACGGCCGGGAACACCCACAAGACCGCCCAGCGAAGAGTTGTTCACGATGGCACCGCTTGCTTGCTTCCGCATCTGGATCAACTCGTATTTCATGCAGTTGAAGACACCGCGAAGATTGATCCCATTGACGCGGTCAAACTCTTCTCCGGATGCATCCGCGAGCTCCGCGATCGGGCTCTGTACGCCTGCGTTGTTGAATGCCGCGTCCAGGCGGCCAAAAGTGGACACGGTCTGCTCGACCATGGCCTTCACCTGCGCTTCGTCAGACACATCGCAGCGTATGGCGATGGCCTTATGGCACGCGGCTACCAGTTGCTCGGCGGCCGCGCGAGCCGCAGCTACGTTGACGTCCGCCAATACCACTGCAGCACCCTCCGCAGCGAACGCCTGGGCCGCAGCTAAGCCCATGCCAGAAGCGGCGCCGGTGACGAGTGCGACTTTGTCCTTAAAAGATAAATTCATAAATAGGATTCCTTTTCTCTCGATCTTTCTGTCTCGGCGAACGTCAGACGCCAAGTCGTCACGACCAGTGTGTAAAACGTCCCAAGCGTGCCAGCACCTTAGCGACCGACTAGCTTCGCGTGAAAGGCGGGGTATCTTGCCCCTTCCAGCTTGATCTTTGAGGAGGCGTCTTCGAGGGCCCGTACATCGTTGGGGGTTAGTTCAACAGCCGCCGCTCCAAGATTCTCTTCCAGTCGGGCCAGCTTCGTGGTGCCCGGAATCGGAACGATCCACGGCTTCTTCGCAAGCAACCAAGCCAGCGCGATCTGCGCAGGAGTCACTTTCCTTTGTCCTGCGAAGGAGCGGATCACATCGACCAGAGCCTGGTTCACTTTGCGATTCTCCGCGCTAAACCGTGGCACGCTGCTACGGAAGTCCGTGCTGTCGAACTTTGTGTCCGCGTCGATCTTGCCTGTCAAGAAGCCTTTGCCGAGTGGGCTAAACGGGACGAATCCAATCCCAAGCTCTTCCAAGGTAGGCATTACCGTCTCTTCGGGCTCTCGCCAGAAAAGCGAGTACTCGCTCTGCAGCGCTGCGACGGCCTGAACTGCGTGGGCGCGGCGGAGCGTCTGTGCGCTCGCTTCAGAAAGACCGAAGTGCTTCACCTTGCCTTCCTGAATCAGATCCTTGACAGCGCCCGCAACATCCTCGATCGGAACGTTCAGGTCGACTCGATGTTGGTAAAACAGATCGATGGCATCGACCCTCAGCCGCTTGAGCGACCCCTCTGCGACCTGTTTGATGTGCTCTGGCCGACTATTGAGAGCGCTCCACTTGCCTCCATCGTTGGGGTTAGCCTCCCATCCGAACTTCGTCGCGATTACGACTTTCCCGCGAAATGGAGCGAGCGCTTCACCTACCAGTTCTTCGTTCAGGAGCGGGCCGTATACCTCGGCAGTATCGAAGAACGTGACACCCTGCTCCACGGCGGCGTGAAGGAGAGCAATCATCTCTTTCGTGTCTTTGGGAGGTCCGTAGGACCAGCTCATTCCCATGCAGCCGAATCCGAGGGCCGAAACCTCAAGATTACTTTTTCCAAGTTTGCGCTTTTGCATTATGTCTCAATCCTTTCAGAAAAATTTACGCGTGCAACGTTTTGGTGAGTTGGGCTAGTAGTGTTCCCAAATGACTTTCCAGTGTTCCTCCGGGCGAGTCGACTTCACGACGAGTTGTTTGCCCGAGAACTCGAAGGAGCGAGGCAGGTCCTTACCGATCAGGGTCCGCACCAGTGCGCCTTCCACGTGTAAGGTGAAGGTGTGCGCGCTTTCGTCGATTTCATACCTGCCAAACGTCGCCTCGTACCCACCTCGCGAGTACTGCTCGGGCCCAGCGTGGGCCTGTGGTTGGGGATTGCGTTCCATCACCTGAACGGACGCGTGTCCATCGCCCGTGAAGACAAACATCCCGGTAGAATCGGCTCGATGAATTTGACCGTTTGGACCTGGCGCTTCGAGTGAGACCAGCCGCCAAGCTCCGATGAACCGTTCCCGGATGACATCACTTTCAGCGTGATTCTGGTGGCCCAATAGCGTCGTGCTCGTGATAGGGACAAGCAAAGCGAACGTGCCCAGCAAAATCAGTTTTTTCATATGTGCCTCTGCTGTCTTCGAAAGCTTCGCTAATCAGTCTAAGGATACGGAAGGTGGGGCTTGCCGCGCTTTCCCGATACTGCCGATTCTTTGCCTAATCCTGTCTGATCTTCTGATTTTGTACACAATCCGGGTGGAGCGCGGAGTATTCTTAGACAGAGGTAAGGCCCAGTGAGAAAGCCTGGTCAGAAGTTTGCCAAGTCGGCGGTGGTGGAAGCGAGGACGGAACTAGTCAGCAAGATCGCAGCTCACGCTCCATCGCCAGGAGAGCATTCGACGGCGATTACCGGTTTGCTTCTCTTTCGCCGAACCGAAGCCACGGCATGCTATCGCGCTGCTGTTGAGCCCAGCCTCACGGTTTTCGTACAGGGAAAGAAGCGCATGAGCCTTGGAGGAACGGCATACCTCTGTGGTCCTTCATCATTCTTCTTGTCCTCGATAGATGTTCCCATTGAGAGCCAAATCGTCGAGGCGTCGGATGAGATACCGCTCCTGTCGATGTTACTTCGCCTCGATATGTCGATTGTGCGGGAGATGCTTAATCGTGAGGATTTGCCGGAATCGGAAGCGTCTTCGCACCCGCGCGGCGTTGCCGTCGGTCAAGCACCGGACGGTTTGCTGAGGGCATGTTCTCGACTAATGGAACTTCTCGATACTCCCGAAGACATTCCTTTTCTCAGCCACTTAATCCAACGCGAAATCATTTACCGCATCTTGCGGACACCTCAGGGGGCGCGCCTCCGTACGATTGCAACTACGGGCGACCTTAGCAACAGGACGGCGAGAGCGATCACTTGGCTGAGGGACAACTACGCGAAGCCCCTCCACATGGATGAACTTGCAGCGATCGTACGAATGGGGGTTTCAACACTTCATCATCAGTTCCGCGCCTTAACCGCGATGAGCCCGCTCCAATATCAGAAGCAGCTTAGGCTGCAAAGGGCAAGGGAGCGGATGCTGATGGATGGGGTGGACGCCACAAGCGCAGCGTACGAAGTCGGCTATGAGAGCGTTAGCCAATTCAATCGCGAATATGGTCGCATGTTTGGTCAACCGCCAAGGCGAGATATCAAGACGCTTCGAATCGGGAACGCCGTCGCTACCAACCTCATCGGACGAATTGCGCTTGACGGTTAGACGCGATTTTTGGTGCACAGTTGGTGCACTATAGCCTGCAAATGAGGTGTCTTGGCGCAAATCAGAGCGCCCTAAGTTATTGAAAATACGCCAATGCTGGTGTGTACGAACAGGACAGGAAAAATTAGCAAACCGCCAGCTATTGCCTCCCGAATCCCTTCTGTAGAAGTGGTTGCGACAGTTCCACAACAGTCTGAAAAACCGTCGCATTTTTGGTTGCACAATAGTTGCACAATTGTTCCCGAACAGGCGCTCTTCGCCCGACAATGAAGTATCTCTTCCGAATGTAACCTATTGATTCCGAACAACAGCGTGTGGAATCGGGAATTTGCTAAGCCGTTTTCTGTGGAAAACTCGGAATCGAATTTCGAGTAGTTGTTATGAGGAAAAGTTTCTGTAATCGTCTGTGTTCCCTAGACTTACAGATCGGGAAGTTTAGGAGCGTTCCCATCCTTTATATACTGTCGGTTGCACACGAGTTGCACAGCATGCGGATTTGTCGAAACAGCGGTCTAGGCAACCGTTGCGCTCCGGAGTATAACGGTGTTTGAAACCGTTGTGAATGCGTCGCGCATTCGTCCGCAACGGCCTGTGTATGTGGTGCGGAATCCACGGTCGGGCTTGGACCCTGATATTTATTCTCTGACACCAAAGCGTTCTCGATATTCTTTCGGATTCAGTTTCATTTGCTGGACAAATGCTCTACGCAGTGCTTGTTCATCGCGAAAACCGGTAACGCGTGCGATCTCTTTAAGCGAGAGATTGCGAGATTCCAGGTGTTGTCGCGCGGCCTCCACCCGAAGTGATCGAACCCACCGGGCCGGCGTGGTGCCGAAGTTGCCCTCAAACTGACGAGCGAAAGTCCGCGGGCTCATGGCGACAAACGCCGCCAGTGTGTTTACATCCAGTTTGTGAGTAAGGTGTGATTCAGCATGAGCCGGTAGCTCGCGCATACGCGTGTCGCTCATCGTTGCTTGTTGGG
>WNGJ01008261.1_pt1 | contig 11084 bp, 10 predicted proteins | sample 5400611 | NCBI WGS metagenome assembly WNGJ01 (sample SAMN13153375, study PRJNA577476) | soil metagenome | isolation source: 40 cm soil or saprolite under Garry oak tree replicate 1 | place: USA:California | collected 2016-06-15 | reverse complement strand
GCGCCGACCTGAAAGATGCCGCCGGCCAGGACAGCGGAAATTGGCAGCGCACAGCACAACATGCACAGCCCGGCGGCGGCCATGAGCTTGATGGCATTCATCATTACGTGAACCCGTATTGGTTGGTCTTTCGGGCACCCTGGGACCTCAAGTAACTTGAGGTTCAAATCACACTTTGGAGAGATCGATGTCCCTCGACACATCGCCGCTCACGATCGGCGCACTTGCGGCCCAAACCGGCTGCAATGTCGCGACCATCCGTTACTATGAGGAGATCGGTCTGCTGCCAAAGGCCAGCCGGGGGCCCGGCGGGCATCGTGTCTATCGGGACTCGGACCTGCGGCGCCTCACCTTCATCCGGCGGTGCCGCGATTTCCAATTCCCGATCGAGCAGGTCCGCGAACTGGTGGACCTCATCGAAAATCCGGAACGCGACTGCAGCGTGGCCAGGGACCTCGCCGAGGATCATCTCGTCGTCGTCAGGAAAAAGCTGGTCGAACTGCGCGCGCTAGAAAAAGGCCTGGCACAGTTTGCAGAAAGCTGCGCATCGAAGTGCGCCGGTGGTCCCGCGAGTGGCTGCGTAATTCTTGAAGACCTTTCGGCTTCCACAAATACCTGCTGTTGATCCTCGAGGCCCTGTTCCTCGGGTGGTCCGATACACGCAAGGCGTCGGGAGTCGGGGGGTGTTCATCCTCTACAATCCGGTTGCAGGGCTTCTCGGAAATGTCACGATCGTTAAGCGCGTACGGCGGATTAGCGAAGCGTAATCCGCCGTTCTTGCATCGGCGGCGCAATACGCGGAGCCTGTCATCGGGCGCGCATTCGCGCGACCCGTTGGCTATAGCGCCCTACGGGTTACGAACTGAAAGAGCACGGCTGCGCGGACATCACTTCGTCTGCAAGAAAGTCTCGACGTCGATACCGGCCTGCTTGAGAATAGCGCGCAGCGGCGGCGGCGCCGAGCATTGGGGCGTCTTAGGCGCGTGACATGGAGACGTCGGCAAGGTGCCGATCCTAACGAAATACGCTCGTTGCAACGAAAGCTCAAAATGGCACCGTCAGGCACGATCCGACATCAGCGGATCGTGTTCGCAGTCTGCGTCCTGCGTCTCAAATACCCCCAAGACAGCAGCGAGAGCATGGCGCAGAGCGCGAGAGCCAGCGAGAGTGCGAACCTCCCATCGAGGCGGCGCGCGAAATGACTGGTCGTGCCGATGTCTGGCGTGGCGGAGATGAGGCCGGTCGCCGAAACAAGCGTGCTTTCTGGAGACTCGTTCGTCGCGACACCGGCGGCAGCGCGTTTTGCGGTCACGATCCCAGCCGGAAAAAGCCGCTCTGTGATCGGCTGGACTGGCTCCGACGGTGCAGCCGGCACGTGCGGCGTTTCCACAGATTGCGGCGCTGCATCGCTCCGCCGGGGAAGTTGCGCGAATACATTCAAGCCCAACCGGCGTGTCCCTGACGCACGATGGACCGTCCGGTCTGGTCTCTTGTGGGGAACGACAACCCGCATTTGGCGCTGCGACGGACGAGACCCCATCAAGACCCGATCGGACCAGGCCATGTAGGCGTTGCAGAGATCATTGCACGGAAGTCCATTGGCATAGTCGGTTTCCGACGCATTCGACGACGCCGCATGTGACGTGCTCAATCCGGCAAGCGACAATGCATAGATAAGGGCCACGGCCACCCCGAGCCTTTGCATCGTCGATTGTAGAAGACCCATGCGCAGGTCCCATGTTCGCAGTTTCACGTCTTTTGGGGATAACGACAGCAGCAATGGTCGATAGTTGGATGAGATCGCGTCAATCTCCGGACGAGATGCGGTCAATTTTCCGTACTGGTCGGAGTTTGCGGACGGACGGCGCACCGGAGCTCCTGGCCCTCGGCGCTATTTTCAGCCTATTGCTGCTGATCCTCCTCTTCATCGTGCCGCGATGGCCACGCGATCGATCGCGTCGCCCTCTACCGGGCGATGCTTGGCGATGCTTGCACGTGCTAGCGGTCGTGACTTACGGGCTAACGACGACTTGTGGCACGGCACCTCGGCAATTGTGTCGGCAATTGTGAAATGACACACAGACAGGGGCCGTTCAGTCTGCTTATGTTCGCCCCGTCGCCGGTCGATGCGGAAAGCATCCCGTATTTTGCGAGGATCGTTATGCGCGGTTTCAATCGCACAGCTATGGTATGCGCCTCCCTTATTTTTGAGTCCACCTTGAGCGGGTGAACCAAAGAGGTTTCGCGTGCGCTGAATACCGCGTACATGGATTTTCTGGGCCCCGCCGGTGACGGACGGGGCTTTTCCATTTCTCTTTCTGCCCAATGCCGCCCGGCGGTGCCCCTGTGAAGAAGGACGCAGGGGTCATGTGGGAGTACTTTGGGCCGATTTGGCATTTGATGTTGTCAAGGGACTGATAGCCGGAGGCGCTTCCCTCGCGCTTCAAGCCGTCGCCCCCAAGACGCTTCGCGCCCTGAAATGGTTCCGGGCACGTTGGTCTGCTCGGAAAGCCGCAAGAAAAGCGAGCCGCAACACGTCAGCGCGTAGGGCGGATTAGCGAAGCGTAATCCGCCATTCTTGCATCGACGGCGCAATACGCGGAGCCTGTCATCGGGCGCGCATTCGCGCGACCCGTTGGCTATTGCGCCCTACGGGCGGCAACCCGCCTTACCCGCCTGGGCGGTTTGCTAAAGACCGGCTGGCGGTGAGCACGTTCGTCGACCACAGATTGGTCGCTCGCGCGCCAAAAATCTATTACTCCATTTCGCCCGCATGAGGAATGGTCGGCCCTGCTCCCGCAGGACCGACCCGCACTCAAACTGTGCTAAGCGGCGATCCCGATCAGACCCAGTTGCCGCAGGGCGGTGACGCCATCGTCGAGCCCGACTTCCTCAAGAATCTTGCCGTCCTTCAACTTGAGAACGGTCATACCGGTGAATCGCATCGTACGCCCGGTTTTCGCGGGCAGAGAGCCCGCCAAAAAATCTCGAAACGCGGGTCCTGTATGCGTTCCGCCACCCTCCCAGCGGCCGACCACATAGTCGCCCTCCGCAATGAGATCTGCGGTCCCCCAGAAGTTAAGGTCGGGGAAGGCCTTGCGGAAATCCGTCATGAATGCCTTGATGTCTTCCCGTCCCCGACGCGGCTCGTGCAATGAATATTGCAGGAGCATGTCCGGCGCAGCAAGTTCGTCCACGACTCCGAGATTGCATTTCTCGCCCCAGAAATCCGTGAACCAGCGACCGACGATGGCTTTGTTTTCATCCACTCTCGACATTTTTAGATCTCCTGATTTCTTGCCTCGATCGTCCCAATAAGCGGTGACCGCTACGGGAGACTTTCGAACAGAGACGCGGGAACAGCCACCCGATTTCCGTATTCACGGGACGACTCCTCATCGGCAATGATCGTGCCGATCAATTGGATCGCGGTCATAGCGACGCGGCGCGAATTCGGAGAGGGGATGATAAAATAAGCGGCATCCCTGCTGCTCTACAAGCAACGATGGCACGCCGCTCCTTGCAGGTTTGCCGCAGCCATGAGGCGCCACCAGCACGTACAGGGCGGATTAGCGAAGCGTAATCCGCCATTCTTGTGTCGACGGCGCATTACGCGGAGCCTGTGATCGGGCGCGCATTCGCGCGATCCGTTCGCTATTGCGCCGGACGGGCTCGCAGCTTATCGCTCCTGGAAAACAAGTCTGATTCCCAGTGTGATATAGACCGCTCCGATCACCCTGCCCTGCCACCGTACGAACCTGGGATGCGCTCTCAACCAGCGCGTTATCCATCCGGCGGACAGCGCGAGCGCTGACGTATAGATCGCGCTCATTGCGACGAAAATGGCGCCTAGCAATATGAGCTGAAGCACGGCCGAGCCGCGCTCAGGATGAACAAACTGGGGAAGGAAAGCCAGGAAGAACAGCGATGTCTTTGGGTTCAGTATCTCTGCGAGCACAGCTTCTCTATAGGCGCGCGCGGGTGCGATCGAGCGCTTTTGCGAATTGACGTCGGCCGGCGGCTCCAAGAGCGAACGGATTCCGAGATAGATCAGATAAGCGACGCCAAGATAACGGACCGCTTCGAACGCGAGCGAAGAGGTCATCAGCAGCGCAGACAGCCCGATTGCGGCAGCGGTGGTGTGGACAATATCTCCTGTCGCAATTCCCAACCCAGTTGCAACGCCCGTTCGCCGTCCCCCGCTGATTGCCCGGGCGAGGGTCAGCAGCACAGCCGGGCCTGGGACGAGGAACAATGCCAGGACGACCGCCATGTACGTTACTGTCTCGCTCGCGTGGAACATGGACGCTTCTCCCGATGATCGAAAACCACTTGAACAGCTTCGCAGCCGGCGCGCTTTTCCGCAACACCCAGCGCGTAGGGCGCAATAGCCGTTGGCTATTGCGCCCTACGGGCTGCGTGAAGATAAGACCGACCGATGCCAGGCTTCCGTGGGACGGCGGGTAAATCAACACGGTCCGCCATAAGCGGCCACTTCATTGCGCCGGGCACGCCACTTTTCGCGACCGGTCCAAGCTGGTCGGAGTTCCGAACGACCCGGAAAATCGCTACACTCCCCCTCAAGTTCGGGTTCATCCAAGAAGCCCGTAAGAAACCCGTTCAATCAGGAGGACGCGACCAGTGAGAATAAGCTTCAAATGGCATCTCGCAGTTCTGGCGTTCGGCATTGCCGTCCCGGCTGCGGCTTTCGCTCTCGAAGCCGGCATTCGCGAGGTCCCGGCCAAGGAAATCGCAGTGCCTACGGCCGACGTCAGCCCGCAGGATCAGGCCCTCATCGGAGCACCGCTTCCGCCGTTCTGGAACGATCATCCCAAGGATGCCGCCGCATGGAAGGCGCTGATCAAGACGCGCGCTGACCAGATCGTCAAGACGCTGCCGGGCCTGCGCGAGAAGTTCGGCGTGAAGTCCGAGCAGATGACGATCGCGGGCGTGGATTGCTACATGCTCACTCCCGACAACATTCCCGAACAGAACCGCGATCGCCTGCTCGTTCACGTGCATGGCGGCGGCTACGTCTTTGCTCCGGCCGAGGCCGCAACGCGCGAAGCGATCCTGATGGCAGGCTTCGGCAAGTTCAAAGTGATCTCGATCGACTACCGCATGCCGCCGGATTTTCCGTATCCGGCTGCGATGGACGACGCGATGGCGGTGTGGAAGGAGGTCGTCAAGTCGAACGACCCGAAGAAGACGGCGATATTCGGAACCTCCACCGGCGGCGGGATGACGCTCGCGATGGTGCTGCGCGCCAAGACGGAAGGCCTGCCGCTCCCCGCCGCCACGGCGCCCGGCACCCCATGGTCGGACATGACCAAGACCGGCGACACCTTCTTCACCAACGAGAAGGTCGACAACATTCTGGTGAGCAATGACGGCTGGCTCGGCGATGCCGCGAAGCTCTATGCCAATGGCCATGACCTCCGGGATCCGCAGCTTTCGCCGGTCTATGGCGACTTTTCCGGCTTTCCGCCGACCATTCTCACATCAGGCACGCGTGACCTGTTCCTGTCCAATACGGTCCGCGTGCATCGCAAACTGCGTCAGGCCGGCGTCGTCGCGGATCTGCACGTGTTCGAGGGCCAGTCGCATGCGCAATATGCGGGCGATCCCGATGCACCCGAGACGAAGGAGCACTTCAGCGAGCTGACGGCGTTCTTCGACAAATATCTGGCGAAGTAGCGGGCTGGTTCAGCCCGTCAGGGCGGATTAGCGAAAGCGTAATCCGCCATTCTTTCATCGACGGCGCAAATGCGCGGAGCCTGTCATCGGGCGCGTATTCGCGCGACCCGTTGGCTATTGCGCCCTACGGGCCTGCCGGGAACCGTGGTGCGATCGAGCGTCGTCTCGGCTCGGGTGCACAGCCGTCGGCGATCAGGGCGGTCACGCCGCGCCCGACCAGGGACATGCAATCCGGTTCCAATTGCAGAAAATTAAGCATACACCTCTTGCGGGCGGAGCGGGCCGCGTCAAGCGCGTGACAAGTCGGAGATCTTGAGCGAAAAAGAACCCGGGCATTGGGTGGCGACATCGAAATAGCGCATCAAGGGGCGAGAGATGGCCGGCCGTCAAAGATTCACCGCAGAAATGACCGATATTCCCTCATTGCAAGACGGTGGCGTCGTGCGGAGCGGGAGGGTTTTCGACATGCGCGGAATGTTGCCGCCGAGCGAAGCTCGGATGCGAATGTGCGTCATGCAGGTCGGCAAGCGCGGACGGTGGACATACCGGGACTGGGCTAGATGGCGCTTCTTGTGGAAGTTCTTTCCCTGGTACGCGCGCGAACTGCGTTATCGTGGAGATTTCTGCATCGGTCCGGCCTGCATGCACTGGTTCTGGGAGGACCCCCAGAAGAAGGAGCGGGGTTATTGTTCGGCAGCGGTCTCGCGGACGCAGCACATGATGTGGGCGACGGAATGGGACGAGCGTGACAAACAAGCTCCGAGATAGCGAGGCCTTCGCCGGGCGATAGGGCGTCGACTTTGATTTTTCCAAACGTCAGTGCCGGAAGCAGTATTCGAGCGGCCGTGTCGCCGATGGCGACAACGACGAAGTTCGTCCAGCAAGCGCGATACCGCCAGTCAACCCACTGAAATATAAACGAAATATTGTCATGACCACCTTCCCCCATATCCATGGGATGTTGCCGGCCGCTTGCCGGGTGCATGTATCTCCTCACGACGGCTGCAGTGACCAATCGGCCCAACGCAAGACCGCCACACGCTTCAAACAGGAGACCTACCATGTCGAAGACATCTCATTCCGTTAGCGTCGCGATTGTCCTTGCTACGCTGGCCACCGTTTCCATTGCCACCGCTCCCGCTCAGGCCGCGGAGGTCATTTGCAAGACCAATGGTGCGGCGCAGGGTTGCGTTGCCGCCACCGCCCCAGTTGCACCGGCCGCGCCGGTTGCCGCTGCCAGCGTCACCCGCGTCGCTTATGCCGCCGCCGCCCCGGCCGCCGTGAGCCACGTCGGCTATACCCGCGTGACCCCCTATGGCGTGCGCCATGTCGGTCACACCCGCGTGTGGCGCTAACCTCGGAAGAGGCGATCGGGTCACCACGCCACTCTCACGAAGCAGCGACGCCGGCAGGCATAGACCTGCCGGCTTTTTCTTGCGAGTGCAAACCGGGTCTTGGCACGGGGTCAGGGAGTCGCGGCAAACATTGCCTCCCCGGCACGCCCGGTTCATTCTCCGAACCGTGGGATTTCGCGTCCGTTGAACCGATCCGGCGTGGTGAGACTTGTCATGACAGCAACAGCCTATCTGGCGGGGCCTGATGTGTTTCTTCCCAACGCGGTCGCGCACGCCGCACGGAAGGTGGAGATATGCCAGCGATACGGTTTGCGCGGCCTCCCACCGCTCAATGAAGATGTCGAGACGGCTGCCAAGACATTGGATGTCTGGCAAACCATTTACGAGAAGGACATCGCGATGATGGAACGATGCGACATCATCATCGCCAACCTCACGCCATTCGCAGGCGCATCCGCGGATGCCGGCACCCTGATCGAGGTCGGCTGGTTTCTCGGACAGCGCAAGCCGGTCTTTGGTTACTCGAACAGTTCCGAGAGCTTCGAGCAGCGGATGCGGAGGCAACTTGGCGAAGGCCATGCGGACCTCGGCATTGAAGGTTTCCATCTGCCGGACAATCTCATGATTGTCGGAGCGGTGTTGAGCGGCGGATGCCAGATCTTTGTTCCAAGGGACGGCGAAGCGCGCGGCATCGATGCGCTGGACGTGTTCGAGGCCTGTGTAGCCGCGGCGGCGCGCGTTGAGGCCGCCAAGGCGTTCGGAAGACGGTAACGACACATTCGTTACGGGCAAGCCGGCTCGCGATATCGCTCGACGCGCGTAGGGCGGAATGGCGGAAGGCGACGTGCCGTTTTCCCTGTCCGGAAATGCGGACGCTTTTTCAAGTGGGACGGCGAAGACCGGTGAAAGGCCTGGTTCCGATGAAGGAACGGAACCGTGACGGCGGAGTTATAGGATGGAACCGCGGGAGTTTTACTCCTGAAAATTCGGCAATTAAGGCAATTAAGGAGAGGCGAGAAATGGGATTGGCTCGGTTCATTGCCACCCGGCTTTTTCTCTTCGTCTTGAAGTATTACCGGCCTCCAAGTAGGAGTCCTCGGATATTCTGCCTACCTGGCGATCACATAGGAGACTACATCTTTATAGATGGGATGTATGAGAGGGAGCTTCTGGAGTCGATATTCGACGGGCTTCTTCTCTCGATGAAGGAACAATTCAGTTCGGGCTCGTGCCTCGACATAGGCGCAAACATCGGAAACCACACTGCTTATTTTTCCGGGCGGTTCAACAGAGTGTTTGCCTTCGAGCCAAATCCGATCTTCTGTTCCGTGCTAAGGGCTAGTCTTGCGCTTAATCAGATTGACAATGTTGATTTATTCGAAGTGGGCCTAAGCGATAGGGAAACCGAACTCACCTACTACATGCGCGACGGATCTTTAGGCGAGTCGAAGTTCCTGAACGGCGTCGACCTTCCAGACGAAGCCGAACCCGGCCGGATGATGTCGCTCCGTGTCTGCCGAGGCGATACCATTCTCGCAAAGAATAATGTTACCGACCTCGCCCTGATCAAAATCGATGTCGAAGGACATGAACTTAAGGCGCTCATGGGCCTGCGGGATACGATCCGCAATAACAAACCGATTATCCTGTTCGAGAGCCATCCGGAATCGGATTCCGTTGCAGCGAGGAGGGTTCTCGAGTTGCTTCGTTATTATGGCTATGAACATATTTATTCCTACGAAGCACCAATAAATCCATTTCGCGGCGCTGCTCGAAAAATCATATACCGTTTGGTCATGGGAACCCGTCGGCGACTTTCTAACATCGACCGCAGCTTGCACGAGCACGCATACTCGTTGCTGATTGCATCGCCTGCTCCGTTGGCGGTCAGTCACGACTGTTCAACGACTAACGTAAGAATTGTTCAGCCCATCCACACGTCCGCGGCTCGACCGAAGTGGTTTACCGCGGCGCGCGAGCCTCGCCCCCGCGACACCGCACATTTGGAACGTGAAAGAGAACGGCACGACGTCGACAATTAGCAACACCCCAACAGCGCGAGTATCAAGACTTTAGCTATTCTATGCACCCTACGGGCGGCGGACATGCCTTGCCGTACTACGGTTAGGACGTAAGGCGGATTAGCGAGCGTAGTCCGCCGCTCTTGTGTCGGAGGCGCAGTGCGCTCCGCTATTTGCTCCCTACGAACTGAAAGACAAGAAGGCAAACGCCATCCGCGCCATATAGAAAGAGAACCATAACGGCTATTTCCGAGGCAGATCTAAGTCGCGTGACACGAGCCGGTTGCGATTTGAGGAGCAGCCAGCGGAATGGTCGACGAGGGATCAGTGCGCGGCCGCCAGTTGGCGGCGACGAGCTTCAGTCACGAAAAGGTCGACAACGGCCCCACCACAAACAACGATCATGTAGCTTCTTTCGGGTGCGGACCATGACTGGGCGGACACTTGCGAAGAGCGAGTTCTCTATATTGCGATGGCGTCATTCCCCGTCGCTTTAAGAAGTTCTTGTTGAAGTTGGACAGATTGAAATAACCCACCTCGTAACAGATACCTGAGACCGGGTGTTGCGTTTCGGCCAGAAGTCGGCAAGCGCGGCCGATACGTAACTCGGTCAAATAATCTGTGAAGCTACGACCCGAGTTTTTCTGAAAGAAGCGACTAAACGTACTTTCGGTCATCCCGGCCACTTTAGCCACATCGGGAAGTGACAAGTCGGAGGCCATATGGTCACAAACGTAACTGGTACAACGCTGCATGATGTCGAGGGCCGAAGAGTTCAAATCCGGGAAAAACCCCGGAGACGAAAGGACTTTATAGGTGTTAGAGGTTGCCAATAGTTCGAGGAGCTGCAGGAATTGGTTCAATCGATCGAGCCCTCTCGCGTCTCCCATCGCCTCAAGCGCTTTTGCGCCGATGCGAGCCGTATCTCCGGAAAACAAGATTCCTCTCAGCGCCAGCTCAAAAAATTTCTCCAACGCTCCAATCTCGGGCAGGTAGGTGCTCGCCCTTCTCAGCTTCTCGGGATCGAACTGTACGACGAGGTCTCTGGAGTTGACAGTCTCCCCGGCGCGAATGTGAGAGACCCAATTGTGGGGAAGGCCGCCGCCTACAATCGTCAGATGGCCCGGCGAGAATTCGCCAATGTAATCACCGATGAATACCGTGCCGGTTGACTTGCGGATCAGGTGGATCTCGAACTCCGGGTGAAAATTCCATACAGATCGTGCCCAGGGGTAATCGTCGATCCGCCAGAGGAACGTCTCATTTTCCGCCGTCAGCACCTGCTCAAACCGAGGTCGAGCTTCTCCCGCCCTTCGTTCAACTCTGGCTTTGTTGACAGTTCTAGCCATCGCCACAGTTTTCCAGCTTTAAGGCAGTCGATTCACTTGAGGGAGCGTATCAGTATGGGCATCCGAAAACAGCGTAAACCTCGATATCGCCGCTAGCGCATGTCCCGGCGAAGTGGGATCCGGTTCGCCGACAAGGACATGCGCCAACATGAGAATCTACAGCGCTTCCCGGTGACATTGGATCACTGATCCAATGTCACCGGGAAGCGCTGTAGTCGAGCGAAGTCCCTTCTTCTTCAACTCATCCATTGCCCGCCATCGACATTGTAGGTTTGTGACACGACATAATCGCTTTCCGAACTCGCCAGGAAAATCGCGCAACCGATCAGGTCCTCCGGCTTTCCCATTCGACCGTAAGGTACGCCTTCGCCAACGCGACGCTTCTTCTCGCCTTCTGGAAGGCCTTCGTATTGAGCAAAAAGGGCATCGACGTGATCCCAATGCTCGCCATCGACTACACCTGGAGCAATGGCGTTCACATTGATCCTGTGCTTGATGAGATTCAGCCCCGCTGATTGCGTGAGACTTATTACAGCAGCTTTGGTGGCGCAATACACTGCAACCAACGCCTCGCCGCGCCGACCTGCCTGGCTTGCCATATTGATCATCTTGCCGCCTTTGCCAGCTGCGATCATATGCCGAGCGACAGCTTGCATGGTGAA
>WNGJ01010497.1_pt1 | contig 11086 bp, 13 predicted proteins | sample 5400611 | NCBI WGS metagenome assembly WNGJ01 (sample SAMN13153375, study PRJNA577476) | soil metagenome | isolation source: 40 cm soil or saprolite under Garry oak tree replicate 1 | place: USA:California | collected 2016-06-15 | reverse complement strand
ACTCGAGTGCACGGACATCGATTTCACCCGGGAGGCAGACCTGTCGGTCCCCATCGATCGCGAACGGCGCGGCGTGGCGTACGTCCTCCGGGGGGCGGGCATGATCGAGAAAAAGCCGGTCGAGATGGGGCATGGCGCTTTGTTCGAAAACGTGGGCAGGCTCTCCTTGTACGGGTCTCCTGGATTCCGGGTGTTCCTCGCTACGGTCCCCGCCACCGAGGGCGGAGGCGAGACCGAGGCGAAGGCTTCCTCACGGTGAGCCGAGCATCGCTTCCTCTTCGCCAACGGTCTCGTCACTTGCGGTGGACGCATTCAGGTTGAGCACCTGGCGTCTGACTATGCCCGACGAGGTCCGCATGATGCACCAGATGGCCTGCGCGCCAGGCGGTCAGGGCCACGCCACTAAGAGCGCCAGGACGGTGCCGTACGCCAAATGGGTCAGGAAGCTGGTCGTCACCGCAACGGATCCGAGCTGTCTCGACCAGGGGCTGCCACCCGTGGCCGGCCTGTGGATTGCCAGCGTGATGGCAAACAGGGCGATGCCGTATCCGGGTCCTGAGACCCAGAGCAAGGGCCCGGACGGGAACAGGGGAAGGACCAACACAAAGACGACGCCTAGGACCAGCCCGTGGAGGAAGTGGAGCCCTAGCCCTGGGAGGATAACGGCGTCCGCAGGCCGCTTGAGAATCCGCGAAGCCATCCTCTGGTTCACCTGCCAGTCGAGGAGGCCTTCGATGCCCCAACGAAACCGCACGGGGAGTTCCAGGAGGGTCATCGCTCCCGTGGCCGCGAGGCCCGCGGTGAGCCCCCGCACGATCACGAGGACGTCCATCGTCTCACACTGCCAGCTGTCGGGTGCGCGTCAGGCCTCGGGGCCGAGGCGACGCGGAGCGCCTTGGGTCGGTTCTCGCACGTCGAAGCCCCTTTCGGACATCGAGTTACGACCTATAATCATCCCTGCCTGGACTTGCTGCGCGCACCTTCCCCGTGGTCCACCAAGAGCAGTTGGTCGTCGCATCCCCGCATGAGGAGGACCATTTTGGTCCTCCTCCCTTTCCGCTTTCTTCGAGAGCGGTTCAAATCCGGTCGGACCCATTCGAACCGTGTTTCCGCCCCGCACTCAGCGCATGCGCCCCGTGGCTCACCTTGACGGCATGATTGAACGGGGCTTGTCGAGAAGTTGCGCGCTGTCCGCTGAAGCCGTCGTGCCGCTCCCGACAAAAGGATCGAGCACGGTTCCGCCTCGGGGGCATGTCGCTCGGATTGGCAGCTCAACCAAGGCTTCAGGAAAGACGGCATAGGGATTCTTAGGAGACGTGGAGTCCTCGATTTGAATGGTCCAGACATCCGTCGGCACGCTGCCCCCCGGAGCTTTCACGAGGCCGTTCTTCCGCCAAATCGGTGGCGATGAGGGCTCTCTGATCGCATCCATGTCGTAGTATGCGTCTTTGCTCTTCACAAAGTGAAAGAACAGCTCGTGGGCAGGAGTCAGTCGGTCCTTGGCCGCGTTACGAACATGCCCTGGCTTGTGCCAGATCACCTCGCTTCTGATTTTCCATCCGATCTCTCGCATCGCGAATGCGACGCGCCACGGGATTCCCAGCCATTCCTTCCGTTCGCACTTGTCATCGAGATTGAGCCAGTAACTCCCCGTGGGCCTTGTAACACGCCACACCTCTCTCCCGACGGACGCGAGGGCTTCAACGTATTCCTCCACGGTCTTTTCGCTTCCGATTTCGTGGATAGTGTCGCCGACGTGCCGACGTCCGCTGTAGTACGGCGGGCTCGTGACGGTGCAATCCACGGAATCATGAGGCAGGGTTCGGAGCACTTCTCGGGCATCTCCAAGCAGGAGCCCGCACTCCCGGCTGGCGAAGACGGAGGATACCACGTCCGGCGTAATCACGGTCGGACCCATACTCTTTTGCGGCCGCGAGACACGTGTTGGCTCTCACCCAAACGTGCAATCGATGGTGACCTTATCCATGACGCTCTTGAGGACAGCCAGCTCTTTTTGATTGAGTCGCGCGACAAAGAGATCGGAGACCCCGCCCAGGTGGACCGGCGTCGCCTCGGTCAGTCGGGCCACGCCCGGATCGGTCAATACGACCACGACACCACGTCCGTCTGCATCGGTGCCGGCTCGACGAACCAGGCCTTCGTCGACCAGCCGCGCGACACGGCGAGTCATGCCCGACCGTGAAATGAGCGCCCGGGCCGCGAGGTCCGTCATGCGCAGCTCGCCACCCGCGAGCGCCAGCTGAGCGAGCACGTCGAAATCGGCCAAGGCCAGGCCGGTCTTCTTTTCGAGATCCATATCGAGTTGGCGCATGAGCGTCGCGTGCGCTCGCAACAGGGAGCGCCACGCCTCCAATCCGCGCCGGCCCGGCAGCTCCTTCGCCACGAGCCGGTCGAAGAGAGCCGTGACGTCCGGCTTCGATCTTACTTGCATCCGCAACCTTATACACCACTCCCGGTATAAGGTACTTGCACTTGCAAGTTATGCCACCTGAACCACGAGGAAGGGAGCGTCAATGACCACCGAGCTCTACGCCGACCTGGATCGTTCCATCCGACGTCGGTTCGGGACTCTGAGCGACGACGCGCGCGTGAGGCGCACCTCGGCCGCCCTCGAAGCAAACGGCATTAGCGTCGTTCGGGCGGCGGACGCCGCAGAAGCCAAACGGATCGTGCTGGGTCTCATCCCCGACGGATCCCAGGTGCATCACGGCGCCTCCCAATCGCTCGAGGAGTCGGGCATCGCCGAGGAGATCGAGAAATCCGGTCGCTACGAGCCGCTCCGGCCGCGAATCTGGAGCATGGATCGCACGACACAGGCCGGCGAGATCCGCCGCCTCACCGCAGCGCCCGACGTCATGCTCGGCAGCGTGCATGCGGTCACCGAGAGTGGATCGCTGCTCACGGCCTCGGCCAGTGGGAGCCAGCTCGGCCCCTACGTCACCGGTGCCGGGCGAGTGATCCTCGTCGCGGGGACACAGAAGATCGTGTCCGACCTCGAGGAGGGTCTCCGCCGCATCAACGAGTACGTCTTCCCGCTCGAGGATGCCCGCGCCCAGGCGGCGTATGGCGTGCACAGCGGTGTCAACAAGGTCCTCATCATCAACCGCGAGCTCGTGCCCGGCCGCATCACCGTCGTCTTCGTTGACGAGGTCCTCGGCTTCTAGCGCAAGGAGATGGAGGAATCCACGATGACCACCCGAATCGAATCGACGCTGGGTGTCGGCATCATCGGGGTCAGCCCCGTCCGGGGCTGGGCCGCCACCGCCCACATCCCGGCCCTGCGCGCGCTGCCAACCTACGAGATTCGGGCACTCAGCGGGCACACCGCGGAATCCGCGCGGGCGGCGGGCGAAGTGTTCGGGGTCCGCGCGGTGTTCTCAGACCCCAAGCAGGTGGTGAGCCAACCCGACATCGATGTGGTCGCGGTTACGGTCAAGGTCCCGCACCATCGAGAGCTCGTCTCCGCCGCACTTGCCGCCGGCAAGGCCGTCTACTGCGAGTGGCCCCTTGGCCGCGACCTCGACGACGCGCGAGCGATGGCCGCACTCGCCGCCAAGCAGGGGGTGCGCACGGTCGTCGGGTTGCAGGCCCGCCAGGCCCCGGCGATCGAGTTCGTTCAAGGGCTGCTCCGCGACGGATACGTCGGTGAGGTCCTGTCGACGACCATGGTCGGGCTGTCGGTCCCGGGCGACGTCGTCGGCCAGCCCAACGCCTACATGCTCGACAAGAGAAACGGGGCCAACGTGCTCACGGTCGCCGTCGGCCACAGCCTGGACCTCCTGGACTACGTCCTAGGGGGGTTCGCCGACCTGTCGGCCGTCTCGGCTCTCCGCAGGCCGCTCATCACCATCGAAGAGACCGGGGAGCAGATCGTGAAAACTGCGGCCGACCAAATCGCGGTGATCGGCACCCTGACGTCCGGGGCGACCGCCAGCGTCCATGTCCGCGAGGCAGTGGCCGGCGGTACCGGGTTCCTGTGGGAAATCAACGGGACCGACGGAACGCTCCGGATTACCGCGGACGCCGCATACCCCGAAATCTATCCCTTGACCGTCGCGGGAGCACACGGGCGGAGCGAGGCTGTCGAGCTTGCTGTCCCGGCGGCGCTGACGCAGAAGTGGCCCGCGCTCACCAGCCTGGATGGAGCGCCCGCCTACAACGTCGGGCGTGCCTACGCCGCGTTCGCGGCAGACATCGAGAACGGGACTCACACCGTTCCGGACTTCGCGGACGCCGTCCGGCGTCACGAGGTCATCGCGGCCATCGAGAAGTCCGCGGCATCAGGGGAACGCGTGAAGGTGTAGCCGGTGCGCCGAGCCGAGTAAGGGAGCCTCGAGAAAGCGTCTTCGTCACTCGATTCAGACGGTGGTCAGGTACTACGCGGATCTGCACACGGCCCGCGGTCAGAAAGCCGCGCAAGAGGTGTGGGGAAACTCTGATCATCAATCTGAAAGACGGTGGCTGACGTCAGCAAAATGTCGGACTCCAGGGGTCTTCGCTTTCGGTCGGGTCTTGACATGCCGCAAGGGAGACGTAGCGGACCCGGAGGGATTCGTGTGTTCTCCATATGGACATGTCAACATCTGACAGAACAGCGGACCAATCGAGGTACGCCAAGAGCAGTAGGTCGTTCGGTCCCAACATGAGAAGGACCAAAGATCCTTCTCCCCTTCCCAGGGCGGTTCAAGTCCGGACAGACCCACTCATACGGAAGAACCAAGTCCAATTCGAGAACGGTTCGCCCGGCTCCGGTGCCCACCATGACGGGCCGAACAGCCCGGCCCTTCCCGTTTTGGGAGACGGCCGCGGTTGGTCCGCCTCCGTCAGGAGAAACGAACCTGGGACGGTGCGTCCTAGGAGACAGGTAACGTTGCTGCGCCCCTTCGAACTCATGGCTTAACTCTGGGATTCTCGACTCGAGCCTCAGTTCCCCCCGTGTCTCTCGGCTCGTCCAGCACTCGCCGGCGAGGACAGACGGGGGACCACCAATCACCCGCAGGGGTACCGCGCCATAGTGAATTGGACTGCTGTTACGGACCCGGACTTCCTGGCCGAATCGAAAATCTTGCCCCTCGCGCGACGTCCCTCGGTACGTCCGTTTGGTTGTCCGATGGAGGCCACAGTGACTCCCAAACTTGATAATGGCGCCGCAAGGCTGAACCGAGCGCGTAGCATCCCGACGGATCAGTAAGGCACTCCGCGATGAAAGCAGAGACCGAGAACGACCGCCCAGTGCTCGGTAAGATCGAGAACGACCGCTCAGTGCTCGGTAAGACCGAGAACGACCGCCCAGTGCTCAACAAACCGTTCGGATTGGAAGAGGGGACATGCTACCTCGTTCGGGGGAAAAAGGCCGAAACGAGCTACCTGCTCTTCCAAGCCATTGTGGAACGGGGGGCTCCTGGCCTTTGCATTACGACGATGTACCCGGAGAAAGTGCGTTCGCGGTACCGTCTCGCCTCCGTTCCGGTCTGGTGGATTTCCTTCGTCCCAGGCGATCAACACTACGCCCCGAACGCGATCGGCATCCTTGCGAAGGTGATCGAGGGCTTCGTCGACGAGAACCCAGCCGGCTGCGTTGTACTCCTGGACGGTGTTGAATCGATCATGAACAACATCGGGTTCGACAAGGACATGCTCTTCGTCGAGCACCTGAACGAGTACATGAAGTCGCGGAAAGCGATCGTCCTCTTCACCGTGGATCCGGAGTGTTTCAAGCTATCCGAATTCGCCCGCCTCGAGAGATCCCTCGGAAGCATCGACGAACCGCAGTTGCGTCAAGCCTTGGACAACCCGGAACACTATCCTCGAACTGGAATCTGCTGACTGACGCGGACCCAAACATGAACGGACGGTCTCTCGGTGGCGGAACGAAGTGAGGGGATACCACCTCACCCGTCCACCTCGCCGAGGAACGCATCCTCCGCCGCCCGCAGGTGATGGATTCACCCAAGGATGCCCTTGCGCGAATCGAACGCGGTTTCGCGGGGCCCTTGATTGACCGCGATTCGCATGGGAAAGAGCGCCCTCGTGCGTCACCCATCCCAATCCTAGGGAGGCGCTTGCAGCCGTTTCACTTCGAGCGGTGTTCAACATTCGCGGTTCGAGCCCGACACTGCCGTCTCCGCTTCCATTTTCTGCTCTTCTGTTGGCCGCGCCAGGGCGTTCTGGAGCCTTTCCTGCCTGTTCCGACCATCGCTGGGTGAGGAGCGGAGGTCGTTCATTAAGGCTATTGACAAGAGGTGCGAGACGAATCCCACCGCCGGCGAGGGAGCTGCCCCGCCGTAGCTTTTAAACCGTGTTGAGCCCCGCGATCCTTCCTGTGTGATATTCGACGAGTCCCGACCGCTTAATCTCCTCTGCCGCCCTCTTGACGCGGGTCTCTACTTGCCGTTCACGCTCCTGCCGCATCGAATCATCAAGGATCGGATGAGCGAACAGCCCGTACACCTGGGCCCGCCCGCTCAGTGATCATAGATCTCCTGCTTCCTAGAGCTGCGTCTGGCACACGCTCTCATGACCGACTTGCTTATCCGGGAGTCGTCCCTTGCGAGAGCCAGTGTGAGGCGGGGATGGCCGGGGAAGAGCTGATTCTGGCGACCGTTCTCGCCCTGATTCTTATCCTCGCGTTCCTCGCGGCGTCCATCAAGGTCGTCAGGGAGTATGAGCGCCTCGTCGTATTCCGCCTCGGACGCCTGACTCCGAAACCCAAGGGACCCGGGCTGACGCTCATCGTCCCGATCATCAACAAGCGCGTCTTGATCGACTTGCGGACGGTGGCGTTCGAGGTGCCTCGACAGCGCGTTGTGACCATGGACAACGTGTCGGTCGAAGTGGACGCAGTCCTCTACTATCGTGTGTACGCGCCGAACGACGCCGTCACGACGGTCCAAAACTACAACCAGGCGACGGACTTGCTTGCCCAGACGACGCTTCGGGATGTCCTTGGACAGGTCGACTTCGATGCGCTTCTGTCCAAGCGGGCGGAGTTGAGCGGACGCATTCAGGTCCTGCTCGACACGAACACCGAGCCGTGGGGAATCAAGGTGTCCGCGGTCACCTTGCGTGATATCGCGCTCCCGGAGACGATGGTCCGAGCGATTGCGAAGCAAGCCGAGGCCGAGCGGGAGCGCCGTTCCCGGGTCATCATGGCGGAAGGGGAAGCACAGGCGGCAGTGCAGATGGACAAAGCCTCCGACCTGTACGAGACAGCCCCCTCGGCAATGCGCTTGCGAGAACTGGAGACCCTGACGGAGATCGCTCGAGAGAAGAACCTGATCGTCGTCACGATGACCGCGACCTAGTTGCGCCAGCCTGTGGAGAATGAAAATTCCTTCCCCGGGGCACGCTCGCGAAGTCGGGTTTGCGGCACGAATCCAGATCGTGAGGACCTCAAGGCGAGTGCCGCCTCCGCGCCGGAAGGAAACGGCCGGTCCGGGCTATGTAGTCCCGATAGCGCTCGCCGAACGCGTCGTCGGATGCAAGGAGCTCCTCCTCCCGTCGAGCCCGGACCTCGGCGATGAGGACCCGCAGGAAGAAGGAGACGATGAGGGCGACGTGCAGGAACAGCAGGGCGACCGCTCCGTCGAGCAAGAGGAGCGCGGTGTACATCGGATGGCGAATCCGCGCATACGGACCGTGCGTCACAAGCTGGTGGTCGGACCGAACTTCGAGTTCCGCGACCATGAACCGTCCGAGCCCCCGGACGCTCTGACTCCCGAGAAGCCCGCCTCCGAGCCAGATGGCGATCGCCGCAATCTGAACGATTTCTCCTTCCCCCGGAATCGCAGCGTGGGAGCTCCTGATGGTCGCCTTCATCTGCTCGGCGTGCGGCACTCACAAGAAGCCCGACGTCGAGATGACCGCGGACGAATCCGTCGTCGTCCGGTGTCGAAGATGCGGCCATGAGAAGACGGTCCGGAAGCGCGACCTCTGAGCCGTCCGCCCCACTCGCCAACGCGCGCGTCTTGGGTCGCCCCACGCGCGCGCCTGCATCCCCAGCATACTGTCTCCTGATCTCAACGCGTAGAACGCGCGTCGAGGACGAACGAGCGACTCAGAGTAACTCTACCGCCGGATGGCTCGCGTGAACCTCGTCGGGCTCTCGCAGCGCTGCGGGTAATCCGACGACCTGGATCCCGGCGGGCAACGTGTCGCCCTCGTGGTGCTCGAACACTTCCCGTCCAGCCGTGTAGTTCGTCAGGTACAAACTGACCTCCCGACCTTGTAACTTGCATCCATGGAGCCTCGCCTTCTCCAATTCTCGAAGACATACGTGGGTCGCCACGTGAGGATAGAGTTCACTCAAATCGGCCCCTGCTCCCTCTGGCTGCCAGATTACAAACCGCTCCCAAGCCGGGAACGCCTTCGGCCGACTGTTGTCCGTTGCTTGCATCAGTGGTTGATATCCGACCCAAGCACTCCCTTTGAATGGAGGCTCGTCAACGTCCAACACCCGATCGTAGTATTTCGCCCAGCGCCCCATCGTCAATCATCGTCTTCGTCGTCGTACTCGTCGTCCGCGTCCCCGCTTATTACCTCGAAGAACCAATCGGCAATGTCGCGCACCTTGGTCCACTCGTGCTTGTCGCGCTCGAGTGCCAACCTTTGTCGGCGCAATTCGAGATTTGCGAGGGTCGCTGCAGAAGTTTGCGCTTTCGCTTTCGGTCTGGATTCTCGCCTTCGACGCGGCTTACCTGTCGGTGGTTTCGCTTCGAGTGCCTTTCGCATTTTCCGTGCTTCGAGCCAATTCAGTAGCCCGACCGCGATGTTCGCGGAGCCCGTTATGGGTTCGTCCATGGTATGTCCTGTTCTCCTGAGAAATGGACTGGCGCGCGCGTTAGAGCGCACCCCTCCACCCCAGGTAACTAAATCGACGGTTGCCGGATAAATCTGACGGAAAATCCAGGTTCGCGGACCAGTTGTTCACCTGCCCCTGGAGGGGACCGGTGAAGGCCGCGCCGAGGATCGCGATGATGAAGACGAACATGATCGCTCCGACCATTTCGCCCGGCCCGAGCTTGGTGAAGCCGGACTCGTCGCGACGGAGATTGGGGTACTGCATTTTGCGTTCACCTCCTGGCGCGCAGGGCACCATCCGGACACAGCGCCGGGCGAAAGTGTGCTTGCGGACGTGGATGGGCAATCCATGCGGCCGCAATTCTTCAGAACATATCTCAAAGCGCTTTATAATCGCAGGGGCCGGTGTACTCGTCCATGGCCGACGACCTTTCGACGTGGGTAACCGGAGTTGCGACGGTGGTGCTCGCTCTCGTAACCGTCGTGTATGTTGAGATTGCGCGGCGGCTGCTGAGAGAGCAGAGGAAGTTTCGACGTTTGCAAGCGGAGGGGATGTTTTACCCCGATGTTCACATCCACACTCAGGAACGTGGTGTTGAACATGACGGACTCTGGGTTCACCTCGAGTCGGCGGGCCACGGATACCTCGGAAACCTTTCTTTGAAAGCGACCGCTGGAAATCTAAGTCAAGTCATCAAAGGCGGCGACCCTCACCGAATCGGTTTTCATAGCGAGGACCGTCCCGAGCGGCACATCTTCGAATACGACCTCACAAGCTTCGCCCGAAGCGCGGCTGATGCGGCGACACCCACCACCCTCCTAGTCGAAGTGTCGTTCCGTTCCGTGACGGGTGGTTCCTACCGCTACGTGGAAGAATTCAGGGGCTTGCGCCGGGGGCCGAAAGGTGGTTTCATCTTCGAAATGACCGAGAAGGTTGTATCCGACAACCCACTTACAGCGTTAGCGGCAACAAAATAGACCGGGCCTTCTCGGCCCACCTACCGTCGAGTCAGGGCGGGCCGGCGTGGGCCACGGAAACCCTATCGGGGCCTTGGATCGCGGTGTGTGGGGGGTCTCGGGTCGTCGGGGGCTTGGACGGGCCACGCCGCGCGGCAGTCCGGAAAATGCGCCCGCTTGGGGCACTCAACGGGAGGGCCACGGACCCGGAGGGATTCGAACCCTCGAGAGCCGGATTAGAAATCCGGAGCCCTATCCGTGCTAGGCGACGGGTCCGGTCTCAGGGACAGAACGGCAATCTTAATAACCCATCGACCCCGCACTCCGAGAACCGTTATGTAGCCGGGCCCATCCTTCCCGATCGCGGAGTTTTGACAGCATCAAGGTCGTCGTCCTCGGGGCCGGAGCGATCGGCTCGGTCGTCGCCACGCTCCTCGCGAAGAGCCCCACGGTGGAACGCCTAGTCATCGCGGACCGAAGCCTCGAGGCTTCGAGGGCCCTGGCCGCCGCCCTGCCCGACGGGCGGGCCGAGTCGGACCGCGTCGATGCATCGAAGATCGAGTCGATGGTCGACGCGTTCACGGACGTCGACGTCGTGATGAACCTCGTCCTTCCGCGATTCAATCTGCGGATCATGGACGCCTGCCTCAAGGCGGAGGCGCATTACGTCGACGCCGCCACGGACCTCGCCCTCGCGAAGGAGAAGCCGGGAGAGCCGGTCGTCTCGCCTCCGGAGTCCCTCCAGCTCGCCTACGATGCCTCCTTCCGGGAAGTGGGCCTGATCGGCCTCCTCGGCATGGGACAGGACCCCGGCATCTCGAACGTCCTCGCGCGGCTCGGTGCCGATCGCCTCGACGAGGTCCAAGAGATCCTCGTGCGCGATGGCGACAACGGATCGGTCGAGGGTTATCCGTTCGCGTCCCTGTGGTCCGCGGACACGCTGATCGAGGAGGTGTTGATGCCCGCGCTCGCCTTCCGGGATGGGAGATTCGTCCGGCTCGGGTCCCTCGAGGGCGAGGAAGCGTTCGAGTTCCCGCCGCCGGTCGGGCCCCTCCAGGTCTACAACGTCGACCACGAGGAGACGAACACGCTCCCCCTGTTCATCGGCAAAGGCATCCAGGCGATGGACTTCAAGATCGCGATCCCCAAGGACCTCGCCCATGCGCTCCTCGTCTTCCAGCGGTTCGGGCTGCACCGCGGGCACCCGATCGAGGTCGAGGTCAAGTCGACGGGCGAGCGGGTGAAGGTCGCCCCCCGCGACATGCTCGCGGCCCTCATGCCGGACCCGAAGAGCCTTGCCGGGAAGGCG
>WNGJ01009491.1_pt1 | contig 11086 bp, 7 predicted proteins | sample 5400611 | NCBI WGS metagenome assembly WNGJ01 (sample SAMN13153375, study PRJNA577476) | soil metagenome | isolation source: 40 cm soil or saprolite under Garry oak tree replicate 1 | place: USA:California | collected 2016-06-15 | reverse complement strand
TTTCTCAGAATCGGATTATTCTGACGGTGTCCGCCGACACCGTTTAAACAAAGGAGGATTCTTGTTTAAACGGACGCGTTATCAACACGGAAGTGTAGAGCTGGAAGAGCGGAAGAAAGGCCCCGCAGTATGGGTATACCGGTGGTGGGAAGAAGACATCAACGGGAAGCTCTTACACCGCAAGCTGCAGATTGGGGATGTGGAGACATATCCAAACGAATCTGCCGCGCATGCGGCAGCGGACGCTCTTCGATTAACGATCAACACTGGAAGCAAGCACAAAAGCCTACAGCGAACCACAATCAGTATTCTTTGGGAGCATTACTCTCGCGAGGAATTGCCACGCAAGGCTTTGTCCACGCAAGACTCCTACAGTATGTACGCAAAGAATTGGATTGTGCCCCGCTGGGGAAATATGCAGTTGGACCAGATCAAGACAGTAGAGGTCGAGCGGTGGCTGCTGGCAACCGAAGCCGCAAATGGAACCCAGGCCAAAATCAAGTGTGTGATGTCGGCTTTGTTTTCCCATGCGGTTCGTTGGGAGTTCTGTGGCCACAACCCGATCTCCTCCGGCATTCCGGTAGGAAGTGGAGGAAAGAGAGGGCCAAGTACGGGAGTTCGTGTCAGTTCCAAGCGCCGAAGGTCGCCGTTGAAATTGACCGCAGAGCAAGTGGCGCTGGTTCTGACCGAGCTCGAGTTCCGCGATCAGCTTCTCGTGTTCCTGGATGCAGGACTGGGAACACGTCGAGGCGAACTAGGCGCACTCCGCTGGATGGATTGCGATTTCAACAACCGGGCCTTCGACATCCAACATTCCTATTATTGGCGTCGGGGAGGCCACCTCATCGATACAAAGTCGGAGGCTTCGGCCCAGCCGCTGCCGATGCACCCCGGGCTCAAAGATGGCCTTCTGGAGTGGAGATCACAGAGCCTTTACAACCAGCCAGAAGACTTCGTCTTCGCTTCGGAGAGGCTCAAGGGTCGCAAGCCACTCGATCTGGCCGCCGTGTTGAAAAAGAAAATCCAGCCCGCGTTCAAAAGGATTGGCATTACCGGCGTGGGCTGGCATACGTTCCGGCACACAGTGGGAACGATGTTAGCGGAGATGGGAGAACATCAACTCACGATCCGCGACTACTTGCGGCACAGCAACCTCCACGTCACGAACAAATACCTGCAGGCGACGTCGAAGACCAAGCGTCTGGCACACGACAAGTTGGTCGACGCCTTCTTGCCTGCCGGATTGTTACCCAAAACGAACCTGGTCCAATAGGTGACGCTAAGCAGCGAATTCGCAATTTGGAATTCGCGTCTTGCGCTTATCGTCCCCTAATATCCCCTGATCCGTTCGGATCAGGGCTTGTAAGTGATTGAAAGTTATGGCGGGGACGACGAGACTCGAACTCGCGACCTCTGCCGTGACAGGGCAGCGTTCTAACCAACTGAACTACGTCCCCAGCCGTGGAATCAACAACTTAGCCTAAAACCTTGCAACTAAAGCCTTTGCAAGATTCGCATACAGCGCACCGTTCGCCTCGGTTGCCCCTGACTGCAAGCTTTCCTGGCAAAACCTCCTGTAAATCTCCTGTAAAAATCAGTGCGCTCATACGGGTTTCATACTAACACAGATGCATCAAAGAGGCGAACCACCATTCTGACTCGTGGGTAGGCAGCCGACTCATGCCAAGCATTCGGGTCAAAAATTAAATGGTCAAATTCCTCAGCGCGCCGAGTTGGGGTCCGCCGGTTGGGTGTTCTCTTGGTCGCTTCCGGTGGGAAAGAGAGGCAACACCGAAGTGACGACGGTCACATGGGACTGTGCCGAAGGGCACAGCGTGAACCAGTGGTGGGGTTTACTCTTGCGAGGAAGTTGTTTGTGCAAGCGATGAACGGCATAACGCAAACTCGGATTTCGTGGCACAGGCTGGTCACCATAGTTCTCGCGCTCATGGTGATGACAGCGCCGGTATCAGCCTCTCTTTGCGCGACCGGTGATTGTTCCGCTCAGAGTTCAAAGGTCGAAGCCAGGTGCAGCGGAATGGCCATGCCCCGGAATGCCAGTGCGATCAAGGCGGAATCTCGGGTCGATTGCTGCCAAATCAGCCAGGGTCTTTCCGCGACGTTCCGCCAGAGCACTGACACGGAAAAGGCTAGAGCCAAATTCTCTCCCGTTCCTCTGCCGACGGGTCTCCCGACTGTGATTGCAACACGTAGAACGATTGCGCGTCCTGTCGATAGCTCACCGCCTCAAGACGTGCAATCCCTCTTCTGTACCCTCCTGATCTAAGCATCCCTGTCATTGATGCCCTTGGTGCGGGTTCGTCTGTCTGCGACCCCGCGGCGACAAGAACTCTTTCCGAGATGAGGGGATTTGAGATGAAACTCCGAGTTGCATTGAGTGTGAAATTTCTGGTGGTGATCCTCGTGGTTCCCGCGTCACGCGCGCAAGAAGTTCAGACGCCGACAACGCAAGAAGTCGTAACGCTGCCTCAACTCTTGGCCGAAGCGGAGCGGGTACACCCCGCCATCAAAGCGGAAGTGCAGATGATCGAAGCGAAACGGTCGCGCATCCCGCAGGTGAAGAGCCTCCCGGACCCGACGGTCCAAGTGGGGTGGATGGGAAACATCCGCCCGTTCAGCGTTCAGCGCCTCGATCCCTCAAGCTATCGCGGCATCAGTGCGATGCAAGAGTTTCCGTATCCGGGAAAGCTGAAGCTGCGTGGACAAATAGCGGAGAAGGACGTCGAAGCGGAACACTGGAATCTGGAAGCAGCGCGCCGGCAGGTGAAGGCCGATGTGAAGTCGGCTTACTACGAACTTTGGGCCGTCGACCAGGCTCTCTTGATTACGCAAAAGAACAAGGAGTTGCTCGAAAAACTTGCTCGGATTGCGGAGGAAAAGTACAAGGTTGGAAAAGGACTCCAGCAGGATGTGATCCGCGCTCAGCTGGAGGTGAGCCGGATCCTGCAAACGTTTACGACTTTGAACCAGAGGCGCCGCACTCTCGTCGCAAAACTGAACAGCCTGCTTCTTCGGCCCTCCGACACTCCTATCGAATCGCTCGCACCAGTCCAGAAGACAGAACTCAACTATTCCCTGGAGGAATTGGCGGAGAGGGGCGTTGCCAATTCTACCGAGGTACGGCGGCAGGAACAGCTCATTGAACAAAGCCAGTACGCCGTAAATCTCACACGGAAGGATTATTACCCGGACTTTCGCGTCGGTTACGACTACTGGCAGCGTCCGGACATGGCGGACATGCACGGCTTCAACGTGGGCATCAACATACCGATTTTCTACAAGAAGAAGCAGCGCGAGGAAGTACGCGAAGCCACGTTCGGAGTAGAAAGCGGAAAGCAGAGCCGCGATGCAATCCGCACCTCCCTCCTCTTTCAGGTAAAGGAACAGTACCTCCAGGCGAAAGCGTCGGAAGAATTGCTCGCGCTTTATACGAAAGCACTGGTTCCGCAATCAGCGCTGGCGCTGGAGTCCTCGATGGCCTCTTATCAAACGGGCGCGCTCGACTTCGAAAGTCTGCTCGCGAATTTCCAATCTGTCCTCGAATACGAAGTCAACTACTACCAAGAGCTGGCCACTTACCAGAAGGCCCTGGTGAATCTCGAGCAGATCACCGGCGTTGAATTGGCGAATTGAGGGATGAGACATGAATCGAAACATCAGAATCATCAGGATTGCAGCAGCGACCGTAATTGCTGGCGCGGCGCTGCTCGTGGTCATACATTACAGGGTCGGCCTCGCAAAGTGGGTCCTCGCGGGCTCCGTGGAGCGGTCCTCCGATGTCCACGCGGCCCATACAACCGCTCCAGCTGAGAAACAAATTCTCTACTACTACGATGCCATGAGCCCGGAGCACCACTACGACAAGCCAGGCAAATCGCCAGACGGGATGGACTTGGTGCCTCAATACGCCGACGAAGACGCCGGCATGGAGAACATGCCCGCGGGAACCGTGCGACTTTCTCAATCGAAGCAGCAGTTGATTGGCGTACAGACCACTGTGGTACAGCGCGAGAAGCTGTTTCGCACGATCCGCGCTGTGGGACAGCTCACCGCCGACGAGACGAAACTGGCCCACGTCCATTTGAAGGTCAGCGGTTGGATCGAGCAGGTGTATGTCGACTACGTGGGGAAGCTAGTCAAGAAAGGAGAGCCACTCTTCACAATCTACAGTCCGGACCTAGTCGCCACCGAACAGGAATACCTGATTGCGCGGCGGGGCAAACAGAATCTTGGGAACTCCGGGTTTCCGGAGGTCGCCCAGGGAGCCGATGCCTTGCTGCGTGCCGCACGCGAGCGTCTGCGCTTGTGGGACATTTCGGACGACCAAATCAAGAAGCTCGACGAAACCGGAGAAGTGACGAGGACACTGACCTTCTACTCACCGATTGATGGATTTGTACTCGATCGCAAGGCGTTCCCGCAAACCAACGTTACACCGGATATGGAGCTGTACACGATGGCTGATCTCTCCACGATTTGGGCCACGGCAGAGATCTATGAATTCGAAGTGCCTTACGTGCGCGTCGGCCAGCAGGCGCAGATGCAACTCAGCTACTTTCCGGGGAAAAAATACTCCGGGCGAGTGACGTACATCTATCCAACCGTTGATCCGCAAACACGCACGATAAAAGTCAGACTGGAGTTCCGCAATTCGGACTTCGAGTTGAAACCGCAGATGTTTTCCGACGTGATGCTGAACATCGACTACGGCAACCAGGTGGTTGTGCCGCAGGGAGCGGTGCTTGATTCCGGTGAACGGCAAACCGTTTTTGTAGCCCTTCCAGACGGATATTTCGAGCCTCGAGAGATCAAAACCGGGGCCAAGGTGGACGAGAAGGTGATCGTTCTCTCTGGATTGAAGCCCGGAGAAACAATCGTCTCCTCGGGAAACTTCCTGATCGATTCGGAGAGCCGGTTGTCGAGTGCCATGAGCGGGATGAAGCACTAGGCGGCCAAGGAGAATGACAATGACAAAGCAGGCATGGATTGCAACAGCGGTGGTGCTGGCGATGGCGGGGCTCGTCGCTGGTGGTTATCACTTGATGGCCAACCGGGAAGGACAGTTTTGTGGCTTTTGCACCGCTCGGTCCATCCGAACACCAAGGTCGTCGCGGAAATCGACGGCCGGCGCCGAACGGTTTGCTGTGCCCGCTGTGCGATCAGTGAGGCGTACCAGGAAAAGAAGCCGCTGCGGTTGATTGCGGCCACCGATTACGTCTCGGGTAAGGACATCGATCCGAAGCAGGCCTACTTCGTTGAAGGCAGCCATAGGGTGCTTTGCGCCCATAACGAAGCCATGGTCGATGAGAGCAAGCATGTACAGCCGATGACCTACGACCGTTGCTTTCCGGGGACTTATGCCTTTGCTCACCGGGAAGATGCAGAAGCATTTGAACGAGAAAACGGCGGGACAGTTTTGCGACTAGACAAATTACTGCAGGGAGTCAGCGGCCAATGATGAATCGACTCATAGAAGCTTGCGCGCGTAACAAATTCCTAGTCTTCCTTTTCACTGGCGTGGTGGCGATGCTCGGCTGGTACTCGCTGAGCAAAACCAAGCTGGACGCGATCCCCGACTTGTCCGACACCCAGGTGATCGTCTACAGCAAGTGGGACCGCAGCCCTGACATCATGGAGGACCAGGTCAGCTATCCCATCGTCTCCGCACTGCTGGGCATGCCCAAGGTGAAAGACATTCGTGCGTTCTCCGACTTTGGCTATTCCTACGTATACGTGATTTTTGATGAAGGGACCGACCTTTACTGGGCGCGTTCTCGCACCCTGGAGTACTTGAATTCGATTTTGCCGAGGCTCCCGCAGGGGGTTCAGACGGAGTTGGCGAAGGACTACACGTCCGTTGGTTGGGTCTATGAGTATGCGCTCGTCGATAAGAGCAAGAAGTATAGCCTGGCGGACATGAAGAGCTTCCAAGACTGGTATCTGCGTTATGCCCTGCAGTCTGTTCCGGGCGTAGCGGAAGTAGCCCCCATGGGCGGCTTCGTGCGCCAATACCAAATCAACGTCGATCCCAACAAGCTGTTGGCTTACAAAATCCCGATCAATCGAGTAGTCGAGGCCGTAAAGGGCAGTAACAACGATGTCGGCGCGCGATTGGTGGAGTTCACCGGGCGGGAATACATGGTCCGCGGGCGCGGCTATATCAAGTCCGTCAAGGACATCGAGGACTCGGTGGTGGGTTACAACCCCGCTACCGGAGCGCCGGTGCTTGTGCGGGATTTGGGAACGATTACGCGCGGCCCGGAGTTGCGCCGCGGAGTTGCGGAGCTCGACGGTCAAGGCGAAGTCGTCGGAGCGGTTGTGATCATGCGCTTCGGCGAGAACGCCAAGAAAGTCATTGAGAGCGTGAAGGCCAAGCTGGACGAAATGAAGTCGACTCTGCCGCCGGGTCTCGAGATTGTTCCTACTTACGATCGTTCTGAGCTAATTGACCGCTCGATTGAAAATCTAAAGGGTACTTTGATCGAGGAATTGATCATTGTGAGCTTGGTCATCGTGATATTTCTCTGGCACATCCCAAGCGCCATGGTTCCCATTATTACGATTCCTCTGGCTCTCCTGTTCTCCTTTATTCCTATGCACCTGATGGGTCTGAACGCCAACATCATGTCGCTGGGCGGGCTGGCGATCGCGATTGGCGCGATGGTGGACGCATCGATCGTGGTGGTGGAACAGACCCACAAAAAACTGGAACACTGGCAAGCCAAAGGCCAGCCAGGCGATTACAAAGACGTCATCATCGGCGCCATTAAGGAAGTCGGAGGCCCGAGCTTTTTTGCCTTACTGGTAATCGCGGTTTCTTTTCTGCCGGTCTTCACCTTGGAAGCGCAGGAAGGCCGGATGTTTAAGCCGCTGGCCTTCACCAAGAATTTTTCCATGGCCATCGCCGCAGTTTTGGCGGTCACACTGGTACCGCCTCTCTTGCTGCTATTTATCCGGCTGAAGAAATTGGCGTTCCGGCCGTCTTGGCTGGCCAATGTCACCAACGCGATAGCGGTGGGCAAGATCCACAACGAGGAAAACCACCCCATCAGCAGGCCACTGATGAAGATTTATCACCCCGTGATCGAATTTGTACTAGAACACAGGTGGAAGACCATCGCGGCTGCGGTGCTCGCCATGGCAGTCACGATCCCCGTGTATTTCCGTTTGGGCTCGGAGTTCATGCCCCCACTCGACGAAGGTGTTCTGCTCTACATGCCCACGACCCTGCCGGGCATGTCGATCACGCAAGCCAGCCAGATTCTGCAGACGCAGGACAAGGTGCTCCGGGGTTTCCCCGAAGTAGAACGAGTCTTCGGAAAAGCTGGACGAGCCGAAACCGCGACCGACCCGGCCCCTTTCTCCATGATGGAAACGGTCGTAGTTCTCAAACCCCACATGGAATGGCCAAAGAAGAAACGTTGGTATTCCAGCTGGGCGCCCGAGTGGATGCAGAGAGCCTTGCGACGCGCGTGGCCCGATCACAAAAACACCCAGGAACTCATTTATGGCCAAGGTGGTCTCAACGACGCCATGCAGTTTCCGGGTATATCAAACGCCTGGACGATGCCGATCAAGGCTCGCAACGACATGCTGACCACCGGGGTGCGAACTTCGCTAGGCATCAAAATCCTCGGGTCCGATCTCAGCAAGATCGAAGAGATTGGCGAGAACATCGAAATGGCGCTCAAAGGTATCCGCGGTACCACCAGCGTATTCGCAGAGCGCACCGCAGGCGGATACTTCCTGGACTTTGATCTGAAACGAGACGCACTGGCGCGTTACGGAATCACCGTTGGCGATGCCGAAGAGGTACTCATGTCGGCGGTCGGCGGGGAAAACGTGACCACCACCGTCGAAGGGCGGGAGCGGTACCCAGTTAATGTTCGGTATCTTCGCAACTACCGCAGTGATATTGGCGCCTTGGAGCGTGTATTGGTTTCCACTCCGCAGGGTACGCAAGTCCCACTGGCCCAGCTGGCTGACATCCGCATGCGGACCGGTCCCGGCATGATCCGCGATGAGAACGGCCGGTTGAGCGGATATGTGTACGTGGACGTCTCTGGGCGAGACATCGGTGGGTATGTCCAGGATGCAAAGAAGGCAGTTCTTGAGAATGTGAAAATACCGGCGGGCTACCAACTCGTGTGGAGTGGCCAGTACGAATTCATGCAACGCGTCCGGGAACGTCTAAAGATTGTAGTACCTATCACACTCTTCATCGTGTTCCTGCTGCTGTACTTCAATACCGGCTCGATCGTAAAAACCTTCATCATTCTTCTGGCCGTTCCGTTTTCCGCAATCGGTGCGATCTGGCTGCTCTATTTGCTCGGCTACAACATGAGCATCGCGGTTTGGGTGGGTCTGATCGCCTTGCTCGGCGTGGACGCTGAGACCGCGGTCTTTATGTTGCTGTACTTGGACCTCGCCTACCATGATGCGCAAAAGAAAGGACAGATGCGGAGCTGGGACGACCTGCGCGAGGCCATTGTTCAGGGCGCGGTCAAACGGCTTCGTCCCAAGGTCATGACTGTGGCCTGCATGTTATTTGCTCTGCTACCGATCCTGTGGTCGGTGGGAAGCGGAGCCGACGTGATGAAGCGCATCGCGGCGCCGCTGGTCGGCGGAATATTGATTTCCTTTTTGATGGAGCTGGTCGTCTATCCGCCCATCTTCGCCATCTGGAAGTGGAATTTCGAAGTGAAGCCCGAGATGCGGAAGCTGGAATCTGCGTCTGCATAAGGATGATTTCGATGATCTATGCGTGTGAAGTCTCGAAAGAACCTGGGATTCAAGGCGTTTGTGGGCTCTTTGGAAAAGGGACTGTCGGCGGAAGCGATTCCGAGAGATTCATCTTGGCACTTAGGGGAATTGTCGAACGGTTTCAGGTCACATGGGGAGTGACGCCGCTCCACGGGTCCGACTGCGGAGAGAGTGTTGAGATCGGGTTTGTTCTTGACCTGAACGGGACGCATAAGCCGGCTGCGAATCATGTGGGACGGACTTGCCGACACTGCACCAATTTGATGCTGGCCCTAAAAATCATCGGGGACTGGCTCTTGCCGCCGCAAGGAAAATGTTCATTTTGTGAGGTGCAGGCGTACAGCGACTTCGTTCGTGGCGGGCAAAAAGGTCAAGCAGATGCGTCCTCGACGAGGGCGCTTCGTCTTGTGAGTCATCTAGGCACGCGATGTCAGTTGGGAGCATGCCACCTTTGGTGCATGACAAAGATGAAAGCACGGCTGAACAGGATTGGATCGGTCGAACGAGGAAGGAGTTCGATTTCTACAGAATAGACGGAGTCATGAACATGGAAATTCAACGAGAAGCAGGGGCATCGCAAACGGGAAACGACACGAGCACTCCTACGAAACTGAAGGAGCTAGTGCAGTGCTTTCGGATCTGTTGGGAGGCCTTACCCGATTACTACTACGTACAAAAACAAAAACGCCCAGATCGGATTCACGCTCGAGTTGACGGGTACGCATGAGCAAGGGGTGGAACATCCGCTGCCTGGGTGCGAGCACTGCCGGAAAGTGTGGCGTGCATTGAAGGCCATCGCGGATTGGATCATTCCACGCGAAGAACGTGACTCCGATTACGACATCGTTCCTTTCGATCAGTCCATCCATTACGACGCAGGGCGAAAGTTCCGGTCGGACGTTTCGCTGAGAATCTGGATACGTCATCGCTCCGGGTTCGACCGTGAAGTGGATGCGTGCGAGGTCCGGTGCCTCGGCGAAATGACACAGCGGCTCGCGACGATCGGTGCGCGCAAGACGCAATGGGAATCGGACTCGGGTGCGGACCAAGGCGAACTTTTTCGAACAGCAGACCGGAGACATCTATGGCAAATGAAAGCGCAACAAGATCAGTGAGAGTAGCCTATTTTTCGATGGAGATCGCGCTGGAACCGGAGATCCCAAGTTACAGCGGAGGTCTCGGCGTCTTGGCGGGAGACATCTTGCGCTCTGCTGCTGATCTCGGGGTTGTGGTTCGCCAAAACTCTGGCCGACCCCTAATCTTGGCCGCTGTAACATTGTTACTGTGATGATTTTGGCGAGGGAGAGGTAGGGAAACGTGCCTGAAGAGAGTGCTATACTGTGCGTAATGGAGATCGTATGAGTTCGAGGCTCCAACTTCTGTTCGATTCCCTGGAGCGGGGCCACACCCTTGAAGAATTTCTCGAAGGGTATCCGACCGTTTCACGCGAGATGGCCATCGCCGCGCTGGAAGAAGCTCAACAGCTGCTGTCGGCCCAGGCATGAATGCGCGTTCTCCTCGATGAGTGTGTGAGCGAAGGACTGCGCAACTACCTCGCCAGGCACGAATGTCAAACCGCCCGGTATGCTGGCTTCGCGGGACTTGAGAACGGTCAGCTCTTGACTGCAGCCGAGGCCGCGAAGTTCGACGTTCTCCTGACTGTGGATCGCGGATTTGAATACCAGCAGAACCTCGGACATCGGAAAATTGCGGTCATTATTTTCTGTGGTAAATCCGTCCTCTTGGAAGACCTCGTTCCTCTCATGCCCGTTTGCCTCGCTCACCTCGAGTCCATCGAGCCTGGCCAGGTCGTCAGAATCGAAAACAGCGGAAGTGAAGCGAGAAGCTGACTTGGCGGTCGGCACCACACGTAGAGCACATCCTCCGTGCAAGGGGGGGTCGACCTTGGGTGGATTAACCGATTGGGATAACAGAAAGTCCCGGAATGAGTCGGAAGTGACGAACATTGAGTAAGCGTGGTAACGGAATATGAAGAGATCGGGCAAAGCAATGACAATGCCCCTGGCTGCCTGCTCGCCTTCGATTCGTCCGGCAAGCCCAGCGATCAGACCTGGGCTTCACTCGGTCGTGACAGTGTGGGATTCTAACCAACGACAGGGCAGCGTTCTAACCAACTGAACTACGTCCCCAGCCGTGGAATCAACAACTTAGCCTAAAACCTTGCAAACAAAGCGTTTGCAAGATTCGCATACAGCGCACTGTTCGCTTGCGGTGCATACGGTAGCAGCTGTCCCTGCCAAAACCGCCAATAAACCGCTAATAAGAATTCGTGCGCTCATGC
>WNGJ01034072.1_pt1 | contig 11087 bp, 7 predicted proteins | sample 5400611 | NCBI WGS metagenome assembly WNGJ01 (sample SAMN13153375, study PRJNA577476) | soil metagenome | isolation source: 40 cm soil or saprolite under Garry oak tree replicate 1 | place: USA:California | collected 2016-06-15 | reverse complement strand
TTCTTCATCGACGGCAAGTTCGCCTGGCTCGACGACCCGGCTTGGCAGCGCGAGCTGGAGTACGCGCCGGACTCACTCGTCACGAACGTCACGCTCAAGCATCCGCGCCTGGGCATCACTGTGAAGTTCGAAGACTTCGTCGACATGGCGCGCAACTGGTTCGTGCGCAAGGTTGAGGTGGTCAGCCCTTCAGGCTTCGATGTCGGCCGCGTCTTCTTCCACTACGACTGGTACATCGAAGGCTCCGACATCGGCAACACAGTCGCCTACGATCCGCGCCACCGAGGAGTGCTTGCATACAAGGCCAACCGCTACTTCCTGATGGGCGGCATCCGCGGGTCGCAGTTCGGCATCGACACCTGGGCCAATGGCAAGAAGGGCAACGGCGCGTCCGGCACCTGGGTCGACGCGGAGGACGGCGTCCTGGGACGTAACCCCATCGAGCAGGGAGCGGTGGACTGCACCGTCGGGTTCGAGATCGGACCGGCCGTGGCGGGCGAGCCGCGCCAGCTGACGCACTGGGTCTGCATGGGCAGCCGGTTGAGCGAGGTCACGACGTACGGTCAGGACCTCCTCGTCGCCAAGGGCGCCGAAACCTACCGCGGCCGCACCATCACGTACTGGCGCGTCTGGTCCGAGAAGGATCACCGCCACATCGACGAAGAGCTCGGGCCCGAGGTCACGCACCTCTACCGGCGCAGCATCCTCACGGCGCGCAGCCACGTCGACAACCACGGGGGGATCATCGCCGCCACCGACTTCGACATCACCAAGTTCGCGCGCGACACGTACGCGTACGCGTGGCCGCGCGACGGCGCCATCGTCGCCAACGCCCTCGATCGGTCAGGTCATGAGGATGTGACGCGGCACTTCTTCACCTTCTGCCAGGAGTCGCTGGTCGAGGAAGGTTTCTTCCTGCACAAGTACACGCCGTACGGGCTGCCCGGCAGCTCGTGGTTGCCCTGGGTGGACAGCCACGGCCTGCGAACCCTGCCGATCCAGGAGGACGAGACGGGCCTCGTGCTGTGGGCGCTGTGGCAGCACTACAAGATCCACCGCAACCTCGACTTCATCCTCAACCTGTACTCGACGCTGGTCGTGCCCGCCGCCGATTGGATGGTCGAGTACTTCGACGAGCGCAATGGGCTGATCAAGCCGTCGTGGGACCTGTGGGAGGAGCGGTGGGGCGTGCACGCCTTCACAGTCGGCTCCGTGTGGGCCGGCCTGGACGCTGCGCGCAACTTCGCCGACCTTTTCGGCGACAAGCCCGCGCTGGTCCGATATCGCGACGCGGCCGAGCGATTGCGCGAAGCCTCGGACGCACATCTGTACAGCCCCGAGCTGGGCCGCTTCGCGCGCCGGCTGGCTGTAGAAGAAGACGGAACGCTGACGGTCGACATGGTCATCGACAGCGCCATCTGCGGGCTGTGGCGATTTGGCATGTACGCGCCCGACGAGTCACGCATCGCCGACACGATGGAAGCTATCCACGAGCAGCTGGCCAACAAGGGCGACGCCGGCGGCATCGCGCGGTACAAGGACGACTACTACTTCCGCGTCGAGAATGACACCAGCCGCGTGCCCGGCAACCCGTGGTTCATCTGCACGCTGTGGATGGCGCAGTGGCACGCCGCAATGGCCAAGACCACCGCCGACCTGAAGCCCGCGCGCGACATCATCAACTGGGTCGTCGCGCATCAGCTGCCGGGCGGCCTCCTTTCCGAGCAGCTCGACCCGCACACCGGCGTGCCACTCTCGGTCTCACCGCTCACGTGGTCGCACGCCGAGCTGATCGCGACCGTGGACGAGTTCTGCCGCAAGGCTGAACACCTGAGCCACGTGCAGCACAACGGGGCGCCGTCCGCCAGGCTGCAGTCGGTCTAGGAGCGCTTTGGGTCAGCCGGGAGGACCCGGGATGCCGCAGCTATCGCCTGACGGGCGCTGGTTCTGGGACGGCACCACCTGGCGGCCGGCGCTGTCACCCGACGGACGATGGCGGTGGAACGGCTACTCGTGGGTGGGGGTCGGCCGCGGGCTGTCGGCGGGGTGGATCGCGGTCATCGCGGGAGGCGTCGTCGTCGTGCTCTTGGCGGTGATGCTGCCGGTGATCCTTCTGTACACCGCTGCGACCAGCGCGCCAGCGGGATCACAACCGGTCCCGACGACGCGTGCCGGCGCGTCGCCGAGCTCGTTCGCAACCATTCCGTGTGACCAGCTCGAGCACACGCAAGTCCACTACCACGCCTACCTGCAGATCCTCAATCAGGGCAGTGCGGTGTCCATCCCGACCAACGTCGGACGGTCGAGCGCCTGCTACTACTGGCTGCACATGCACACCAGCGAGGCGGGCATCATCCACATCGAGTCGCCCTCCGACCGCATCTTCACGCTGGGTGATTTTTTCGACGTCTGGAGCGCTTGGGGTCACGCGCCGCAGCTACTCGACGCCACGCACGTCGGGACGCTGACGCTCACCGGCAGTCAGAAGCTTGCGGCTTACGTCGACCTGGACGACGGCAAGGGTGCGGCGCCGTTCTCGGGCAACCCTCGCGCCATAGTGCTGCAGGACCACGAGGTCATCACGCTCGAGATCACGCCGCCCTCAGTGAATCCGCCGCCGTCGTTCTCCTGGCCGTCGGGCTTCTAGCTCAGTACCAGTAATTCGGGCCTTCGGCCGAGCCCGCGCCGGCGGCGACCGGCGTGTCGACTGCGATGCCCTTCTCGCCTCCCAGCGCGCGGACCGCCGCCTCGGCGCGCGCGGTGAGGGCGTCGTAGTCCTCGCCCGGCTGCGGGATCAGCGGGTCGCCGAACACGATGCTCACCTTGCCCGCCTGCGGCCGCCTGCGAAAGCGCGGCAGCACCTCGTACATGCCGTCGATGAACGCGGGGACGATGGGGGCGCCGGCGTCGACGGCAAGCACCGCCGCGCCCTTGCGGAAGCTGCCGACGGCGCCGGTGACGGAAAGCCGGCCTTCGGGAAAGATGATCACCGACCAGCGCTGGCGGAGCAGGTCCTTCAGCGTGTCGAGGTAGGGGCGCGCACCGCCGCCGCGCGGGATTGGAAACGCGTTGACGGAGACCTGGGCCACCGCCGCCTCCCACTTGCGCTTGAAGATCGAGTCCGCCGCCGCCACCACGACCGACCGGTTGCGATAGCGCGGAGGCAGGGCCTCGACCATGACCGCCCCATCCAGCGCGCTGCAGTGGTTGGCGATGAAGATGGCGCCTCCCTGGAGCTGCATGAAGCGCTCGCGGTGGCTGACCGACAGCTTGGCGAAGCTGTTAAGGCCGGGGAAGAGCAGCGTGTTCTGCAGGATCGCGCGGGTCCGCCGCCAGGGTTTGGCCCTGGACCACTGGTTGAGGTCCGAGGTCGTCGTCGCGGTCAAGTTAGAGCGGTATGTTTCCGTGCTTGCGCGGCGGGCGCTCCACCGTCTTGCGGAGGCAGAGCTCGAGGCCTCGCACCAGTGAGCGGCGGGTCTCGCGCGGTTCGATGACGTCGTCGACGTAGCCCCGCTCCGCAGCGACGTATGGGTTGGCAAACCGAGTCGTGTACTCGTTCACGAGCTGCTGCCGGCGAGCCGCCGGGTCATTGGCGCTGGAGAGGTCGCGCTTGTAGATGATGTTCACCGCCGCGTCCGGTCCCATCACGGCGATCTCCGCGGTCGGCCACGCGAGGTTCAGGTCGGCGCCCATCTGCTTGGGCGACATGACGCAGTAAGCGCCGCCGTAGTCCTTGCGCGTGATCACTGTCAGCTTCGGCACAGTCGCCTCGGCGTACGCGTAGAGCAGCTTGGCGCCGTGGCGGATGATGCCGCCGTGCTCCTGGTCGCGGCCCGGCAGGTAGCCCGGCACGTCGACGAAGGAGATGATCGGGATCCCGAACGCGTCGCAGAATCGGATGAAGCGCGCCGCCTTCACCGACGCGTTGATGTCAATCGCACCCGCCAGGTGCTTCGGCTGGTTGCCGACGATGCCGACGACGTGGCCGGCGAGCCGGCCCAGACCGACCACGATGTTCTTGGCGAAGAAGGGCTGGACCTCGAAGAACTCACGGTTGTCGAGGACGCGCGCCACCAGCTCCCGCATGTCGTACGGCTTGTTCGGCGCCTCGGGCACGATCGTCTGCAGCTCGGGGTCCGCACGCTCGCGGTCGTCAGTGGTGGGGACGAAGGGCGGACGCTCGTTGTTGCTCGAGGGCAGGTAGGACAGCAGGCGCCGCACGCCCGCCGCGCATTCTTCCTCCGAGCGCGGCAGGAAGTGCGCCACGCCGGACGTGGCGTTGTGGACGTCACCGCCACCGAGCTCGTCGAACGACACGGCCTCGCCGGTGACCACGCGGATCACCTCTGGTCCGGTGATGAACATGTACCCCTGTCCCGCGACGATGAAGATGAAGTCGGTGATCGCCGGCGAGTAGACCGCGCCGCCGGTGCACGGACCCGCGATGACGCTGATCTGCGGGATCACGCCGGACGAGCGAACGTTGCGGTAGAAGATGTCCGCGTATCCGGCCAGCGCGACGACGCCTTCCTGGATGCGCGCGCCACCTGAGTCGTTGATGCCGATGATCGGCACGCGGTTGCGCAGCGCGAGCTCCTGCACTTTTACGATCTTCTCGGCGGTCACCTCACCCAGCGAGCCACCGAACACTGTCGCGTCATACGCATAGACCGCAACAGCCCGGCCGTCGATGTCGCCGAACCCCGCCACCACACCGTCGCCGGCGATGCGGCGGTCCTCCATGCCGAACCCCTGACTTCGGTGCGTGGCGAACACGTCGAGCTCGACGAACGAGCCGTCGTCGACGAGCATCTCGATGCGCTCGCGAGCTGTTGCCTTGCCGGCGGCGCGCCTCTTGTTGGCCGCCTCGGTTTCGGCGTGCAGCGCCTGGTAGCGCCGCTTCCGGTACTGGTTGATCTTCTGTTCCGAGACGCTGGCCGTTTCGCGCTCGGGCGCTTCGACGCCCTGCAGGTCGGGAAGCGTCCGGCGCACGGGAGTGAGTGATTTCGGCTTCCGGGCTGCCATAACTCGAATATCGTAGGCGCCGTGCGCCGGGCGGCCGCCGATCTGCTCTCGCGGCCGGCTTTCTACTGGGCGCTGGCCGCGATATTCGCGCTGCGGGTCGTTGTGCTCTCGATCATCAACCACAAACGACCCGATGCCGAGGGCATGTGGGAAGGCGCGCGCGCTTACCTGACCAATCCGGCGCACATGTACGACGCAGCCGCGCAGTATCTCGCGGCCAGCCACGTCATCGCCCCGCCGGGCACGATCTACGCGTTCGTCAGCCCGCCGCCCGTGGCGCTGCTGGCGATCCCGGTCGCGCTGCTGCCGAAAGACGTGGGGGTGCAGGTCTGGACCGCCATCGATGCCGCGGCACTGCTGGCCGGCCTTTTCATCCTCTATCGGATTGCGTGCAGGACCACGTCTTCTGGGTCGTCGCCATGTACTTCCCCCCCGTGTTTGCCGACATCAGCGCAGGCCAGCGCGGGGGCGTCGCGCTGCTCGGTGCGATGGCATCGATCTGGTTCGAATCGCGACGGCCGTGGATCGCGGGCGCGCTCGGCGGCCTTGCGGCGGCGCTGAAGTACTACCCAGCGGCCATGATCATCGGCCCGCGGCCGGCGCACCGGATCCGCTACGCAATCGCGCTCGGCGCCGGACTGATCGCAGTGACGGCCGTTAGCTTCATCCCGCTGGGATTCGGCGGTGCCGTCTTCTATTACCAGCACGTCCTGCTCGCGTCGCTGGGCTCCCACAACGCCGACTGCGGCTACGACTCGGTGCGCACGCTTTTCGACCGCGTGGTCGGCGGCGAGCCTTACCTGCTGCCAACTGCGGCGGGTGGCGTGGTCAGCGTGTCGCTGCCGTGGCACATGCCGGGCCTGGCCGCGGTGCTGTCCTATGCCAGCGCGGCGGCGTTCGCGGGTGCGGCCGTGTGGGCGGCGTGGCGCAGCGGATGGAACGCGCCTTACGGCATGGCGCTCGGCTTCGCGCTCGGAGCGCTCATCCCCAACGAGGTATGGCCGTACCAGTGGCTGCCTCTGCTTCCGCTCCTTCTACTCGTCACGGTGCGCGCGATCGAGAAGCAGTGGTGGACGACGTTCGTGCTGATCGGGGTCTTCCTACTCGGGTTCTACCGGCCGCCCTGTGACCTGCCGTTTCCGAACCTCTGGACGATCGCCGCGATCGCGATCTTTGTCCTGGGCGTTTGGGAAAACCGACTTTTCCGGGCGGCTTGATCAGACACGGTCTAAGCCGGCGACAGCGCACTGCGCACCCGTCATGATCTAGCCCGATGCGAGACCCGGTAGGTGCCCCCGCCAGCTGGCTGGCGCGCGCGATCCGGGACGGCCGGCTTTCTTCGGAGGAGGTCGTCCGGGCGCACCTCGAGCACATCGGCGCCGTCAACCCGCGCCTCAACGCGATGGTCTGGGTCACCAACGAGAGCGCCATCCGGCAGGCGAAGGCCGCCGACCGCCACCTTGCCAAACGCGGTTTCGAGCCGCCGCCCCTGCATGGGGTCCCGTTTACGGCCAAGGACATCTTCGACACCGCGGGGGTCGCAACCACGGCCGGCCTGCGCAAGCTGAAGGACAACGTCCCGGACAAGGACGCGACAGTGATCGCGCGCATGCGGTCGGCGGGCGCGATCCTGCTGGGCAAGTCCAACTGCCCTCCCGGCGGGACAGGCGGCGAGAGCTGGAACCCGCTGCACGGCGGCACACGCAACCCGTACGACCTGACTCGCTCGCCTGGCGCGCACTACTGCGGGATCGCGGCGCTCAAGCCGACCACCGGCTGGGTTCCGAGCACCGGCGCCTACGGTCTGGTCGGAGGCCTGATGGACCCGCGCAGCCAGGTGGGGCCGATGGCCCGGTTCGTGAACGACCTCGCTCTCGTGCTGCCGATCCTGGTCGGACCAGACGGCGTGGACTCGGCCGTCATCCCGATGCCGCCGCGCCGCCGCCGCCCCAAGCTGCATGGCTTGAAGGTCGCCTGGTACGCCGACGACGGCATGGTCTCGCCCTCGAAGCCGACAGTCGCCGCCCTTCAGGCTGCGCTGCACGCGCTGTCCCAGGCCGGCTGCCGCGTCACCGAAGCCCGGCCGGAGGGTCTGGTCGAGGCGCGAGAGGTCACCCGTGGCTATTGGGGTCGCGTGCGTATGACCCACGAGCGGCTGATCAACGCGTGGGACAAATTCCGCACGGAGCTGCTCTCGTTCATGCAGTCCTACGACCTGATCCTCACACCGGTCGCCGCGGACGCCGCGCCGCTCTACCGGGCCAAGATCCCGATCGACGACCAGTACAGCTTCACGGTGCCCTACAGCCTGGGCGGCAATCCTGCGGTCGTCGTCCGAGCCGGCACCTCGCCCGAGGGTCTGCCCATCGGCGTGCAGGTCGTGGCCCGCAACTGGCGCGACTACGCGGCGCTGGCCGCGGCCGCGTGGATCGAAAAGCAGTTGGGCGGCTGGCAGCCTGCTAGCTTGGGAGCGTGACGTTTCGGTACTCGCGGTGGGACGGCTCCCAGCGCGTGGACGATCTCGACGCCGGGGACCTGCTGGACTCGCTGTCCGACGACCTCATGAACTACGGCGACCTCAACGCGGCTCTGCAGCGCCTGCTGCGATGGGGCTCGCCGAACATGCAGGGCCTGGAGCAGCTACTCAAGCAGCTGCGTGAGGCGCGCGAGCGCGAGCTCGGCCGCTACAACCTCGACTCCACAGTCGATCAGCTGCGCCAGGAGGTGCAGGAGATCGTCGATACCGAGCGCCAGGGCATCGAGCGGCGGCAGACGGAGGCCGCGACGCCTGAGGCGCGCAAGCTCATGGACCGCATCGCGGGCCAGCGCAACGACCAGCTCGACCGCATGCCCGACGACCTCGGCGGACGCGTGAAGGCGCTGCGCGACTACGAGTTCGTCGACGACGAGGCCCGTCAGAAGTTCGAGGCGCTGATGCAGCGGCTGCAGAAGCAGATGCTCGACCAGATGTTCCAGGGCCTGAAGGGCTCGATCCAGCAGATGCAGGGCGAGGACCTGTCGCGCGTACGCGAGATGGTGCGCTCGCTGAACAAGATGCTCGAGGACCGCATGGAAGGCAGGACGCCGGACTTCAACGGCTTCATGGAGAAGTTCGGCGATATGTTCCCGCCCGGCATCAACAGCCTGGACGAGCTGCTCGAGCACCTGCAGCGGCAGATGGCGCAGATGCAGTCGCTGCTGCAGAGCCTGAGCCCCGAGGCGCGCGAGGAGCTGCGTCAGATGATGGACGCGCTCCTGCAGGACGACTCGCTGCGCCTGGAGCTCGCGCGCCTGTCGGGCTTCATGCAGGCGATGATGCCGCCCTCGGAGCTGTCGGAGCGCTACCCGTTCTTCGGCGAGGACCCGCTGAGCATGGGCGAGGCGATGGGCCTGATGGAGCGGCTGCAGCAGATGGACCGGCTCGAGTCGCAGCTCGAGCGCGGGAGCTTCCGCCCCGACGATGTCGATCGCTCGCTGGCGCAGGAGCTGCTGGGCCCGGAGGCGCGGCAGGCGCTGGACCAGCTGCGGCGCGTGACCGAAGTGCTCGAGAAGGCGGGCTATGTGGAGCGACGCGGTCGCCGCCTGGAGCTGACGCCGCGCGGGATGCGACGCATCGGTCAGTCGGCGCTGAAGGACATCTTCGACCAGCTCAAGAAGACGCGGATGGGCCAGCACCAGCTGTACCGCGGCGGCATCGGCAACGAGGCGTCCGAGGAGCTCAAGGAGTACGAGTACGGCGACCCGTTCCTGATGGACCTGAAGGAGACGCTCTTCAACTCACTGGTGCGCGAGGGTCCGCAGGTGCCGGTGCGCATCGGGGCCAAGGACTTCGTCGTCCACCGCACCGAACACGTGACGCAAGCGTCGACGGTGCTGATGATCGATATGAGCCGCTCGATGTTCCTGCGCGGCTGCTTCCTGGCCGCCAAGAAGGTGGCGATCGCGCTCGATTCGCTGATCCGCAGCCAGTACCCGCGCGACTCCCTGTACGTCGTCGGCTTCTCGAACTACGCCGTCGAGCTCAAGCCGCAGACACTGCCGCAGCTAGCACTCAACGATTACGTGTACGGCACCAACATGCAGCACGGTTTCCAGCTCGCGCGTTCGCTGCTGGCGAAGCATCGCGGCAACAGGCAGATCATCATGATCACGGACGGCGAGCCGACCGCCCACCTCGAGGACAACGGGCGCGCGTACTTCGCCTACCCGCCCACCTACAAGACCATCCAGCAGACGCTGCGCGAGGTGCGGCGCTGCACCCGCGACCGCATCGTGATCAACACGTTCATGCTCGAGCGCGGGCCGTACCTGACCGAGTTCATCAACCAGATGACGCGCATCAACAAGGGAAGGGCCTTCTTTGTCTCGCCGGAGCGCCTGGGCGAGTACCTCCTGGTCGACTACGTCAGCGGACGGCAGCGCCGCCGCGCGAGCTCCAGGCGGGCTCGGATCGCGTAAGCCTCGATCCGCGACCGTTCCTTATGCTGAAACGCTCATGGCAATAACTGACAAAGTCGCCCTCGAGCGGCGCAATCTCAGCGCGGCCGCCCTCTACGAGCACGCCGTGCGCCGCGACGAGGCGGCGATCGTCTCGACCGGCGCGCTCACCGCCGAGACCGGCAAGCACACGGGCCGGTCGCCCAAAGACAAGTTCTTCGTCAAGGAGCCGACCCAGGCCATCGGCAGCGATCGCTTCGACGCACTGCTGCGCCGTATGCAGGAGTTCATCGACGCGCACGAGGTCTACACGCAGGACGTGTTCGCGTGCGCGGACCCGCGCTACCGGCTGCGCGTGCGCGTGGTCTCGGAGCTGGCGTGGCACAGCCTGTTCGCGCGCAACCTGTTCATCCGGCCGAACGCCGATGAGCTCATGGGCTTTGAGCCCGACTTCACCGTCATCTCGCTGCCTTCGTTCAAGGCCGAGCCCGCGCGCGACGGGACGCACAGCGAGACGTTCATCCTGGTCAATCTCGGACGCCGGATGGTGCTCATTGGCGGCACTGGTTACGCCGGTGAGATCAAGAAGTCGATCTTCACAGCGCTGAACTACTTGCTCCCAGCGCAGAACGTCTTCCCGATGCACTGCTCGGCCAACACCGATGTCGACGGCTCCGATGTGGCGCTGTTCTTCGGTCTGAGCGGCACCGGCAAGACGACGCTGTCGGCGGATCCTTCCCGCCGCCTGATTGGCGACGACGAGCACGGCTGGGCCGACCGCGGCGTCTTCAACTTCGAGGGCGGCTGCTACGCGAAAACGATTCGCATCCGCAAGGATTCGGAGCCGGAGATCTACGCGGCCACCGAGAGCTTCGGGACGATTCTCGAGAACGTGGTGTTCGACCCGCGCACGCGCGTGCCGGACTACGACTCGGACGAGAAGACTGAGAACACCCGCGCGGCGTATCCGGTCGACCTGATCCCCAATGCGATCCTCAGCGGGATGGGGAGTCACCCGCACAACGTCATGTTCCTGTCCGCCGACGCGTATGGCGTGCTGCCGCCGGTCGCCCGGCTGGACGAGGACCAGATCCGCCACTACTTCCTTGCTGGATACACGGCGAAGGTCGCGGGCACAGAGCGTGGAGTGACCGAGCCGGAGCCCATCTTCAGCACGTGCTTCGCCGCGCCGTTCCTGGTGCTCCCGCCCGAGCGCTACGCGGACATGCTCATCGAGCGCGTCAAGCGGCACCACGTCGACGTGTGGATGCTCAACACGGGCTGGGTCGGCGGGCCACCCGGCGTGGGCGAGCGTATGTCCATCGCGCACACGCGCTCGATCGTGCGCGCCGTCCTCAACGGCGACCTGCGCGGCGTGAACACGCACGTCGACCCAATCTTCGGCCTGCACATCCCCAACCGCGTCCCCGGGGTGCCGCGCGAGGTGCTCGACACGCGCGACAGCTGGGCGGACCCGGACGAATACGACCGGCAGGCGGCAAAGCTCCGCGCCATGTTCGAGGAGAACATCAACAACATCGGCAAGAGCGCTTCCAGCTCGGGCTAGTGCGCGTCGCCATCGTCGGCAGCCGGCACTTCGCCGATCCGGACCGCGTCATCGATTA
>WNGJ01019478.1_pt1 | contig 11087 bp, 10 predicted proteins | sample 5400611 | NCBI WGS metagenome assembly WNGJ01 (sample SAMN13153375, study PRJNA577476) | soil metagenome | isolation source: 40 cm soil or saprolite under Garry oak tree replicate 1 | place: USA:California | collected 2016-06-15 | reverse complement strand
AGGGCCCGCTGGTCCTCCTCTGCCACGGCTTCCCGGAGTCCTGGTACTCCTGGCGCCATCAGCTCCGAGCCCTAGCCGAGGCCGGATTCCACGCGGTGGCGCCGGACATGCGCGGCTACGGCCAGAGCGAGGCGCCCGCCGAGATCGAGCGCTACACCCTGCTGCACCTGGTGGGCGACATGGTGGGGCTGCTCGACGCGCTCGGCGCCCCGACCGCGGTGATCGCGGGGCACGACTGGGGCGCGCCGGTGGCGTGGCACGCGGCGCTGCTGCGCCCCGACCGGTTCCGCGCGGTGATCGGGCTGAGCGTGCCGTTCCGGCCGCGCGGCTCGACCCGCCCCACCGCCGCGATGCCGCAGACCGCCGACCGCGTCTTCTATCAGCTCTACTTCCAGGAGCCGGGCGTGGCGGAGGCGGAGCTCGGGCGTGACGTGCGGGCCACCATCCGGCGCATCCTCTACTCGGGATCCGGCGACGGCCGGCGGGCGCGGGTGGGCCTGGGCGATCCCGACGCGGTGGGCATGGTGCCGCGGAGCGGCGGCTTCCTGAGCCACACCGCCGACGCGGAGGTCCTGCCTCCGTGGTTGTCCGAGGCCGACGTCGATTTCTTCGCGGGCGAGTTCTCCCGCGCGGGGTTTCGCGGCGGCCTCAACTGGTACCGCAACATCGACCGGAGCTGGGAGCTGCTGGCCCCGTTCGCGGGCGCGCGGGTCACCGTCCCCGCCCTCTACGTGGCGGGCGACCTCGACCTGGTGGTGGCCTTCCGCGGGATGGACCAGCTCGTTCCCAATCTCGTCAAGTTCGTGCCCGCCCTCCGCCGGACGATCATGCTCCCCGGTTGCGGGCATTGGACGCAGCAGGAGCGCCCGCAGGAGGTCAACGCGGCGATGATCGAATTCCTCCAGACTCTGTAGCGGCGGCGCGATCCGGCGGCCCGAGCGCGGGCGCGACCTCGTCCGCGAACAGGCGCATCGACCGGAGGGCCAGGTCGGTGCGCAGCCCGGGCAGGGCCATCACCAGGAGCACGCGCGCGTAGCCGGTGGCCTCGCAGAACTGCTGGAGGCCGCCGGTCACCTCGGCGGGGGCGCCGATCAGGGCCCAGCCGTCGTCCAGGTACTCGTGGAAGGCGCGCAGGCGGAGCAGGGAGCGGTCGAACGAGCCCGGCACCGAGCCCCCGGTGGCGTCCGAGCGCAGCACCGCCATGCGCCGCTGGTAGCCCATGAACGGCCCCTCGGTCGCCCGCAGCGCCTCGTCGTGATCGGGGGCCACGTGCACCACCCGCATCCCCCACGAGCGGGCCTCGAGCGCCTCGATCTCGGGGAGCGAGCGTCCGGCCGCGAGCGAGGCCTCGCGGTAGAGCCGATGGCGCCGCTGCAGCTCCGGCACCGGCACGAAGAAGGACGAGAGCGTGGGCAGCCCGAGACGCGCGGCGGACAGCACGCTCTCCTCGCTGTTGGAGGCGATGAACAGCGGCGGGTGCGGCCGCTGCACCGGCTGCGGCCGCACGTGGAGCTGCTCCGCGGCGTGGAAGCGGCCCGGGAAGTCAAAGGGCGCGCCGCTCCAGGATCGGCGCATCAGCGCGACGCCCTCCTCGACCCGCGCCCGGCTGTCGTCGCGGTCGGACTGGAAGGTCTGGTAGTCCTGCAGCGTGCCGCCGCGGCCGATCCCCACGTCGAGCCGGCCGCCGCTCACCACGTCGAGGACCGCGAGCGACTCGGCCAGGTCGACCGGGTGATGGAGCGGCAGCAGGCTCACCCCCATGCCGAGCCTCAGGCTGGTGGTGCGCGCGGCCACGAAGGAGGCCAGCACCGGCGGCGCGGGGCACAGGCCGTAGTCGTTGAAGTGGTGCTCGGCGATCCAGACCGAGTGGTAGCCGAGCGGCTCGGCGGCCAGCATCTGCTCGAGGCCGGAGTGATAGACCGCCTGCTCGCTCCACTGCTCGTCGCGCTGCATGAGGAAGAACAGTCCGAAGTCCATGGATCCTCCTGGGTCAGTTCACATCCGGGCGAAAGATCGCGCGCAGGACGTCCGGGTCCAGCGCCCGGTCGGGCGCGCCGGGGCCGAAGCGGGCCTCGAAGGCGGAGCGGCGCAGCTCCCGGTACTGCGCGGTCTCGGGGCGCCGCAGCCCCGAGTACACGTAGACGACCTCGGTGTGCTCGTCCGGCACCGCCACCGCGCGGGCGAGATCCCGCCACGTGGCGCCCTCGCCCTAGCGCCGGTCGAGGGCCAGCAGCCAGGCGCGATCGTCCGGGCCGCCCGCGCGCGAGGCCGCGAGGACGGCGTCGACCAGCTCGCGCAGGGTCGGCTCGTTCGCGAGCGCGGCGGCCACGTGGTCCCGGAGCGCGAGGTTGCGCGCCCGCGCGAGCCCGGCGGCCAGGCCCCGGAAGAGCGGATCGGGCGGCGGGCTCGCGCCGTCCCACGCCGGGAGGGCGGCGCGCAGCTCGCGGAAGGGCTCGAGACGTCCCCAGCGCTCCGCGTCGCTCCAGCCCGCGGTGTTGTCCCACGCCAGCGCGAAGGCGAGCGCGTCGCCGCTCGGGTCGGCCACCACGCCGCCGCTCACGTGCTCGTCGAACCGCTCGGGATCGCAGGAATGGTTGTGGGCGTTGCACCAGGCCGCGGTGTACACGTCGCGCAGCCGGTCCACGTGGGCGCGCCGGATCTCGCCCGCCGGCCGCGGCGGGTAGAGGGCGATCTCCGGGGGCCGGCGGGGGTCGAAGAGCGCGAGGGCCACCGGGTGGACCGATGCGAAGTGGACCTGGTTCCGCTGGTACACGAGGCGGCCATCCGCGAGCGCGGCCACCGGCCACCCGGCGAGGACGGCGCGCACCGAGAGATCCGGGCTCAGCACCACCGTGCACTCGGCGGACGGGTTGATGTGCGAGCGGACGAGGAAGCCGCCCGGGAATCGCTCGATCGCGAGGCCGGATCGGCACCATTCCGGCTCGAGCGCGGTGGCCCCGCTTCCGTCCGCGGCCACGCGCCAGTCGAGCCGCGTCACCGTCCATCGCCGGGTGGCGCGCTCGAACCGGCGGTCGTCGTCGAGGACCTGGTACGTCTCGAGCGGCTGGTCGAGGACCAGCCGCGAGGGCGGTGCCCCCACCCCCCGCGCGGCCAGCACCTCGCCGAGGGTCTCGGCGTGGGCCGGGCCGGCGACCAGCGCGACCGCGGCGAGCAGCCCGAGCGCCTTTCCCATGGCCGGTTACTATACGCTCTGGCTCGCCTCTTGACTTTGCCGGCGGCGCTGCGGCATAGTCCCCGCACTCCCGCCGGTGTAATGACGCATCGGTTCGAGTTCGCTCGAGGTCCTTTCCTTCACGCCGACGTGAGAAGGAGAGCCGCGATGCCCGACGATCTCCTCGCCCCGCTTGCCTCCCGGCTCGATCGCCGTCAGTTCCTCACGCGTGCCGGACGGACCGGTCTCGGCGCGGCCGCGCTCGTCGCGGCCTCCGGCCGGACCCGGGCGAGCGCCCAGGCCGCCTCCCCGTATCCGGACTGGATCGCGGCCAGCCCCAAGCCGCCCAAGCGCGGCGGGGTGCTCACCCGCGCCTCCGCCTGGGATCCGCCGGTCATCGACCCGCGGCTGACGCAATCGGTGGGCCTGTACCAGTTCGCGGGGCTGGTGGGCAGCCGCCTCGTGCGCTACGGCTTCCCGGACGAGGTGACCGGACCGACCGATCTCGGCCTGAAAGGTGACCTGGCCGAGTCGTGGCAGTCGAGCCCCGACGCCCGGGTGTGGACGTTCAAGCTGCGTCAGGGCGTCAAGTGGCACAACGTGCCGCCGCTCAACGGGCGGGAGCTCGTGGCCGCCGACGTCAAGTACTGCTTCGAGGCCTACGCGAAGGAGGGCGTGCAGTCCTTCACCTTCCAGGAGGTCGAAGCGATCGAGACGCCGGACAAGTACACGGTCCGCATTCACCTGAAGACGCCCAACGTGCTCTTCCCCCAGAACGTGGCCGAGCCCATCACGGTGTTGTTCTCCCGTGAAGTCCTGGAGGAGGACGGCGACCTCAAGAAGCGGATGATCGGCACCGGCCCGTACCTGCTCAAGGAGCACAGCCGCAAGGTGCGGGTGGTCCTCGCCCGCAACCCCGACTACTTCGACAAGGGCCGCCCGTACGTCGACGAGTACGTGATTCTCTCGACTCCGGACGCCGCGACCCGCATGGCCGCCTTCCGCACCGGGCAGAGCGACATCATCTGGCTTGCGAGCCCGTCCGAGGTGGAGACGGTTCGCAAGACGAACCCCACCGCGGTGGTGCAGTCGTACCACAACACCCTGGCGCCCTTCGGGGTGGCGCTCGCCCAGGACAAGCCGCCGCTCAACGACGTCCGGGTGCGCCGGGCCGTCTCCATGGCGATCGACCGCCAGAAGCAGGTCGACACCCTGTTCGAGGGGCACGGCATCAGCGGCTGGGGCGTCCCCTACATCTACTACCAGGACAAGGCTCCCACCCTGGCCCAGCTCGGACCGTGGTGCCAGCACCGTCCCGCGGAGGCCAAGAAGCTCCTGGCCGAGGCCGGCCACCCGAACGGCTTCGAGACGACGCTGTTCTACTACGAGTACTTCCCGCAGATGAGCTCGCAGGTGCAGCTCGTGCAGCAGGACCTCAAGCGCAACCTCAACATCAACGTGAAGATCACCAAGCTCGACTACACGACGTACTATGGCCGCTACGCCGAGAGCAAGTGGGACGGCATGTCCTGGGGCTTCCAGTCGGGGCACGCGGTCGGCCTCGACGAGCGCACCTACCAGTACATGCATTCCAAGTCCACCAAGAACTTCTTCCGCGTCAACGATCCGGTCATCGACGAGCTCACCACCAAGCTGCGCCAGACGCCGGCCCAGGCCGATCAGCGGGTGATCACCAAGAAGATCGTCGATCGCGAGTTCGACCAGGTGCTGCGGATGTGGATGCCCTACGACAACGGGTTCGTGGTCTTCCAGCCGCACGTGCGGAACGGCGGCGCGGGCGCCCTCCGGCGCACCGACGGCTACGGGTCGCCCGCGATCGCCCGGGTCTGGCTGGACAAGTAGCGAGCGGGGCGGGGCCGCGCGCCATGTACAAGTACACCGTCCGCCGGCTCCTCCTCGCGCTCCCCGTCCTCCTGCTGTCGTCCCTCATCGTGTTCGGGCTGATGCGGGTGATGCCGGGGGACGCCCTCACCGCCCTCATGGGCGAGTCCGGCAACATCGGCGAGCGGGAGCTGGCCAAGATCCGGAAGGACCTGCGCCTGGACCTGCCGTACCACGAGCAGTACCTGCTGTGGGTCTGGCAGATGGTGAGCTTCCACCCCGGCGACTCGATCTTCACCGGGGAGCCGATCGCGGTCAGCCTGGCCAAGGCGGTCCCGGTCACCCTCGAGCTCGCCGCGCTCGCGATGGTGCTGGGCCTCGTCATCGCGGTCCCGATCGGCGTGCTCTCCGCCACCCGGCAGGACAGCGCGGCGGACTACATGGGCCGGGTGGTCGCGGTCTCCGGGCTGTCGTTCCCCGACTTCTGGCTGGGCACCCTCGTCATCACGTTCGCGGCGATCTGGTTCCACTGGATCCCCGCCATCGGCTACGTGAGCTTCTGGGAATCCCCGGTGCGCAACCTCCAGCAATTCCTGCTGCCCGCCGCGGTGCTCGGCTTCCGTCTCTCCGCCGCGACCATGAGGATGACCCGCTCGACGGTGCTGGAAGTTCTGCGCGAGGACTACGTGCGCACCGCGTGGGCCAAGGGCCTCGAGGGGCGCATCGTGGTCTACAAGCACGCGCTCAAGAACGCGCTGATCCCGGTGGTGACCATCGTGGGCGGCCAGCTCGGCGTGCTCCTGGCCGGCACGGTGGTGGTGGAGACGATCTTCGCCCTGCCCGGCATGGGCCGGCTCACCGTGGAGGCGATCCTCTTCCGCGACTACCCGGTGGTGCAGACCAACGTCATGCTGGTGGCGGGCACGCTGGTGTCCCTGAATCTCCTGGTGGACCTCACCTACGCGTGGCTGGATCCGCGGATCCGCTACCAGTGACGAGGCCGGAGCGCCGATGGCGACCGTGACCGCGCGCGCGCGCGTCCACGTCGAGGCCGAGACCGACGTCGAGATCGGTCGGCTCCGGTCGCTCCGGATCGCGATCCGCCGCAAGCCGCTCGGCGCCGCCTCCGCCGCCCTCATCGCGATCCTCGTGCTGACCGCGCTCTTGGCCGACGTGATCGCCCCCTACGATCCGCTCGCGGCTCAGCCCGAGATCCGCCTCGCCGCCCCCAGCTGGGAGCACCCGTTCGGCACCGACGACATCGGCCGCGACGTGCTGAGCCGGGTCATCCACGGCTGCCGCATCTCGCTCTGGGTGGGGCTGCTCGCGGTGGGTATCGGGACGGTGGCGGGCATGATCATCGGCCTGCTGTGCGGCTACTGCGAGGGCCGGACCGATCTGATCCTGCAGCGGGTGATGGACGGCATCCAGGCCATCCCGGGCCTGGTGCTGGCCCTGGCCATCGTGTCGGTGCTGCGGCCGAGCACCACCAACGCCATGATCGCGATCGCGATGGTCATCATCCCGGGCAACTCCCGCATCGTGCGCGGGGCGGTGCTCTCGGCCAAGCAGAACCGCTACGTGGAGGCCGCGCAGGCCATCGGCTGCCGCCACCCGCGGATCATCATGACCCACATCCTGCCCAACGTGACCGCGCCGATCCTGGTGATCGCCTCGATCTGGCTCGGCAACGCGATCCTGATCGAGGCCACCCTGTCCTTCCTCGGGGTCGGCACCCAGCCGCCCACGCCCTCCTGGGGCCTGATGCTCAGCAGCACCGGGCGCGCGTTCATGGAGCAGGCGCCGTGGCTGGCCCTGTTCCCCGGACTCGCCATCAGCCTGGCCGTGCTCGCATTCAACCTCTTCGGCGATACGCTGCGAGATGCGTGGGATCCGAAGCTACGGGGCTAGCCCGATGACCGCTCCCTCTCGCCGATCGCTCGCCGCCGCGCTGCGGTGCTCGCTGCTGTGCTCGATGATCCTGGCCGCCTCCGCGCCGGGCGGCGCCGAGGCCCAGGCCCGCCCGGAAGGGGAGATGCGCTGGGCGCTCTACGTGACGCTCTCGCCGGCCTGGTTCGATCCCGGCGAGGTGGTGGGGGTGCTCACCCCGTTCTGGGTGCTCACCGCCATGCACGACGCGCTGGTGAAGCCGATGCCGGGCGGCATGCTCACCCCGAGCCTCGCCGAGTCGTGGAAGCTGAGCCCGGACAACCGCGTGTACGAGTTCAAGCTGCGCGAGGGGCTTCGCTTTCACAACGGCGACCCCTTCACCGCGGAGGACGTGAAGTACAGCTTCCTGCGCGCCAAGGGCGCCCGCATCCTCCAGGAGAAGGTGAAGGACATCGAGATCGCGGGGCCGTACCGGGTGCGCTTCCACCTGCACGAGCCCTGGCCCGACTTCATGACCTTCTACGGCACGTTCGCCACCGGCGCGGGCTGGATCGTCCCCAAGAAGTACATGGAGCAGGTGGGACCCGACGGCTTCAAGAAGAACCCGGTGGGGCTCGGGCCCTACAAGTTCGTGAGCCACACCCCGGGGGTGGAGCTGGTGATGGAGGCCAACGAGAGCTACTGGCGCAAGATGCCCTCGGTGAAGCGGCTCGTCTACAAGAGCGTCACGGAGTCGACCACCCGGGTGGCCATGCTCAAGCGGGGCGAGGTCGACCTCGCGTACCTGCTCGACGCGCCGCAGGCCCTCGAGCTGAAGCGCGATCCGAACTTCAAGCTCGCCTTCTCCGGCGGCATCGGGACGTTCTACCTGGACTTCCTCGACCAGGCCGATCCGAAATCGCCGTGGCACGACCGCCGGGTCCGGCTCGCGGCCAGCCACGCGCTCGACCGCAAGGCCCTGAGCGAGGCCGAGACCCTCGGCGCCTCCCGACCCACCGGCAGCATGATCCCGCCCAAGTTCGAGTTCGCGCTGCCGCTCGAGCCCCACCCCTACAACCCGGCCCGCGCCAAGCAGCTCCTGGCCGAGGCGGGGTACCCCAACGGCTTCGACGCGGGCGACCTCCATCCGTGGCCGCCCTACACCACGATGGGGGAGGCGGTGGGCGGCTACCTGGGCGCGGTGGGGATCAAGGTGCGCCTGCGGACGATGGAGCGGGCCGCCTTCTACTCGGCGCTGGCCTCGAAGAAGATCCACGGGCTCTGCGTGTGCATCAACGCGGTCTACGGCAACGCCGCATCCCGGATGGCGGAGACGGTGCCGAGCGAGGGTGCCTTCTCCTACGCGGGCGAGGCCGACATCGATGCGCTCTACAAGCAGCAGAGCCGGGAGACCGACCCCCGCAAGCGGGAGGCCCTGCTGCACCAGATCCAGCGGACGCTCCACGAGCGGGTCCGCTTCGCACCGATCATGGACTTCATCTGGCCGAGCGGGGTGAGCACGCGGGTGGCCGAGCCCGCCCTGATGCTGATCGATCCCTACCCCTGGTCGGCGCCCCTGGAGGACGTGCGGCTCAAGAAGTGACGCGACCGGCCCGGACCGACCGGCGCTCGCCCTCGGCGGCGAGGAGCCGGTTGGTGGCGAGCAGCTTGGCCGAGAGATCGCCGATGATGGCTACCGCCAGGGTGGGGTTCGTGCGCACCAGGTGATTGAGCCGCTTCGCGGGGATGATCACGAGCGTGACGGCCTCGGCGGCTACCGCGGTGGCCGAGCGGGGCGAGCCGCCCGTGAAGAGACCCAGCTCCCCCAGCAGCTCCCCCTTGACGAAGGTCCGCAGCAGCCGCTCCTCGTCGCCGACCTTCTTGCGGACCTCGACCCGGCCGGCGTGAACCAGGAAGGCCTCGTCGCGCGGGGCGTCGCCCTCGCGGAAGATGACCTCCCCGGCGCGGAAGGCGCGGGTCTGGACGCTCCCAGGCTTGCGGTTCATGGGCTTCGACCCCCCTATAATAAGCGGGCGTCGAACCAAATACCGGAGGGTACCGATGCAACTCGCGGGCAAGGTGGCGCTGGTCACGGGCGCGCAGCAGGGGATCGGACGGGCCATCGCGCTGGCGATGGCGGGAGAGGGCGCCGACGTCGGCCTGAACTTCCTCGACGACCCGGGGGCGGCCGAGCGCGTGGTCGGCGAGATCCGGGGCCGCGGGCGCAAGGTGCTCACCGTCAAGGGCGACGTGGCGCAGGCCCGCGACGTACAGGCCCTGGTCGACGCGGTCACCGGCGGGCTCGGGCCGCCCGACATCCTGGTCAACAACGCGGGCGTCTTCCCGCGCTCGCCGTTCCTCGAGCTGACCGAGCGCGAGTGGGACCACGTGCTCGGAGTGAACCTCAAGGGCGGCTTCCTCTGCGCCCAGGCGGTGGCGCGGGCGATGGTGGCGGCGGGCCGGCCCGGAGCCATCGTCAACATCTCGTCCTCCGCGATCCGCGGCGACGCGCGGGGCGTGCACTACTCCGCGAGCAAGGCGGGCGTGCTCGGCCTCACCCGCGCGATGGCGCTGGCCCTGGCGCCCCACCGCATCCGGGTCAACGCGATCGCGCCCGGGCTCACCGACACCGCGCAGCCGCGCTACGGCAACACCGAGGAGCAGATCGCGGAGCGGGCGCGCGAGATCCCGCTCGGGCGCATCGCCCAGCCGGAGGAGATCGCGCGGATCGCGGTGTTCCTCGCCTCGGAGGAATCGGGCTGGATCACCGGCGAGCTGATCCACGTCAACGGCGGCGCCTACATGGCCTGAGGGTAGAGAGCGTCCGATGTGCGGATCGTGGGAGGAAGGGGCGGACGTGGCGACGCCCGGGCTGACGCGACGCCGGCTCCTCGGCGGGGCCGCGGCCGCGCTCGGCGCGTGGGGGCTCGCCGGGTGCGTCGGGATCCACGGCCGGCGTCTCGATGAGCTGGACCCGCGGGTGCCCGCCCTCCTGGCCGCCACCACCTCGGTGGACTTCCACACCCACGCCGCCGGCGCCGGGAACGCGCGCGCGCCGCGCTTCGACCTGGCCGACCACATGCGGCGCGGCCACCTCACCGCGGTCTGTCTCTGCCACTCGGCGGACGGGCCGGTGATCCGCCGGCCGGTCGGCGGCGGGCGCATTCGCCAGTACCGCGACCCGCTGGCGGGCGAGCTGCAGGCGCACACCGAGCGCCGGCTCGCGTTCATGGACGCGCTGGTGGCGCAGCACGGGATGACGCGCGTGCTGACCCCGGACGATCTGGAGGCGGCCCGGGTGGCCGGCCGCCCCGCGCTCATCGGCACCATCGAGGGCTGCCAGTTCATGGACGGGCGCCTCGAGCGGGTGGGCGAGGTGTACGACCGCGGGCCGGCTCGGCATCGTGGTGGACGTGGCCCACGGCACCTTCGAGCTGGTGCAGCAGGCCGCCGCGGTGACCACCGTCCCCTTCGTGCTCTCGCACACCTCGCTCGCCCGCGGCCCGCTCAACCTGCACACGCGGCTCATCTCGGCTCAGCACGCGCGGCTCATGGCCCAGGTGGGCGGGGTCATCGGGGTGTGGCCGAGCGGATTCTCGTTCGTGGACGCGCGCGACTGGGTGGCCGGCATCGCGCGCATGGTCGACGCGGCGGGGGTGGATCACGTCGGCATCGGCACCGACATGGAGGGCGGCGTCAACGAGGTGTGGGACGACTACGCGGACCTGCCCGCGGTGGCCGACCTCCTACTCCGGCAGGGCTTCAGTCCGGAGGAAGCGGGCAAGCTGCTCGGCGGCAACTACGTGCGCGTGTTCCGCGCCGCGACCGCCGCGCGGCGCGCCTGAGCCGACCGCGCGGCCGGCTGGCGCGCGGTGGTAGGCTCGATCTCGGAGGAACCATCGCCATGGCCAGAGGCCCCATCGCCAATCCACAGATCACCATCGAGCCTAACCCGAACCGGGTGATCGTCCGGCTGGACGAGGCGATCATCGCCGACTCCACCCGCGCCCTCGTGATGCGCGCGCCCGGCACGCCCGACCAGCAGTACATCCCGCGCGAGGACGTCGACATGGCCCAGCTCTCGCGCACGACCCACGCCACCCACTGCCCGTACAAGGGCGACGCCTCCTACTGGACGATCCGCGGAAAGGGGCGCGAGCTCCCGAATGCGGTGTGGAGCTACGAGGCGCCGTACGAGGCGATG
>WNGJ01008254.1_pt1 | contig 11088 bp, 10 predicted proteins | sample 5400611 | NCBI WGS metagenome assembly WNGJ01 (sample SAMN13153375, study PRJNA577476) | soil metagenome | isolation source: 40 cm soil or saprolite under Garry oak tree replicate 1 | place: USA:California | collected 2016-06-15 | reverse complement strand
CTGGAGATGCAGGTGAAGGACCCGCGGCTGGGCATGGTGACGATCACCGACGCCCGGCTGACACCCGACCTGCGTGACGCGACCCTGTACTACACCGTGTACGGCGACGTCGCGGCCCAGGCCGACTCGGCCGCGGCGCTGGACAGCGCCCGAGGAGTGCTGCGCACCCAGGTCGGGCGGCAGACAGGGGTGAAGTTCACCCCCACCCTCACCTTCGTCCAGGACGCCGTGCCGGACCACGCCCGCCGGGTCGACGCGCTGCTGGCGGAGGCGCGCGACGCGGACGCCGGCCTCGCCGAGGTCCGTGCCGGCGCGTCGTACGCCGGCGACCCCGACCCGTACCGGGCGGCAGACCAGCCCGAGCCGGACGAGGCGGACGAGAGGGCGCAGGGCGGCCGGGGTGTCCCGGCCGGGGTGGACGCGGCGCCCGATGGCGGGCACGCTTCCGACTCGTGACCGAGCACCCGCTCCCGACCGTCCCGACCGTCCCGACTGAGGCTGAGTGGGACAAGGCGGTCGCGGCGATCGAGGGCCATCGTGAGGTGGTGCTCGCCTGCCACGTCAGCCCGGACGGCGACGCGCTGGGCAGCATGCTGGCCCTGGCGCTCGTGCTGCGCCGGCGCGGCGTCCGGGTGCTGCCGTCGTTCAGCGAGCCGTTCGAGGTGCCCGAGTCGCTGGCCGCGCTGCCCGGAGTCGGGCTGCTGGTGGCCCCGAGCGAGCTGCCCGCGTCGCCGTCCCTGCTGGTCACGTTCGACACCGGCAGCGCCGACCGGCTCGGCTCGCTGGCGGGCCTGGTCGACACCGCCGCCGAGGTGCTCGTCGTCGACCACCACGCCTCCAACACCCGGTACGGCTCGCTGCAGCTGGTGGACCGTACGGCCGCGGCCACCGCGGTGCTGGTCGAGGAGCTGGCCCGCAGGCTTGGCGAGCCGCTCGACCAGGACACCGCCGCCTGCCTCTACGCGGGGCTGCTCACCGACACCGGCTCCTTCCGGTTCGCCGCGACCACCGCCGAGACGCACCTGCTCGCCGCCCGGCTGCTTCGCACCGGGTTCCGGCACGACCTGCTCGCGCGTCAGCTGCTGGACTCCCACCCGGTCGGCTGGCTGGCGATGGTCGGCGCCGCGCTGTCCCGGGCGCGGCTCGAGCCTGCCGCCGCAGGGGGCCTCGGGCTGGTGTGGACCGAGACCCGGGTGGCCGAGCTGGCCGCGGCCGGACTCGGCGCCGACCAGGCGGAGAGCGTCATCGACCTGGTCCGGACGGCGGCCGAAGCCGAGGTTGCGGTGGTGTGCAAGGAGCTGCCGCAGGGCGGCTGGACGGTGTCGCTGCGCTCCAAGGGCCGGGTGGACGTCGGCGCGGTATGCGTCGCGCTCGGCGGCGGCGGCCACCGTTTCGCGGCCGGCTTCACCTCGATGGCCGACCTGGACAGCACGGTGGCCGCGGTGCGGGACGCGGTGGAGGCGGCGCCCAGGCTGCCGGCGTGACCCCGGCGTCGACGGGGTTGGTGGTCGTCGACAAGCCGGCCGGCTTGACCTCCCACGACGTCGTGGCCCGGGTCCGCCGCTTCGCCCGCACCCGCAGGGTCGGGCACGCGGGCACGCTCGACCCGATGGCGACCGGCGTCCTGGTGCTCGGGGTCGACCGGGCCACCCGGCTGCTCGGGTACCTCGCGCTGAGCGACAAGGGCTACGACGCGACCATCCGGCTCGGCGTGGCCACGGCGACCGACGACGCCGAGGGCGAGATCACCGGCGGCTCGTCGGCCGCGGCGGTCGACGAGGACCGGCTGCAGGCCGGCCTCGCGGCGCTGACCGGCGAGATCGAGCAGGTGCCGTCCGCGGTCTCGGCCGTCAAGGTGGCCGGCCGGCGGGCGTACGCCCGGGTCCGGGCGGGGGAGGAGGTCGAGCTGGCGCCGCGCCGGGTCACTGTGTCCCGGCTCGACCTGCTCGCCGTACGCCGGCCGGCACCGGACCTGCTCGACGCGGACGTGGCGGTGCGGTGCTCGTCCGGCACGTACGTCCGAGCTCTGGCGCGCGACCTCGGCGCGGCACTCGGTGTCGGCGGTCACCTGACGGCACTGCGCCGCACCCGGGTAGGGCCCTTCACACTCGACGACGCGCTGACGCTCGACGAACTCGCCGACCGGCCCGACCCCGTCACGGTGACGCTGGACGCGGCGGTCGCGACCGCCTTCCCGCGCCGGGACCTGGACGCGGCGGCCGCGGCCAGGCTGGGGCACGGGGGGGCGCTCGAGCCGGTCGGCCTGCCCGGTCCGTACGGGGCGTTCGACCCCGACGGCCGCGCGGTCGCGCTCGTCCGGGAGGCCGACGGCGCCGCCCGCCCGCTGGTCGTCTTCCGCCCGGCTGACCCGAGCGGTGCCCACTAACCGCGGCGGTCGAGCGAGCGCTGCAAGGCTTCGCGGGCTTCCTCGGGGGTCTTTTCGGTGCGGGCGTTCACGTCCGGTGTCCTTCCGCGACGGAGAGAGATCCGCCGGGTGCGCGGGCCGGGAGCCGTTCGGGTGCACGGGACCGGGGCGGGCGCCCGGGGGACCGGGAGAAGTCGGTCGGGGTGCGACGAACGGCCAAGCACGTGCTCGCCGCGGCGGGGCGCCGTTCTGAGGTCAGAACCCGCCGCGGCGGCGAAGGATCAGTACCGCGCGCATGACCCGTTCACGGTACCCCCGCCGGTCAACCCCAACCCGCGAGCATCTCGATGCTCGGAAGGTATGCTTTGATGCATGCGGACCACCCTGACCATTGACGACGAGTTGTTGCGTCAGGCCAAGGAGCGTGCCGCCCGCTCCCACAAGACCGTGAGCGAGGTCGTCGAGGACGCCATGCGTGAGGCCTTCGCCCGGCGTGCAACCGCCGGGGGCCGAATCCCGATCGCGGACTTGCCGACGTCACCAGGGGGGCCGCGACCTGGGGTCGACTTGAACAACAACGCCGCGCTGAGCGATCTGCTGGACGAGGAGGACGACGAGCTGTTCCGGGCCGGCCCGTGATCCTCTGCGACGTCAACGTTCTGCTCCATGCGCACAAGAGACAGTCACCTGCACACGAGGCCCTGAAGCCCTGGCTGCTCGACGCCCTCAACGGCGATGAGCCGGTGGGCGTCTCGGACCTCGTCCTGGCCGCGGTCGTCCGCATCGCGACCAACCGTCGGGCGTTCGACCCGCCGAGCACTCTTGCCGAGGCACAGGCGTTCGTTCAGGTTCTCTGGGAGAACGACAACGCCATCCACATTCATCCGGGACAGCGGCACTGGGGCCTGTTCACGCGCATCTGCCGAGAGGTAGGAGCGACCGCGAACCTCGTTCCGGACGCGTACCTCGCCGCATTGGCGATCGAACACGGCTGCGAGTGGATCACCACTGATCGGGGGTTCGCCCGCTTCCCCGGTCTGCGCTGGCGAAATCCTCTCGACCCGACACCCTAGAGTGGCGCCGCGAGGCCGAGAGGAGCAGCGGTGCAGCGGTGGCGAGGGCTGGACAGCACGCCGTCGGGGTGGGGCCGGTGCGTGGTCACGATCGGCGTCTTCGACGGCGTCCACCGCGGGCACCAGCAGATCCTCGGGCGGGCCGTGGAGCGCGCCCACGACACCGGCCTGCCGTCGGTGGTGCTGACCTTCGACCCGCACCCGAGCGAGGTCGTCCGGCCGGGCTCGCACCCGCCGGTCCTCACCCCGATCCGGCGCCGGGCGGAGATCCTCGAGCAGCTCGGCGTCGACGTGCTGTGCGTGCTGCCGTTCACCATCGAGTTCAGCCGGCTCGACCCGGCCGAGTTCGTGCACCTGGTGCTGGTCGAGAAGCTGCACGCGGCCGCGGTGGTGGTGGGGGAGAACTTCCGCTTCGGTCACAAGGCGGCCGGCGACCTGAGCCAATTGCGTACGCTGGGCCGGACGTTCGGGTTCGCGACCGAGGGGGTCCCACTGCTCCGCGACGACGAGGTGACGCTCTCCTCGACCTTCGTACGCTCCAGCATCGACGCCGGTGACGTGGCGCAGGCCGCGCAGGCGCTGGGCCGCGCGCACCGGGTGGACGGGATCGTGGTCCGCGGCGCCGGGCGCGGCCGCCAGCTCGGCTACCCGACGGCCAACGTGCACTCGGAGCCGCACGTGGCGGTGCCCGCCGACGGCATCTACGCCGGAAGGGTGGTGTTGCGGGGCGAGCGGCTGCCGGCGGCCATCTCGGTCGGCACCAACCCGACCTTCGAGGGCCGCCAGCGCACGGTCGAGGCCTACATCCTCGACTTCGACGAGGACATCTACGGCGTCGAGCTGGGCGTGGAGTTCCTCGAGCGGGTGCGCGGCATGGAGCGCTTCGAGCGGGTCGAGGACCTGGTCGAGCAGATGGGCCGCGACGTGGAGCAGATCCGCGGCCTGCTGCGCTGACAGGAGCGCGCCGGGCACGGGCACTCTGGCACAGCCCGACCCCGGGCGCGAGGGGCAGCCGACACCGGCCGGTGGGCGGAGCATCCCGGCGGCGTCGGCCGGGCGCGAGCGGGCAGCCGGGTAACCGGCCTGGTAACCTGGTGCTCACGCACCATCAGGTGCGGTGTGAAATCTGCCTCCGTGACGACGACCGGGGGCGCACACCAGACCAGACGAGGGAGACCTGTGCCGCTCGCCAGCGACGTCAAGAAGCAGATCATGTCCGACTACGCGACCATCGAGGGCGACACCGGATCCCCCGAGGTCCAGGTCGCGATGCTGTCCCGCCGCATCGGGGATCTCACTCGTCACCTGCAGACCCACAAGCACGACCATCACAGCCGGCGCGGGCTGCTGCTGCTCGTCGGGCGTCGCCGCCGACTCCTGCAGTACCTCGCCAAGACCGACATCACCCGCTACCGGTCGCTGATCGAGCGACTGGGTCTGCGCCGGTAGCGCGCCGAGGGGAGTGGCCGGCCGGTCGCTCCCCTCATCCGTGCGGCAACCCGCCGTGCGTGCCAGGGCTCCGAGCCGGAGCGCTCGGCGCGGGAGGACGTCCGCCCGCCGCCGGTCCTCGGTAGTGGCCCCCGGGCCGGCCCGTTCACGGGCCGCATCCCGGGCGCTCCCATCGAAGACCGGCCCGCCGGACCCTCGTGTCGCCGCCGCGTCCCGGCACGGCCGACGCGAGAAAGGCACAGGGAGTGTCCGACAGTTCAGTCCACGAGTCCGTCGCGACCATCGACAACGGTCGCTTCGGCACCCGCACCATCCGATTCGAGACCGGCCGGCTGGCCCGGCTGGCCGCCGGCTCCGCCGTGGCGTACCTCGACGACGAGACCATGCTGCTCTCGGCGACGACGGCGTCGAAGCACCCGAAGGAGCAGTTCGACTTCTTCCCGCTGACCGTCGACGTCGAGGAGCGGATGTACGCCGCGGGCCGCATCCCGGGCTCGTTCTTCCGCCGGGAGGGCCGGCCGAGCGAGGACGCGATCCTCACCTGCCGCTTGATCGACCGGCCGTTGCGCCCGTCGTTCGTCAAGGGCGTGCGCAACGAGGTCCAGGTCGTCATCACCGTCCTCTCGCTGCACCCGCAGCACCTGTACGACGTGGTCGCGATCAACGCGGCGTCGATGTCCACCCAGCTGTCCGGGCTGCCGTTCTCCGGCCCCATCGGCGCTACCCGGGTGGCGCTGGTCGAGGGCCAGTAGGTCGCCTTCCCGACCTACGAGCAGCTCGAGTCCGCGACCTTCGACATGGTCGTCGCGGGACGCGTCACGGGCTCGGACGGCGATGCTTCCAACGTCGCGATCATGATGGTCGAGGCCGAGGCGACCGAGCGGGCGTTGCCGCTGGTGGCCGGCGGCGCGACGGCGCCGACCGAGGAGATCGTCGCGGCCGGGCTGGAGGCGGCGAAGCCGTTCATCCGGATCCTGTGCGCCGCGCAGTCCGAGCTGGCCTCGGTCGCCGCCAAGCCGATCGTCGAGTTCCCCACGTTCCCGGAGTACGGCGAGGACGTGTTCGCGGCGGTCGAGGCTGCCGTGTCCGCCGAGCTGGCGCACGCGCTGACGATCAGCGCCAAGAAGGAGCGGGAGGCCGAGCTGGAGCGGGTCAAGCAGGTCGCGGTCGAGCGGGTCGGCGAGCAGTTCCCGGGCCGGGAGAAGGAGATCAGCGCGGCGTTCCGGGCGCTGACCAAGAAGCTGGTCCGGCAGCGCATCCTGCGCGACCGAGTCCGCATCGACGGCCGCGGCCCGACCGACATCCGGCGGCTGTCCGCCGAGGTGGACGTGCTGCCGCGGGCGCACGGCTCGGCGCTGTTCGAGCGCGGCGAGACCCAGATCCTCGGCGTCACCACGCTCAACATGCTGAGCATGGAGCAGCGGCTGGACACGCTCTCGCCGGTGAAGACCCGCCGCTACATGCACAACTACAACTTCCCGCCGTACTCGACCGGTGAGACCGGCCGGGTCGGCTCGCCCAAGCGCCGCGAGATCGGCCACGGTGCGCTGGCTGAGCGGGCTCTGATCCCGGTGCTGCCGGACCGGGACGAGTTCCCGTACGCGATCCGCCAGGTCTCCGAGGCGCTCGGCTCCAACGGCTCGACGTCCATGGGCTCGGTCTGCGCGAGCACGCTCTCGCTGCTCAACGCCGGCGTCCCGCTGCGCGAGCACGTGGCCGGCATCGCGATGGGCCTGGTCTCCGACCGGGTGGAGGGTGCAGCCGACGGCGCCGTCGACTACGTCGCGCTGACCGACATCCTCGGCGCCGAGGACGCCTACGGCGACATGGACTTCAAGGTCGCCGGCACCAGGGATTTCGTGACCGCGCTGCAGCTGGACACCAAGCTGGACGGCATCCCGTCGGAGGTGCTCGCCCAGGCCCTGCGGCAGGCCCGCGACGCCCGGCTGCACATCCTCGACGTGATGAGCGAGGCGATCGACCGGCCGGACGAGATGAGCCCGTACGCTCCCCGTGTCACCACCGTGAAGATCCCGGTCGACAAGATCGGCGAGGTGATCGGGCCCAAGGGCAAGATCATCAACGGCATCCAGGGCGAGACCGGCGCCGAGATCACGATCGAGGACGACGGCACGATCTATGTCGGCGCGGTCGACGGACCGTCCGCGCAGGCCGCGGTGGACCGGATCAACGCGATCGCCAACCCGCAACTGCCCAAGATCGGCGAGCGCTTCCTCGGCACGGTGGTGAAGACCGCCCCGTTCGGCGCGTTCGTCTCGCTGCTGCCGGGTCGGGACGGCCTGGTCCACATCAGCAAGCTCGGCAACGGCAGGCGCATCGGCAAGGTCGAGGACGTGGTCAAGGTCGGCGACAAGCTCCAGGTGGAGATCACCGACATCGACAACCGCGGCAAGATCAGCCTGGTGCCGGTCCGGGAGGACGCGCCCGAGGCTGCCCGCCCGGCCGAGCCGGCGCCAGCCGGCAGCTGATGGCAGGTCGGACTCCCGCGCGGCCGCGGCCGGAGGCCACCCGCTCGCTCAGCCGTGGCGCCGGCGGGGAGGCGGTCCGGCGGACCGTGCTCCCCGGCGGCCTGCGGGTGATCACCGAGCAGATGCCGGGCGCCCGCTCGGCCGCGGTCGGGGTGTGGGTCGGGGTGGGCTCCCGGGACGAGACACCGGCGCTGTCCGGTGCCTCGCACTACCTGGAACACCTGCTGTTCAAGGGCACCGAGTCCCGATCGGCGCTGGACATCGCCATCGCGGTGGACGCCGTCGGCGGGGAGCTGAACGCGTTCACCGCGAAGGAGCACACCTGCTACTACGCGCACGTGCTCGACACGGACCTGCCGATGGCGGTCGACCTCATCTGCGACGTCGTGACCGCGGCGAGGATCGCGCCGCCGGACGTGGAGGCCGAGCGCGGGGTGATCCTCGAGGAGATCGCCATGCGCGACGACGACCCGTCGGACGCGGTGCACGACCTGTTCAGCGAGGCGCTGTTCGGCGACACCCCGCTCGGGCGGCCGGTGATCGGCTCGGTCGAGACCATCGAGTCGCTGTCCCGGGACCGCATCGCCGGCTACTACCGCCGCCGGTACCGGCCGGAGACCATGGTCGTCGCCGCCGCCGGGCGGCTCCGGCACGCCGATGTCGTCCGGATAGTGCGTGACGGTTTCGGCTCGCGGCTCGACAGCGACGCCGGCCCGCGGCCGCCGCGGGCCGGGACCCGGGCTGCACGGCCTCCGGTGCGCCGGGTCACGGTTCTCGACCGGCCGACCGAGCAGGCCAACCTCGTGCTCGGCGGCACCGGCCTGCCGCGCACCGACGAGCGGAGGTTCGCGCTCGGCGTGCTCAACAACGCGCTCGGCGGCGGGATGAGCTCCCGGCTGTTCCAGGAGATCCGGGAGAAGCGCGGCCTGGCGTACTCGGTCTACTCGTTCACCTCCCAGTACGCCGGCGCCGGCCAGTTCGGCGTGTCGGTCGGCTGCCACCCGGCCAAGGTGCCCGAGGTGCTGGCGATCGTCCGCGAGCAACTCGCCGAGGTCGCCGAGCACGGCATCAGCGACGCGGAGGTGACCCGCGGCAAGGGCCAGACCCGGGGCGGGCTGGTGCTCGGCCTGGAGGACAGCGGCTCCCGGATGAGCAGCATCGGGAAGGGCGAGCTGGCGTACGGCGAGGCGTTGCAGGTGGACGAGCTGCTGGCCCGGGTCGACGCGGTGACCCCGGACGCGGTCCGCGAGGTCGCCGCCGACGTGCTCGGCCGGCCGCAATGCCTCGCCGTGGTCGGTCCGTTCGCCGAGGCCGACCTCGCCAGCGCGCTGGACTAGGGTGCCGGCATGACGCAGCCCACGGTGCCCAGCCGGTCGGCGGAGCCGGGGGCGCCGGCCGGGTCGGCGGAGCCGACGGCGCCGGAGCCGGCCGGATGGGCCGAGCCCGGCGCGTGGTCGGGGTCCGCGGAGCCACTGCGGGTCGGGGTGCTGGGCGCACGCGGCCGGATGGGGAGCGAGACCTGCAAGGCGGTTGACGCCGCAGACGACCTCGACCTGGTCGCCATGGTGGACGCCGGGGACTGGCTGTTCACCGTCGCCGACGCCGGCGCCCAGGTGGTGGTCGACTTCACCCACCCCGACGTGGTGCTGGACAACATCCGCTGGTGCATCGACGAGGGCATCCACTGCGTGGTGGGCACCACCGGTTTCGACGACGAGAAGATCGCCACGGTGCGGCGGTGGGTGGACGAGGCGCCGGGGGTCGGCGTCGTGATCGCGCCCAACTTCGCCGTGGGGGCCGTGCTGACCATGCGCTTCGCGGCCGTCGCCGCCCGCTTCTTCGACTCCGTCGAGGTGGTCGAGCTGCACCATGCGGGCAAGGTGGACGCGCCGAGCGGGACCGCGGTGCGCACCGCCAAGCTGGTGGCACAGGCGCGCAAGGCTGCCGGTCTCGGGCCGTCCCCGGATGCCACCACCACGGCGCTGGAGGGCGCCCGCGGTGCTCAGGTCGAGGGCGTGCCCGTGCACTCGGTCCGCCTTGCCGGCCTGGTCGCGCACCAGGAGGTGCTGCTCGGCACCGCGGGGGAGACGCTGACGCTGCGACACGACTCGTTCGACCGGGTGTCGTTCATGCCGGGGGTCCTGCTGGCGGTCCGCTCCGTTCCCTCGCGACCAGGGCTCACCGTGGGCCTGGAGAACCTGCTCGATCTGTAGGGCGCGCCTGTCGACTGCGATGACGCAGAGCGATACTCTCACTGCTCCTTGTGTTCGACGTCTGTGCTCCCGCAGTCGTCGGGCCATGGATGTCCGGTTCGCGCCCTGTCGGACCGGCACGGACCGGCGCCCGCCGTGTCCTCGGCGTCCCCCCGTGCGCTGAGGCCGGCGGGCGCCCCGCGTCACTACCCGGTCCGCGGCTGTCCCCCGGACGGGGTAAGGTGCGGACTCAGGTGATCACTGGGAGTGGTGACCGCGCGAGCGGCAGAGCCGAAGGAGGCCGCGTGGCCGAGCTGCCGGAGTCACCCGCCGTGCCGGCGCCGAGCCTGCCGGGCGCGAGCCGCCGGCACGCGATCCTCGTCGACGCCGGTTACCTGTACGCGTCCGTCGGCGTGCTCGTGCTCGGCACCACCTCGCGGCGCGCCTTCCGGGTCGCCTCCGAGCCGCTGATCGCCGCGCTGATCGTGCGGGCCGGCGAGCGGGTGCCGGGCGAATTGCTGCGGATGTACTGGTACGACGCCGCGCGGGACCGGGTGCCGACCGTCGAGCAGCGCCAGATCGCGACGCTGCCGCACGTCAAGGTCCGCCTCGGCAACCTCAACTCGGCCGGGCAGCAGAAGGGCGTCGACGCGCAGGTGCGCCAGGACCTCGAGGTGCTCGCCCGGCACCGGGCCGTCTCGGACGTGATCCTGCTCGCCGGCGACGAGGACATGGTGCCGGCGGTGGAGGCGGCGCAGGCGTACGGGGTGCGCGTGCACGTGTGGGGCGTGGAGCCGCCGTACGGGGTGAACCAGGCCGAGCGGCTGGTCTGGGAGGCGGACACCGTCGACCAGTTGGACGCCGGCTTCTGGCGGCCGTACGTGGAGCCGGAGGCGGAGGCCGAGGCACCTGGGGTGGCGGTGCGGCAGGTCCTGCCGGCGGCGGGGACGGGAGAGCACGAGCACAACGACGCGCGGTCACTGGTGCCGACCCCGGCCGAGGTGTTCGCCGGCCGCCGGGCCGCGCCGCATCCGGCACCGGCGCATCCGGCGGGGCACCCCCCGCAGCCGGTCCGGCTCGGTCCGGACCGCACGGCGATGGAGGAGATCGGCGCGCGGATCGCCGCGCGCTGGGTGCTCACCCGGGGTCGGGAGAACGTCGCCGACCTGCTGCCCGGACCGGTGCTGCCGACGGTCATCGACAAGGAGCTCCTGGTCGAGGCCGAGGAGGAGATCAGCCGGTCGCTGCGGCCGTACGAGGAGGCCCGCCGAGCCCTGCGGGACGGCTTCTGGGCCCGGCTGCACCGCGAGTTCGGCCTCACCGTCGGGGTGTCCGGCCAGCCGGTCCCCGCTCCCGGACCCGACGACTCCCCGCCCGCCGCGGCGCCCGCAACCCCCGCCGCCCCCGCGCCCCCGGCGACCACCGCCGCGCCCACCGCGCCGTCCGCGTCGTCTGCGGCCACCGCGCCGCAGGCGCCCACCGCGGCCCCCACGGCCCCCACGGCCCCCACAGCCCCCGCC
>WNGJ01012883.1_pt1 | contig 11089 bp, 8 predicted proteins | sample 5400611 | NCBI WGS metagenome assembly WNGJ01 (sample SAMN13153375, study PRJNA577476) | soil metagenome | isolation source: 40 cm soil or saprolite under Garry oak tree replicate 1 | place: USA:California | collected 2016-06-15 | reverse complement strand
GGCCTTCTATCGAACCAAGTACTGATCCGGCAGCGGGCAAGCGCAGGTTCGACCTCAGGAGTTGCAGATTACAAACCAGTTCCTCGCTGTTTTCAGTGGGCCTGTTTGTGACGAAGCTCCAATTCCAAGCTCCATATTCCAGAAGCCGTTAGCGTTGTCGCCGCTGCCAAACCAGATCGCCCGTATGTGTTTAGCCTCGCGCATGCTCGCCGCGACAAGCTCCCGTTAGGAAGCGCCATGTTCATAGTGAGGCCCCGCTTCGAATAAATGCCAAGCTCCGTCAGGAGCGCCGTGGAACCCGCAGGCAAATCATCAGCGCCGGAATCATGCCGCTCCTGACGGAACTTGAAAAACGTTCGAAGCCCGCTTGCTATAGACATGGCGCTCCTGACGGAGCTTTGCGCCGGAGGAACAAATACATACGGACTGGAAACCTGTGGAACCGGCAGGTTGGACAGCTTGCCCTACAGGCGCTAAACAGCTACGATAGCTCGGCTCAAACGGCCACGTGCTCTTGCGGGCGCGGTGGCGTCAACGGCTCGACCGGGACGGCCTCGGAACCGCGACGGAGGTCCACTTCGCGACCTTTCCAACTTTTGACGCCGACGTGGTTGAGCAGGCCGAGCCGATAGCGGTAAGACCATCCGTAATAGGGATTGTTGGTGGGCCAAAATGAGATGGCATCCACGCCAGCAGCTTTGGCCAGTTCAATGGCGCGCTGGATGGCCGGGCGATGGTCGTTCCAGTTAAAAAGCAGGTATTTCCACTCCAGCAGCGGTTTGGAGAGGCCACGGGCGTTGCGGTACTCCACCAGCGCCTTCATGTTGGCGTAGGCCTTTTCATAACTGCCGTGGTGCTCGTATTTCTTGAGCATCGGGTCGCTGATGCCGGCAATGGAGAAAAAGATATGACTGGCGCTCAAAGCAGCTTCACGCTTGGCATCGGTGTTCAACACTATTCCGTTGGTCGAAATCACGATCCGGCACTCCGGGTTTTTCCGGCGCAATAGCGGCAGTTCCTGGCCGATGTTCGGAGAAAGAAACGGTTCGCCCAGGTTCAGATAATAAAGCTCCCGCAAACCCAGCTCCGCTACCAAATCAGCCATCCGTGAGAGCTTATCCAGCTCCATTTGCTTGGTGCTGCGGATACGCGCCGCAGACTCGCGGTCGCAACCCAGGCAATCTATGTTGCAGCGCACCGTGTTCTCCAGCAGCATCCCGCGATAAGGGAGCCGCGGTTTGGGGCCGGCGAAGAGTGGAGTTGCCGACTCGCTTTCTACCACGTCCCGGGCTGTCTGCGGCAAGCTTGAAGCGCTTGCTCCAGGCTCGCCGTTGCCGGTTGAGGCTCCGATGCCGGCGCTCGCAGTGCTTACCTGGGATTTGGGCACTCGCCGCAAATCACTGCAGCGGGTGCAAGTCATGATCGGGATTTTCCCTTTCGCCAATTCCTGGCGCAGACGCTGAGCCGGCGGCCCGAAAAAGACTTCCGCGAAAGTATTCTTGTTGAGATCGCCCAAATGGCCGGCCCCATTGTAGTCCTGGCAATTGCACGAGACGGTCAGGTCGCAATTGATCGTGATATTGTATTCGGACTCGCCTCCCAGGGCGCGGCAATAAAAACGCTGGCCTCTAAACCGGGCCGACCATTCCAGATAGACCTTCATGGCCTTGCGAACAACGTCGCTGACGACCCAATTAAATCTTCTGCGTTTTATCATCGGCAAGGCTCGGTCTAATGCGCGACCGCATAGCGATCTCGAATTTTGTCGGCCCATTCTCTCATTTCGGCAGCAGGGAGTCAATCCTTTGCGTGACTTGGTGTGACTTGGGAAGCGCATTTTGTTAGTACCGCCGATCGGAGAAAGGACGGCCCCTCACCCGTGCCCTCTCCCCATCCGATGGGGAGAGGGGGAAGACCCGCTGGCAGCAGCGTCGCCCGGGGCCGTTCACCCGTGCCCTCTCTTCATCGGATGGAGAGAGGGAGAAGAGGGATCGCGCGGCGGGCGGTGATACTGGCAAGATGAGTCCCTGACTTGGCCGTTCCGTGGCGTGCAACTGGCAAACGCGCCTCGTGCATCCAAAGAAAAACCCGCCGCCAGGAGGTCCCGGCGGCGGGCGCGAAAACACCTCAACGATGGAACTGTATCTACTTCACCACGTCGATTTTTGTAACCAGCAGTTCCTTCTTGCCACCAACTTCCGTCACCGTGCCGGTGGCAGTGACCTTTTTGGCCGCTTTGCACACGTCTTCGTGGAAGGCGTCGCTGACCTCGTTTTTGGCGAGGTAGTAATTGACGGTTTTGCCACCCTCTTCCGCTTGGATGACCGTCTGGCACTTCTCGGTTTCCTTCAACATGCACTTGGCGCACTTGCCTTCGCCCGTGATGGTGACTTCTTTGCCCTTTTCAGCGGCAAATGTAGTTGTCGTCAGCGCCAGCAAGGCCAGCCCCGCGATTCCAGTGAATGCAACAATAGCTTTTTTCATATTGCGTATCTGTTTAGTTTAACTCCGACCGTATTTGAGACAGTCTCAGCGGGGATTCGTTCAAAGGTAAAACGCCCTCCCCGGAGGGGGGGTAAAGATCCTGCTTGACATTTTCGTCAAGCAGCCGGGTGCAGAGTGATTAAAACTGTGCGAGATAGCGGCCTGGATTCGAAAGCAGCACACCGACGTCTTGAAGTGCGCCCGCCCGCTGGCTGGCTGGCGCCCTCAGGGCGCAGGCCCCCCCTTCGGCGACCGGCGGTTACAAAGACCGGTAGCACGCCGTATTCATCTTCTCCTGGAATAATATGTAACTGGATGTGTTAGCTGGTCTAGCTGGAAAGGGCGCCTTCAGCGGCGGCTTTTTGCGAAAACACCAGGCGGTCGTTTTCGACGCTGACCTGGACGGGCTCGCCGTCATGGAAGACGCCTTTGAGGATCTCTTCCGCCAACGGGTCTTCGAGAGACCTTTCGACCGCGCGACGCATCGGGCGAGCGCCATATTGCGGGTCGTAGCCTTTGGTCACCAGGAACTCCTTGGCCTTTTCATCAAGCTGCAGGACGATGTTTCTGGCCTTGAGCCGGTGCATCACCTTGGTGATTTCCAAATCGAGGATGGTGATGAGATCGGGCTTGGTCAGTGAGCGGAACACGATGGTATCGTCCAGGCGATTCAAAAACTCAGGCCGGAATGTCTTCTTGACTTCCTCCATGATTTTCTCGCGCATCCTCTCGTAACTACTCTCGTCGGTAATGGGCGAGAAGCCCAGTGTTGATTGGCGTTTGATGGTCTCTGAGCCAACGTTGGAGGTCATCAGGATAATCGTGTTGCGGAAGTTGACGACGCGCCCGACGTTGTCGGTCAATTTGCCTTCCTCGAGGATTTGCAGCAGCAAGTTCCACACATCGGGATGGGCTTTCTCGATTTCGTCAAAGAGCACAACCGAATAGGGCTTACGGCGGACTTGTTCGGTGAGTTGCCCGCCTTCCTCATAGCCGACGTAACCCGGCGGAGAACCTATGAGCCTGGAGACATTGAATTTTTCCATGTACTCGCTCATATCGAGTTGAACGAGCGCTTTGCCGTCGCCAAACAACTGCTCGGCCAGAGTCTTGGCCAGCAAGGTCTTGCCGACGCCAGTCGGGCCGAGCAAGGCAAAGGTGCCAATTGGCCGGCGCGGGTCTTTGAGATCGGCGCGAGAGCGGCGCAGGGCCTTGCACATGGCCGAGACGGCTTCGCGCTGGCCGATGACAACCTTGGTCATCTCGCTTTCGACCTGAAGCAAGCGCTGCATCTCGCCCTGCTCCATGCGTTGCAGGGGGATGCCGGTCCATTTGGAGACGACGTGCAGGATATCTTCCTCATCAACTTTGACGCGTTTTTCTTCGCGCGTGGTGCGCCATTCGCGCAGAACCGATTCGAGCTTTTCCTTGGCGTGCTTCTCTTTGTCGCGCATCGAGGCGGCGCCCTCAAAATCCTGGTTCTTAATGGCGCGCTCTTTCTTGGTCTTGATATTTTCGATGTCCCCTTCCAGTTCCTTGACCTCCGGGGGGCGGGTCATGGTGCCGATGCGGGCGCGGGAGCCGGCTTCGTCCATCAAATCAATGGCTTTGTCGGGCAAGTAACGGTCGGTGATGTAACGGTCCGAGAGCTTTACCGAGGCTTCGATGGCCTTGTCGGTGAACTCAGCTTTGTGATGGTCCTCGTACTTGGGACGCAGCCCCTTGAGGATGAGAATGGCTTCCTCGATGGAAGGGGCTTCGACTTTCACGGCCTGGAAACGGCGCTCCAAAGCGGCGTCTTTCTCGATGTACTTGCGATATTCGTTGAGGGTGGTCGCGCCAATACATTGGAGTTCGCCCCGGCTCAGAGCCGGTTTGATGATGTTGGAAGCGTCCATGGTGCCTTCGGCCGAGCCGGCGCCGACGATGGTGTGCAGCTCATCAATGAAAAGGATGATGTTCTTGGAGCGGCGAATCTCGTCCATGACGGCTTTGATTCGCTCTTCGAACTGGCCGCGATACTTAGTGCCGGCGACCATCAAGGCCAGATCCAGCGTAATGACGCGCTTGTCGCGGAGCAGTTCGGGCACGTTGCCGGCCGCAATCTCCTGCGCCAGACCTTCAACAATGGCCGTTTTGCCCACCCCGGCTTCGCCCAGCAGCACCGGATTGTTCTTGGTGCGGCGGCAAAGAATCTGAATGACGCGCTCGATTTCGTTCTTACGGCCAATGACCGGGTCCATCTCGCCCTTGCGGGCGATCTCAGTCAGATCGCGGCCAAAGGCCTTGAGGGCGGGGGTCTTGATCTCGCCTTTCTTCTCCGGGGCAGATTTCTCGTGGCTCTCGCCCGAACCGGATTCTTCCCCCGAGGCCAAGTTGGGATCCAGTTCCTTCAAAATCTCCTGGCGGGTTGCTTCAATGTCAACGTCGAGGTTTTTGAGGACGCGGGCAGCGACGCCATCGCCCTCGCGCAGCAACCCGAGCAAGATGTGCTCAGTGCCGACGTAAGTGTGGTTGAGGGCTTTGGCCTCTTTGGCGGCCAGTGCGAGGACTTTCTTGACGCGCGGCGTGTAAGGGATATTGCCGATCATCTTTTGGTCGGGGCCGGTGCCAACCTGTTTTTCGACTTCCATGCGGACGGTTTCGAGGTCAAGGCCCAGCTTTTGGAGCACATTGACGGCGACCCCCTGGCCTAACTTAATGAGCCCAAGCAGAAGATGTTCTGTGCCGACAAAGTTGTGGTTGAAACGGTCGGCTTCTTTGCGGGCCAACGCGAGCACTTGCTGTGCGCGCGGGGTAAAGTTGTTCATGGCTTCATCGCTCATACTCTACAATGCAGTCACTTCTCCGGTTTGTCCAATCCGGCCGCTTGAGGGCTGGGCGGCTTAACAATTGGGCGGCTGACGTCCCGCAGCCGCTCACGGACCATATCTGCCCGCAGCAAGTCTCGTTCCTCCGCCGCCAGTTTCTCAGCATGCTGTTTCTGCAAGTGGGCCGGTTGCGTCAAAATGAACAATTCGTCCGCCAGCGATCGGTCCACACCCGGAAACAGATCCACATCGACGCCCAATCGCATCAGGGAAAGCAGGTTCATGGTTTCTTTGGATGAAATACTGTGAGCATTGGCTAAAATTCCGTAAGCGCGGCCGATGTGGTTATAGACCATTTTGGGCTTCTTTTCCAGGAGCGTTGCGCGGGCATTTTCCTCGTGCTCGATGATCTGGCCCAGGACCTTTTCCAGGCGTTCGACGATGGCGCTCTCGGCCTCGCCCAGAGTCATCTGGTTGGACACCTGGAAGACATTGCCCAGCGCCTCGGTGCCTTCGCCGTAAAGACCACGGACAGCCAAACCCAGTTTGTTGACCGACTGGATAATCGGATTAATCTGCTCGCCCAGGACCAATCCCGGCAGGTGCAACATCGCGCTGACTCGGATCCCGGTGCCGATGTTGGTCGGACAGGCCGTCAGATAACCCAAGTCAGGACTGAAGGCATAATCGAGCTTTCTCTCGAGGGCCGAATCGGCCTGGTCAATCGCCGTCCAGGCTTGGCGAAGCTGGAGGCCGGGGCGCAGGGCCTGCATACGGAGGTGATCTTCCTCGTTGATCATGAAACATAGGGTCTCCTCCCGGTTGAGAATCAAGCCGCTGCCGGCACTTTTGGCTGCGTGCTCGCGGCTAATGAGATGGCGTTCGACCAATATTTGCTTATCGAGCGTGGATAAGCTGTCCATGGTCTCTGAGAAGGCATCCTTCATTTCCGGCAAGGCCTCCACGGTCGGCCGGATCAACTCCAGAACCCGAATCCGTTCCGGCTTCTTGGCCCAGCCCGGAAAGGACGCTTCCTTGAGGTTGCGTGCCAGGCGGACGCGGCTGGACATTACGATGCGGTCGAAAGGCCCCTTACGTCGGGCCATGTCGGCCGGTGGGATGAGAAAGTCATGTATGCCCATGGTCTCAGGTCACGGCGGCATTGGCGAGCCGGGCGGTAGTTTGCTTGATTTCGTCGCGCAAGATGGCGGCTTCCTCGAAATCTTCATCTTCGACGGCCTTGCTTAGTTTCTTTTGCAACAGCTTGAGGCGCTCCGACAAATCGCGGCTGTGGCGCAGGACTTCCGGGACCTTGCCGACGTGGCGGGTGCCTTTGTGCATGGTCTTGAGCAGCCCTTCCAAGGCCTCGGCGAAAGTGTGATAACATTCCGGGCATCCGAGTCTGCCGGATTTCTTGAAATCCGCCTGGCTGAAACCGCAACGGGCGCACTTGAGCTCAGTGCCACCGCCGGCTTGTTCGATTTCCTGTGACGCGCCCAGCCCAAGCAGCAGGTCCGCCAAAGAGAATCCGGTCGGGTCGTTGACTCCCTTGGTTTTGGCGCACTCTTCGCAAAGGTCCACCTTTTGCACTTTGTCCCCAGCGATCTGGGTCAAGTGCACGGTGGCTTCCTTTTCCTTGCAAATACAGCACAACATAAAACCCTACTGGTATATCGGCTCGCCTGACACTTTAGTCAAGGCGCGGTATTGCGTCATCAATTTCTCGGTGACCGGGCCGCGTTTTCCCTCGCCGATGACCCGGCCATCAATCTTGACGATGGGCACCAACTCGGCGCCTGTGCCGGTCAGAAAACATTCATCGGCATTGAACAGATCGTAGCGAGTCAGGTTGGGCTCGCTCACGGTCAAACCGGATTCCTGGGCCATTTCCATCACCACGCGGCGCGTGATTCCGTACAAGGCGCCGGCCGAAAGCGGCGGGGTAAACAGATGGCGTTCCTTGATGATAAACACGTTGTCGCCCGTGCATTCGCAAACGAACCCTTCGGCGTTCAACAGGATGGCTTCCTCGCACCCGGCAGTGTTCGCCTCGATCCTGGCCAGGACGTTGTTGAGATAATTGAGCGACTTGATGGCTGGGTTGAGCGCGCTGTGCAGGTTGCGCGTCGTCGGCACGGTGACAATTTCCATGCCGCGCTGATAAAATTCCTGCGGGTAAAGTTGGATTTTTCCCGCGATGATAATTACCGACGGATTTTTGCACCGGTTCGGATTTAACCCAAGTGTGCCGATTCCGCGCGTGACCACCAGGCGGATGTAGCCGTCACGAATTTTATTGCGGCGGCAAGTTTCAATGACCGCAGCCATGAGGTCCTCGTGCGACATCGGAAGCTCCAGGAGGATGGCCTTGGCCGAACAAAACAGCCGATCGATGTGTTCCTTCAACTTAAAGACACGTCCGTTGTAGGCGCGAATCCCCTCGAATATCCCGTCGCCATAGAGCAGGCCGTGGTCGAAGACCGAAATCCTGGCGTTGCGTTCATCGTAATATTTCGCGTCAATATACACTTTCATGGCTCAGGCTGCGGTCACGTTACGCAACGCAAGCTGCCGTAGCAACACAGGAGTTGGGCGGCGATGCTGAGCTGTTTTGGGCGGGCGGAGGCAACGAAAAAGCTCAGAGCCAGAGAAGCTGCAAATCCCAAGCCCCAGGACTGTGCGCCGACCCGCCTTTGGGCAGGCACCTGAGTATCCAACCTGCGATTGACCGCCGCCAACCAGCGGTTTTTGAGATTTGCAGATCTCAGTGTCTGGATTTTATTTTAGTGACATGGGCCTCGGGTTGACTATATTGCGTCGCCCTTGGACGACCCTATCGTCTAGCGGTTAGGACACCGCCCTTTCACGGCGGTAGCACGGGTTCGATTCCCGTTAGGGTCGCCACTAAAAAAGCTTTAAATTCCAACCGTCATTTCCAGGGGTTCGGATCTGGAGTTTTCCCTAACGGGGTCGTTTGCGCCGGCGCTTGTGATGCCAGGCATCCACCACCAGGAAGACGAAAACCACGAAGCCCAGCAAAAACAACAGGACCAGTGCCGGCTTGTGCTCCCAAATCTGTTGGAAGCTTCTGATGACTTCGTGGAAATTCATGTCACGACAATTTGGATTTGCCCCGGTCTTATGATGCTTTCAGTCTAGCGGGGGCGGGCATGGATTTCAACCCTCCAACAGAGCGCGGCACGAGTTCCTGAGTTTTTTCAAGTTCGCCGATGACCGGGCCTGGATGTAGCAGCGAATCAATGGCGCCGTGCCGCTGGCGCGGAAGGCAACCCATGGTGATCTGTGATTGGTGACTGGACAATGTCTCGCCCGCTTCACCCACCAATGCCAGTCGCCCGTTACCAGACACCGATTGCCCATCACGAGTCACCGTTCACGATTTCCAATCAAATAAAGAAAAACCACTTCGATATCGAACAGGATAAACAACATCGCCACGAGATAGAATTTGACCGAAAGCCGCGTGTTGCCTTCACCCACCGGCAGCATCCCGCACTCGTAAGCCGTGTCCTTAATGGGCGACCGCTTGCGCTTCTTGCCCACGACGACCGACATCACGAGCGTGCCAAAGGAAAAAACCACCGCCAACACCCCGAGCATCAAGACGGGCAAATATTCTCTGAGCTGCGACGTTTCCATGCAGCGATTCTAAAATGGTTCGCTCCTTTGGCAAGAGGAAAGCTGAAAAGCGAGACGGAGTGACGCAGTAATGGAGTGCTAAGCCGTGGTCCTTGCATCACTCCAATGCTTCAAAACGCCAATACCCCATTTCTGCTTCACGCCACCACTGTATCCGGTCAGAAGGTGTGAAAAAATTAAAAATTCCGAAAATCCATTTTCGCAAGTCGTTGATTCGCAACAAGGCTTGTACCGGTTCCAGCGAGTTTTTTCAATTTTTTCACAGCTTCTCAGTGAACGCGGGCGCAAATCGCGGAGCGCGGACTCTCCAGTCCGCAGCATCGTTCGAACGCCGACCTGCACCCAATTCGCAGCCCGGTCGTGCGAGAGGAGCTTCCTGCGGACTGGAAAGTCCGCGCTCCGTCCGTCGTCACGGACCGGTTACCTCCCCTCCGCCAGCAGATCTGCCCGGGGAATTTTATCGGGGCCTTTCCGGTGTGCGGCCTGAATTGCCACGCACCTTCATGTCCAAAAGCCATACGTCGCGCTTCCGTCAACCGCCACACAACTTCACCAATTCATTTTCATCAATAATCTTCACCCCAAGCTTCTGCGCCTTGTCCAGCTTGGAGCCTGCCTCCTCGCCAGCGACGACGTAATCGGTTTTCTTGCTGACGCTGCCGCTGACCTTGCCGCCCAGCGCCTCGATTCTGGCGGTGGCTTCTTCACGCTTCAGATTCGGCAACGTGCCGGTCAGAACAAACGTTTTTCCGGCCAGCGCTCCGGCCTTGGCTTTGGGCTGGTAAAGTTCGGATTTGAAATTGACGCCTGCCTGGCGCAGGCGCTCGATCAACTTGCGGTTCCGCTCATCCCCGTGCCATTGCACGATGCTATGCGCGATGACCTCGCCGACGTCTTCGCACTCGGTTAATTGGTCCACGCCGGCGGCCAACACGTCATCGAGCGTAGCGAAGCCCCGGCCCAGGGCCTTGGCCACGCCCGCGCCGACGTGCAGGATGCCCAGCCCATAAAGCACCCGCCACATGTCGCGCTTTTTGCTGGCCTCCACGCCGTCCAGAAAATTCTGGGCTGACTTTTCGCCCATGCGCTCCAGATTGGCGACCTCCGAAAGTTTGAGTGAATAAAGATCCGCCACGTCGCGCGCCAGCCCCTTCTCGACCAGTTGCCGCACCAGGACTTCGCCGCCGCCTTCGATGTCCATCGCCCCCCGGGCGCACCAATGCTCGATCCGCCCACGGACTTGCGCCGGGCAATCCGCATTCAAGCAGCGCCAGACGACGCCTTCGTCGTCCTCAACAATTCCAGGCGCGCGGGAGATCTTGGAGCCGCACTCTGGGCACCGAGTGGGGAAAGAAAAAGGAATCTCGTTTCCGCTCCGCCTGGCCAGAACGACGTCCACGACGGCGGGGATGACTTCGCCGGCTTTTTCGATGGTGACGGTGTCGCCGATGCGAATGTCCTTTTGGCGGATGTAATCCTGGTTGTGCAGTGTGGCGCGGCTGATGGTGCTGCCCGCCAGGAACACCGGTTCGAGCTCCGCCACGGGCGTCAGGGCGCCTGTGCGGCCGACCTGCACCGTCACAGCTTTGAGTTTGGTCTGGGCTCGCTCCGCGGCGTATTTATAGGCAATGGCCCAGCGCGGCGCTTTGGAGGTGAACCCGGCTTTTTCGCGCTGCACAAAGGAGTTGAGCTTGATGACCGCGCCGTCGGTTTCGTATGGGAACTTGCGCCGCACTTTGTCAAGTTCGTCGATGGCCGCGACCAGTTCTTCCGCCGAGCGGCAACGCCAGGTTTTCTCCGGCGTCTTGAGGCCAAGCGACTTGAGCCACGCCAGCATCTCGTCGTGTTTCTGGGTTTGCTGGCGCGCGCCTTCAACCTGGCCAAGTCCATAAACGACGATATCCAGGGGGCGCTTGGCGACGATCCGCGGGTCCAATTGCTTGAGCGAGCCGGCGGCCGCATTTCGCGGGTTGGCAAAGGGCTCCTCGCCGGCGGCCCTGCGCTCCGCATTCAACTTTTCGAAACCAGCCTTGGTGAGATAGACCTCGCCGCGGACCTCCAGCAACGCAGGACAGGCCTCCCGCCTGTCTTCATCTTTCTTATCGGCAGCGCTGTGCGGCACAGGCGAGGCGCCC